>Ga0172372_10005168_pt1 | contig 18264 bp, 32 predicted proteins | sample LakKiv5m_2_FD_114544 | JGI IMG/M metagenome (GOLD analysis project Ga0172372, IMG submission 114544) | Freshwater microbial communities from Kabuno Bay, South-Kivu, Congo - kab_092012_9.5m | ecosystem: Environmental > Aquatic > Freshwater > Lake | place: Democratic Republic of the Congo...
CGACGGACGTAACGGGAGTAGTGACATTGGCGGCAGGTACGGAGATGGTAATGCCTGGAGATAATGTGAATATAAAAGTAGAATTGATAGCACCGATTGCGATGGATGAAGGATTGCGCTTTGCGATTCGTGAAGGTGGACGTACGGTGGGTGCCGGTGTCGTCGCTAAAATTGAAAAATAAGAACGGGATGGATTAAAGGTCGAGTTTTATGGAAAATCAAAGCATAAGAATTCGTTTGCAGGCATATGATCATCGTTTGTTAGATCAATCTGTAAAAGAAATTGTGAGCACAGCAAAGCGTACAGGGGCTAATGTTCGTGGTCCTATACCGATGCCAACTCATATTCAAAAGTTTACGGTAAACCGTTCGCCTCACATTGACAAAAAGTCGCGTGAGCAATTTGAAATTCGTACACACAAGCGTGTTATTGATATAGTAGATTGGATGCCTCAAACAGTTGATGCATTGATGAAGCTTGATCTTGCATCTGGTGTGGATGTAGAAATTAAATTATAGAGGTATGGGTCCTATGCGTAGTGGATTAATCGGACGTAAGTTGGGTATGACCCAGTTATTTAATGAGCAAGGCGCTCAGGTGGCTGTAACAGTTGTTCAAGTGAAACCATGTATGGTTGTTTCTCAAAAAACAGTTGAGAAAGACGGCTATAATGCGGTGCAGCTTGGCACAGACACAATTTCAGCAAGTAAATTGTCTAAGCCAATGAGAGCATTTTTTGAGAAAAAGCAAATGGAACCCTCAAAATATTTGCGTGAGTTTAGAGTCAGCACAGAAAACATGTTAGAGGTTGGCTCAAAAATTAGTGCTGATCATTTTGCAAAAGGTCAATATGTCGATGTTTGTGGAATAACTGTTGGTAAGGGTTTTGCTGGTGGTATGAAGCGTCACGGTTTTGCAGGTTTGCCTGCATCTCATGGTGTTTCGGTCACGCATCGTTCTCATGGTTCGACCGGTAATCGCCAAGATCCTGGAAAAGTGTTTAAGAATAAGAAAATGGCTGGACACATGGGTGTGGATCGTGTTATAATCTTAAATCTGGTTGTTGAAGATATTGATGCGGATCAAGGATTCTTGTATATCCGTGGAAGTGTGCCCGGGCCAAAGAACGGCATCGTTTACGTGCGCGATGCAATTAAAGTTGCAAGATAGGTTGTTGTCATGAAGTTAAAAGTTGTCAATCAAAGTGCCAAAGCAGTTGGTGATATTGAGTTGGATGATCTCGTTTATGGATTAACGCCTCGCGAAGATATTTTGGCGCGCGTTGTTGCGTGGCAATTGGCTAAGCGTCGTTCTGGAAATCATAAAGCAAAAGTCCGCAGTGAAGTTAGTGGTTCAACTAAAAAGATTTACAAGCAAAAGGGCACGGGTAATGCGCGTCATGGTGCAAGGCGTGGAGCGCAGTTTAGAAAAGGTGGAATCATATTTGGTCCAGTTGTGCGTTCGCATGAATATGATCTGCCGAAAAAAGTGCGTAAATTAGGTTTGCGCATGGCGCTTTCAGCGAAAGCACAGGCAGGTAATTTGATAATTGTTGATAATCTAATGGCAAAAGCGCCAAATGTTAACAAGGAAATAGCTGCAACATTCCATTCAAGTTCGATGCTATTCGTCGCGAATGATGCGGTTGATGTGAATTTTGCGCGGTCTATCAGCAACATTATTGGACTTGATGTTTTGCCACAAATGAGTGCAAATGTTTATGATATTGTTCGTAAAGAAAAAGTTGTTATGACATCTGATGCAGCTAAAGCTTTAGAGGAGCGTTTAAAATGAGTAAAGAAAAAAAGGCGACATTAAGCTTATATAATGTGATTAAGCGTCCTCTAGTTACTGAGAAAACTCAATTGGGAATTCAGTCTAATCAGTATACGTTTGAGGTTCTTCCTGAAGCTACTAAGATTGATATCAAAGGCGCTGTCGAGGCAATGTTTGGAGTGAGTGTAGTTTCTGTTAAGACAATAAATAAATTAGGCAAAAACAGAGTTTTTAGAGGTCGTAAGGGTCAGCGCCAAGATACAAAAAAAGCAATTGTTCGCTTGAAGTCTGGCGATTCAATAGCAGTTGGTGCAGGAGCATAATATGGGATTGAAAAAATATAAACCAACCACTAAATCACAACGCCAACATACGAATATTGATCGTGCAGAGTTGTGGAAAGGTGTGCCGCTAAAAAAGCTTACTGTAGGAAAGTCTTCTAAAAGTGGGCACAACAATTATGGTCGTATTACATCATGGAACCGTGGTGGTGGGCATAAGCAAAGCTACCGATTGATTGATTTTCGCCGAGATAAGTATGAGCAGGTTGCAACAGTGGAGCGCATAGAATACGATCCTAATCGCACAGGTTTTATTGCGCTTTTGAAATATAGTGATGGAGAGCATCGTTATATCCTTGCTCCTCAACGATTGAAGGTTGGTGATCAGGTAATTGCTGGTGATAAAGTTGATGTTAAGCCAGGTAATTCGATGCGTTTAAAGAATATTCCAATTGGTTCTGTTGTTCATAATATTGAATTGAAAGTTGGAAAGGGCGGTCAGATCGCTAGATCTGCTGGGAGTTATGCTCAGATTATGGGTCGCGATGGTCATAATGTGATTATGAAATTGTCTTCAGGTGAAGTTCGCCTTGTGAATGGAGAGTGTTTCGCTTCAATCGGAGCAATGTCAAATCAAGATCATTCAAATCGTTCTTATGGTAAAGCTGGTCGTATGCGCTGGTTAGGTCGTAGGCCGGTAGTTCGTGGTGTTGCAATGAACCCAATTGATCACCCACATGGTGGTGGTGAGGGGCGTACTTCGGGCGGCCGTCATCCAGTGACACCGTGGGGTATTAAAACAAAAGGTAAGAAGACTCGTACTAATAAACGCACAACAAAAATGATTGTGCGTCGTCGTAAAGCGTAACGGAGGAAGTTGTGCCAAGATCAGTTTGGAAAGGCCCTTTTTTTGATGGGTATCTTTTAAAAAAAGTAGAAGTAGTTAAGGCTTCAGGACGCAAAGATGTTATTAAGACATGGGCGCGTCGCTCTACTATCATCCCTCAGTTTGTGGGGATGACATTTGGGGTATACAACGGCCAAAAGTTTATCCCTGTTTTAGTATCAGAAAACATGGTTGGTCATAAGCTTGGTGAGTTTGCTCCTACGCGAAATTATTATGGGCATGGTGCCGATAAAAAGGCTAAGAAATAGGCTAGAGTATGCAAATAAGTGAAAAATCAGCGCAAGTTGAGTTACGAAATATAAGAGTTAGTCCTCAGAAATTAAATTTAGTCGCTCAATCTATACGTGGTGTAAAAGTTGATAAAGCAATGAATGCTCTACGTTTTTCTCAAAAGCGAGTAGCAAATGATGTGTTGAAAGCGCTTCGTTCGGCTGTGGCAAATGCAGAAACAAATCATGGTCTTGATGTCGATAATTTGTATGTTGATCAGGCCTTTGTTGGTAAAGGATTGTGTATGCGTCGTTTTCACGCGCGTGGGCGTTCTAGAAATGGTATTGTTAAAAAGCTTTTCAGTCATCTGCGCATTGTTGTGACAGAAAAAGCTGTAGAAGAAGGTAATTAGTATGGGTCAAAAGGTTAATCCAGTTGGTTTTCGTATCGGAGTTAATAAAACCTGGGATTCACGGTGGTTTAGTGATAAAGAATACGCTAGTTTTCTTCATCAAGATTTTGCTATTCGTGAGTATGTTGAGAAAAACTTTTCTCAAGCAGGTATTTCTCGTGTTGTCATTGAAAGACCATCTAAGAAAGCACGTGTTTCAATACATGCTGCTCGCCCAGGAGTTTTGATCGGTAAAAAAGGTGCCGATATTGAAAAGTTAAAATCAGAGATTGGCAAACTTGCTAATGCTGAGGCTGCCATTAATATAGTTGAAATTCGTAAGCCCGAGCTGAATGCTAAATTAGTTGCTGAGGGAATTGCTCAGCAAATTGAGCGTCGCGTATCATTTAGAAGGGCTATGAAACGTGGTATGCAAACAGCAATGCGCATGGGAGCTCTAGGAATTCGTGTGAATTCTTCAGGTCGCTTATCAGGTGCAGAAATTGCGCGCATGGAATGGTATAGAGAAGGTCGTGTGCCTTTGCATACTTTGCGTTCTGATATTGATTACGGTATAGCAACAGCTCAAACAACTTATGGGGCTATTGGTATAAAAGTTTGGATTTATAAAGGGGAAATCAAAGAGCATGACCCGATGATCCATGATAAGCGTGCGGCAGCAGTGTAAGGAATTAAGTTATGTTATCTCCAAAGAAGACAAAATTTAGAAAAGCTTTCAAAGGTAAGATCCATGGAGTTGCCAAAGCAGGTTTCTCAATAAGTTATGGTGCTTTTGGTTTAAAGGCATTAGAGCCGGCAAGAATTACAGCAAGGCAAATAGAAGCTGCTCGTCGAGCTATTACACGTCATATGCGACGTGTTGGTAAAGTGTGGATTCGTGTTTTCCCAGATGTGCCGGTTTCAAAGAAACCTGCTGAAGTTCGCATGGGAAGTGGTAAGGGTTCGGTTGAGTATTGGGCATGCAGGGTTAAGCCTGGTAAAATCATGTTCGAGTTAGATGGTGTTTCAGAAGAAGTTGCAGAAGTTGCTTTTAAATTAGCTGCTGAAAAGCTTCCTATTGAAACAAAATTTGTAAAACGTTTAGTTTAAACTTATATATATCGGTGATTGCAATGAAATTTGTTGAATTAAAAGAGAAGACTCCAAAAGCTTTGATAGAGTCATTGGTTTCTATCAAGAAGGAGTTGTTTAATTTGTGCATGCAAAAAGCCGAAGGAAAATTAGAGAAAACATCTCGTATACGTGAATGTCGTCGAGATTATGCTCGTGTAAAAACTAAATTGACACAGTTAAAGTCAGTATAAAGAGAGAGAAATTATGCCGCGTCGTGTATTGCAGGGTGTAGTGGTGAGTAACAAAGCCGCAAAAACAGTTATTATAAAGGTTGAGAGAGATGTTATGCATCCTGTTTACCGTAAATACGTGAAAAGCCATAAAAAATATGCAGCTCATGATGAGAATAATGCATTTAATATTGGAGATGTTGTTCGTATTGTTGAGTCAAGTCCAATTTCAAAAACAAAGACTTGGGTTGTCCAAGAAAAAGTAACGAAGTAAGGTGACGTATGATTCAGTCGGAAAGTAGATTAGAAGTAGCAGATAACTCAGGGGCAAAAGAAGTTCTTTGTATTAAGGTTCTTGGTGGATCGAAAAGAAGATATGCATCTGTGGGTGATGTAATCGTGGTTACAGTGAAAGATGCTGTACCAAGAGGTAAGGCTAAAAAAGGTGAAATTTTTAGAGCGGTAATTGTTAGAACAAAGCAGCCAGTCAAAAGAGTGGATGGGTCTACAATTTCTTTTGATAAAAATGCAGCTGTATTGATTAACAAGCAAGGTGAACCAATTGGTAGTCGTATATTCGGTCCGGTAACTCGTGAATTACGATCTGCAGGTTACATGAAGATTATTTCTCTTGCTCCGGAGGTGTTGTAATGACTCAGGTTAGATTTAAAGTAAAAAAAGGCGATCTAGTCGAAGTGACTACAGGTCGTAACAAAGGTCAAAGAGGAGTTGTGCAGAAAGTTCTGCTTGACGATTCTAAGGTTGTGGTTGATGGCGTGAATAAAGTTATTCGCAATATGAAGCCTTCGGCGTTGAATCCGCAGGGTGGGCAAGTTGAAAAAACTCATCCCATTCATATTTCAAACGTTGCAGTTGTTAATCCTCAATCAGACAAGATTGAAAAAGTTGGAGTTCGTAAAAATACTGCCGGTAAAAACGAACGCTTCTTTAAAAAAACTGGCAATACAATTTTGAAAGTTTAGTTATGAGTGCAACTAAAAAGTTATATGAAACAAAAGTAAAAAAAGCGATTCAGGCTGACCTTGGGTATAAAAACGTAATGCAAGTCCCTAAGCTTGATAAAGTTGTTATCAACATGTGCGTTTCAGAAGCAACGCAAGATAGCAAGAAAATTCAAGCCGCTTATGATGATCTTATGTTAATCGCAGGTCAAAAGCCCGTTATTACCAAAGCAAAAGGTTCTATAGCAAGCTTTAAATTGCGTGAAGGTATGAACATTGGAGTTAAGGTTACATTGCGTAAAGATCGCATGTATGAATTTATCGATCGTCTTGTAAATATAGCTTTGCCGCGCGTTCGTGACTTCAGAGGCTTATCTAAAAAAAGTTTTGATAGAAAAGGAAATTATTCTTTAGGATTGAAAGAGCAATTAGTATTTCCTGAAATTAACTACGATAAAGTAGATAAAGTTCGTGGTATGGATATTACGATTTGCTCTACTGCTAGAAATGACGCGGATGCATTAGCTTTGCTGAAGGCGCTTAACTTCCCAATTCAAGGATAAGAGAAATGGCGAAATCAAGTTCTATAGAAAAAAATAAAAACCGTACAGTTTTGATGAAAAATCAAAAAATGGGCAGAGATACTTTAAAAGCGATTATTTACAATAAAGATCTTCCCTTAGAAGACCGCATTGGTGCGACAATAAAACTTTCTGAGCGTCCAAGAAATTCATCGTTGACGCGTATTAGAAATCGTTGTGAGATATCAGGTCGTTCTAGAGGGTATTATAGAAAATTTCAAATGTCTCGTATTGCGTTGCGAGAATTGGGTAATCAGGGAATGATTCCTGGTTTAACGAAATCAAGTTGGTAGAAATATGAGAATAACAGATCCAATCGCAGACTTATTAACACGTATTCGTAATGGTCAAAGAGCGCGTAAACAAGCGGTAATGTGTCCTTACTCTATTGAAAAGGAAGGGCTTGTGAAAGTTCTTCAAGACGAAGGTTATATTCGACATTATCAAGTTGAAAATACTGAAGTTGGTCACAAAGAATTAAAAATAGAATTGAAATATCATGAAAACCAACCGGTTATTAAGTCGATTGATCGTGTTTCAAAGCCAGGTCGTCGCGTTTATTCGCCTATCGCAAAACTAGCGAAAGTGGCAAACGGTCTTGGGATTTCAATTCTGTCAACAAATAAAGGTATTGTTTCAGATGCTAAAGCTCGCGAACTAACAGTTGGTGGCGAAGTTTTGTGTCGAGTATTTTAAGAGGAATAAATCATGTCACGCGTTGGTAAACATGAAGTGGTACTACCTGCAGGAGTCACAATGGCTCAAGAGGGTAGTGTTGTTACATTAAAGGGCAAAACTGGAGCTAAGGATTATGAGATCCCGGATTGCATTAATTTTGAGAAAACAGAAAAAGGTTTTTTGGTTTCTCCTAAAGAAACAACGCAGCGTGGTCGTTCTCTTTGGGGGACAACTCAGAGAAACCTATCAAACATTGTAAAAGGTTTGGATAAAGGATTTTCATTAAACGTTAGCTTGGTAGGCGTTGGTTACCGTGCTTCTGTTTCAGGAAGCAAATTGACTTTGCAATTGGGGTATAGTCATGATATCGTCTACGATATTCCGAAAGGGATTGAGATTAAATGCGAAAAGCCGACAGCTATTTTAATTACTGGCTTTGATAAGCAGCTGGTAGGTACTGTGGGAGCGCATTTACGCAAATATAGAAAGCCTGAGCCTTACAAAGGTAAGGGTGTTCTTAGGGAAACCGAGTTTATTATTCGAAAAGAAGGAAAGAAGAAGTAGTCATGTTAAATTCTGCTCAACTGCATCAACGTCGCAAGCAGCGCATTAGAGTTAAATTACGTAAGGTTTCGACAGAGTTACCTCGTTTATGTGTTCATCGTACAAATCAACACACTTATGCGCAGATTACAGATGTTAGTGGTGCTAAAAGTTTGGTTTTATTTGGTACTTCTGGCAAACCTGGAAAAGCTTTAAAAAGTGGTTCGAACAAGGAAGCTGCTCAATTTGTAGGCAAAAAAATTGCTGAAATGGCAAAAGCTAAGGGAATAGATAAAGTGGTTTTTGATCGCTCAGGTTACCTTTATCATGGAAGAATAAAAGCGTTAGCTGATGCAGCTCGTGAAGCTGGATTAAAGTTTTAAGGGATATATAATATGGCTAAGCAAACAAAAAATAATAATGAAAAGCGCGAGCGCGAAAATGATCGTGAAGAGCAAATCATCGAGAAATTAGTAAACGTACGTCGCGTTACAAAGGTTGTTAAAGGTGGTAAAACAATGCGTTTTTCTGCGCTTGTTGTTGTTGGTGATGGTAAAGGCCGCGTGGGTTACGCAACCGGAAAAGCACGAGAAGTTCCAGATGCAGTAAAAAAGGCAGTTGATAAAGCGAAGCGCTCGATGATTCGAGTTCCTCTCCGTGAGGGGCGTACTCTTCATCATGATGTTAGAGCAAGATGTGGAGCAGGTATTGTTGTCTTGCGTTCAGCTCCAGCTGGTACAGGGGTGATTGCAGGCGGTCCAATGCGTGCTGTTTTTGAAGCGCTAGGTATTCATGATATTGTTAGTAAATCAAACGGAACAAATAACTACCACAATATGGTGCGTGCTACTTTTGATGCTTTGCAAAGTGTTTCATCTCCCAAGGTAATCGCTGCTAAGCTTGGCAAAAAGATATCGGATGTGCTTGTGCGTCGTGATGGCCAAATTGCAGAAGGTTCTATTCAATAGGTGAGATGATGGCAGGAAAAAAAACAAAAGTAGCAACAGCGGGCACAATTAAAATTAAACAGATTGGCAGCCCAATTCGTCGAGAATCAGAACAAAGATTACATCTTAAGGGTCTCGGTTTAGGAAAAATGAATGCGATCAGAGAATTAAAAGATTCACCTGAAGTTCAGGGGTTGATTCGTAAAGTGCGCCATATGGTGCAAGTTATTAGTGAGTAGGTGATTTATGTCTTTTACACTTAATGAAATTCGTGATAATCCAGGCGCTCGCACAAAAGCAAAATTGCTTGGTCGAGGCATTGGTTCAGGTTTAGGAAAAACTTCTGGTAAGGGTGGGAAAGGTCAGACAGCGCGTTCTGGTGTTTCCTTGAATGGTTTTGAAGGTGGTCAAAATCCTATTTATCGTCGTTTGCCAAAGCGTGGTTTTAAGAACATTCATGCTACAAAAAAATATGAATTAGACTTCAATAAAGTAAATTTATTGTTGGACAATGGTTTAGTAAAAGCAGGCGAAAAAATTGATAGAGATCTTCTTGTAAAAGCTGGCTTTATGTCAAAGCATTTGAATGAAATTTCATTGCTTGCAAATGGTAAGCCTAAAGAAAAATTTAGTTATGTTGTAACAAAAGCTACTAAGACGGCCCAATCACTAGTTAGTGAAAGTGGCGGTGAGTTGGTTATAGAGTAAGTTATAAAGGAGTATTATGTCATCTGCTATTGAACAGTTGGCTGCTAACGTAAATCTTTCTACTTTCCAAAAAGCGGAAGATCTAAAAAAGCGTATATGGTTTACTTTGGCTGTCCTTGTTGTTTATAGGCTTGGTGCGTATATTCCTCTTCCTGGAATTAATCCTCTTATTATTCAAGAATTTGTCCGCAGCAATGCGGGGGGCATTCTTGGTATTTTGGATATGTTTTCGGGTGGTTCTATTGGGCGTATGACGATTTTTGCGTTGAACATTATGCCTTACATTTCATCTAGCATTATCGTGCAATTAATGACTTCAATTTCCCCTCAACTAGAAGCTTTAAAGAAAGAGGGTGAAGTCGGGCGCAGAAAGCTTAATCAATATACTCGTTATGGAACAGTTCTTCTTGCTATGGTTCAGTCTTATGGAATAGCGGCTGGGCTTGAAAAAATTCAAGGTACAACTGGTTTAGCTGTTTTGGATCCTGGCTTTATATTTAGATTGTCGACAGTTGTTACGTTAACTGGTAGTACTCTGTTTATTATGTGGTTAGGTGAGCAAATTACTTCTCGTGGTATTGGTAATGGTATTTCCTTAATTATCTACGCAGGTATCGTGGCTAACCTACCTCATGCTGTGTTTAGTACCTTCGAACTTGGTCGTCAAGGTGCATTATCAGCTGTTTTAATTTTAGGTATTTTGGTGATGGTTGCAGCTGTTATAGGATACGTAGTCTTTATGGAGCGTGCTCAACGCAAAATTCTAATTCAGTACCCAAAAAGGCAGGTTACAGTAAACATGCCTGCTGTTGCCCAAACAACGCATTTGCCATTGAAGCTTAATAGCGCTGGTGTTATACCTCCTATTTTTGCATCTTCACTTTTACTTCTGCCAGCAACGATTACAGGTTTTGCTGGATCTACAGGCTCTGTTGATTCAATTATGGGCAAAATAGGTGTAATCTTTTCTCATGGTCATCCTGTGTATATGATTTGTTTTGCTTCACTAATTATCTTTTTTGCCTTTTTCTACACAGCATTGATGTTTAATCCTAATGAGACGGCAGAAAATTTACGCAAGGCAGGAAATTATATTCCAGGCGTTCGTCCAGGTAAAACTACTGCGGATTATTTAGATTATGTATTAACACGATTAACTGTAGTTGGTGCAATATATTTGGTATCAATTTGCTTAATACCGGAACTTATTCTTAGTCGTGTATCTTTACCCTTTTATTTCGGCGGAACAACGATATTGATTGTTGTAAGCGTGACAATGGAAACAATTACACAAATCCAGTCCCATTTGCTTGCCCATCAATACGAAGGATTAATTAAGAAAGCAAAAGCTAAAGGTAAAATGTGATGCATCTGATTTTCTTGGGCCCGCCTGCGTGCGGTAAGGGAACTCAGTCAGCTATTTTAAAGAAGGAGCATGGATATTATCATTTGTCTACAGGCGATTTAATACGAAAGGAAGTCACCGCTGAAACGGAGATTGGTCGTAAATTAAAGGCTTGTACAGAAACAGGAGCATTGGGCGCGTCTGAAATAGTTAACGAACTGTTAAAGAAAGACGTTGAAAATCACCGACAAATGGGTATATTATTTGATGGTTATCCGCGGAAGCAGGATCAAGCAGAGTTTCTGGATTCCGTGATACGAGAAAATGATGGCGTTTTAAAGCATGTGTTCTATTTTGATATAGATGCAAATGAACTTTATAAACGTATTCTTGGGAGAATCACTTGCAATGATTGTGGCATAGTATATAATCTGCAAACCAACCCTCCTAAAGAAGAGGGAATTTGTGATTGCTGCAAAGGGCAGTTGGTAAGACGAAATGACGACAATGAGTCAGTTTTAAAAAACAGGATTCAGTCATTTTTTGAGGAGACAGCTCCGCTTAAAGATTTTTATCAAAAGCGGGGAATTCTAGCGGTGATAAATGCGAGAGCGCCGGTAGAGTTAGTAACAGAACAAATTATAAACGCATTATAAGGAGCTAAACGTGGCACGTATTGCAGGTGTAAACATTCCAACCCAGAAAAAAGTGTGGATTGCTTTGACCTATATTTATGGAATTGGTAAACACCAATCCAAATTAATTATTGAAAAAGCAAGCATAGATGGCGAAAAGCGTGTGCATGCTTTGACTGATCAAGAAGTTTTGAAAATTCGTGAGATTATTGACGCTGAACACCATGTAGAAGGTGATTTGCGCCGCGAAGTGAGCATGAATATTAAGCGCCTTATGGATTTAGGCTGTTATCGTGGGTTGAGGCACCGTAAAGGTCTTCCAGTTCGTGGACAGCGTACGCATACAAATGCTCGTACAAGAAAAGGCAAAGCAGTTGCTATTGCTGGTAAGAAAATGGTTGGTAAATAAGAATTAAGGTATTAAATTATGGCACAAAAAACTGTTGCACGTGTTCGTCGTCGTGAGAGAAAAAATATCGTAAATGGTATTGTTTATGTGAATGCAACATTTAACAACACTCTAGTAAGCGTAACAGATGAGGCTGGTAATATTTTATCATGGTCTACTTCTGGGATGATGGGGTTTAAAGGATCGCGTAAATCAACTCCTTATGCAGCTCAGATAGCAGCAGAAGATGCGGCTAAAAAAGCACAAGAACATGGCATGAAAACAGTGCGTGTAATTGTAAAAGGTCCTGGTTCAGGACGAGAAACAGCGTTGCGCTCCCTGCAATCTGTTGGTTTTACGATAACTTCAGTTCGAGATGTGACGCCAGTGCCGCATAATGGTGTGCGCCCACGTAAGCGTCGTCGCGTATAATTTTAGTGATATAACGAAAGAGAATAGTTGTGATTGAGAGAAATTGGCAATCTATGATTAAACCTTCAAAGATTCAGGTTCAATATTTGAGCTCAAATCTTAGAGAGGCGAGTATAGTAGCAGAACCCCTAGAAAGAGGATTCGGGCTTACTTTAGGTAACGCACTGCGTCGTGTTCTTTTGTCTTCGCTGCAAGGCTCTGCTATCACATCAATTAAAATTGATGGTGTATTGCACGAGTTTTCAGCAATTCCTGGTGTTCGCGAAGATGTTGCTGATATTATTCTCAATTTGAAGACATTGGGAATTTGCCTGAATTCAGATATGCCAAAGCGTATTAGCTTAGATGTTAAAGGGCCTTGTGTTGTAACAGGCAAGGATATTCAACATTCGTCTGATATTGAGATTTTAGATCCAGACCTAGTTATCTGTCATGTGGATGAAGGCGGACACGTGGTTATGGAAATGACGGTTCAATCTGGTAAAGGATATGTTCCAGCTTCTGTTCAGCAAATAGAAGATAAGGCAATAGGACTTATCCCAATTGACGCAATTTTTAGCCCAATTAAAAGAGTTGTGTACAAAGTTGACAAAACGCGTGTTGGGCAACGTACCGATTATGATAAGCTAACACTTACATTAACAACGGATGGTTCAATAAAACCAGACGATGCAATAGCTTATGCTGCTCGTATTTTGCAAGACCAATTGCAACAATTCATTAATTTCGAAGAGCCAAAGCCAGCGGGTGCAACAGAGCGTCGCGGTGAGCCATTGCCATTCAATCGCAATATGCTTAAGAAAGTTGATGAACTTGAGCTTTCGGTACGTTCTGCAAATTGCTTGAAAAATGAAAATATTTATTATATTGGTGATTTAGTTCAGCGTTCTGAATCTGAAATGCTTCGTACGCCAAACTTTGGGCGCAAATCATTGAATGAAATCAAAGAAGTTCTTTCAATGATGGGGCTTGGTTTTGGAATGACTGTGCCAAATTGGCCGCCAGAGAACATTGATGAACTGGCAAAGTCACTAGAAGATCCTTTTAATTAAAGAAGTGAGAGAAAAATCATGAGACATGGAATGTCGGGTCGCAAATTCAATAGAACAAAAGAACATAGGAAAGCTATGTTTAAGAATCTTGCGCAAGCTCTAATAAAGAATGAGCAAATTAAAACAACGTTACCCAAGGCAAAAGATCTTCGACCGGTTGTTGAGAAGTTAATCACTCTTGCAAAGCGGGGTGGGTTGCACTGTCGTAGACAAGCTATAGCACAGTTGCAAGATCAAGCAACAGTAAAGAAATTGATGGATCAACTTGGATCTCGTTTCTCATCACGTTCTGGTGGATACACACGTATTGTTAAAGCTGGTTTTCGTTATGGTGATAATGCTCCAATGGCTATTATTGAATTTGTAGATTTTGATCCTGTTGCGGCAGTAGCTGCGTCAGCTACATCAGAAGCTGCATAGTCATTTTAGAAATGCTAAAGAATTAAAAGGAAGCTTTCGAGCTTCCTTTTTTTATATAAGGAAATATGTCCCCAATTAAAATCACCATCATTTATGATAACAATCCGTACCTTACTGAATTAAAACACGGTTGGGGATTTTCATGTTTAGTTGAATTTGCTAACAAAAAAATTATTTTTGATACAGGCGGTGATAAGTCAGCTTTTTTTCATAATATTCAAAAATTGGGTATTAATCTTGATGCAATCACGGATATAGTATTTTCTCATCAGCATTGGGATCATACAGCAGGTTTTTCCGATGTCATTGAAGGTTTAAATAGTACCTGCGAAATCTATGTTCCTTTTAAATTTGATAGCAGGCTTTTAGATCAAATTCCCAAGGATAGATCTTTAAATTTCGTCAAGGATATTATAGAAATAGATAGTCAAATATTTTTGATGACTCTTAAAGGAAAATTCTGTGATTTACAGGAATGCTCTTATGTTTGAGCAAGCGTTAGTAATTAATAGGCCAAAAGGATCTCTAGTGCTAACTGGCTGTGGGCATCCAGGGATCAGAAACATTTTAAAAGTAGTTAGCGAAAAAATATCAACAAACATTGATTGGGTTATTGGTGGATTCCATCTACATCGGAGTTTTAAGAAAACTATTAGTAATGTTGTGCAGGATTTTAATTCTCTCAATGTTCAGCATGTTGCTCCATGCCATTGTACAGGTCAAAAGGCAGTTGGAATATTTAAAGAGAATTTTATAAATAAACTTCATGATATTGGAACGGGTTCTAATTTTACCATTTAATTTATCCCTTGCTGAATTTGCTAATAGTGGCCTATGGTTTAGAAAAATTATTCAGCATCATTTATGAGACCGTTTTACATCACAACGCCCATTTATTACGTTAATGATAAGCCTCACATCGGGCATGCTTACACAAGTTTAGCTTGTGATATGATTGCTCGCTTTAAAAAGTTAGATGGCTTTGATGTGAAATTCTTAACGGGTACCGATGAGCACGGTCAAAAAATTGAGAAAGCTGCCGCAGCAAAAGGTGTATCACCGAAGGATTTTGTTGATGGAGTTTCAACATCTTTTCGCGATTTAGCAAAAGCTTTAGATCTTATAAATGATGACTTTATCAGAACCACAGAGCCGCGCCATAAACAAGCGGCTCAGCATCTTTGGAATCAGTTAGTTGCGAGCGGAAATATTTATTTAGGTGAATACGCAGGTTGGTATGCGGTTCGTGATGAAGCATTTTATCAAGAAGATGAGCTGGTTAATGGCAAAGCGCCTACCGGCGCTGAAGTAGAATGGGTTAAAGAATCAAGTTATTTTTTCAAACTTTCTGCTTGGGCAGAGCCTTTGCTTGAATATTATGCAAAACATCCAGAGGCTATTCAGCCTGAATCTCGTCGTAATGAAGTATTGCGTTTTATTGAAGGAGGGTTAAAGGATCTGTCGATCTCTCGCACAACGCTCAAGTGGGGAATTCCAGTGCCTGGAGATCCTGATCACGTCATGTATGTGTGGCTTGATGCATTAACAAATTACCTTTCAGCGTTGGGATATCCTCATGATGGATACCAACAATACTGGGATCAAGCCATTCACGTTGTTGGTAAAGATATTATTCGTTTCCATAGTGTATATTGGCCTGCATTCTTAATGGCAGCAGGTCTTACACCTCCTAAAACCGTATTTGCCCACGGATGGTGGACAGTTGAGGGCGAAAAAATGTCAAAATCTCTCGGTAATGTTATTGATCCAATTGAAATGATTGACACATACGGCGCTGATGCGTTTCGGTACTTTTTATTGCGCGATTTATCCTTTGGTCAAGATGGAGATTTTTCAAAAACCTCTTTTATCAATCGCCTCAATACCGATCTCGCTAACGCTTATGGCAACCTTTGTCAGCGTGTATTGTCTTTCATTTATAAAAATGCCGATACCATTATTCCAGAGCCTGCTGAATTTACAGAGGAAGATAAAGCTTTATTAGCAATGCCTAAGGAAATGCTGCCCCTGCTTCGCGGGCATATTGATCATTTTCATCTGCATCGTTATGGTGAATCCGTATGGCAAATTATTGCCGAGGGTAATCGCTACGTAGATGCGCAAAAACCGTGGAGCCTAAAAAAGGATAATCCAACTCGCATGGCAACGGTGCTTTATGTATTGGCTGATGTAATCCGCCAAATTGCCATTTTGACGCAGCCCATTTTACCTCTTGCAAGTTCGAAAATTTTAACTATGCTGTCCCTAGAAAAAACTGATTTTTCTTCGCTACAAGTCGCATTAAAACCAGGCTTAAAGATTGATGAGCCACAACCGCTTTTCGCGAAGTATATTTAAACGGGGAGACTTATGATGAAAAAACAATTAATAATATTGCTATACCTAGGGATGTTCCAACTTGTTGCTGGAGGGGGAGGAGACTCTGATAGCGATGATGAGGGTTTTGAAGTAGTTAAAACAGAGCGCAAAGCTGAAAATAAATCTTCTGATTCGGCGATAGCTGAGCCAATATGGTTGTATAATTTAGATGCTAGTAACGCAACCCGCACTAATGGTGGTATCGTAACCATTTTTAATATTACACGGGAAAGATCTATAGATCCCCAAGAGGTCTTGCCTGCAGACGCAGAAGTTGGAATTTGGTATCCTATATTGCGTGCGGGTACTCTCAATTTACAAGCTCCTGATAGTGGAGAAAAAATAGATAACCATCCATTTCAGGTTCTTGTGTGTGAATTAAAGTATGAAATGGTTGATGGAGCTACAACTATTCATGCTCACTATGGTGAGGCTTATAAAAAGGTTTCGCAATTCAAGAAAAAAACATTTTATAAATGTTGGGCATGTGAGGGAACTGAACAGCTACTTAGAATATTAAAGCGTACTCCAGATAACACGGAAGAAATAATAGTAAATGAAACTTTAGCTGGTGTAAAACATACGCGAAAAGACAATATACAAGAGTTCACAAATCCAGAGAGCCAGGATTATGGAACGGGAAAAATTACTGCTGCTTCTGGAAGTAGCGGTGTAAATAGGCAAGTGGTTGAAAATACTCTTAAAGGTTTGTTTAAAAAAGTTGGAATATAGTTCTTACCTCTAAACTCTTCGTTAACCTTTTGCGGCATATCCTATAGATGTAGGGTATGCAGCAGAAGGGTTTTTTATGGCTGACTTTGAAGATGCATGGGGCGGGTACCGTCTTACAACGGCAGAAATTATTTACCATCTTCCCGATCATCCATCGTTGCTTCAAACCTATATTTGGCAAGAATTTGATTTACCGCCTCAATATCCTCGCCTGCAAGAATTTATAGCTTTTTGGCTAAAAGAAATTGAAGGAAAACTTCATTCGGTCAAAGTTGGTATCGGCGGACCGCTTATGCCCAATACTGTTAAAGCGCCTGAATTTACGTTTTCACTTCATTAAATCCTAGCTGTCACACCTTCCCAAAAACGCTCCAGGGTTGCTGCCAAAACCACCGGCGTTTCTTCCATGGGATAATGCCCAGATGGTAAGCAAACTAGCTGTGTATTTTTAAAATCTTTTAAAATCGTTTCTTGCATGCGCTCGGGGCCATAAAAAGGCGAATCGTAATCCCCACAAATAACAAGCGTGGGAATATCACAGCCTCTCACCAAGTCTGATACATCTGTTTCGCAAAACGTATGTAAATACGCAACGCGGGCCTCTGGGCCGGAACAACTGAACCATTGCAATGCTTTTCGTTCTGCAAACCAATCGTGATAACGATTTTGTGTCATCATATAAAGTATTGCTTTGCCGTTAACAATGTCACCTTTGGCAATATTTTCTAATTGCTCTAGAACATCTTCAGGAACAGGAGTTCCGCAGGCAGGAACAGGGCAAATAGTCGCAATACTTTTAACTCGATTACGCGCCTCGGTGGGTATGTACTGTGCAATCTGTCCGCTCATCGAATGGCCAACAAGATGAAACTTTTCGATGTTAAGCTTATCTGCAATAGCCAGCACATCACGAGAGGATTCTTCAATGCTACAGTTGCCATGAATACCTTTTGATAATCCATAGCCACGCAAATCAATAAATACAAACTTATAAAACCCCGTATTCAAATAGGGGTGTAAAAGATCATAAGAGGTTTGGTCGCAGAACCAGTCGTGAAGAACAAGAACGGGTTCAGATCCATTTCCAAGAGTTGTAAAGCCAAGTGTTTGCTGCATAAATAATATCCATATCTTAAATTTTTCTAACTTTAATGGTATTTTGATGTTGTGTCAGTAGGTAGATTTGCTGGGGAAAATTTTAGAATACAAAAAGCACTCAATATGGTTTCTAAAGTTTATTCGAATAAATTTTATTTTGGTATTTTTATATTTTTATTTTTATTAAAAATATTTTTCGATCTTTATGCTTAATGTTGGTATTTATTTACAGATTTTTAATTAAATGCGTTGACAAGAGGAAGCTAAACGATTAGTTTATGTGGATGCAGCGAAGGCAGAATTTTTTGTTTTGTTGTATAAGAACTTTGACAAGTAAAGAAGATGTGGAAGGTAAGAGGGTCAGTGGGACGAAGTATAGGTTTCACTGAGTAAAGGTCTCTTATTTTTTATTAGATAGAGTCAAGAGCTTTGTGAGAACCGTTAAGTTTTCTATTTCGTAAGGAATAGGTAAAACATGAGAGTTTGATCCTGGC
>Ga0172372_10005170_pt1 | contig 18264 bp, 19 predicted proteins | sample LakKiv5m_2_FD_114544 | JGI IMG/M metagenome (GOLD analysis project Ga0172372, IMG submission 114544) | Freshwater microbial communities from Kabuno Bay, South-Kivu, Congo - kab_092012_9.5m | ecosystem: Environmental > Aquatic > Freshwater > Lake | place: Democratic Republic of the Congo...
AAAAACAAAAGTCTCAACGCAAAGGACAGCAGGACTGCCATGAGCGATTCAGCCAAGCCCGCCGATTCCTCCCGACGTACCGCGATCGGACTGACTGCCGCTGTGGGCGCCGTGGGAGGCGCCGCGGTGGTCGTGCCCTTCGTTTCCACGTTTGCGCCGTCTGAAAAGGCCAAGGCGGCCGGCGCACCGGTCGAAGTCGACGTGTCGGCCATGCAGCCGGGCGAACTCAAGCGGGTCGAGTGGCGCGGCAAGCCCGTCTGGGTGTTGCGCCGCACGCCCGAGATGCTCCAGTCGCTCAAGGCGACCGAAGCGGTGGTGGCCGATCCCGGTTCGCTCCGCACGGCTTATCCCACCCCGGATTACGCGAAGAACGTCCACCGATCGATCAAGCCCGAGTATCTGGTCGTCGTGGGCATCTGTTCGCACCTCGGGTGCTCGCCCAGCGACAAATTCCAGTCGGGTCCGCAGCCGTCCCTACCGGACGATTGGGCGGGTGGCTTCCTGTGCCCGTGTCACGGGTCCACCTTTGATCTGGCGGGTCGGGTTTTCAAGAACAAGCCCGCACCCGATAACCTCGAGGTGCCGCCCCACACGTATTTGTCGGACACCCGCATCCTGATCGGCGAGGACAAGGCCTGACGGATATCGGAGGCCCTCGGCCCGACATCCAGAGCTTTGAACGACCCCTACCCAACCGTCCTGCATTTTCGCTAGGAGTAGCGCGATGGCGCAGCAAAAACAGATCGAGACCACTGGCCTTCTAGGCTGGGTCGACCAGCGGTTCCCTTTGACCGCGACCTGGAAAGCGCACCTGTCCGAGTACTACGCGCCGAAGAATTTCAATTTCTGGTACTTCTTTGGCTCCCTGGCCATGCTGGTGCTGGTCATCCAGATCGTCACGGGCATCTTCCTGGTCATGCACTACAAGCCTGATGCGTCCCTCAACGCGGCGGGCATCCCGGTGGCCTTCGCGTCGATCGAGTACATCATGCGTGACGTGCCCTGGGGCTGGCTGGTGCGCTACCTGCATTCGACGGGCGCCTCAGCCTTTTTCGTGGTCGTGTACCTCCACATGTTTCGGGGTCTCATTTATGGGTCATACCGCAAGCCGCGCGAACTCATCTGGATCTTCGGTTGCCTGATTTTCCTCTGCCTGATGGCTGAGGCGTTCTTTGGTTACCTGCTCCCCTGGGGACAGATGTCTTATTGGGGCGCCCAGGTCATCGTGAATCTCTTCTCCGCGATTCCCTTCATCGGGCCCGAGCTGTCGATCTGGATTCGGGGTGATTTCGTGGTCGGCGATGCAACGCTCAACCGCTTCTTTGCGTTTCACGTGATCGCAATTCCTCTGGTGTTGCTGGGTCTGGTTGCCGCACACATCGTTGCGTTGCACGAGGTCGGTTCCAATAACCCCGACGGCGTCGATATCAAGGCAAACAAGGACGCATCGGGCAAGCCTCTTGATGGCATCCCCTTCCATCCTTACTACACCGTGCACGACATCCTGGGCGTGTCGGTGTTCCTGATTGCCTTCTCGGCCATTGTGTTTTTTGCGCCCGAGTTCGGTGGCTACTTCCTGGAGTACAACAACTTCATACCGGCCGATCCGCTGGTTACGCCGCCGCACATTGCGCCTGTCTGGTATTTCACGCCGTACTACTCGGTGCTGCGTGCAGTCACGGACGACTTCCTCGCCTACTGGATGACGCCCTTCCTGATCGCCTACGCGCTGCTGGTGGTCGTCTCGGCCCGCAATGCAACCATCAAGCTGATCACCCTGCTGGCGGTGGCCGCTCTGATTGCGGGCTTCAATCTGGTCGAGGCGAAGTTCTGGGGCGTTGTGGGAATGGGGGCGGCGGTGATGATTCTGTTCGCCCTGCCCTGGATCGACAACAGTCCGGTCCGTTCGATCCGGTATCGACCGTCCTGGCACAAGTGGGTCTACGGGCTGTTCGTCGTGGTGTTCGTGGTTCTGGGGTACCTCGGAGTCAAGCCGCCCGAAGAAATCCTCAACCTGATCGCAAAGATCGGCACCCTGCTCTATTTCGCCTTCTTCATGCTGATGCCGTGGTGGAGTGCGATGGGCGAGTTCAAAAAGGTTCCGGACCGCGTGGTGTTCGCGGCGCATTGAAGGCAGGAGTGATCACCATGTCCAAATTTCTGAGCCGCGCGCTCGCGCTTATTGCAGCCTGCCTGGTGGGCAGTGCTTACGCCGCCGGTGGTGCGAGCTACCCGCTTGACCGCTTCCCGACGGCCAAACTGAGCGATCAGACGGCGCTCCAGAACGGTGCCAAGCTGTTCGTCAACTACTGCCTGAACTGTCACGGCGCCTCGGCGATGCGTTACAACCGCCTGCGCGACATCGGGTTGACCGACGATCAGATCAAGCGTCACCTGATGTTCACAGCCGACAAGGTCGGTGAACCCATGACGGTGGCTTTGCGTGCATCTGATGCAAAGGCCTGGTTTGGGGCGCTGCCGCCCGACTTGTCGCTCACCGCCCGTGCACGTTCGTCGGGGGCAGGTTCCGGCTCTGACTGGATCTACACCTACCTGCGCGCCTACTACCGCGATGCCGAGCGTCCCACCGGCTGGAACAATGCGCTGTTCGAGAACGTTGGCATGCCTCATGTGTTGTGGGAACTGCAGGGGCAGCGCTCGCTCCGCGTCGAGGATATCCACAAGCACAAGGATGAGAAGACCGGCGCGACATCCATGGTCAAGACCGTGGTCAATGTCGATGCCAGTGGGCGGCGCACCAAGACCGACGAGAAGATCACGGACGGCGTGCCACCGGCAGGCAAGACGTATCGCTTCACACCCGCCGAGGGCGGTCAGCTTTCGCCGATGCGTTACGATTCCGACATCGCCGATCTGGTGGCGTTCGTGACCTACATGTCGGACCCTTCTGCGGCGACCCGCACCCGGCTGGGTGTGTGGGTTCTGTTGTTCTTGTCGATCTTCACGATCTTTGCCTGGAATCTCAACCGGGTATTCTGGAAAGACATCAAATAATCCCTGTCGCCTTGCGTCCAGACGTAGCGGGAGCCTTTGTTTCCCGCTACAGTTTCCCGTTGCGCTGACCTGGCCCTACCCACAGGAGAGCATCCCCGATGATGGTCCTCTATTCCGGCACGACCTGCCCGTTTTCGCAGCGGTGCCGGTTTGTTCTGTTTGAAAAAGGCATGGATTTCGAGATCAGGGATGTTGATCTCTATAACAAGCCCGAAGACATCTCGATCATGAATCCCTACGGCCAGGTACCCATTCTGGTCGAACGCGATCTGATCCTCTACGAATCCAACATCATCAACGAGTATATCGACGAGCGATTTCCGCACCCTCAGTTGATGCCGGCCGACCCGGTGGCGCGCGCCCGTGCCCGCTTGTTCCTGTTCAACTTTGAGCGTGAACTGTTTGTGCATGTCCAGACGCTCGAGCGACGCGAGCTTGCTAAAGATGCGCCCAGGCTCCAGGACAAGGCCCGTCAGCAGATCCGTGACCGTTTGACCCAGCTCACCCCCATTTTCATCAAGAACAAGCACATGCTGGGCGAAGATTTCACGATGCTCGATGTGGCGATTGCGCCCTTGCTCTGGCGCCTCGATCACTACGGAATCGAGATGCCCAAGACTGCGGCGCCGCTGCTTCGCTACGCCGAACGGATCTTTTCGCGTCCGGCTTACATTGAGGCGCTCACGCCCTCTGAAAAGGTCATGCGGCGCTGAGGCGCCCCGGGATTGCTTGCGATGGCTGATCTGTCGACGAAGCCTTACCTGATCCGCGCCATTCACGCCTGGTGCGAGGACAGCGGTTATCGGCCCTACATTGCGGTCGTGGTCGACGCGCAGACCCAGGTTCCACGCGAGTTTGTCCGCAATGGCGAGATCGTGCTCAATGTTTCGGCGCAGGCGACCAACCGATTGCGTATTGGCAACGAATTGATCGAATTCGAGGCCCGTTTCAGTGGTTCGGTGCGGGCGGTGTCGATTCCGATCGAGAACGTTTCGGCCATCTACGCGCAGGAGACCGGGCACGGCATGGCCTTTGATGTCTCTCGGGCTCCGTTGGCTGATCCGTCGATACCCGCGGTACCCGAATCGGTTCGAGCCGAGCGGGTACCGACAAAGCCTCGACTGGTCCCGACGCCGGCACCGAGTGAGCGGCCGGCAAAAGGGGCGCGGCAGGATTCGGCCCGTCTGGCCGTTCAGGCACCCGCACAGCCCATTGGTGACGCTGCTGCGGCGGCGCCCCAGGCCGAGGTCTCAACTGAGCCGCCGCCCTCTGCGCCTCGAAAGCCCGCTCGCGCTCCCAGGCGCCGAAAGGCGACCACGGCGGTTGCTGACGCGGGCGGATCAGTGCCCGATATCGCGCCTCAAGCGACCCAGGCGCCTGCCGAATCCGAGCCCGCTCGCGACAATGCCAAGCCAAGCGATGTTGGAATCCGTTCGATTGGCTTGGCCGAGGGATCGGTTCCGGCCGGCGACTCGGCGCTGTCCGAGCGTCCGTCCGCTACCGATCCCGACGGCCCCTCAGGACCCGGAAAGTCGTCCCGGGCACACCTCAAGCGCATCAAGTGATGCGTTTCAGCGATCGCTTTTCGCCGGCTTAGCTCAGTTGGTAGAGCAACCGCCTTGTAAGCGGTAGGTCACCTGTTCGAGTCAGGTAGCCGGCACCAGTTTCCCGATCGAAAGGCCTCCCGGGCGAGATCGAGTCGCCTTTGTCAATCAGCCAGCAATTCGCGTAGCACCTTCCGAATGGCGCGCCACTGGTCGACGAACCACAGCCGGACCCGCTCGATCGTGGTCAGTTCGATACGGAGGGTGGCATGAAATTGCTGACGATCTTTCATCGCACTGGCGACGGGCACGGTCCACTCGACGCTGCGGCCATCGCTTGAGATCGTACCGTTCGATTCCAGGATCCGAGGCGCGCGAACCGTCCAGCGCAGCATCTTTCCGGCGAACAGACTCTCGGCCAGAGCGCCGTCGACCCGGCCACCGGCTGACGATCCGGTCTGGGGCTCAAAGGTATTCTCAAGACGCAAGGTACTACCGTCGAGGCGCTTGACGCTCAGTTTGCCGAAACCTGACTGGGCCTCGCGATCCATCGCCGCAATGAACACGTCGAGCGGTCCCGAAATACGGATCTGACATACGGTCTGTCCGTCCGCTGTACGTTCGTTCACCTGGATTTCAAGCCCGCGGGCCCGCGCCTCAGGCGGGACCTTGACTCCCTCACACAAGCTTCGGCTGCTGCTTCCGGACTGATTGAGGCGACTCATCGCCGTCAGCCGCGCGTCTGCACGCAGTTCGGCTGTGTACACCATGCGTTGCGGCTCAATGACGATGGACTGGTCGAGATCGAAACACCCCCCGAGCCAAGGCAAGAGGAGCAATGAGAGCCACACCCGAAGCGACAAACCGTTCATGGAATCTCCCGTCAGTTGGACGGATCAGCGCGGTGGGGCCTGGTTGAGGAGGGTGATACTGACTCTGCGATTGCGTGGGTCAGCCGGGTTTTCGGGAATGAAGGGGTCGGTATCGGCGACGCCTTCGAGTCGTGCGAACCGGTTCTCCGGGATACCGTTGGCCACCATCAGGCGTCGCGTCGCATCCGCACGCTCGGTGGACAGGGTCCAGTTGTTGCGGCCGCTGCTCGCGGCAAACCCCAGACTGTCTGTATGGCCACGCACGGCAATCTTGTTGGGCAGATCCCGAACGGTCCTGGCGACTTCCTGCAATAGCTGTGCGGCCCTGGGGTCCAGCTCGGCCGTACCCAGCCGAAACATCGAAAAATCAGCCTGATCGATGATCTCGATCCTCAGTCCATCCGGCTCGCGGCTGATCTTGACCTGCTCCTTCAGCTTGGCGATGTCGGGGTTTTCCGAGAGCTTCTCCTTCAGCTCTTCCTGAAGCTTCTCGAAATTGAAATCATCCTCGACTTTTTTGGGCCCGCGCGAGGGGTCGTTGGTCGGCGCATCGTCCTGGGGACCCTGAGCATTGGCCTCCTGCTCGTTGTCGCCCTGATCTGTACTGGGCCCTCCCTTCGCGCGTGGCGTCAGGCGCTCGAGCATGGCGGTTTGCTTGGCCGTGAATGGGAATCCGTCCGGGTCGGTGATCGAGCGGCCGCCCAGCAGCCCGTCGGAGCCAGCCAGTTCGCCGAACTTGATCTGACTGTGTGAGGCCGGCCGGAAATAGTCGGCGATGCTCTTTCGTTGGTCGGTGTTGGACGCACCCAGCAACCACATGAGCAGAAAGAAGGCCATCAGCGCGGTCATCATGTCCGCGAGTGCGATCTTCCAGGCGCCGCCGTGCGCGCCGCCGTGACCGTCTTCGACGATGATCTTGCGGATGATCGGCCGTTCGGCCGCCGCGGCAGCCTGGGCCTCGGTTGCACCCTGCTGCGGCGCGTCCGCGGGCTGTTGCGTCTCGGCCATCAGCGCACCCTGCCCCCCGTTCCGGATGACATGATCAACCGCCCCTCAAGCTATCGAATACTTCGGAGAAGCTGGGCTGGTTGTGATGACTGATACAGGCGCGCGCGGACTCGATCACGACGGGCTGAGGGTGTCCTTTGACGTTGGCGACGATCATGTTCATGATCACCTGGTAGACCTGACCCTCTTCATTGAGGATCTGTGTCAGGCGCGTCGCGAAGGGCTCGAACAGGCCGTAGGCCATGAACACGCCCAGCATCGTGCCGACCAGTGCAGCGCCGATCAGCGCCCCCAGCACGGCCGGCGGCTGGTCGATCGCACCCATGGTCTTGATGACCCCCAGCACACAGGCCACGATACCGAGCGCGGGCATCGCGCCCGCGATCGAGGTCAGCGCGGCGGGTGCCAGCATCGCTTCGTGGTGATGGGTCTTGATGGCGGTTTTCATGATGTCCTCGACGGCATCAGCGTCGAGATTGCCTTGCGAGATCACCGCCAGTCGTAGCGGGTCGCAGATCAACTGCACGATCGAATGGTCTTTGGCGAGTTTCGGGAATTCGCCAAAGATCGGGCTTGAATCCGGGTTTTCGACGTGCGCTTCCAGGGCGACGACGCCTTCTTTCTTCATGACGGCAAGCAGTTTGCCCACCAGTACGATCAGATTCAGGAAGTCTTCCTGTTTCCACTTGGGGCCCGACACGCACTTGCCGATACCGCCCATCGCCGCCTTGAAAACCGGGAAACTGTTCGACATCAGCGAGGCGCCGATGGCGGCGCCCCCAATGATGATGATCTCGAAGGGCGCAGCCTTGATGATGGGCGCCATCTTGCCGCCCGCGGCGATGTAGCCGCCAATGATGGCCCCGAACACGACAACGATGCCAATAATGAAAAACATGACAACCCCTCAGGAGGCAAGCACGCACCAGACCCCAACGCACCAGCCAAAGAGCCATTGAACCAGCAGATCGAGAACATTGCCCAGCACCAGCACGGGCAGTCCGAGATAGAGCAGGAGGAAGGCGGCCCCGGCGCCAGTCAGTCTCGGACGGGGAATGTCGTGGCCAAGCACCCTGTGCCGATCCCGATTCGTGACGCGAAGCTTGCCGAAAATGGATGTGTAGTTAATCGGCACGGGAACCCTGATCTTGACCTTTTGGACGACCCCGAATAGGCGCCCTGACCTATTATATCGGGATGGACTGCCTCTGGAACCATGCTGCAGCCTCGCCGTGGCGGGCTTTTCACGATCAGTGTGCCGGATCCCTGCCGCAGTCCTGGCGCTACGGCGAGGCGCTCGCCAGTCTGGGCACGACCGTTCACCGCGCGTGGCTGCTTGATGCAGAGGGTCCACTCGCGGCGGCGCAGTTTGTTTGCCGTCGGATTGCGGGTTATCTCTCCCTCGCGCTCTGTTCCCGGGGGCCCTTGTGGCGGGGCGATCTTGCGCCCGATCAGCGCCGCGAGGCCTACCGGCTGATTCGCCGTACGCTCCCCATCCGTCCCTGGCGGGTGTCGCTCTATTCGCCGGAGCAGACCGCCGATGAGCTCGACCCGGTCGAGGTGATGGACATGCGCCGCGTCATGACGGGCTACAGCACCGTGATGCTGGATCTTGATCAGCCTTCTGAAGCGCTGTGGTCGGGCCTGGAGCCCAAGTGGCGCAACCGCCTGCGGCGCGCTCAGGGCGAGAAGGGGCTTCAGGTCTTCATCAATGCCAACCGCGAGCGCTGTGACTGGCTGATCGAGCGCGAGCGCGAGCAGCGGGCGAGCCGACGCTTTTTCGGTCTGCCGACCGGATTCGTCAAGCGCTGGATCGACCTCGCCGGTCGGGACGAGCCCGCCTTTTTGCTGGGCCGTGCAGAATACGAGGGTCGTACGGTGGCTGCAATGCTCTTCCTGCTGCATGGTCGCTCGGCCACCTACCACATCGGCTGGGCGGACTCCGTCGGTCGGGAACTGAATGCCCACAATCGCATTCTCTGGGATTCGATCGAGCCGCTTCGCGCGCGGAACATCCACCGGCTTGACCTGGGGGGGGTCAACACGCATGGACTTGCCGGTATTTCTCGTTTCAAATTGGGGACCGGTGGGCGTGTGCTGCGCCTGGCCGGAACCTGGCACTGAACATCATCTGCACAGCCCCATTCGATATGCCCCTGTTCCCCTGCACGCAGATTCCAGAACGCGCGAGACCCCGAGCCGCCCGGCGCTCGGCGTGGTGTGCGGCCCTCTTTCGGGGGGGGCTGTTGCTGTGGGCGGTCCACCACGCGCTCGCCATGGCCCAGGTCGATGAGCGTTGGCGACTGGTTGGGCAGACTCCAAGCATGCGCCTCCATTACGATCCATCCAGCGTGGTGCGCAACGAAGATATCCGGCGCCTGCGTGAGATCCAGGACATGGATTCGCCCGATCCCGATGGGGTTCGCTCGAGGGTCTACACCAACGAATACGACTGCAAGAACCAGATGCACCGCCTGGGCCAGATGCAAAGCTATGCCGGCGCGATGCTGACGGGTGCGCGATTGTTCGATGTGAAGGAGATGGGCTATTGGCGCCGGATTCCGGCAGGCAGTGTGTTCGCCCAGATGTACTCAAGAGTCTGCCCGGGCGGACAGATTCTGCCTGCGACCGAGCCCCCCACGCCCCTGCAGCGTTTGTTCAGTCCCAACTGAGTCCGCCCGAAACGCGCCGCCTCATTCAGCCGGGATCGGCCGCTTACCGGGCCTTGGCTGCGCCGCCCGTTCCACCGGCACCGGCAACGGGAGCCTTGTCCGCCGCGGCGGCGGTGATCCGGGTGACGAAACGCTCAACCTGATCCTTGCTGACGCCAATCGAGTTGTTGAACTGGAAGAAGCGGATGTTGGGCGAGCAGGGGGCGAACGGCAGGCTGCCCCGGAACACCTCATAGCCGCGGTTGTCGGGTAGCAACTGGGTCGGATCGATCGAAATGTTGGCGATTGTCGATTCGAGCGCGCCCGGCGCGGGCACATTGTTGAGGAGCAGCCAGACTGTCCGGTTCTGGAACGCAGATTCCCTTAGCAGGACGGTCACCACCACGGTATCACCGGAGGCCGTCGAGTGAACCAGGTGCGCGGCCAGGGCGGCCGGGCGGCCGTTCAGCAGACCGCCCTCCGGGCGGACCAGGTGAATGTGCTTGAGGTCATACATCTCCGCGCCGACCTGAAGGCGTCCACCCGGCGCGGCCGTGATACGCAGGGACGCGCCGGTATTGAACGCACGCAGGACGCCAGACTGATAACGCAGGCCCAGCGGGGTCTTGCTGCCGTCTGGGGTCTCGACCGGGACGGGCGCGGCTGCAGCCGGACATACCCCGACTTCGCTCGGACCGGAGGGCGCACTGATGGCGGCGAGCTTGCTCTGCACGACACGCAGCTTTTCGTGGAGATCGTCGATCTCGGTCTTCAGGGTATCGATCTCCTTCTTTTGGGAAGTGATCACGCCCACGGCTTGCTTGAGCTGGCCCGCAGAAGTCGATGCCTGCTTCGATTTGACGAAGCTGAGCGTGCCGAAAATCGCGATCAAGAGGATCGCGAGCAGCGCGGCGACGAGTTTCAGGACGGCTTTCATGGTGCTCCGTCAATCAGAAATGGGGCGGGAAGGGCGATGGGCGTCTGTCCGACGAGCCTGACAGCCCGAATCGGACGACCCAAAGAAATCCGCGACAGCAGACTGCCGCATTGCTAGTATGATCGACGTTCGTTTCATTCCCTTTAGTGCCGCCATGAAAAACCTTCTCGGTGGAATCGTCATCGGGGTATTCGCCTCAGTGCTGGCGATCGGGGTCGGCCACCTGCTGTCCGATGACACAACGGTATTGCCCAACATTCCGCGCGATGTCGGCAATGATCGTCGTCCCGGTGTCATGGATCTGATCTGCGAACTGCAGCTGGATCTTGACGGGCAACTCGCGCTCGGCATCAGTGCCAATGAGCCCGCCCGGATCGCCATGGCCCAGATCGATTTCGAAAAAAAATCCGGTTGGTATGCGGGCCGGCTTGCCATTTCCGAAGGGCGCGCAGGCAATCTGACGGTCAAGGGCAACCAGCTGATCGTGACCCGCCCTGCGATGATCAATCGCTTTGGCACCGTGATCAACCGCGAGGACTTCGTCATCGATCGTGCATCGGGCGATTTTGTGCAGACGCTCGGTCTGCAGGATGGCCGCAATATCAAGCTCATCCGCGGCACCTGTGCGAAGGTGATCAAGCCCCCGTTCTGATCGCGAGCCGGGCACGCGTCACAAACGCCCCTGCTGGGCCTGCGGTCGCCTGAGCCCGCTCAGCACAGCCCGCTCAGCTGCGCCCGCCGTCGACCGAAAGAATTTGTCCGGTGACCCAGTCCGAGGCCGGGCTGGCAAAGAAAAGTGCTGCATGCGCGATGTCTGCGGCCTGTCCCAGGCGTCGCCTGTGGATGCTTTCGACGAGTCGAGCCTGGCCTTCAGGGCCATAGGACGCCCACTGCCTCTCGGTGGTTGGATTCGATCGGACGAAGCCCGGCGCGATGGCATTGCTGGTGATGCCGAATGGCCCCAGATCCTGCGACAGCTGTTTGGCGAGCCCAACCAGGGCGTGCTTGGCTGCCGTGTAGGCCTGGATGCCGGTGAGGCTGGGGCGAAGACCCGCCCCGGATGCGATGTGGATCAGCCGACCATAGCCGCGGCGACGCATCGGGCCGGCGACGGCCTGTGCAAGCCAGAAAGCGCCATCGACGTTGGCACGAAAGATCGCGTGCCAGTCCGCCTCGTTGACGGTGTCCAGCGCACGCCCGGTCTGCCCACAGACCCCGCCCGCCGCGTTGACGAGAATATCGATTCGGTCATCGGTCTGGGCGGTGATGGCCGCAAGCGCTTCGTGCGCGGCATCCCGATCACCGACGTCGAAGCGGATTGGCTGCATGGCCGGTTCGGTCGCAGCAAAGCGCTGGAGACTTTCACCGTCGATGTCTGCGACGAAGACGCGCGCGCCGGAGGCCTGCAGGGCGCGCGCAATGGCCTGGCCGATGCCTTGGCCGGCACCCGTGACCAGTGCAACCTGATGGGTGAGATCGATCAGCACAGTTGAATCAGTTCTTGGAAGGTTTCAAACGCCATCGTACGACGACCGTCTTCGATGTCATGGATCAATTCGACCAGTCTCTGGATCAAGGGGGTGCTCACGCCGGCCTGCGCACCCAGATGCCCGATGATGCCGATCTGCGGGTCGATTTCCGTGCGGCGCTTCCGTACTGCCAGGTCCCGGTAGATGCCGGTGTGGGTCTTGGCGGTGTGACGGTTGAACTCGGCCAGTGCTGCGATGCTCTGGCGCGAGGCCAAAGCGCTTGCATTCGACCCAAAAGCGGCCGGGTCGAAGCCATTGAATCCGAGCGGCTGCACACCGCGCGCGGCGGCAACGGCCATGACCTCGCGGGCAAGCCCTTCGAAGACCGGTGTCCTGCGTGGGTCGTCGAAATTGGCGGCCATCGAATCATGGGTGAGTGCAGTCGCAAACAGCATCGCGCCGTAGGCCAGCTTGCCCCAGAGGTATCCCCAGATGTTGTCGGTCAGGATCGCTTCGGGCTCGAACACCCGCAGCAACTCGTGCATTCGCACGGTTCGATCGCGCAAGCTGCCATCGATTTCTCCCACGACTACGGCCCCGCGGTTACCGAAGAGGATTTGCCCCGGCCCCAACCAGTCCGCACCAAAATTCACAAAGCAGCCCATCGTCCGTTCGGACCCAAGGCGCTCGGCGATCTCGAGTTCGTTCAGGCCGTTTTGTGCCGAGAGCACGAAGCCGGCGGGGGCCAGGTGTGCGGCGATCTGATCGAGCGCTGAAGCCGTCGCCTGCGCCTTGACCGCCAGGACGATGCATTGGAACTGTCCTTCGAGTCTGTCCGGGGTGACGCAGGGCACCGATTGACTGAACTGATCGACGGGCCCCTCGATCGACAATCCCGGGTTGCTGCATGCGTCGGCGTGGGGGGCGACCACGTCGACCATCTGGACCCTGATACCGCGTCGCGCCCAGTATGCGCCCAGGGTGCCCCCGATCGCGCCGGCGCCCCAGATCAGGATGGGTTCGGACGCGCCCCAAAGGTCCTTCGAGTGGCTTGAATTCATGGCGTGATCGTGTGGATTTCCTGGTGGGTCGCCACGAATGCCTGACCGGCAGGATCGATCCAGCCGCGCGCCATGCCGAGCGTATTGAAGGGCGCATGGACCTGACCCGAGCCGTCTATGGCAACCAGCCCGGCGCCAATGCCGTGTGCGGTCATGACGCGATGGATCAGGTCGTCCGACGCACCGGTCAGTCGTTCGCCGCCCAGCCGGATTCGGGCTGCAATTTCGTGTGCGACCACGTGACGGATGAAGTACTCGCCCTGGCCCGTACACGACACCGCGCAAACGCCGTTTTGTGCATAGGTCCCGGCACCGATGATCGGGCTGTCGCCGATGCGGCCCGCAGGCTTGTTGTTGAACCCGCCCGTCGAGGTGCCAGCTGCCAGTCGGCCGGCGGCATCGAGCGCGACCGCACCAACGGTGCCGTGACGTTCGGCTTCGCTCGCCGACGCAAGCGTGCCGCGGCGAGCCTTGGCCTTCAGCGCGGCCAGCGCATCAATGCGACGCTGGGTCGTGAAATAGTCGTTGTCAACGACATCGAGACCCTGCTGCGCCGCAAAGGAGTCGGCCGCCGAGCCCGCCAGCAGCACGCAATCGGAGCGCTCCATGACCGCGCGCGCGGCACGAATCGGATTACGGATTCGACGTGCCATGCAGATGGCACCCGCGCCGAGGCTTTCGCCGTCCATGATCGACGCATCGAGCTCGTGCTCCGCGTTCTCGGTCAGGGCTGCGCCGTGGCCGGCGTTGAAATACGGGCTGTCCTCCATGACCACGACGGCCGCCTCGACCGCCGCGATGGCCGGTGCACCCGCTCGAAGCAGCGCCCAGCCTGCCCGCAAGGCCTGGGCCAGATGCTCGCGCATCTCGACCCACTCGGCCTCGCTCAACAGTTCGGGCGAAAGCGTGCCGCAGCCGCCATGGATTCCGATGGCAATCGGACCGGAATCGGTCATGATCAACGCTTGACCGGTTTGATGTCCATCGCGAGCGTGTCCTCGTCCACACGGGGGCTGAGGGTGACCTTGCTCTTTTGCATCGCCCAGGCCGAGCCAACCGATACGATCGGCAGCCGCACCCGGTCGACCGCGACCAGATCATTGGCCCGCGCGAGAAGCGACTGACGTTTTTCGATATCCATTTCGACCGCTGCGTCCTGGATCAACTTGTCCATTTCCGCGTTCTTGTAGCCGATCACGTTGAAGGCGCCGAAGCGCTTTTCCTTGTCGTTGGAGTGCATCAGCGAGGACAGCGTGTAATGGGCCTCGCCGGTGAGCGTGCCCCAGCCCGACATCGACATCGAAAACTCACCGCGGGTCCGGGCCGGGAAGAACACGGCAGCCGGCTGAGCGTTGGCCCGGACATCGATGCCGATGGCCGCCAGCATTTGTGCCACCGACGTGCCCACCTGGCGATCACCGGGCAGGCGGTCGCTGGTGAAACTGAAGGTGATGCGGAAGCCATTGGGATAGCCGGCATCGGCCATCAGTTTTTTGGCCCGAGCGGGATCGTAGGCGCGTTGGGGAAGCGTCTTGCTGAAGCCGAAAATGCTGGGGGTGACCAGTTGGTTCTGGGCGCGACCCAGACCTTCCATTGCGATCTCCGCGAGGGCCTTGCGATCGATGGCCAGATCGATGGCCTCACGCACGCGAGCGTCCTGAAGCGGGTTCTTGGGCAGCGGCGAGCCGTCTTTCGCGCTGACCTGCTTGGGGTTGTCCTTGACATCCATCTCCATGTTGAACACGTAGACGGTATCGATCTTTGCGACGCTGAGCTTGTTGTCGCGCTGAAGTGAGGCCACATCGGAGGCGGGGACCCGGACGATGAGGTCGAGCTGACCCGCCTTCAACTGGGCAACCCGCGCGGCATCGTTCGGAATTTCCTTGCGAACGTGACGCTGCCAGGGCTCCGCGCCACCCCAGTAGTTGTCAAAACGCTCGAGTACGAGTTGATCCTTGGGCGTCCATGACACGAACTTGTAGGGGCCTGTGCCAATGGCGGCCTTGCCACTGTTGAACGCTGGGTTGGCGGTGTCCTTGGTGAGTCCGGCCGCCGCTTTCGAAGAAACGATGAACAGACGGATGAAATCGTTCGGCAGGGTGGGTGCGGGGCCGTCCGTGTGCACGCGAACCGTCAGAGGGTCGACCACGGTGACCGACTTCACACGGCGGATGTAAATGATGGTGGGATTGGGTCCCGACACCATCGGGATGCGTTCGATCGAGAACTTGACGTCTTCGGCCGTGAAATCGGAGCCATCGTGAAACTTGACGCCCGGTCGCAGTTTGAATTCCCAGGTGGTGGGGTCGACCGCGCGCCAGCTGGTGGCCAGACGCGGTTCGATCTCAAGCCCCCGCCCCGACCAGACCAGTGTGTCGAACACATGTTTGAGTGCTTCGGCGTGGGTGCCGGTCGCCGTGAAATGCGGGTCGATCGACTCGGGGCCCGCTCGCACACCGATCGTGAGGGTTTGGGCCTGAATACTCGAAAGGCTTGCGCCGCCCAGGACTGCGGCGATCGCGAGCGCCCTCATTGTTTGCGGGAACGGCTTCATGTTTGAGTCTCCACCGGAGTGTGCCGGGCGGATTGCCGCACGGCATGGATTGAAGAAGTGCGCTTTGTCGAGGGGCGATGCCTCAGTACCTGACTTCGACAGCTTGACAAACTGCACCCCGCTCAGTCAAGTTATGTCTCCCCTTCACCCGTGACGAGCACCGCTCGGCCCCCTGGACGAAAACCGATGCGGATCGCTGACACCAACTGGATGAAACTCGAGGAGCGCTTGCGTGTGGACGACCGTTGCGTCGTGCCGCTCGGGAGCGTCGAGCAGCATGCTTACCTGAGCCTGTGCGTGGACATGATCCTGTCCGAGAAGGTCGCCGTCGATGCGGCCCAAGCACTCGGCATTCCGGTCTTTCCCGCACAACCCTTTGGCGTGACGCCTTACTTCAGCGATTTCCCGGGCACGGTGAGCTTGCGGCTGTCCACCTACATTGCCCTGATCGACGACATCCTCGAAAGTTTGTATCGATCGGGCTTTCGCAGAATTCTGCTGGTCAACGGGCACGGCGGGAATTCGCCGATTCAGGGCTTTCTGAGTGAATGGATGGCCCGTCGGCGCGATGCTCGCGTGCGGCTGCACGACTGGTGGAAATCACCCAGAACCTGGGCCGAGGTGCAGCGGCTCGATCCTGCCGCGTCGCATGCGAGCTGGATGGAGAATTTCCCCTGGACTCGGTTGGCGGGTGTGGAAATGCCCTCGGGCAGCAAGCCCAGAGTGGACTACTCGAAGCTTCAGGTTTCGAACCCGGCCCAGGTGCGCGAACTCGTTGGCGATGGCAACTATCACGGTCCGTACGCCCGTGACGACCAGGACATGATGGCGCTCTGGCAGGTCGCCGTCGAGGAGACCCGCGACCTGCTCGAGCACGGCTGGGGCTGATGGCGGCCTTTCTGGTCCAGCGGCTGCTGCAGGCGGCCGTGGTCATGCTTGCGATCTCTGTTCTGGTGTTCGTGGGTGTGTTTGCGATCGGTAATCCGATCGACGTGCTCATCGCGCCCGACGCAACCCAGCAAATCCGCGAGGAAACGATCGCGCGTTACGGCTTTGACCAGCCGCTCTGGCGGCAGTACCTGGCGTTTCTCGAGCGCCTCGTCAGCGGTGATCTCGGGCGCTCCTTCGTTTTCAATCTGCCGGTGCTCGATCTCATTCTGTCGCGTCTGCCGGCGACCCTTGAACTGACCCTCGTTGCGGTCATTGGCGCAACCCTGATTGGCGTGCCTCTGGGCATGTATGCCGGCTACCGGCCCGATCACTGGTTTTCCCGCTTGGCGATGGGGCTCTCGGTGCTCGGTTTCTCGGTGCCGACCTTCTGGATCGGTCTGGTGCTGATCTTCGCCTTTGCAGTGTCGCTGGGCTGGCTGCCGGCCGGCGGCCGCGGCGATACGGTCACCTGGCTGGGTATCGAATGGAGCGTGCTCACCGCCAACGGCTGGCAGCACCTGCTGTTGCCGGCGCTCAACCTTTCGCTCTTCAAGATGGCCATGATGATGCGGCTTGCACGCTCGGGGACGCGCGAGCTCATGATGAGCGATACGGTCCGCTTTGCGCGGGCGGCAGGCGAGTCCGACTGGACCATCCTGCGCCATCACGTGCTGCGGCTGATCGCCATACCGATCGTGACGGTCTTCGGACTGGAACTGGGGTCCACGCTGGCCTTTGCAGTCGTCACCGAGACGATCTTTTCATGGCCGGGCGTCGGCAAGCTGATCATCGATTCGATTCAATCCCTCGATCGACCTGTGATGGTCGCCTATCTGATGCTGGTCGCGTTGTTGTTCATCCTGATCAATCTGGTGGTCGATCTGGTGTATGCATTGCTCGATCCGCGGCTGAGGGGGCGTTCTTGAAGATCGAATCTCCGGCGGCGCAATTCTGGAACGAATTTTCCGAGAACCGGATCGCGCTGGCCGGTCTCGTGCTGACGCTCCTGCTGGTCTTGGCTGCGCTGGCCGCGCCGCTCCTCGCGCCGCAGGACCCGTACGACCTTGCATCGCTCGTTCTGGCCGATGCCCGACGCCCTCCGGGTTACGTCAACGCGGCCGGATTCACGTACTGGCTGGGATCGGACGCGCAGGGGCGAGACCTGCTCTCGGCGATCCTGCACGGTCTTCGAATTTCCGTGCAGGTGAGTCTGACAGCAGGTTCAATTGCGCTTTTTCTCGGTGCTGTGATGGGGGCGACGGCGGCCTTTGCGGGCGGTCGCGTTGAGAGCCTGATCATGCGCCTGGTCGACCTGCAATTGTCTTTCCCGGCCATTCTTCTGGCGCTGGTGCTTTCGGCTGTTCTGGGGCAGGGCAAGATGCAGCTGATCATTGCACTGGTGACCGCCCAGTACGCCTATTTTGCGCGGACCGCGCATGGCGCGGCGAGTGCCGAGCGCAGCCGCGACTATGTCGAGGCGGCGCTTTCGACGCCCCTGTCCTCGGCCCGCGTGATTCGTCGGCACATCCTGCCCAATTGCCTGCCCCCCCTGATCGTCGTGGCCACTGTGCAGGTGGCCAATGCGATCTCGCTCGAGGCGACGCTTTCGTTTCTCGGGCTGGGTCTGCCGGTCACCGAGCCTTCGTTGGGCATGCTGATCGCCAACGGATTTCAGTACATGCTGTCGGGTCGCTACTGGATCTCGATCTTTCCTGGTATCGCGCTGATCCTCCTGATCGTTTCGATCAACCTGGTGGGCGATCAGGTGCGCGACCAGTTCAATCCGAGGTTGCGGCGATGACCGCGCAGGCGCTGTCGACCCCGGTTTCGCCGCTGCTTGAGGTGCGGGATCTGGCGACTCATTTTCAGGCGCGCCGGGGGGTACTGAAGGCACTGGACGGTGTCTCGTTCGACATCGGCGCGGGTGAAATCGTCGGCCTGGTCGGCGAGTCCGGCTCCGGAAAGAGCATCACGGGTTTTTCGATTCTCGGGTTGATCGATTCCCCGGGCCGCATCGTTGCGGGGTCGGTCCGCCTCGCTGGACGCGAGCTGGTTGGACTGCCCGGCTCGGAATTGCGCAGGATCCGTGGCCGCAAGGTGGCCATGATCTTTCAGGACCCGATGGCCACGCTGAACCCCGTTCTGACGGTGGGCGACCAGATCCGGCTGGCGATTGAGGCCCACCAGAAGGTGTCAGGTGCCGAGGCACGCGAACGCGCAATC
>Ga0172372_10005171_pt1 | contig 18263 bp, 12 predicted proteins | sample LakKiv5m_2_FD_114544 | JGI IMG/M metagenome (GOLD analysis project Ga0172372, IMG submission 114544) | Freshwater microbial communities from Kabuno Bay, South-Kivu, Congo - kab_092012_9.5m | ecosystem: Environmental > Aquatic > Freshwater > Lake | place: Democratic Republic of the Congo...
CCCCTGATTGAGCTGCTTGATGACGCTGAAGTCGCTGGTGTGGCCGCTGACGCTTTGAAGAAAACCTTGTTGATGTTCGACTTTTTCAACGACGTGGCGGACAAAGCCAAAGCGGGCAATTCCAAAGCCATGGAGGTGATGCAAAGCTGGGCCGAGGCCGAGTGGTTCACCAGCCGTCACGAAGTGGATAAAAAAATCACAGTCACCGTGTTCAAGGTGCCTGGCGAAACCAACACCGACGATTTGTCACCTGCGCCCGATGCCTGGAGCCGCCCCGACATTCCGCTGCATTACTTGGCGATGCTGAAAAACACCCGCGAAGGCGCAGCCTTCAAGCCTGAAGAGGACGGCAAGCGCGGGCCGATGAAATTCATTGATGACCTGAAGAAAAAAGGCCATTTGGTGGCCTATGTGGGCGATGTGGTGGGCACGGGCTCCAGCCGCAAATCGGCTACCAACAGTGTGATTTGGGCCACCGGCCAGGACATCCCGTTTGTCCCCAACAAGCGTTTTGGTGGTGTGACCTTGGGCGGCAAGATCGCCCCTATTTTCTTCAACACCCAGGAGGATTCGGGTGCTTTGCCCATTGAGGTGGATGTCTCCAACTTGGAGATGGGTGATGTCATCGATATCCTGCCCTATGACGGCAAGATTGTGAAAAATGGCGCGACTGTCGCCGAGTTCAAATTGAAGAGCGATGTGCTGTTTGATGAAGTCCGTGCAGGTGGTCGCATCAACCTGATCATCGGCCGCTCACTCACTGCCAAAGCACGTGAGTTTTTGGGCTTGCCTGCCTCCACCGTGTTCCGTTTGCCGTCGGTTCCTGCCACCTCCAAAGCGGGCTTCACGCTGGCGCAGAAAATGGTGGGTCGCGCGGTGGGTTTACCCGAAGGCCAAGGCGTTCGCCCCGGCACTTACTGCGAACCCAAGATGACCACCGTGGGTTCGCAAGACACCACCGGCCCGATGACCCGCGACGAGTTGAAAGACCTGGCATGTTTGGGCTTCAGTGCCGACATGGTGATGCAGTCCTTCTGCCACACTGCGGCCTATCCGAAATCAGTGGATGTGAAAACCCACCGCGAATTGCCAGCCTTCATCAGCAACCGTGGCGGCGTGGCGCTGCGCCCAGGCGACGGCGTGATTCATTCGTGGCTCAACCGTTTGCTGTTGCCCGACACCGTGGGCACCGGTGGCGATTCGCACACCCGATTTCCTATTGGCATTTCTTTCCCTGCCGGCTCTGGACTGGTGGCCTTTGGGGCCGCCACTGGCGTGATGCCTTTGGACATGCCCGAGTCCGTGTTGGTGCGCTTCAAAGGCGAGATGCAACCCGGCGTCACTTTGCGCGACTTGGTGCATGCGATTCCTTTGTATGGCATCAAGAACGGTTTGTTGACCGTGGCCAAGGCTGGCAAGGTCAATGAATTCTCGGGCCGCATTTTGGAAATTGAAGGTCTGCCGAATTTGAAAGTCGAGCAAGCCTTCGAGTTGTCCGATGCGTCTGCCGAACGCTCAGCCGCGGGTTGCACCATCAAACTGAACAAAGAGCCGATCATTGAATATTTAAATTCAAATGTGGTACTGATGAAGAACATGATTGCCGATGGTTATGCCGATGCCCGCACATTGGCACGTCGCATCGAGAAAGTGGAGGCTTGGTTGGCCAAGCCCGAACTGCTCGAAGCCGACCAAGACGCCGAGTACGCGCATGTGATTGAGATCGACATGAACGAGATCAAAGAGCCCATCCTTTGTTGCCCGAACGACCCGGATGACGCCAAGTTCTTGTCCGAAGTCGCTGGCACCAAGATCGATGAAGCTTTCATAGGTTCTTGCATGACCAACATTGGCCACTTCCGTGCTGCAGCCAAATTGCTGGGTGGTCAGCGCGATATTCCCGTCAAGTTGTGGGTGGCCCCGCCCACCAAAATGGACGAGAGCGAACTCATCAAGGAAGGCCATTACGCCGCGTTTGGCACGGCGGGTGCGCGTACCGAAATGCCCGGGTGCAGTTTGTGCATGGGCAATCAAGCGCAGGTGCGCGAAGGTGCGACCGTGGTGTCGACATCCACGCGAAATTTCCCCAACCGTTTGGGCAAAAACACCAACGTGTTTTTGGCCTCGGCTGAATTGGCGGCGATTGCGTCCAAATTGGGCCACATCCCGACCGTGGCGCAGTACCACCAAGCCATGGGCATCGTCAACCAGGACGGCGCGGCCATCTACAAGTACATGAACTTCAACCAGATTGACGAGTACGTGGACAACGCGAAAACAGTTTCGGTCTGACACCCCGATGCCCTGAAAAGCCCTTGGGTCAGCCCGCTCTGGACGGACTCAACGGGCTGTCCAGAGCCAGGGCGGTCTGCGGGTGCGCATCCCAAACAATGAATCAGCTGGCCAGGACGCCAACTTTGGCGCGGTCTCGGGCCAAGGCCTCGCGTTCACTGGCGCGGCGAAAGAAGAGGGTCACGATGCTGGAGCTGATGACGATGAACAGCGAATACAACACGGGGATCAGCAGCACATCTTGCTGGCGCGGTCCAGAAATACTGAGCGTCACAATCAAAATGGCGAGTGGGCCGTTTTGGATGCCGGTTTCCAGGGCGATGGTCCGGCTGCGGTTGGGGTCTTGCTTGAGCAGTCGCGCCAGTCCATAGCCCAAAGCCATGCCGACCAGGCCCAGCCCAATGGCACCAAGGTAGACATTGAGCGGTGTATCCAGCAAAAGCTGGTGGTTGCGCGGAATCCAGGTGACCACCAAAAAGATAATCACCGCAATGCCCATGATGCCGCCAAACAGTTCGAGGGTGGCACCCGCATTGGGGTTGACCTTGCGCAACACCATACCCAAGAGGGTGGGCACCAACAACACCACCAGCACCTGGGCCACGTTGGCAGCGGGAATGGTGTAGTCGCCCTCATAGCCCGCCAATCCCGAGTAAAAGGCCAGTGTGGCCGGTACCATGCCCAGCGCCACCAGCGTTGAGACACTGGTCATCATGATGGAAAGCGCCAGCACGCCTCTGCTGAAGTAAGTGAAGATATTGGAGGTGGTGCCACCGGGCATGCAGCCCATCAAAATCAGTCCTACCGCGATGGCGGGTGGCAGGCCCAGGGCTTGGGCCAGCGCAAAGCCAAGTGCGGGCATGATGCCGTACTGGCAGACCAGTCCGACGATCACCCCCTTGGGTTTGCGAAAGGCGATCAGGAAGTCGCGCCAGGTCAGCGAGGCGCCCATGCCCAGCATGATGATCATCATCATGAAGCCGAGCAGTTTGGTTTCAAATTCGGTCACCATCGGGTGTTCTCCGCGAAAACGTTGAAGTAGGGTGCAGCCACTCAGGCGCGCGGTGCACCGAGTTCGGCCAGGGCTTGGGCGCGCAGTTCCTTGCGCAACACCTTGCCGATGGGCGATTTGGGCAAGTCATCGCACACGATCACTTGGCGCGGGACTTTGTAAGCTGTGAGTTGTTTTTTACAGTGGGCCATCACCATTTGAGGGCTGACCTTACCCGCGTGGTCTGGGTTGGGCACGACATAGGCTCGCACCGCTTCGCTGGTTGCTTCGTCGGGCACGCCGATCACGGCCACCTCCAGCACCGAGGGCAATTGCGCGATCGCATCTTCCACCTCGTTGGGGTAGACGTTGAAACCCGAGACCAGCACCATGTCCTTTTTGCGGTCGACAATGCGCAAAAAGCCTTCGCGGTCCATCACAGCGATGTCGCCGGTCGCCAGCCAGCCATCCTGCAGCACTTTGGCCGTTTCTTCCGCCTGGCCCCAGTAGCCTGGCATCACTTGCGGCCCTTTGACCTGAATTTCACCAGGTTCATCAGCGGCCACCAAATCACCAGCATCGTTGACCAGACGCACCTGCGTGCCCGGTGCCGGGATACCAATGCCGGGGCGCGGAGTACCCGACAGCGGGTTGAAACTCACCACCGGCGAGGTTTCGGTCAGGCCATACCCTTCGGCAATGGGCGTTTGGGTGACCTCACGCCAGCGTTCGGCCACCGCCTGGTGCAGTGCCGTACCGCCCGCGATCGAGGCCTTGAGCAGCTTGGGCGGGTAGGCCAGAAACCACTCCTCGTTGAGCAGGCCGTTGTAGAGCGTGTTCACCCCCGTCATCCAGGTGATCGGGTAGTTCTCGACCGCGCGCTGCAGGTTCTGCACTGGACGTGGGCTGGGCACCAGCACATTGCGCGCGCCGATCACCAAAAAGCCCATCAGGTTGGCCGTGAAGGCGAAGATGTGATAAAGCGGGAGGGCCGTGAGCACACATTCTTGGCCGACCTGCATGTGGGTGGAACCCATGGCCAGCATTTGGTTGACGTTGTGCAGCAGGTTGCTGTGCGTCAGCATCGCGCCCTTGCTCACGCCCGTGGTGCCGCCGGTGTACTGCAGCGCGGCCAGATCGCCCGGGCCTAGGCACTCCCAATAGCGTCGCGCCGGGGTTTGCGCCAGCGTTGCCGCGCCGCGCTTCAAGGCATGGGCCAACCGCTCGTGCGGCACGCTCACCGGGGGCAACACGCGGTTCCACACTTTCTGTACCGCGCGCACCACCGCACGCGGGACAGCGGGGAAGAAAGCCGTCACATCGGCCAGCACCACGTGCTTGAGCCCGGTGGCTTGCAGCACACCGGGCAGCTTGTCGGCGAACATGTCGATCACCACCAGCGCCTTCACGCCTGCGTCCTGGAGCTGGTGCACCATTTCTTTCTCGGTATAGAGCGGATTGGTGTTGACCAACACACAGCCGGCTTTGAACACCCCAAAAGCCACCACCGGATAGGCCAGGCAGTTGGGCAACTGCACCGCAACCCGGTCGCCCGCCTGCAAACCCAAGACGCCGCGCAGGTAACCCGCAAAGGCGTCCGACAGCGCGTCGACCTGGGCAAACGTCAGACTGCCGTTCATGCCGTTGGGCACCACGCAGGTGAAGGCCGCTTGCTTGGGCGCCGATTGGGCGTAGCGGCTGCACGCGTCGTGCACCAGTGCGGCCAGGTTGGCGTGGGTGGGTGGGGGGAGCTCGGGCGCAATGCCAGCCATGTCGTAGGCGGCGCGCCAGGGCGCATCGTGGGGGGTGGAGATGTCTGTGGCATTCATGGTGTGCCATTGTCACCATCTCCAAGCCTCGATTGCAGTATGACAAGGCCTGTGGTTGCCAGTATTTACCCTTATTTTCTTAAAATAAAATCAAAACAACCTTAATAAATAATAAATATTAATTACTTTTAAGCCGATCAGGGCGCTGCCACAAGACAGGTCACGTTGGACGTTTTGGGTCAGCAGGGGTTGACCCAGGCTGGTGGGGTGCCGGCAGGAATCTCGAACTGCTTTACAACAACCGTGCCAGCAAACCCCCATCGGCCGGGCCAACCATTGGAATCCACACATGCGTGGGGCTGCCCGCGGCCACCTCAATCGACATCCCGTTGATGTCTTTCATCTGTTCCAATGTGACGATGCGGTTGCCGCTGGGGTGGATGATTTCAATCCGGTCGCCGACCGAGAATTTGTTTTTGGTTTCAATTTCAGCCCAGCCATTGGTCACACTGCGCACCTCGCCGACAAACTGGCTGCGGTGGCCCACGGAGTGACCCGTTTCATAGTTTTGGTAGTCGTTGGCAGGGCGGCGGTCCAATAAACCAGCGGTGTAGCCGCGGTTGGCCAAGCCATCCAATTCAGAAATGAGTTCAGGGTTGAAAGGGCGGCCGGCAACTGCGTCGTCAATCGCACGTCGATACACCTGCGCGGTACGGCTCACGTAATACAAACTTTTGGTGCGGCCTTCCACTTTCAGGGAGTCCACGCCGATCTTGGTGAGGCGTTCCACATACTCGACCGCCCGCAAGTCTTTGCTGTTCATGATGTAGGTGCCGTGCTCGTCTTCCATGATGGGCATGAGTTGACCGGGGCGGCCTTTCTCTTCCAGCAGGTAAATCTTGTCGGCTTCGGGGTGGCGTTGGCCATCGCCACAGGCCGAGAAACTTTGCTCGGCCTTCTGTTGTGATTGGGCGAAATCAAAATCGGTGTCCATGGGCACCGCCATGGCCTCACCCGTGTTGGGGTCGGTGGCACTGGCTTGGGTGCCATAGCTCCAGCGACAGGCGTTGGTGCAGGTGCCTTGGTTGGGGTCACGGCGATTGAAGTATCCCGACAACAAACATCGGCCCGAATAGGCAATGCACAAAGCGCCGTGTACAAACACTTCAAGTTCCATGTCAGGGCATTCTTGGCGGATTTTTTCAATCTCATCCAGACTCAATTCGCGCGACAAGATGATGCGGGTCACGCCCACCTGCTGCCAAAACTTGACAGCGGCCCAGTTCACCGTGTTGGCTTGGACGGACAAATGGATGGGGACTTCGGGCCATTTTTCCCGCACCATCATGATCAGACCCGGATCGGCCATGATCAGGCCATCGGGCTTCATGGCGATGACGGGTTCGATGTCGCGCATGTAGGTGCGCACCTTGTCGTTGTGCGGCAGCAAGTTGCTGGTGACAAAAAACTTCTTGCCTCTTTGGTGCGCTTCAGCAATACCGATGCCGATTTGTTCCAGTTTGAAGTCGTTGTTGCGGGCCCGCAAGCTGTAACGCGGTTGCCCCGCATAAATGGCGTCGGCGCCAAAATCAAAGGCGGCACGCATCTTGTCGAGCGAGCCTGCCGGCAGCAATAGTTCGGGTGCTTTGAGTGTGGTCATGGTTTTTTACATCAGCAAATGTTCGCCTGCATTGTCGCCGCCCAAGATGACGTAGTTGACTTTGCGGATATCCATCAGTTTGGTCCCCCCAGCGTAAGAGATGGAACTTTGTACATCTTGCTCCATTTCGATCAGGGTGTCGGCCAATTTGCCTTTGATGGGTTCCAGAATGCGTTTGCCTTCCACATGCTTGTATTCCCCCTTGTTGAAGTCCGACGCCGAACCGTAGTACTCCTTGAACATCTCGCCATTCACCTCCACGGTTTTGCCAGGCGACTCTTCGTGGCCAGCAAACAAAGAGCCAATCATCACCATGCTCGCGCCAAAGCGAATGCTCTTGGCGATGTCGCCATGGCTGCGGATGCCACCGTCAGCAATGATCGGCTTGGTGGCCACGCGGGCGCACCACTTCAGGGCAGAGAGTTGCCAACCGCCAGTACCAAAACCAGTTTTGAGTTTGGTGATGCACACCTTGCCCGGGCCCACGCCCACTTTGGTGGCGTCAGCGCCCCAGTTTTCCAAATCGATCACCGCTTCGGGTGTGGCCACGTTGCCCGCAATCACAAAACTGCTGGGCAACTTGCCCTTGATGTAGGCAATCATGTCGCGCACGCTGTCGGCGTGGCCGTGGGCAATGTCGATGGTGATGTATTCGGGTGTCATGCCCGCAGCTGCCAACGTGTCGACCGTGGCACGGTCAGCACTTTTGACGCCCAACGAGATGGAGGCATAAACACCCCGGCCATGCATGGATTTCACAAACTGCACGTTGTCCAGGTCGAAACGGTGCATCACATAAAAATAGTGGTGCTGCGCCATCCACAAGCAGATGTTTTCATCCACCACGGTTTTCATGTTGGCCGGTACCACCGGCAAGCGAAACGAATGGGCACCCAATGTGACGCTGGTGTCGCATTCAGAACGGCTCTCGACCCGGCATTTGCGGGGCAATAGCAAGATGTTGTCGTAATCGAATATTTCCATGGTCCAAGCTCCAAAAAAAGGATTGAGCGCTTGGGGCTTGGTCGGTTGAGCGTTGTCACTCACCGAGCAGCAAGATTCTTGGGCTCGGTGATTGATTCTACGCAGAAACAAAACAGGCTTGCCTACAATCGCCGCATGCTTTCTTCTCAACCTGCCTCCGCGCTTGATACGTCGTCTTTGCACAGTCCTTTGTTGCAGGGGTTGAACGAAGAGCAACTCGCCGCAGTCACCTTACCGCCAGAACACGCGCTGATCCTGGCGGGCGCCGGTTCGGGCAAAACGCGGGTGCTGACCACCCGCATCGCTTGGCTGTTGAACACCCGGCAGGCAGGCCCAGGCGGGTTGATGGCGGTCACCTTCACCAACAAGGCCGCCAAAGAAATGCTGACCCGCTTGGGAGCCATGCTGCCTGTCAATGTTCGCGGCATGTGGATCGGGACATTCCACGGACTGTGCAACCGGTTTTTGCGCGCGCATTGGAAACTGGCCAACCTGCCGCAAGCGTTTCAAATTTTGGACACCCAAGACCAGCTCTCTGCCATCAAGCGACTGGTCAAGCAGCACAACATCGACGATGAACGTTTTCCACCCAAGCAATTGCAATGGTTCATTGCGGGTTGCAAAGAGGATGGTCAGCGTCCCAAAGACGTGCAAGTGCGCGATCCTGAAACCCGCCAAAAAGTGGAGATTTACCAACTTTATGAAGACCAATGCCAGCGTGAAGGCGTGGTGGACTTTGGTGAACTGATGCTGCGCAGTTATGAACTGCTGCGCGACAACCTTCCGCTGCGCGCGCATTACCAACAGCGTTTCAGGCACATCCTGATTGACGAGTTTCAAGACACCAACCGTTTGCAATACGCTTGGATCAAATTGCTCAGCGGTCCCAGCAGCGCGGTGTTGGCCGTTGGCGACGATGACCAAAGCATTTATGCGTTTCGTGGTGCGCGTGTGGGCAACATGGCTGACTTTGTGCGTGAGTTTGAAGTGAAGCACCAGATCAAGCTTGAACAAAATTACCGCAGCCACAGCCATATTCTCGACACCGCCAACGAACTCATCAAACACAACAAAACCCGCCTGGGCAAAAACCTGCATACCACGCAAGGAGCAGGAGAGCCGGTGCGGGTGATGGAGTCCACCGGCGATTTGGCCGAAGCCCAATGGATGGTGGAAGAAATCAAGCAACTCTTGCGCGATGGCCGCGACGCCGATGGTCACAAAGGCGTGACCTCGCGCAGTGAAGTGGCGGTGCTTTACCGCAGCAATGCCCAAAGTCGCGTGATTGAAACCGCATTGTTCAATGCAGCCATGCCTTACCGTGTCTACGGCGGTCTGCGCTTTTTTGAACGCGCTGAAATCAAACATGCGCTGGCCTATTTGCGTTTGTTGGAGAACCCCCGGGATGACACCAGCTTCTTGCGGGTGGTCAATTTCCCACCGCGCGGCATTGGGGCCCGCAGCATCGAACAGTTGCAAGACGCAGCGCGCGCCAGTGGGTGTGCTTTGCATGACGCAGTCAGCACCATCCCCGGAAAAGCGGGTGCCAACCTGTCAGCTTTTGTGGCCAAGTTGGATGTGCTGCGTGAGCAAACCCAAGGACAAACCCTGAGGCAAATCATCGAGTTGGTGCTGGACCACAGCAAGTTGATCGAGCACTACCAAGCCGAGCGTGAAGGTGCTGATCGGGTTGAAAACTTGCAAGAATTGATCAATGCGGCCGAGAGTTTTGTCACGCAAGAAGGCTTTGGCAAAGACGCTGTGGCCTTGCCGGTGGACGAAGCCTTGCAAAGCCAAGCGGACTTCGCCGCCTCACAAGCGGACCCTGGCAAGAAACTGCAAGCCGACGCAGAAACCGGCGAAACCTTGTCGCCGTTGGTGGCCTTCCTCACTCACGCCGCTTTGGAGTCGGGCGACAACCAAGCGCAGGCTGGACAAGACGCGGTGCAACTCATGACGGTGCATGCTGCCAAAGGACTGGAATTCGATTGTGTATTCATCAGCGGGTTGGAAGAAGGATTGTTTCCGCATGAAAATGCCATGAGCGACTTTGAAGGTTTGGAGGAAGAGCGGCGGCTGATGTATGTGGCCATCACCCGTGCCCGCCAACGTTTGTATCTGAGCTATTCGCAGACCCGCATGCTGCATGGTCAAACCCGCTACAACATCAAAAGCCGTTTTTTTGATGAAATGCCCGAACACACCCTGAAGTGGTTGACCTCGCCAATGGGTCTGCCTGCTCAATCGCATGGGGGAGGAAGTCGCCCGGGCTATTGGGGTCACAACGACAGCCACCGAGCCAGTTTTTTCTCAGCCAACCCACCTGCAGTGCCGCAACGCGCCGCATCGCAAGCCAGTGGCCCCAACGCTTGGGTGCGCTCAGGCTTGCAGGTGTTTCACACCAAGTTTGGTGAAGGCACGGTGGTGTCGGTGGAAGGTGTGGGTGAAGACGCTCGTGCGCAAGTCAAGTTCAATCGGCACGGCGTCAAGTGGCTGGCCTTGTCGGTGGCCAAACTCACGCAGGTGTAGCTCAAGCCAGCACCGGTTCGCTGACAAAGCACTCGCGAAAGCTGTGGTAGCTGGAGGCGAAAAACATGGCGGCCAGGAGCATCATGGCCGGCAACATCAACATCATTGACAACTGCCCATCTTCCATCACCAAACTGATCACACTCAAGATCAAACTGGTGCTGATGAACAGGCTCAGCCATGTCAGACCAAATACCGCAAATGCGCGCCAGTTGGCCAAGCAAGCCATGGTGCTGAAAAAAATACTTTTGGCCAAGGGTTGACTGTGCCAATGCACCAAGGCTGGCGCATGCCAAAAAAGGGCTGACAATGGCACATACATGATCATGCAAAAAACAGCTGCTGTTTGGATGTTTTCGCTCAACAAGGTCTCCTCGTTCAAGCTGCCACCCAGCAAATACAGGCGTGCAAAATCGCCACCGTCAAAAATGCTCGACAGCATCAGCACCACACCAAACATCAAAGCGTAAATCGCGCCCATTGCGAGCAAGCTTTTGGATTGTGATGCGCCTTGTTGAAAGCCGATGAACATGATGCGCGGCATGGGGAAATGTCCCAGATCGGCCTCTCTGGCACCGGCCATCAAGCCCAAGGTGATGGTGGGCAGCATCATCAGGCCAAGCAAGGTGCCCACGTACGACAGGTAGGAGGTCAGTGAGATCAAGCCCATGAACAAGAAAAACATGCCGCTCAGGGCCAAAGGCTGGCGCCAAAATGTTTTGATGCCTTGCCTAACCCAGGCAATACCCGTGCGGGCTGGAACAACTTGGAGTTTCATGGCTTCAGAGGTGGACAGGGTGAATCAAGCGCTGTTGTAACACCCGCTCGAAATGGGTGGGATCGTGGGCCTTCAGTAGGCTGGCTTCACGCGGCAAGTGAAAGTCCCACAGCCGTGAAACCCAAAAGCGCAGGGCGGCAGCCCGCAACATGGGATTGAGCAAAGCGCGTTCAGCAGTGCTCAATGGACGCACCGTTTGGTAGGCTGCCAGCATCGCCTGCAGATTGGCGATGTTCATCACGCCAGTGGTGTCGTCAATGCACCAGTCGTTGATGCACACCCCCAGATCGAACAACCAACTGTCCACGCCTGCAAAATAAAAATCAAATACGCCGCTCAAGGTTTCGTTGACAAACATCACATTGTTGCGAAACGCATCAGCATGCACCGGGCCACGCGGCAAGGCGGTGTAGTCGGACAAACCGCTGACGTGATTCTGAAATGCCAATTCATGGCGGAGCAATTGGGTTTGATGGGAACTGAGAAAAGGCAAGATTTGCGGCACCGTGTCGTTCCACCAAGCCAGCCCTCGCAAATTCGGTTGTTGTTTGTCAAAGTCAAATGCGGCCAAATGCATCTTGGCCAAGGTTTGACCCATATCGGCGCAGTGGGACTCGCCTGGGTGCATTTGTGACACACCGGCCAAACGATTCACCACTGCTGCAGGTTTGTCAAGCAGGGTCAACAAAATATCGCCTTGCTGGTTGGATTGCGGATCGGGTACCTCAATGCCGCGCTCGGCCAGGTGCTTCATCAGGTGCAAATAAAACGGCAATTGGTCGTGATTCAATCGCTCAAAAACGGTGAGCACATACTCGCCTTGGTCTGTGGTTAGAAAATAGTTGGTGTTTTCAATGCCGCTGCTGATGCCTTGGAGGGATACCAAGTCGCCTATGTCAAGTTGCGTCAACAAGTCGCGGGCTTGCTGCTCAGAAACGTCAGTGAAAACGGCCATGAATAAAAGTGGAAACAGCTAGAGCCAAAGTAAGCCCGGATTGTAGGCACAATCCTTCTCATGCAAGACACTTCCACCCTGTTACTGGTTGACGGTTCCAGCTATCTATACCGTGCGTTTCATGCCATGCCCGATTTGCGTGCTGACCGAAATGACCCCAGCAGCCAAGCCACCGGAGCGATACGGGGCATGGTCAACATGTTGCAAAGTTTGCGCCGGGATTTGCCGACGCAGCATGCGGTGTGTGTGTTTGATGCCAAGGGCCCGACCTTTCGCGACGACATCTATCCCCAGTACAAAGCCACGCGTTCACCCATGCCGGAAGACTTGCGCAGCCAAATCGAACCGATTCACCGCATGGTGCGTCTGTTGGGTTGGCCTTTGTTGGATGTGCCCGGCGTTGAGGCCGATGACGTGATTGCCACCTTGGCGCACCGCGCCGCAGTCATGGGCATGAATGTGGTGGTCTCCAGCGGTGACAAAGACCTGAGCCAGTTGGTCAATGAGCGCATCACCATCATTGACACCATGAATGGCAAGAAACGGGATGTGGCCGGCGTGACCGAAGAATTTGGCGTGCCGCCCCAATTGATGATTGATTTCCAAACCTTGGTCGGCGATACCGTGGACAACGTACCGGGCGTGGCCAAGGTCGGCCCGAAAACCGCTGCCAAGTGGTTACTGGAATACGGCTCTTTGGAGGCGCTCATGCAAAAAGCCCATGAGATCAAAGGTGTGGCCGGTGAGAACCTGCGCCAAGCGCTGGATTGGTTGCCCACCGGCCGTCAACTCGTCACCATGAAAACCGATTGCGATTTGCAGGCGCATGTGGCGGGTTGGCCGTCATTGGATGGCGTGCAGATGCAAGCACCGGATGAAAAAGGGTTGATCGATTTTTACCAAGCCCATGGTTTCAAAGGCTTGGTGTCCTCACTGTCTAACAAAGACCAAGCCAGCGTCCCAGATCGTGCCGATGGTTTGAGTGAAGTCGGGCCGTTGGCCGACACCCCTTTGTCACAAGAGGTTCATCCACAGCACCATGACACGGTGTTGGACTGGGCAACCTTTGACACCTGGTTGGCCAAAGTTCAAGCGGCCGAGTTGGTGGCCCTGGACACTGAAACCACCTCCTTGATTGAAATGCAAGCTCAGGTGGTGGGCATCAGCTTGTGCGTTGCCCCCGGGGAAGCAGCCTACATTCCTTTGGCCCATAACGCCGCTGATGCACCCACGCAACTGCCCTTGAACGAGGTGTTGGCACGATTGAAGCCTTGGCTGGAAGACCCCCAACAATTGAAGCTGGGTCAGCATGTGAAATACGACCGCCATGTGTTGGCCAACCACGGCATCGAGGTGCAGGGTTTCGCTCACGACACCCTGTTGCAAAGCTATGTGCTGGAAGTCCACAAGCCGCATGGCCTTGAGAGTTTGGCGTTGCGTCATTTGGGTCGCCAAGGTTTGTCGTATGAAGATCTCTGCGGTAGGGGTGCACACCAAATAGCGTTTTCCCAAGTGGACGTGGCCAAAGCTGCCCAGTACGCGTGTGAAGACGCGGACTACACACTGGCCGTGCATTGCAAACTGTGGCCCTTGTTGCAAGCAGATGACAAGCTGAATTTTGTTTACCAGCTGGAGATGCAAAGCAGCGAAACGCTTTACCGCATCGAGCGCCATGGGGTCTTGATTGATGCGCCTACCTTAGCCGCCCAAAGCCATGCGCTGGGACACCGCATCATGCAACTCGAGCAAGACGCTTTTGCCATTGCGGGTCAATCCTTTAACCTGGCCTCACCCAAACAATTGGGTGAAATCTTCTTTGACAAACTGGGTTTGCCTGTCATCAAGAAAACCGCCACCGGTGCGCGCAGCACCGATGAAGAAGTGCTGGAAAAACTGGCCGAAGACTACCCTTTGCCGGCCAAAATTTTGGAACACAGATCCTTGAGCAAACTCAAGGGCACCTACACCGACAAACTGGCGCAACTTGCCAACCCCCGCACGGGCAGGGTGCACACGCACTACGCCCAGGCCGTGGCCGTCACCGGACGCTTGTCCAGCAACGACCCGAACCTGCAAAACATCCCCATCCGAACGCCGGAGGGGCGCCGAGTGCGCGAAGCTTTCGTGGCCTCACCTGGCCATGTGATTGCCAGCGCCGATTACAGTCAAATCGAGTTGCGCATCATGGCCCACATCAGCGAGGACCCGGCGCTGATGAAAGCGTTTCACGAGGGCTTGGATGTGCACAAAGCCACGGCGGCCGAGGTGTTTGGTTTGACCCCCGACACCGTCAGCAGCGAGCAGCGCCGCTATGCCAAGGTGATCAACTTCGGGCTGATCTATGGCATGAGTGCATTTGGTTTGGCCAAGGCGCTGGGCATCGACAACACGGCCGCCAAAAACTACATCGAGCGTTATTTCCAACGCTTTGCCGGCGTTAAACGCTATATGGACGAGACCCGCGCCCAGGCCAAAGCGCAGGGGTATGTGGAAACCGTGTTCGGGCGGCGTTTGTACCTGCCAGAGATCAATTCGCCTAACGGGCCGCGTCGCGGTGGTGCAGAACGCGCCGCCATCAATGCACCCATGCAAGGCACCGCTGCCGACCTGATCAAACTCAGCATGGTGAAGGTGCAACAAGTGCTGGATACGCAGCACAAAGGCACACGCATGATCATGCAGGTCCATGACGAGTTGGTGTTTGAGGTTCCCGACGCCGAGGTGCAATGGTTGAAGACCACCATCCCTGATTTGATGGCTGGGGTGGCGGACTTGAAAGTGCCATTGCTGGCCGAGGTGGGCGTGGGGGCCAATTGGGATCAGGCGCACTGAAACACCCCTCGGCCACAGCCCCCAGTGAGGTCCGTGCGGGCCATGCCCAGTGGTCCTAGCGCAGTGTGGCGGGCTCTGTGATGCTGAACTTGTCCGCCGCGCGATGCCTCATCAACTCTTTGTAAATCAAGGCTTGGTAGCGTGCATTTTTGGCGGGTGTGGTGGAGTGGTAGGCCGCTATACCAAACCAGGTCATGCCATGCCGAGCAATTTGCTTGCTCAGTAGCCAAGCCCCCACATAGGTGTTGACACAGCCATCTTTCAATTCGTTTTCCCCAATTCCATGCTTCTCCAGGGTTGGCAGGTGCACCGTGTTGACCTGAGCCATGCCGATGTCTTTTGTGCCATTGGTGTTGTGGTTGACGGCTTGGGGGTTGAGACGGCTTTCGACCATCAAAATGGCTTTCAGGAGTTGCGGGTCCACTCGGTGAAAATGCGCAGCGTCCGCAATGCATCGTTCCATGGTCAGAGCTTGAACGGGTGGCTTGGTCTTGGCTTGTGCATCGGTCAGGCCCCAACACCAGGTCGCAAGCCAACAAACCATCAAACTTGACAGTTGCTTGGGCTTTGTTTGTAAAAAGTAAATCATGCGAAATGAATTCTTTGGTGTCGTTAAAGCCAAATTAAATCGCAAATAAAGTAAATAATTGGTATTTTAAAAATAAATTTGTGTATTTGGTATTCAATTCTGTGGTTTTTTGACAAAATTCAGACATTCAAGCGGACCTGGCATGGCGCACACATCTGCCAAGCCCTGTTTGCTGGGGCGCATAATCACCACCCTTCGCATGCCTAAACCCGCCCTATGAACCCCGCCTTACTGACTGATGGCCAAGCCCTGTTGGCCCCTGCCCAGCCATGGGTCAAGCCAAACCGCCGTACCTGGATGCAAACCGCTTTGGGGGTTGGCTATGCCGCAGCGGCTTTGCCGGTGGTTGCCCAAAACGCCGTGAAAACGACCGGCGAGGGACTGGTTCACGGCGAGGTGATGATTGATGTGGCGGGATTTCAAATGCCGGCCTACCGCAGCGCACCCGCTGGTCAATCCAATCTGCCGGTCGTGTTGGTGGTGTCTGAAATCTTTGGTGTGCACGAATACATTGCAGACGTCACACGCCGCTTGGCGCACCAAGGCTACTTGGCGATCGCCCCTGAATTGATGGTTCGTCAAGGTGACGCCAGCAGCTACGGCGAAATCAGCAAGTTGATTGCAGAAGTGGTGTCCAAAGTGCCGGACGCCCAAGTGATGAATGATTTGGATGCTTGTGTGACTTGGTCCTCAGCCCATGGCGGCAACACAGCCAAACTGGCCATCACAGGCTTTTGTTGGGGCGGTCGCATCACCTGGTTGTATGCCGCGCATCAATCCGCTGTCAAAGCCGGTGTGGCCTGGTATGGCCGCTTGGTTGGGCCCAGCTCAGCCCTGACCCCAAAACAACCGGTTGAACTGGTGGCGCAATTGAAAGCCCCCGTCTTGGGCCTGTACGGCGGTGCAGACAGTGGCATTCCTCTAGACAACGTCGACACCATGAAAGCTGCTTTGGCTGGCGGTAACCACAGCGCCAAAGCCAGCGTGTTTCAAATCTACCCTGACACGCCCCATGCATTTCATGCAGATTACAGAACCAGCTACCGTGAAGCGGCAGCCAAAGACGGTTGGTCGCGCATGTTGGCCTGGTTTCAACAACAGGGCGTGGCATGAGCTTGCTGCTGAGCCAAGAAAACGTACAACGATGAATCTGACCTTGTGGGCCACCGTGCTGGGGACGTTGGGGGCTGGCGTGGGCAGTGTGTTGCTGTCGGCCTTGCTGTCGCGTGCCCTCTTGGGACGTTTCACCCAACATTTGTTGAGCCTGGCAGCGGGCGCATTGTTGGCCACAGCCTTCATGCATTTGCTGCCGGAGGCTTTTGAATCTGATATCACCCCGCATGTCTTGTTCACGACCTTGTTGTTAGGCTTGGTTTTTTTCTTTCTGTTGGACAAGGCGGAGTTGTGGCACCACGGTCATGAGCACAGTCATGACCATGATCACGGCAGTTATTCGATGGGCCACGACCATGCCCATCATGATCAAGGGGCAGATGCGCCGTCCTCTGAGCAAGGTTTTGCAGGCAGTTGGGCGGTCTTGGCCGGTGACAGCGTGCACGCTTTTGGCGATGGCATCTTGGTGGCTGCTGCGTTCATGACCGACATCCGTTTGGGGGTGGCGGCATCGCTGGCGGTGCTGGCGCACGAGATTCCACACCACATGGGTGATTTGGCGGTGTTGCAACGTGGCTTTGGCCAAGGCCGGGGTGCCTTGCTCAAACTCTGCATGGCCGGTGGCGTGACCGTGCTGGGGGGACTGATGGGACACTTCTTGATTGAGGGTCACGAGTCATCGCTGCCCTTCATGCTGGTGGTCGCCAGCAGCAGTTATGTGTATGTGGCTTTGGCTGACTTGATACCCCAACTGCAAAAACGATTGACTGCCCCAGCGACAGCGATGCAAGTGCTGTGGTTGTTTGCGGGGATTGCCTTGGTGACGGCGGCTACCGAGTTCATGCAAGTGCATTGAACAGGCTCTCAATCTTCTCGGCTGGGACCCACCAGTAGCCCAGTGTTCAAGCATGAATGGGAGTGGCGACATGGAATTTTCAGAACTCATCAAAGCCCGCAAAAGCGTACGCGGTTATTTACAAAAACCAGTGCCCCGCGAAGTCATCGAAGACATCATCGAGGTGGCGAAATGGTCGCCCTCCAGCATGAACACCCAGCCTTGGTATGTGCATGTGGTGACGGGCGAGCCTTTGGATCGCATCCGCCAAGGGAACTCAGACAACATGATGAATGGCGTGCCACCGAAACGCGACTTTCCCATGAAAGAAGAATACCAAGGCATCCACCGCAGACGACAAGTGGACATTGCCATTCAGTTGTTTGAAGCGATGGGCATTGCGCGTGATGACAAGGCTCGCCGAACCGATTGGGTGATGCGCGGTTTTCGCCAATTCGATGCGCCGGTCTCGTTGGTTTTGACCTATGACAAATACCTCGAACCGGCAGCCATCAGTCAATTTGATTTAGGTGCCTTGTCGCATGCCATTGTGCTGGCAGCTTGGGAGCGTGGTTTGGGCTGTGTCATCAACGGCCAAGGCATCATGCAGTCCAAGGTGGTGCGCGAGCATGCCGGAATTCCAGATGATCAAAACATCATGATCTGCATTGCCATGGGCTATCCGGATGAAGATTTCGTGGCCAACCATGTGAAGTCAGTGCGTGAAGACAATGAAAAATTTGTCCGTTACGTGGGATTCTAACTTTGCTCACAAGGTAAACCCGAGGTGTTGCACCAATCACTCCAACTGCCTGCATACAAAGCGGGACGACCCAAGCCAGCCACTTCCATGGCCAACACATTGGGAACTGCACTGATGCCACTGCCGCAGTGGTGCACCACACTGTGGGCCTCTCGCCCATTAAACAAGGCTTC
>Ga0172372_10005173_pt1 | contig 18258 bp, 14 predicted proteins | sample LakKiv5m_2_FD_114544 | JGI IMG/M metagenome (GOLD analysis project Ga0172372, IMG submission 114544) | Freshwater microbial communities from Kabuno Bay, South-Kivu, Congo - kab_092012_9.5m | ecosystem: Environmental > Aquatic > Freshwater > Lake | place: Democratic Republic of the Congo...
CTCACGCTTGCGCGTCCTCTTGGTCTTGCGCTCGAATCCGCTCTCGCCCAGGCTCATCTGTTTCATGTCGTCACTGTCTCACATCGGGCGATGGGCGCCGAGGTTGTGCAGACCTTCCCTAGGCGATTGGGATATGAGCTCTGGCCGGAACTGGCGTAGGTGTTGAAGTTCAACGCGCCGTAGTCTAGGCGATTGGGATATGAGCTCTGGCCGGAACGAAAGGACCTGATCATGAACAAGAGCGAGAAGTCTAGGCGATTGGGATATGAGCTCTGGCCGGAACTCGGTGCGCGACTGCACGGCGCGCTCGGCGAGTCTAGGCGATTGGGATATGAGCTCTGGCCGGAACCGACCAGGTCTTTGGCAGTGTCGCGCTCGTAGTCTAGGCGATTGGGATATGAGCTCTGGCCGGAACGCACGCCAGCAGCGCGGCCACGGCCATGGAAGTCTAGGCGATTGGGATATGAGCTCTGGCCGGAACAAGAGCGCCCGCATCCTGGAGCGCGCCCAGAGTCTAGGCGATTGGGATATGAGCTCTGGCCGGAACGGCCGTGCCACTGCTCCCAGACGCCGTCAGAGTCTAGGCGATTGGGATATGAGCTCTGGCCGGAACGGGCCATGGCCGCACCCATCACCACCACCGAGTCTAGGCGATTGGGATATGAGCTCTGGCCGGAACCGCCTGCAACACCACAACCGACACCCATTGAAGTCTAGGCGATTGGGATATGAGCTCTGGCCGGAACGCGACCAGCCTGCGTGACATAGCGTTTTACAGTCTAGGCGATTGGGATATGAGCTCTGGCCGGAACTGAAGCTGCTGGACCTCACGCCCGAGAGCCAGTCTAGGCGATTGGGATATGAGCTCTGGCCGGAACTAGAAAGGGTTGCGGTCTCAGCACTAAAAAGTCTAGGCGATTGGGATATGAGCTCTGGCCGGAACCGCAGCACCCTGCTGGCCCTGCGCGCCCACAGTCTAGGCGATTGGGATATGAGCTCTGGCCGGAACACCTTCGCACTGCTCGCCACCCTGGCGCACAGTCTAGGCGATTGGGATATGAGCTCTGGCCGGAACAGGCCTCGAATCCGGGGTGGCCGCAATGCACCGCTTCGCTGGCATTGCGGCCACCCCGGATTCGAGGCCAGCGCTCCGCGCTATGTTGACCAAGAGGACTGCACCGCCAACGTCAATGCGCCTGTTCCCAGTTAGGTCCAACTCCGACTTCCGCCAGCAGCGGCACCTTCAGCTGTGCCACGCCCGCCATCAGGCGCGGGATTTCGGTGCGCAGCCAGTCCACCTCGGCCTCGGGCACCTCGAACACCAGTTCGTCGTGCACCTGCATGATCATCCGCGTGCCTTTGCCCTGCGCGTCCAGGGCTTTCTGCACCGCCACCATGGCCAGCTTGATGAGGTCGGCCGCCGTGCCCTGCATGGGCGCGTTGATGGCCTGGCGCTCCAGCGCGGCCAGCTTGGCGCCTTTGGCGTTTTTGATGTCCGGCAGCACCAGCTTGCGGCCAAACACGGTCTCGACATAGCCGTTCTGCTTGGCCAGCTCGCGCGTGTCGTCCATGTACTGCTTGACGCCGGCGAAGCGCGCGAAGTAGCGGTCGATGTAGGTCTTGGCGGCGGCGTTCTCGATGCCCAGCGACTTGGCCAGGCCGAAGGTGCCCATGCCGTAGATGAGGCCGAAGTTGATGGTCTTGGCGTAGCGGCGCTGTTCGCTGCTGACCTCGGCCGGCGTGATGCCAAAGACTTCGGCCGCGGTGGCGCGGTGCACGTCCTGCCCTTCCTGGAAGGCCTTGAGCAGGGCGTGGTCGTCGCTCAGGTGGGCCATGATGCGCAGTTCGATCTGCGAGTAGTCGGCGCTGGCGATGACGTGCCCCGGTGCGGCCACGAAGGCCTCGCGCACCTTGCGGCCTTCGGCGGTGCGGATGGGGATGTTCTGCAGGTTGGGGTCGTTGCTGGACAGGCGCCCGGTCACGGCCACGGCCTGTGCGTAGTGGGTGTGCACGCGGCCGGTGCGCGGCAACGCCAGCTGGGCCAGCTTGTCGGTGTAGGTGCCCTTGAGTTTGATGAGGCTGCGGTGTTCCAGGATCTTGGCGGGCAGCGGGTAGTCCTCGGCCAATTTCTCCAGCACCTCCTCGTCGGTGCTGCGCGCGCCGGTGGCGGTCTTCTTGATGACCGGCAGGCCCAGCTTGTCGAAGAAGATTTCGCCCAGCTGCTTGGGGCTGCTGAGGTTGAAGGGCTGGCCGGCGATTTCATACGCTTCCTGCTCCAGCGCGAAGATGCGCTGGCCCAGTTCGTGGCTCTGTTTGGCCAGCGTGGGCGCGTCGATCAGCACGCCGTTGCGTTCAATGCGGTAGAGCGTTTCGCTGCTGGCGATCTCCAGTTCGTAGATGAACTTGAGCTTGGCGTCGGCCTCGATCTGCGGCCACAGGGCGCGGTGCACGTCCAGGGTCTGGTCGCTGTCTTCGCACGAATACTCGGCCGCCTTCTCGACCGCCACCTGAGCGAACGGGATCTGGTGTGCGCCTTTGCCGCACAGGTCTTCGTAAGTGATGCCACTGCGGCCCAGGTGGCGCTCGGCCAGGCTGCTCAAACCGTGCGGCTTGTGCACTTCGAGCACGTAGCTCTGCAGCATGGTGTCGTGCGCGTAGCCCTGCACCTCGATGCCGTGGTTGGCAAACACGTGGCGGTCGTACTTGATGTGCTGGCCAAGCTTGGGCTTCGCCGGGTTTTCCAGCCAGGGCTTGAGTTTGGCCAGCACATCGTCCAGCGGCAGCTGTTCGGTCGCGTCGGGGCCTTCGTGCTGAAGCGGGATGTAGGCGGCTTCTCCCGGGGTCACGCTGAAGCTGATGCCCACGATCTGCGCCACCATGTCGTCCAGCGAGGTGGTTTCGGTGTCGATGGCGGTCAGGTCGGCGGCTTCGAGCTTCGCCAGCCAGCGGTCGAAGGCGTCCCAGGTGAGGATGGTGTCGTAGGCCAGCGTGCTGGCGCGCGGCGCGGCCACGGCCGGTTCGGCGAACAGGTCGTCGGTGCCACCTGGCGCCGCGGCGGGGGCCGGTGCCGGCGCTTCCCCTGCACCCAGCGCCTTGGCCAGACCCTTGAAGCCATAGGTCTCGTAGAACGTGCGCAGCGGCGCCGTCTGCGGCTCGCCCATGCACACCGCGTCCAGCGCCGGCAGGCCGGGCACCCAGCCATTGAGGTCGCAATCGGTCTTGATGGTCAGCAGCTGGCGGCCGGTGGGCAGCCAGTCCAGCGCCTTGCGCAGCTTCTCGCCCACGGCGCCTTTGACCTGGTCCGCCTGTGCGATGAGCTGATCGATGGAGCCGTATTCCTGCAGCAGCTTCACGGCGGTCTTGGGGCCCACGCCCTGCACGCCGGGCACGTTGTCCACCGTGTCGCCCACCAGCATCTGGTAGTCCAGCATCAGGCGCGCGGGCACGCCGAATTCGGTCTCCACACCAGCCAGGTCGCGCACCTTGCCGCTCATGGTGTCGATGATGGTGATGTGCTCGTTCACCAGCTGCGCCAGGTCCTTGTCGCCGCTGCTGATCAGCACCTCGATGCCCTGGCTGGCCGCCGCGACGGCCAGGGTGCCGATCACGTCGTCGGCCTCGACCCCGGGCACGTCCAGCACCGGCCAGCCGGAGAGGCGCACCACCTCGTGGATCGGCGCGATCTGGCTGCGCAGGTCGTCGGGCATGGGGCTGCGGTGCTGCTTGTACTCGGGGTAGAGCGCGTCGCGGAAGGTCGGGCCCGAGGCGTCGAAGACGCAGGCCGCCCAGGTCGACGGGTAGTCGCTGCGCAGCTTCTGCATCATGTTGATGATGATGCGGATCGCGCCGGTCTTCTGCACCGTGCCGTCGGGCCGGGTGATGCTCATGGCATCGCCACCGGCAAAGAAGGCGCGGTAGAGGTAACTGGAGCCGTCAACGAGCAGCAGACGGCGGGGGGGCGTGGTTTGGTCGGGCATGCGGGCGATTGTCGGGGATGACCGGGGGGTACTGCCTACAATCCGGGCATGGCCCGCCACACCTTCTCATCCACCCGCCGGCATGGCGTACGCCTGCTGGGCTTGGCCGCTGTCGCTGCCGGCCCGGCCCTGGCGCAGTTGCCCCCCACCCTGCCACCGGCAGAGGCGTCCGCGCCCCGCAGCGCCGAGCCGCGGGTGGAACGCATCCAGCACGAAGACGCCCTGACCCGGGTGGACGAGCTGCGCGTGGCCGGCCAGACGCGCAGCATCACGGTGCAGCCCAAGAACGGTGCACCCGCCTACGAAGTGGCCCCCGCCACCGGCGGCGAAGACCCCAGCGCCACGCGCAACAGCAGCACCGGCAAAAGCCGCTGGCGCCTGCTGGATTTCTGATCTCCCCCCACCCGACCCCATGGCCGTTTACACCGAAGTCCCGTTTGCGCAAGCCGCTGCTCTCATCGAACGCCTGAACCTGGGCGTGCTGACCGACCTGCGCGGCATCCAGGGCGGCATTGAAAACACCAATTATTTCGTCACCTGCGAACGCGACGGGGCGACGGAGGAACACGTGCTGACGGTGTTCGAGCGCCTGAGCCACGAACAGCTGCCTTACTACCTGCAGCTGATGAAGCATCTGGCGGGCAGAGGCATTCCGGTGCCGGCGCCGGCGGCCGATGCGCAAGGCGGCATCCTGCACACCTTGCAGGGCAAGCCGGCCGCAGTGGTGGAAAAACTGCGCGGCAAGAGCAACCTGGCGCCCGGCGCCGAACACTGCCGCGCCGTGGGCGACATGCTCGCGCGCATGCACCTGGCCGGGCGCGACTTCGGCATGACCCAGCCCAACCTGCGCGGCCTGCCCTGGTGGAACCAGACCGTGCCCGTGGTGCTGCCGCACCTGAGCGATGCGCAGCGCACGCTGATCAGCGCCGAACTGGCCTACCAGAACCACGTGGCGGCCGGCGCGGCCTATGCAGCGCTGCCGCGCGGCCCGGTGCACGCCGACCTGTTCCGCGACAACGTGATGTTCGAGGGCGAACAGCTCACCGGCTTCTTCGACTTCTACTTTGCCGGCCACGACAGCTTCGTGTTCGATCTGGCGGTGTGCCTGAACGACTGGTGCATCCGCCACGCGGCCGATGACAGCGACGGCGCGCACGATGCCGACCGCGCCCAGGCCATGCTGGGCGCCTACCAGGCCGTGCGCCCGCTGACCGCGGCCGAGCGCCAGCTGCTGCCGGCCATGCTGCGCGCCGGTGCCCTGCGCTTCTGGCTCTCGCGCCTGTGGGACTGGCACCTGCCGCGCGAGGCCAGCATGCTCAAGCCCCACGACCCGACGCACTTCGAGCGCGTGCTACGCCACCGAATGGCACCGGCGGGCACCCCGATCAGCGACCTGCTGGCCATGGAGGCATCCGCAGCATGAGGCTCAACCCCGTTCCCGCCCGCACCGGTCTGGCCTGGGTCCAGAGCGGTGTGCGCACGTTTTTGCGCCAGCCCCTGGCCATGGGTGGCCTGTTCTTCATGTTCATGGCGGTGGTGTCGCTGCTGTCGGCCGTGCCACTGGTCGGCCCGGCGCTGGCACTCATGCTGGTGCCGGCCGCCACGCTGGGCCTGATGGCCGCCAGCCGCGAGGCCGATGCCGGGCGCTTTCCGATGCCGCTGACCCTGGTCACCGCCTTTCGCCAGGGCCCGCAGCGCAGCCAGGCCATGGTGGTGCTGGGCGGCGCTTACGCCGGCGCCCTGCTGCTGCTCATGCTGCTGGCGGCCCTGCTCGGCGGCAGCGCCGGGGCCGAGATGACCGACGGCGAGATGACCCCCGAGGCCATGCGTGCCGCCCTGGCCGGTGGCCAGCTGTGGTGGTTGCTGCTGCTGTACCTGCCAGTGATGGCCGGCTTCTGGCACGCCCCGGCCCTGCTGCACTGGCACGGCGTGAGCCCGCTCAAGAGCGTGTTCTTCAGCTTCATGGCCTGCTGGACCAACAAGGGCGCCATGCTGGTTTACATGACCGGCTGGGTGGCGGTGTTCGCCACCACCGGCCTGGTGCTCAGCCTGCTGGCAGGCCTGCTGGGCAGTGCGGCACTGCTGCAGGTGGTGCTCTACCCGATGGTGCTGCTGATGGCGGCCATGTTCCACACCTCCATCTACTTCAGCTTCCGCGACAGTTTCATCCCCGACGACACCGCCAGCCCACCGCCCGGAGACGCCCCATGACACCGCACACCCTGCAAGGCCGCACCGAAGCCGAACTGCTCTGGTTCCAGCGGCGCGAGGCCATCGCCGCGGCAGGCGCCTGGCTCGCGCTGGGCGGCTGGGGCACGGCGGCAGCGCAGCAACGCAGCAACGTGGTCGAGCTGGTGGGCGATGTGCTGCTCAACGGCCGGCGCATGCTGGCGCAGCAGACGGTGCAGACCGGCGATCAGATCCAGACCGGCCCGGGCGCGCGGCTGGTGTTCGTGATCGGCGACGCCGCCTTCCACGTGCGGCAGAACGCACGCCTGAGCGTGGAACGCGGCGCCACGCTGAACGCGGTGAGCTTTCTGCGCCTGCTCAGCGGCGCGGTGGTCAGCGTGTTCGGCAGCGGGCGCCAGCGCACCATCAGCACGCCCACGCTCACGGCGGGTATCCGCGGCACCGGGGTCTATACCGAAATCATGGACGACCAGGGTGGTCGCACCTATTTCTGCAACTGCTACGGCACGGTCGAGGTGGTGTGTGGCCCCGACCGCGTGCTGTCCGAGTCGAGCTACCACCAGAGTTTCTGGGGCGAGCCCGAGCGCCGCAACGGCCGGCTGATCCGGCCCAGCAGCGCCATCAACCACAGCGACGAGGAACTGGAGTTCCTGGCCCGCCTGATCGGCCAGCGCACGGCCTGGCAGATCGCCGGCCGCAAGGGCGTGAAAGACGGCAAGGGTTACATGGACGACCGGCCGGGCCAGCTGCACCCGGCGATGGCCGCACCCTTGCGCTGAAGACCGGGACAGCCACAACGCAAGGCGCCGCGCCCGGTCGCCAAGCCAATAAAAAAAAGCGACCTTTGAGGTCGCTTTTTTGACTCAGACAGGCCCTGAGACCTAGGCGCCGGTCAACGCGCGCCGGCGGGCACCACCACTTCACCCAGCACCGTGTCGGTACGGCGTGCCAGGTTCTGGATGCGAAGGTCATCTGCCTCAGGCGTGTCGGCCACATTGAAAGGCGTGACACCGAACTGGCTGCGCAGGTACTTCATCAGCGCATCCTGCTCGCTGCCCAGGGTGCCGGTGGCGGTGCTGGCAGCACCACCGGCCGTGGCGGCTGTCATGGCCGCGTCCAGCTCGGCCAGGTTGACCATGTCGGCTTTCAGCGGGAACGGATAGCCATCGCCACGGGACCCCGCCAGGAAGTTGAGCGTGACCAGGCGGAACGTGCGGTTGGCATCGCCCACGACGGCGCCGTTCTGCACCACGGTGTCACCACCCACCTTGAGCGAACGGATGCGCTCGCCGGGCGTGGTCACAACAAAGTTGGTCAGCACCTGCGCGGTGCGGGTGGCGTCATAGCTGAAGGCCATGCCGGCCACCTGCGGAAAACGGCCCTGCGTGCCCAGTGAAGCCACACCATGTTCGAGCAACTGCTTGAGCTGCGTGGCGGTCACATCCAGCACCCAGAGCTTGTTGTTGAACTTCAGCGCCGTCTCGATGGCCAGTTGCGATATTTGCCCTGCGTTGCGGCCTGCGTCTGCATTGGCCTTGGGCGGCGTGAGCGTTGCACCCGAGACCGAGCCGGGCGCGGCAACGACCTCGCCGATCTCCGAGCGGATACCACCGCCGTTTTTCAGGGCGATCTGCACCGAGCTGTCGAACTGGCGGGCGTACCAGAGGTTGGCGTCTGCGGTCAGGTTGCCGAAGTTGGTTTCCTGATTGCGCACCGCGAGCCGGCGGCCCTCCAGGAACACCGCGGTCGCACCGAAGCTCACCCCGTCCTTGAGGCGCAACACATTTTTGACCGCTTCGCGCAACTCCACCACCTTGGCAATGGCGGTAGACGTGCTGGACTCACTGGTGGCCCAGGCGCCCGAGCGGGCCGTGTCGAAGTGCGCAGGCATGAGCACACCCTGCGCATTGAACGGTGCCATGAACCGGCCAAGGTACTTGTAGTCGCCGTCCACGTTCACCACCACCACCGGCTGGCCGGAGGCGCTGGTGGTCTGGTAAGGGTAGGTGCCCGCCGCCACGTCACCGGTGCGCAGGGTGTCGTTGCTGTCGGCCAGCAGGGTGTTGGAGCCCCCGGCCACGATGATGTCCACATTGCGCAGCCGGCTGGCCAGCGCCTTCTCGGTGTCCAGGGTCTGCATGTGGGCCAGCAGCACGATCTTGTTGATGCCGGCGGCGGTCATCTCGTCCACACCTTGCTGGATCACGCTGGCCAGGCCGTCGACGTCCACAGCACTACCGGTCATGCTGGGCTGGAAGTCCAGCCCGTCGGTGGTGGTGATGTTCTTGAACACCGGCGAACCGGCACCGATGAGACCGATGCGCTCGCCGTTGACGGTGATATGGCTCCAGCCGCTGAGCTTGCCAGCCTGGGTCGCCGCGTCGCCCCCGTTGTCCACTCGCAGGTTGCGGGTGTTGGTGTCGCCATTGAAGTTGACGTTGTAGCTCAGGTGCGGGAACTGTGCGCCCACCCAGAAGGTGCCGGTGGTACCGCTGGGGCGCACGATTTCGGTGAACTGGCGCGTGCCCAGGTCCAGCTCGTGGTTGCCGATGGTGGACGCCTGAACGCCCAGCGCATTGAGCAGGGCCATGTCGGCGCGACCGACCTCGGGCACAGCCAGCTGCGTGCTCAGTGAGCTGTCGTTGGACGCATTGAACCGCGGACCGGGGATGTAGTTGTCACCCGAACTCACCACCAGGGTGCTGGTGGGGAACTGGTTGCGGAACTGGCTGACCAGGCCCGACAGGCTTGCCACCGAATTCAGCGCGGTGGTGTCGGCCCCGTCGGCGTCCGAGAAGTGCAGCAGCTGCAGGGTAAATGCCGGTTGCTCGGGCGTGATTTCAGCGGGGGCATCTGACCCGCCACAAGCGCTGACCAGCGCAGCAGCCAGCAGGCCGAGTGCCCAAGCAGATGGGCGAAAAGCAGATGACATGGTGACTCCGTGTGATGCGAAAGTGCGCATGCTGCACACGGCGCATGACACATTCGTGTCCAGATGGCTACGCGACGCAACAAGCGCCGCGGAGTGCCTTTTTTCACGCGACTGTCACGTTGCACCCCTATCGTTCGACGCGTTTGCCAACCCTTCTCGAAACAGGAACCCACGCGATGTCGAACATCCCCTCCACCCTGATCATTGACAACGGCGACGGCGACGAGCCGATGTCCAACGCCAGCAACAACCGCCACTTTGACGACGTGCTCAACGCGCACCTGAGCCGCCGCTCGGCCCTCAAAGGTGGCCTGGGCGCCTCCATCACCGCGCTGTTCGGTGGCGTCGGCCTGGCCGGTTGCGCCACCACCACGGCTGGTGCGGGGGGTAAGCTGATCGGCTTTGAAGCCGTGGCGATCAGCAGCGCCGACACCGTGGTGGTGCCCAAGGGCTACAAGGTGCAGACCTTTGTGCCCTGGGGTACGCCCATCACCGGCAACATGCCGGCGTTCGACCCGATGAAGAACACCGGCGCCGACCAGGCCAACCAGATGGGCAGCCACCACGACGGCATGCACTTCTTCCCCATCGAAGGCAAAGACCCGTACAGCGGCAGCTCCACCGAAGGCCTGCTGGTGATGAACCACGAGTACGTGGAGCCGCGCTACATGCACGCCAGCGCTGTTGGCCAGAAACTCAGCCGAGATGCCGTGCCGGCCCTGGTCAACGGCAAGCGCCCGGCCGACGAGTGCCGCAAGGAGATCAACGGCCACGGCGTGTCGGTGGTGCACGTCAAGAAAGGCGCCAACGGCCAGTGGGAGATGGTCAACAGCAAGTTCAACCGCCGCATCACCGGCGCCACGCCGATGGCCATCAACGGCCCGGTGCGCGGCACCGATTTCGTCAAGACCAAGTTCAGCCCGGACGGCACCCGCACCCGCGGCACGCTGAACAACTGCGCTCACGGCGTGACGCCCTGGAACACCTACATGATGTCGGAGGAAAACTGGGCCGGCTACTTCATCAACAAGGTGAGCGCCAGCGGGCGCACCCGCGAGCAATCGCGTTACGGTGTGCGCAGCAACGACAGCAAACCCGCCACCTCGCGCTACGGTTGGGAACTGGCCGACAGCGGTGCCGACGAGTTCGCCCGCTTTGACGTCAGCGCCAAGGGCGCCAACCCAACACAGGATTACCGCAACGAAGCCAATGCCTTTGGCTGGATGGTGGAAGTGGACCCCTTCAACCCCGACAGCACACCGGTCAAGCGCACTGCGCTGGGCCGCTTCGCCCACGAAGGCGTGGTGTTCCAGCCCGGCGTTGAAGGCAAGCCGGTGGTCTGCTACTCGGGTGACGATGCCACCAACGAGTACATCTACAAGTTCGTCTCCAAGGGCGTGTACCGCAAGGCCGCAGGCCTGGCCAACGGCGCCCTGCTGGACGAAGGCACGCTGTACGTGGCCAAGTTCAACGACGACGGCAGCGGCGTCTGGCTGCCCCTGGTGTTCGGCCAGGGCCCGCTGACCCCGTTCCGCTTCAACAGCCAGGCCGACGTGCTGGTCAACACCCGCCTGGCCGCCGACACCGTGGGCGCCACCAAGATGGACCGCCCGGAGTGGGGCGCGATCGACCCCAAAAACGGGCAGGTCTACTTCACGCTCACCAACAACAGCGGCCGCACCGCCACCGACAAGGCCAACCCGCGCGAGAAGAGCCGCTGGGGTCACATCATCCGCTGGGCCGAGGCTGGCAACGACCCCGCCGCCACGAAGTTCAACTGGAACATCTTCCTGCTGGCCGGCCCGGAGAACGACTCGCAGTTCGCCGGCAAACCGCTGAACAAGGACCAGATGTTCAACAGCCCGGACGGCCTGTGGTTCGACCCGCAAGGGCGCCTGTGGATCCAGTCCGACATCAGCGAGAGCTCGATGAACAAGGGCGACTACGCCCAGTTCGGCAACAACCAGATGCTGTGCGCTGACCCGCGCACCAACGAGCTCAAGCGTTTCCTGGTCGGCCCGGTGGGCCAGGAAATCACCGGCGTGATCACCACACCCGACGGCAAGACCATGTTTGTGAACGTGCAGCACCCCGGTGCAACCACCAGTGCCGACGACTTCGCCGCCGGCAAGCTCACCGGCGTCTGGCCGAACATGGGCCGCTACGGCCGCTCGGCCACCATCGTCATCACCAAGAAAGACGGCGGCGTGATCGGTACCTGAGTTCCATCCTTTCCGTTGCATGAAAGTTCAGAGCGGCTTCGGCCGCTCTTTTTTTTGGTCGACAGGAGACCTCCATGAACACTGTTTCACACACGATGGCAGATGCCGTACAAGCCGCCCGGGCGGTGTGCCTGTGCCTGGTACTGCTGGCGACGGCAGCCACCCAGGCCGAACCGCGACCGGAGGCCTATGGCTCGGTCCCTGACCACTATGCGAACGTGCGCGACGCCTTGCAGGCCAGACAATGGTCAACCGCTCTGGACGCCCTGCAACGACTCGCCAGGGAAATGCCGCCGGTGACGGACGAGGCCGAGTTCCACAACCTGACGGGCTTTGCGCTGCGCCAGCACGATGCGTCCCGACTCGCCGCCGCCATCGACCACTACCAGCTCGCGCTGCGCATCGACCCGGCCCATGTGCAGGCCCGGGAGTACCTGGGCCAGGCCTACCTGATGCAGGGACGGATGGACCTGGCACAGCAACAGCTGCAACACATCGAACACCACTGCCAGGGACGCTCGTGCGAAGCCTGGCAAGACTTGAACACCGCCATCGAGGCGGCGGCACGTGCGGCCCTGGCAGACCCAGCGCCCGCCCGGCCGAGCAGACACAACCCGTGAGACACACCGAGCCGTGTCACGCTGCGGTCACCCTGACCACCCAACATGCAGGGCATGCGCTATTCCATTCGCCAGGCCACTCGCATCGAGGCCAGCCCTGACGCCGCCGGATCGCCCGCCACCCCGCGCAGGCCCGCATGGCACGCAGGGGATGAGCGCCTGCTCAGCCTGCTCGGCGGTGGTCATGCCGCCCACCCGGTGGTGGTGCGCCTGGCCTGCGTGGTGGCCCGCTGGAGCTGGCTGCCGCTGCTGGCCCTGATGGTGGCGGCCGTCTGGCCGCTCGGGCCAGCCGGTGCCTGGGTGCTGGCCGCTTGTCTGGGTACGGCAACCGTGGCCCAGCTGATCAGCAAGCGCCTGGCACGGCACTGGCAGGTGCAAAGGCCGTTCATGCGCGGGCTGAGCCCGAACCACCTGGGCCACAGCACGCGCGGCGGCTTTCCCAGCACCCACGCCATGGTGATGGGGGCGGTGCTGGGTTTCATGCTGCTGGTGCTGCCCGCCGGCCACCCGCTGCTGCCCGCCATGGCGCTGACGGTGGCGGCCACCGGCTGGGCGCGGGTCTGTGCGGGCGCGCACTTCCCGCTGGATGTGCTGGCCGGTACCGCACTGGGACTGCTCTGCGGCGCCCTGGGCGCATGGACTTGGAGCACCTGAAGCACCCCTGGACGGGATGGCGTCAGCAATGCGTCATGCCCATGACATTTTTCTGTCACAGAAAGACCGGATCCCTCCGATATGCTCCCGTCGTCGTGTACGCCATTGGTGAACACAGCCCCCATTGACCATACCGTTGAGAGGAAGAGAGCCATCATGAGAGCCCTGAAGCAAGCCCGAAAGCTGATCGAGAAGAAGCCCGAGTCCACCACCGCCCAGACCCTGTCGGCCCTGGTCGTGGCCCTCGAATCCGAAACCCCGTTTGCCCTGCAGAGCCTGTACCAGCTCGACTACGACGACTTTGAACTGGCGATGGACTTGCTCAAGGAATGGCGCCTGGACCGCTACTACAGCTCCAAGGTGCGGCTGCTGGACCTGTCGGTACAGCTGGGCGAGATGAAGCAGAACACACCGGCCCCGGCACCCGCGGCCACAGCGAAAGCCTGAAGGCTTCAAAAGCGGCCCTGCAAACCACGCTGGCGACGTCCCCCCCACCGCCGACGCAACAAGGCCGCCCATTCCACCAACCCGGCGACCCAGCCACAAGCCAAGACACCGGCCTGCACCAGGCGAGCCGATACCGGCCGGCGCCGGCGTTTGCAGGCGGGTGCCACATCAGCGGCCGCGAGGGAAAAAGGGTTTTGTGTCATGACAATCAACCCTACAAAAGCGATGTGACAGCACCATGTCACCGCACCTGAAGCACCGCCCCTTGCCCGAACTTCAATGGCTTGAACAGCTCCTGGAGCAAGGGCGTCACCACCTGCAGGCGCGCGAGGTGTGTCGGGCACAGGTGCCGCACGGCCCGCAGTTGCCGGTGTATGCCATCACGCTGGGCAACCCGGATGCGGCGGTGCCCGCCGCAGGCTACTTCGGTGGTGTGCACGGCCTCGAACGCATCGGAGCCGAGGTGGTCATCGCCTACCTGCAGAACATCGTCAACCGCCTGGCCTGGGACACCAGCCTGCACCGCCTGCTGGAGCGGGTGCGGCTGGTTTTCATGCCCATCGTCAACCCCGGGGGCATGTGGGCGGCCACGCGGGCCAACCCCCGTGGCGTGGACCTGATGCGCAATGCCCCGGTGGACGCCCGCGAGAAGGTGCCCTGGCTGATGGGGGGCCAGCGCCTGAGCGCCGATCTGCCCTGGTTCCGAGGCCACCCCGGTGCCCCCATGGAAGCCGAAAGCCAGGCCCTGTGCGATGTGGTGCAGGCCGAACTGCTGCCGCGCCCCTTCAGCATCGCGCTGGATTGCCACTCGGGCTTCGGTATCCGCGACCGCCTGTGGTTTCCGTTCGCGCACACCCGCACGCCCATGCCACACCTGGCCGAGGTGCAGGCGCTCAGAACGATCTTCGAGCAGGCCCACAGCCACCACCCGTACACCATCGAGCCGCAGAGCATGCAGTACCTCGCGCACGGTGATCTCTGGGACCACCTGTACCTGCAGGCCTGCGCGGCGCCCGAGCGCACCTTTCTGCCGCTCACGCTGGAAATGGGTTCCTGGCTGTGGGTGAAAAAGAACCCGCGCCAGCTGTTCTCCCGCAAGGGCATCTTCAACCCGCAGACCGGGCACCGCCAGCAACGGGTGCTGCGCCGCCACCTCGCGCTGCTGGACTTCCTGGCCCGCGCAGCCAACAGCCACGAGCGCTGGAACCCGACCGGGGAACAACGCGAGCGGCACCGCGATGCCGCCATGGCGGACTGGTTTTCGGCATGAGCACCTGGGTGCTGCTGCGCGGGCTGACGCGGGAGGCCGCGCACTGGGGGAACTTCCCGGACCGCCTTCGCCAGCAGTGGCCTGGCGCCCGGATACTGGCGCCGGACCTGCCGGGCAACGGGCGGCGCTGTGGCGACCGGAGCCCTGCCACGGTGGCCGGGCTGGCCGCTGCGGTTCGCGCCGACATCGCGCGCGAACGGGTCCAGGGCCCCGTGCACCTGCTGGCGATGTCACTGGGCGCGATGGTGGCCACCGAGTGGGCACACACCGCACCCCACGAGGTGGCCGCCAGCGTGCTCATCAACACCAGCATGCGGCCCTTCAGCCCGTTCCACCACCGCCTGCAGGTGCACAACTACGCGCGGATCGCAGCGCTGCTGCGCTCGCCACCCTCGGCCCTGAAGACCGAGCAGGCGATTTTCGACATGACCTGCAACCACCGTGAACACCGGGGCGCAACGGTGCAACAGTGGGTGGCCATCCGGCAGCTGCGCCCCGTCAGCCGCGGCAATGCACTGCGGCAGCTGGCAGCGGCGGCCCGCTACCGGGCACCCCGGCAGGCCCCGCTGCCCCCCACACTGGTGCTGGGCAGCACAGGCGACCGGCTGGTGGACCCTCGCTGCTCGCCAGCCATCGCCCAGGCCTGGGCCTGCCCCCTGCGGATGCACCCCAGCGCCGGCCATGACCTGCCACACGACGACCCGCAATGGGTCATCGAGCGGGTGCGCGACTGGCTCGACGGCTGCGTCGACTGATCACCGCAGCGTCACCGCGCTGCCACACAAGCACCGCACCATCGACTCAGCGGCACCGTGGCCACCGGCCACGCCCTGCCAGTCTCTGTCCCTGTCCGAGGTGCTCTTCATGGCCAATGTGTTTGACCTGTTCGACCTGGCACAGCAGCCAGCCATCCCCCGGCACGGGGGCGATGCGCTCGAAAACTTCCGCCAAACGATGCGGGCGATGGAAGACGAGCTGGGGGCGTCCACCGCCACGGCCGACATCCTCTCCACGGCCGCGTCCCAGCACGCGCAGCGCATCGGCGCCACGCACACAGCGCGCGCTCACCATCAAGCAGGCAAAGCCGGTGACCTGATTGAAGGCCTGCAGACGGCTGGCACGGATGGAACCCTGGCCCAGGCCTGGGCCCAGTACCTGCGCGACGCCGCCGAGCGTGCCGTGCTGAGCCTGGACACCCTGCGCAAGCGGGGCGACATTTTCCTGGAACACGAAGCCGCCGGCTGCCCGCCGGTGCTGGTGTACGACTACGAAGTGGTCATGGATGGCAAGGACCTGCCCTTTCCGTCCAACTACATGCTGCTGCGCATCCTGCCGCCGGATGGCGTGCAGATCGACGACACGCGCCGCCCTTACATCATCATCGACCCCCGCGCCGGCCATGGCCCGGGCATCGGCGGGTTCAAGAAGGACAGCCAGGTCGGGGTGGCGCTGCGCGAAGGCCATCCGGTCTACTTCGTGGCGTTTCGCCGTGATCCGGAGCCGGGCCAGTTCATCTCGTACGTGACGCGCACCGAGGCCGCCTTCGTGCGCGAGGTGATGCGCCGCCACCCCGAGGCCTCCCGGCCGGTGATCACCGGCAACTGCCAGGGCGGCTGGGCCACGCTGCTGCTGGCCGCGACCCACACCGACCTGACCGGTCCGATCGTCATCAACGGCGCCCCGGTCGCACCCTGGGCGGGCAAGGTGGGCGAGAACCCGATGCGCTACAACGCCGGCGTGCTCGGCGGCACCTGGGTGCCGATGCTGCTGTCCGACATCGGCGGTGGGCGGTTCGACGGCGCCCACCTGGTGCAGAACTTCGAGCTGCTCAACCCCGGGCGCACGCTGTTCCGCAAGTACACCGACCTGTTCCGCGACATCGACCAGGGTGACGAGGGCTTTCTGGAGTTCGAGACCTGGTGGGGCGGCTTCTTCCTGCTCAACGAGGCGGAGATCCACTGGATCGTCGAGCAGCTCTTCGTGGGCAACCGCCTGACCAAGAACGAGGCCCGTATCGAACCCGGCCGTCCGGTGGACCTCAAGGCCATCCGCGCGCCCATCATCGTCTTCGCCAGCCACGGCGACAACATCACGCCACCACAGCAGGCGCTGAACTGGATCGCCGAGACCTACGCCGACGTGGCGGAGATCCGCATCCGCGGCCAGCGCATCGTCTACATGGTGCACGAGCAGGTGGGACACCTGGGCATCTTCGTGTCGTCCCAGATCGCCAACAAGGAACACTCTGAAGTCGCCTCGACGCTCAAGACCATCGAGGCGCTGGCGCCGGGTCTGTACGAGATGCGCATCGAGGACGTGACCGAGAAAGACGGCCGCCAGCACTTCACGGTGGGCTTTGTGGAACGAACGCTCGATGACATCCGCGCACTCGATGACGGTCACCACGACGAACGGCCGTTTGCGGCGGTGGCCCGTGCATCGGAAGTGCAGGCCCAGCTGTACGACGCCCTGGTGCGGCCCTGGGTGCGGGCGGCCGTGACCCCCACGACAGCCGAGCTCAGCCGCGCCCTGCACCCGCAGCGGCTCAGCCGGGCGCTGGCTTCTTCCCGCAATCCGCTCATGCAGCCACTGGCCCAGGTGGCCGATGGCGTGCGGGCCAACCGGCAGAAGGCGGCGCCCGACAACCCCTTCCTGGCCGCCGAGGCGCTGTGGGTGCAGTCGACCGAACAGATGATCGACCTGCTGCGCGACACCCGGGACATGGGCTATGAGCTGGCTTTCTACAGCCTGTGGGGAACACCCTGGGCACGGCTGTTCGGTGCCACCCATGAAGCGCGTCGCACGCTCAAGAGCCACGACGAACTGCGCGGCCTGCCCGAGGTGGCCCAGGCGCTCTACGCGATGGAGCAGGGCGGCTTCGCCGAAGCGGTGATCCGCATGCTGGTGCTGCTGGCCGAGAACCGCGGACAGGTGCGGCGCGACCGCCTGGAGCGTTCCAGCCGCGTGCTCACCCAGGACGAGCCGTTCCGCTCGCTGGGCGCAGAACGGCGCGCCATGATCATCCACCAGCAGACGCTGATCGCCACCTTCGAGCCGGAACGGGCGATCGAGTCGCTGCCGCTGTTGCTGCGCGAACCGGCCGAGCGCGAACGGGCGCTGGAAGTGGTGCAGTACGTGCCCGGCCGCCTGGACGAGATGTCACCGAAGACGCTGGCGCTGCTGCAACGCTTCCGGCAGGTGCTGGACCTGCCACCCGTCAGCGGCGACATCGACGTCGACCCACTGCTGGAGCCCACGCCCCTGCCACCCGCGAAGAAGGCCGCCACCAAAAAGAGCACCCAACGGCGGGAGGGCTGAGATGCAGATCACCAACCGCACCATGGCCGAACTCGCGCCGGGCGACAGCGCCGAACTGCGCCGCCTGATCACCCACGACGACCTCTACGTCTTTGCCGCCTCATCGGGCAACTACAACCCCATGCACCTGTCCGACAGCGATCTGGACCGCAACGGGGAAACCGAACGCGTGGCACCCGGCATGTTCGTGGCATCGCTGATCTCCGCCGTGCTGGGCACCCAGCTGCCGGGCGCCGGCACGCTGTACCGCCGACAGGTGCTGGACTTTCACGAGCGCGCCCACGCGGGTGACGAACTGGTGTGCCAGGTGCAGGTACGCGAGAAGCTGGGCGATGGCCATGTCCGCCTGGCCACCACCGTGCGCCGCCCGAGCGACGGTGCCCTGATCCTCTCGGGCGAGGCCGACGTGCTGCCACCGCCGACCAAGATCAGCCTGCAACACGTGGAAGTGCCCGGCCTGATCGTGCAACGGCACCGGCATTTCGAGGCGCTGCTGGAGCGCGCACGACCCCTGCCGGCGCTGCCCACCGCCGTGGTCTGCCCCGACGATGCCAACTCGCTCAGCGGTGCACTGCTGGCCGCACGCGAGGGCATCATCACCCCCATCCTCATCGGGCGCGCACAGGGC
>Ga0172372_10005175_pt1 | contig 18257 bp, 23 predicted proteins | sample LakKiv5m_2_FD_114544 | JGI IMG/M metagenome (GOLD analysis project Ga0172372, IMG submission 114544) | Freshwater microbial communities from Kabuno Bay, South-Kivu, Congo - kab_092012_9.5m | ecosystem: Environmental > Aquatic > Freshwater > Lake | place: Democratic Republic of the Congo...
ACTTCTTACTACATGTTCTATTGTGGAAGTCATCAAGGAACAATTGACCCTGCCAATTCCAATTCGGTTTTTAAGATGGAGTTTCCTTCACTTTAATTTCAATAAATTTGTGATAAACATTTACACGCAGTCACTTACAAATAGTCACGCCACCAGCCACTGCTCTTGCGTGTGAAAGACAATGTGCTTTGTCAGCTGCGAGGCGCTGAGGCGCGCGCAGATGCTCTGCAGAATGTCGTCATGAAAGGCCAGTAGTGGGCTTTTTGCGCCAAGGCGCGCATGCGCGCCCATGCACAGAGCCAACAGTAGTGCGCGGAACTGTGTGTCTGTAAAAGCTGTAAGCTCATGATTGTCGTAGAAGGTAAAGTTTCTCACAAGGAGCGTCGAGACGAAGCCTGAGCACAATGTGTAGATTGAAAATGGCATTGCACCTGAGAACGTATGCCGCACCTCCTGTTGCATCACGTCCAAGAGCATGTCAAGCGTGTGCGCGCTGCAGAAACGCTCGTTGTCGTTGTCGTTGAGTGCTGCTACGACGTCGTTAAAAATAGAAGCTGCACGCCGCACGCGTGTGTACACGAGGTGCGCGACCATTTGGCACCAAAACATTCCTTGGTTTTTCGTGAGCTGCATGATGATCGCAGGACCGTTTTCGCGCAAATGCATCATCTCCATCGGAAAGCTGAAAACCCGTCCAAGTACTGCGGAAAGAGTGTCGCGCTGCATTTCCTTGTGCACAGCCTTCAGCATACACGCACAGTAGTTGTCTTGCACTGCGTACACCAGTTCTACAAACTCCTTCCAACTTTCGTAATTGACCTCTGGCGTCACAAGCTCGTTCATGACGTGCAGGGCGCGCGCAGGCTTTTTGGAATTAACTGTTGCTTCTCTTTGCTGCCTACGGCACTGCGAACAAATATTATTGGCCAGCTCTTCGCCGTCTGCAAGCAACAAGCGCGTGATGTACGGCGGGTCGGGGCTGCTGAGCGCTAGCGCGCACACCTGGCACGATTGAGTTTGAAAAAAGCGCGTTGCTGACATGCGCGTTTTGCGGGAAATACCTAAAATGCTTTGAAAAAAAAGCTGTGCAGCGAGAAATGTTTTGAATGCTGTAAAAAAAATGCCTGTTGCAGCGGGTATATACGTCGGTACTGGCATGTCCGCTATCAAAATTACAGCTTTGCAGAGCGTGCGGTTGTTTGGGTGGTTTGTGCAGCCAGTGCTCACTCTCTCTTGGGTGGACGTGAAGCAGCGTGCGTTTACGTGGCGACAGCTGCGCTCGCTTGGCATGCCAGATGCAGACCTTCAGCGCCTTCAGCCAGACAAGCAAGAGTGGCTGCAGCGTGGTGGGATTCAGGTTGCTGATCTGCTGGACATGACCATTTTTCCTGTAAATCCGCTTACAGACTTTGGCGTTGATCTGGCCGAGCTTTGGGCTCTCAAGTGTTCTGCGACGCAAATGGCGTCCATGGGTATTACCTTTGACCAGCTGCTGGCCAAGGGCATAACCCCTCAAATTATGTCTGCATTCGCAATGCCGTTAAGCGACTGGACTGAACTTCACTTTGCCGTACAGCACGCAGAAGACATGCGTAATGACGACTGTCAGCGCGTCTTTGCTCTTAGCAAAACAGAGCTTGTGCGCATCTTGCGTTCATTTACAACACCCTCTGACTAGCTGTACTACACCGCAAGTGCAAAGATTACGAGCGCATCATGCAACAAAAGCAAGGCAAGTAGCGCCAGAGACGGCGCTGTAGCTGAGACGTACATGGCAGCGAGGGGTATGGCCAACAGAGCAGCGCCGCATACAACCTTTGCGTCGAGTCGTTGTCTTTGCACGAGCACACCAAACAAAATTACGCCGCTCACGAGTTGCAGTACGACAAGAACAAGAGTTTCATTTAGTTTTGAGCGCGCACACTGCGTCAAACCGCGCACTACTGGGACGGACTCTGTGTTCACATGCTCTTCAACACCTGCACTCTGCAATGCTGCTGTTTGCATTTTCTTATGCCGCGGTGTGTTAATCGAGGAGAACGTAAGCCTGTCGTTCAAAATATTGGCGCTTACGTCGAAGGTCTGCATGCATCACCGCTGTGAAATACGCAAGCGGAGGCAGTGCACAAACACAGCAACGCTTTTTGCGTGATTTAAGACGCGTAGCGTATGTTTACGGCTGTCAGCGATGACGGCGACATGCGCGCGAAAATGCATATGCTCGTTCAACTTGTGCGCCACAACCCTTCAGTACGCTCGTGTATACAGCGCGTATACAATGAGATTGTGCCTAACGCCGTGCAAGTCAAAGAGTCGGGCAAGGATCTTACGCCTGCTCTACAGCGATTTATTGGCCCATGGTTTGCCCAGTTCCTTGAGCATGCGCTGGAGATGGCTTACATGTGCGGTTTTGTCGTATTTGTGCGCAAAAGACACGAGGGTATCGAGGTGCCTGTCTTGCTGCCGCTTGGCTCCTTTACGTGGGGCGTCGACGTCGTAACGCAAAGGACCAAGAAACGCAAGCGCGAGCTTGTTAGTCTCTACCGCTACTCTGTGCGGCCCATGCATCCTGAAATAACACCAGATGACATTTTTGTGTTTAATTTTCAAGATCCTATCACACTTGGCAACATGCTTCCCTCTCCGCTTGACGGCCTGCTAGCGGTCGTGCGCGTTGTGAACAACATGGAGCGCCGTCTTGAATCTGTCGTTGAGTGGAACTCCATGAAGCATATTCTTACAAGCGAGCGCGTGGATAATCTAAAGGATCAAACAATCGAAGGAATTTCTCTGCTTGACTCATTTCGCCGCTATTTGCACACTGGCGAACACGACGGCATCAATCGCTTTTATATGACCCGCAGTGGCGACGCCGGACTGAATGCCAGGAACCCTACCGACATTGGCAGGGCAAATATTCATCACTCGTTTGACAGTAGCCAGGATCGCGCCTCGGACGTGCACGTGCTGCCTCCAAACACCGACATCTCCGAACTCACAAGCCTTGACTTGAAAACTGATATGCTGCAGATACAAGAGGTGTTTCAGCGTCAAGTTGTCCAGTTCTTTCAAATGACGGCACAGCCTGACATTAACGACAACACAAAGAGAATGTCGTCGAAAATCGGCGAGCTAAAGTATATGCGACACATGTCGCGCTTTGGGTCCAGACTGCTACAGTACGCATATGCTTGCGTGTATGACATCCATGAAGCTGATGTTGAGATACAACTTGTCGACCCGTCGGGCATTAACATAGAAGGCTGTGACGACATTAAGTCTCTGTCTGAGACCAATACTTTGCTGCCTAGTGACAAACTAAAGTTGAGAAAACGGTTTATGCAAAATGTGTAGATAATAAATTATAAATTCAAAACGTATGCTGCACACATACTTTTGCAATAGTGCTTCATACACTATTTGCCATTTCAAGCATATGCCCAACCAATGCTCTGATGCTTTGAACTGCTCAATCGCAGAAGCTTACCGCTCGCTTGCTCTTGCAATTTTTGGCACTGGAGCGCGCGACAAAATGCAATTGGCGGAAATGAGTGTTTCCTCAAGCATTATTGACATCGCAGAAGCAGAAACAAAGTCCAAGCGCGAACTCACCACACTTGTAAAAAAAGTGCGAGAGTTGGACCCTGTGCGTCAGCGAGCATATGTGCAGGAACTGGTCGGACGCACCCGCGTTCTTCGCGCATCCCTGGCAAACATGGCCAAAAAGCGCGCTGGCATGGAGCAAAATCTCGAGACTTTGCGTCAAAGCCAGCTTAACCAAAACATGCTGTTGTCCATGAAGCACACGACAGATGCGCTGCAGACGCTCGGCCTTAAAGTCAGCGACGCAGACAACATCATGCTCGATCTCGAAGAGTCTACTGGCGACATTACCTCCATGCAAAACGCACTAAGCGGAAGCTGGTCCGACGCTGATTTGTCTCAGGAAGACCTCGAAGCAGAGCTTGAACTGATTCTGTCAGACGACGCTCTGTGTCCAACAGCAGTTGCTCGACGCAAGCAGCCAGAATCGACTGTTCTTATCAAGCCAGAGGTGAAGCAGGCAGAATTCCAGCAGCCAGAGCCACCGCAGCAAGAGTCGCAGCAGCAAGAATCTGACAAGCAAGAGTCTGAGCAGCAAGAGTCCAAACCCGACGTTGTAGAGTCGAGCATTGAGTCGCAAGTCACAACTTAGACAACGTGTGGAATAGATACTTGATTCGTCGTGCGCTCTTCCTCGGTTATAAGACGTCATGCTCATGAATGAGCTTGTGTATGTACTCGCAGTCGAGGCTATCATTTTTGGAGCAGTGTGCACCTTGCTCATCATACAGCGCTTTGACATCTTCACAATGCCCGCAGATCAAACGTGGCCTGTGTTTTCAACATCACTGCAAATCCTAATACTCAACGCCTATCTCCTTTTGCTTGTGTGCTGCTTCATTGCTGCGGGACGTTTCTCGTCTTTTGCAGCGGACGTTCGCGACGCCTTTGCACGGTCAGCAGGCCGACTGTCTACAGCGACAGTTCTTGCAACCGCGTACGTTGCAACGTTGCTCGTGCTTAGAGGCGATGTAACAGAATGCGTTTTGTGTCAACTTCTCGGCACATCATGCACGCAGCCGTTTTCAACAACCATTGGCATTCCACTCTCACACACGGCTTATCTTGCAGTATTGTTACCCGTCGCAGCTTTTCAAACATGTTTGCTCATTATTGCTTCTGGTCTATGCAAGGAGCCTCGAATAGTACCTCGCCGTATAGCCACTGTCAATTGTGCACTTCTGCTGACAGTCCAAGTACAAAAAACTCTTGACTACAACATCTCGCGACTGCCAGTGCGATGCTCCACTAATGCAGCTTCTCCGTCTTCTGCTTCAGACACATCTCCACACGTTATAATTTTGTTAATGATACTATACGCTCTTGACGCCATAGCAGACCTGTTTGCACATGTGGTGCTTAACGGTTCAAGCGGTTTTTATCTGCCTGTTCTTTTTTCTGCTTCGCGTATAGCATCGCTTGCTGCGCCTTGGACTTTGCATCCGCTGCTGGACGATGGCGTCTTGCCATTTACAATACTTGTAGGACATACAGCTCTTGCGATGCTACTGGCAGTCTTTGACATTGGGGATGTCTGGCTTGCGCACTTTGCCAACGCCACTCTCCGCAAACCAAGCACACCAGCAACTCCAATTTCACATTTACAAGAAGTGCCTAATGAACAGCCTGTATCAAAGCCTCTACAAGCCTCGACAACTGCTTCCAAACCGTTAACAGCGTTTGAATTTGACCCAAACCGTCGTCGTCGGTTTGTTCTTTCCTTTAACAACAAAGCTCGATGGCCAGCTCAGCACATAGCCAAAAAGACAGCGTAAGTATTTAAGGGTTTGATATTATGCAAGATACCTCAGTTTTGTACAGTGGCAGCAAACCACAACTTCATCACCAAAATTGCAGAAACATAGATAAGAATTGCCGGTGCCAGCATGACTTAGAAAGAGATTTTGAAGAAGAGCAAGAATTTTCGGTTGACGCAATGACACAAGACTCACTTGCCTCAGTTTATGACAAAGCCAAGAAGCTGGCGTCAGCGGCAAAAGAGCGTGCTATGGCAAGCAAAGCTGCCGACGCAATCCGTCGCTCTAGCATTGGCAAGACCCTGAACAAGGCAGCTGAGAAAGCCAAACAAGCATATGCAAAGAGCAAGGCTGATCATGCACAAGGCGAACAGACAAACAAAACTGAAAATCAGTATTTGACAAACTTACACCTGATGCATACCCCTTGATTAAAATACTTATTTTTAATAAAAAAAAAGTTTATTTTTTTTGAGCAAAATAACTTACCTGCTCACACGCATGCAACACTGAAATATAAAAAATGAAGCGTCATCGCTTTTTTACAAGTCAAATTGACAAGTGCGCAGAGGACGTCAATTCGCCAAAACTAGTCTCTGATGCGCTGCAGTTTCTACCCGACTTTCGAAACAGCGAGCTAACTGTCTCCGGACGCCGCATTGCTGCGGCACAGGCAGCTGCCATTGTGCGCGCCTCTGACCCTCTGCTTGAAAAGCTGCTAGATATTCGCGTTATTACTGTTTACCGTTTGAGTGCATCAACCTCACCAAGAGCACATACATCAATCTCAACGTCGCAAACAAACCACATCAATCTTCGCGTCGCCCAACAGTTCACGACGATGCTACACCACGAGCGCGCTCGCCTTCAAAATAACGAGGAAGTAATGTTTTGCTTTCTGGCCTCAGATCAGCTGGAACCCATTGTCATCGTCGTCGTCATCCATCAAAAATTTGGCCGCATTGAGAAGCTTGAGCAAGAACACGTTTCTCTACTCGAGACTGCGATTAATCAGTTCAAGATTCGTTTTGGCTTAAAAGACGAGACGTATTCTTACACCTGCCTCAAAGACCGCCGCTTAAACTCCGTTCACTCACGACACTTCCACTTAAAAATTCGAATTCCGACAGAAATGTACCTGCGCGTCTTTCCAGCAGCACAGATTCTTGGAAACAACCTCGCATGTCGAAAAAGCCTTCTATCGCCTTTTATGCAACGATGGGAACCGTTAAGCTACAAATTTCAACTGCAGGATCTCGTGCCCTGGAGCATTGTGCGTCTTTTAATTCTCTCTGACGCCGAAGATTCAGAATATAAACCCTGACAAGATGTCAATTACTTGTATTTAAGACGCATAGTACAGGACTTATGTCTAGCAACGACAATCTTGCTGGCCGTACGGCACTTACCTTTTCCTCGTTTCAGATGGCTGAAAACTCACAGCAGCTGTCGGAAACCATACCTTACGCCATTCCGTATTCACTCCTGGAAGAGGAGGACGAAATTCCAGAGACTCAGTCACAGCCCCAACACGACCAGATTCCATGCGCTGTTGCTGTGACTGATTTCAGTTGTCTCGACTTCCACACAAATCCTCCGCAGCTTTTCAAAGTCGCTTGTCTCACGCAGGCGGGCAAGACCTCAGAATTTGCTTTTCTTGAATTTCAGAGGTTCATGGTCATCAGCTTTAACGAGCAATTTGCGACAGTGTCATACCTGACCAAAATCACATTGACGCAAACTGTCTACAAGCAGATCGACAACATTCCTCTCACCTTCCTGTATCAGCCAATGGACGCAGTGTTGGTGGAACCCTCTACGCAAAAGGACTACGACGAGAGTCTGTGCAAGAAAGCAAAGCAGGCCTTGGACTTGGCAGAGAAAGAAAGAAAGAAAGCGGTTCTTTTGGATCTCAGACGCGAGGAGCTGGAGGTGGAGCGCCAAAAAGTCTTGGAACAGATTGCAGCACGCAACGATCGCAAGCTGCAACTTGAAGAGAAGCTTCAGGAGAAAAGCGAACAGCTTGCGCAGCAGCTTGAGCAGCGTGCGGAGTTGGACGTCTTGATTTGCAAGTTGCAGAGAGAGCTCGAAACCTTCAAGCGCGAACGCGAAGACCAGATGCGGGCGTACGAGGAAAAAATTCATGCACTCACTGTCGACTCGGCTCGCGACACTCTGATTGCTGACTTGAGGACCCAGATTCAGCAGTTGCAGGAAGCCAATCGCCAATTGGAGGCCCACGTTCTTGATGCAAGGAGTTCGATGCAGCAATCTCCATCAGAAGGGCCGTCCTCGAGTCAGAAGAAGAAGCAGAAGCTTGACAAGTCCACAGGATCCGCCGCAGCGCCCGCCGCAGCGCCCGCCGCAGCGCCCGCCGCGTCGCCGTCCATTCGGCGCAGCTTTACGCACGTCTTCGACTCGCATGTTGTCGAATGGCTGCAGCAGGAGGAGAAGTCGCTGATGGAGAGTGTCGCGTTTCATGACAAATTCAAATCGCGTCTCGACTACAGCGCCGAGATGACTTCGGAGGCATTTCTTGCAAAGTGGGGTTACCGTTGTGTGCAGGATAAGTTTGCGCAGTACATCATGACCAGTCTTCCCGTCAATGTCCTCGTGAAGTGCACCAAAAGCCATTGCTACTCCGTTGAAGCCAAGTGCACAGCCGTGGACACGACATTTGCGACCTTCGACAAGGACACTGGACTTAACTGGAAGTTCATTCTCCAAGTGACGACTGCGCAGAAGGAGTACAAGATTGCAGTGAGTCACAAGCAAATCACTGGCCTTTTTAAGCCAGACGTCTTTGTCAAGCGCCACGGCACCAGCAACATCGCCGTCGGCGAGATGGTCTTCAAGGACTGGATTCTTCAGCAGTAGGTCATGGATGGGTAGAGATTGGTGGATGTAGCACAATCAGCAAGTTTCTGAAATTTGCTTTAATAAAAGTAACAAAATTTTATTTACATTCTACCTCAACCAGTCTGCAGCAGATGCATGTGGCAGCATCATGCAGCCAGCGTTCTGTGATTGCCACAATTGTGCAATGCGGCGCTTGATGCAAAACCGCTGTGCACCCTGCACACGCACAGAGTTTCGCGCAGCTGCTCGCACAGAGTAGTTTTCTTTTGCTATGCTTCGAAGTGCCTCCATCTCTGAGTCTTCGAAGAGACTCGCAAACATATTTCCAGGCTCCACAACTGTGTCCACTAGTCGTTGTAGCACACGGCTGTCGCACACGCTCTCACACCAGCAAAGAGTGCGTACAAACCACAACAACTTTTGCATGGGCAGTGGTGCCACTTTAAAAGAGCTTCTGCGCTCCACCCAATAATAACAGCACATACATGAAAGCTCGTAAGGCTCGACCATTTCCTCATCACTTTCGTCTTCAACTTCCTGCAACAAATCTCGTTTTGCAAGTTCCATGGACATGAGCTCCAAGACAGGTTCAGACACTTTCAAAGAGCGCTGGCGTTCCAGCAGATCCTCGACGTAGCTTCGAGAAAGATGCTTGTGCTGAGAGGGTTCGCGAATGCCACAAAACACACAGCATGTGCTTTTGCTGCTCGCCATGTCGTGCACCTGGTGATTTTTGACAATCGAAAAATTGGTTTCTCGACGTATTAAATAGGCGCAAATCAAACGCGAGCAAATCAAACGTACGCAAATCAAACGCGAGCAAATCAAACGTACGCAAATCAAACGCGAGCAAATTACATTCCAAAAAAAAACGCGTTCCTACCTGCTCCTGCATGATTTTTTGGATAAGACATCATGCAAGCATCTACGCAAGCATTCATGCACTCTGAGCAAGCAGCTACAGAGCCTCCCGATGCCACGAGCACGAAGAAGAAGAAGTCGGTTGGGCGCAAGCCCGGACGCCCCTACCGCCGCCTTGCAGACGAAGCGCTGGGCGTGCGCAAAGACACCCTCATGAAGAAGCTCCAAGTGCTTGTCGCTAGAAGAACCCTTCTTGAAGATCGTCTACAGGCGTACGAACAAGAGCTTGCAGCGCGCAACGACAACTCCAAGAGCGTTCCTGCCTGATTCGCGCCTTTTGCAGGCTGGTGTCCACTGCAGTAATGCGCTGCAAAACTCTGTGTTTGTGTTTATTTAATAAAATTGGACACTATTCCTTCAGCGTCGCCAGATCCAGTGCGTACACGCGAATCATGTCTTGGTAGCTGGTAAACTGCACGTGGCTCTCAAACTCTCCTGCAAGAATGCGCCCTGCGTTCCAGTGCGAAGAGCCCTGGCGCATGAGCAGAGAGTCGACATCTACACTATCCATTGGATAAAAGCGCATGTCGTGTGTGTTCGTTGCGTAGTGTTTAACAAAGTACTCGCGAAAGGCATCGCACAGGATGTGATACGCCTGCCAGTCGGGAAAATCGGCACAGAAGCTCGACGCAAGCAGTGCGGCCAGGTCGCGTTGAAGCTGTTCAAGCACTGCTTGCTTGCTGCGCGCTATAAGCTCCGCATCTTGTCCGAGTCCAATTCGCACACCAAGCATATTGTTTGTAACTGCTGTCTGCAGCAGATCGTAGCTTGACGCCATGCCATCCGCACCGTCTTCGCCCTGCAGCACCATCACTGGCAGTGGAGGAAAGGGCAAGCTTGCTACCACCATGCTTGCTAACGCGCGCACCTCGTGCTGCGAATGCGGCGTTACAGTGTCTACTGCAGAAGGACTTACTGCCGTCTCCATGTTGTGTAAGCGTACGCATGAACAGCATCAGGTCCTTTTGTTTTTTTAAGTGTATCTTCATGGTGCAATCGACGCTTTGCGTATTTAGCGCGGCCCTTACATGAACCCCAGTTTCCAGCGTGGCAGAGGAACACGTGCGCGCGGCGGCATGATCGGCGGCGGCAGGGGCGGCGGCGACATGCGCGGCGGCGGCATGCGCGGCGGCGGCATGCGCGGCGGCGGCAGGGGCGGCGACATGCGCGGCGGCGGCATGCGCGGCGGCAGGGGCGGCAGCAGGGGCGGCGGAACCTGGAGAGGTGTAGATGCACCTGTGCCAGCAAACAGTGCTTGGAGTGGAACCTTAAATCGCCAGCATTGGCCGGTGCAGTCACCGCCGCAAGCGGCTCGAAACAGGCAGCGACCTCACATCACATACGTTAAGCCTGTGCCAATAATTCGCAACCCTACTGTAGCCCCACATGTACATCAAGAGGTTGCTCATGAAAATTTTTATTATAATTTGCTCAATTGGATCAGCTATGACTCGGGCACGGACTCAGAAAATTGCGTAGATTTTTTACGTGATCTATTTACACAGTTCTCAACAATACAACATGATAATCAGCAAGACAAGGAACAAATGCAAGCTTGTATCGATTTTTTGATTGAACAAGATGCTGACACACTTGACACCCAATGGCCAGAAGGTGCAGATGCTCAATTTGAACCAGAACACCTTGATAATGCCAAGAAAATATTTAATGTTATTCATCCACTGAATTCACGTTGCAAAAAATTTGACCCCGACATGCATGCTCTTGGAATTTTGGCAATAGGAGATGTGTGTGATGCCAAAATTGTTTTTTACACGGCCAGACAGGGAGATTTACCGAACATAGACGACGACAGGGACACAATCACGTACGCAATTTCAGATAATGATGAATTTGATTATACATATACGGTTGGGTTTTATTATGACGAAGGACACATACAAGTTGATAACTTGCTTAGTTGTGTCGGACTTTCAAACGTCAAAAACAATGCTTGGACGGCACATTACACATCCCCTACACCATGGAACATGTTTCATAATGTTCGGACGCAATACAAGCATGTGTCTGACACTGCAGAAAATTTTTTTGATAGCAAGTTCAAATACTATACTTACCGCTTGAATACTGGCCTGCGGTCAGCACTACAACAAACCACAAATACGCTAATTTACAAAGGAGTTTACGAAGCATTTGCCAATGTGTTCGGCACTATGCTCGGCGAGTGTCGACAGCATTTTGCCACAGGACCGAAGTTTTCGCGACAAAAATCGTGGATGGAGAATCAAATTGTTGACGAGGTTAGCAAGGCACAATGGAAAAACGTACTCCATGAGTCTCTTGCTTTGTGGTATTCTACTGTAATATGCTTTCGAGAGGTTTATACAAAAATAGACCCCGATTTGCAACAAAGAATTGTAGTCACAGAATTCCAGCAAGACCGATATCGCCAAGCCGCACCGCCTCACCATATAAGCAACATACTGATCAAAGTCCGTCCACTAAATGACCCATCAGGATCGACTGGGTTTACAGTCTCTAAAAAATGGTGCATGTGGAGCAGGAAACAATATGCTAAAAACACAGAAAAATTTGTGCAGATGTTCCAGAAACTATTGATGACGCACTACGACATGCATAATACAAACATAAACGTTTTTGGCTTCTGGTTTTTTCTGTCTGACCTTCGTAACTGGATTCGGGACGTCAAAGAACTATTAGCCAACCCAGGAACCGCAGCAAACCCAAGACGTTTTGTCTGGCCCAAATGCTGCCGCAAAGGAGAGCCGCTGGATACTGACCCCACCACGTGTTTGCCATACAAGGAATTCTGCAGGCAAATGAAAATTAGTTTCTACGCCAAAAGCAGTCAGCAACAGTTTCGTGTGCGCATGCGCGCAGCGTGGCTGCGACTTGTAGCGTGCTACCCGTATTCAACGCAGCAGGATGTAAGTGAAAATGACATTGCAAGGTACCTCCGCGATCAACACATCCGCGAAGTAGACGTCGAAAGCGGCCAAGAATATGATGTCAACGCCCTAAAAAAAATTTTGACCTTGGAAGATGAGAACCTGCGCTCCGCAAACATGCGCAATCACCGCATTCTCGTCCCTGGTGCCGAGATGCACAACCCGTACACATGCACTTAACCTTAATCCATTACGCCCGAAATAAAACAAAATTTATCTATTTACGAGCGCCTCCGCATGTCGCGTCTGGTGTGTATCCTCCTCTGCGCGCTGCTGCTTATTGTGTTCACGCCCGCGCAAACTACGTCAACAGCGGACGCCTACACGGGCTACGAGCCGCTGAACTGCGTGGCGTGCGCGGCGGACGAGTACCTGTCGCAGGAGCACCTGAACTGCACGGCGTGTCCGTTGGGCTCGGGGACGTTTGCGTACATGAACGCGAGCAGCGCGCTGCACTGCCTGTGCCGGCCGGGCTTCGAGAACGCGACGGCGCGGTGCGAGGAGTGCGGGGTGGGTTTTTACAAAGAGGTATTAGCAAATGCCTCGTGCACGCGCTGCGTGGCGCACTCGAAAACGCTGGCGACGGGCAGCGCGAACGTGAGCGCGTGCGTGTGTGACCCGGGGTTCTCAAAGCCGCACCTGGACACGCTTCCGCCCGGGCCGGAGGACCACGCGCTGCCGTGCGAGCCTTGCGCGCCGGGCTCGTTCAAGCGCGCGCAGGCAGACGAACCGTGCCAGCAGTGCCCCGCCGACCACTTCTGCCCCGAGGCCTCCATCGAGCCCGTCTCGTGCCCAGCAAACAGCTCGGCAAACGCAGGCTCCGATGTCGTCGAGGACTGCCACTGCGCGCCAGGCTTCCACTTCGCGCGCGATGCAAACGATGGCTACTTCTGCCAGCCCTGCACCCCAGGCTTCTACAATGAGCTCGCCAACCAGGCCCAATGCACTGCGTGTCCTGTCAACACCTTTAACCCCGACACAACTTCTTCTTCTTTGACAAAATGCCGCGCCTGCGACCCACACGCGACCGCGCCCGCCGGCTCTGTGCTTGCCACCGCTTGCGCCTGCAACCTCGGCTACGCCGGCGCCCCAGGACAGTCCTGCACCGCCTGTGCGCCGGGCACATACCGCGACGAAAACAGTCTTGATCATATTTGTGAAGCGTGTCCGACAAATACCTACAATAACCTGTATGCTTCAATCTCTGCTGGAGCGTGTCTATCCTGCCAAGCCAACACCTCCAGCGCCGCCGGATCTGGAAGCCAACGCGCCTGCGTGTGCGACCCAGGACTCTTTGGCGTGCTGGACCCTGCCGCTGGAACAGACGGCGTCTACGTCTGCACTGCCTGCGCCCCAGGCTCCTTCAGCGTCGACAAGAACGCCTCAGTATGCACACTATGCGCCGCCGGCAAGTTCTCGACTGCCCGAGGCGCCCCGACCGGCGACACTTGCCTTGCCTGCGCGAGCGGCAGCGTCACTCTTGAGCCCGGCCTGACGGCCTGCACCCCGTGCGCCGCGAACACGTGGCAGAACACGAGCATGCCTGGACACCTTGCATTGCCATGCGACGCGTGTCCGACGAACGCGAGCCACCCGCTGACGGGCATAGTAGATGTCTTCACGTGTGTTTGCGCGCCAGGCGTGTACAAGCTTGCGCTGGACTTCGGTTTCCGCTGTGCACTTTGCAACCCCGGCGCTCGTTGTCCCGGCGCGGACCTGATCGAGTCGTGTCCCTTTAACACCTTCGCCGTCGGCGGCGTCGTGACCGAGTGCACACAATGCGCTGCAAATAGTAGTGCAGCGACGAGCGCGCCCCTGTCAAGCCCTGCGCAGTGTCAGTGCCTGCCCGGAACCGAGGGCACCTTTCACGATCTCTGCACCCTCTGCGCGCCTGGCAAGTTTCAGTCGCTGGACCTCACCGCCAACGCCACAGGAGCAACTGGCGACATTTACGCCACGCAGACCACATGCGATCCCTGCCCAGCAGACCAATATCAAGTGCTTTCTGGCACCATCGCATGCACTGCCTGCCACGGCAACAGCTCCACACTCGGTGCAGTCGGCAGCGCCAGCCCTACCGCCTGCACCTGCGACCCGCGCTTCTACGGCGAGAACGGCGTCGCCTGCAGCCTCTGCGAGCCAAACACCTATTGCACAGGCGGAGAAGTTGCAACAAACTGCCGTCCGTTCTCTTCAAGCCCGTCTGGCTCTTCAACAACGGCAGATTGTACCTGCAATCCTGGTTACTACGCCCCACACGGCCCTGACGAACCTTGTGCCAAGTGTACCGTAGGCTTTTTTTGCCCCGGAGGCGGAACCAGCCAGGTCCAGCACCCTTGCCCTGCCAACGCATCCAGCGCTGCCGGCGCAGACGGCGTGCACAAGTGCGTCTGCCACCCTGGCCACTGGCGCGGCTGTAGTGCTGCTGGCCAAGACGCAGCCGGCAACGCGTGCACCATCGACTGGAGCTTGCCTTGCACCCCGTGCGGCGCAAATGCAATTTGCGTGAACGACACACTGCTGCACTGTCCAGAGCACAGTTCTGCCCCGCCTCAAAGCGACGACGCGCGCGACTGCATTTGTGCCGGCGGTTACTTCGCCGAGTATGGACCGTAGAAATCGTCACATTGATATTTAACACCACCATGCACAGGAAGCATGACGCAGGAGGAAAGCATATACCGCATCAACACCAACGGCACTGTCGACGTCGTGCACATCGCGCCGGAGCAGGAGCTCGGCCAGTTCTATGTGCAAGCGCTTCAGTGCACCAATTTCACGTACGTGAAGGAACACCGCATTGTCTCAAACGGACGGCAGACCGACTACACGCTCTTTCTCGTCTGCACGGAGGACCCTGATTGGGAAGACTTCAACTCAACCGTCAGCCAGATCCTCGGCGACGACATCTGTGGCCCCGCGCTGCTCGTGTGCATGCACGCCGTTGGCGCCGACGGCCAGGAGCGCCTGGCCGACGTCGGTCTCATCTACAACGCCCTCGGCAGCAATCTGCCCACGCACTGGACCGAGCACGAAATTGCTGAGATCCGCAGTGCCCCGCTCAAGGACCGCGTGCTCGAGCTTCTGGGTCTCTTTGACCTTGAGCTTTGAATGATAAAACTTTGACCTTGAGCTTTGAATGATAAAATTATGCTTTTTATTACACACCTCAATACCCCTTCACAAAAATGCACCAGTGTTCAGGAGGACGTCACGCCTGCAACGCGCAACTGCGTACGCAACGTCGACAGGCAACACAGGCAGGTCATTGATGTAGTCTCGACAGAAGCGAGCGATCTGGTGGCACGAGCGCCAGTCCAGGCCGCGGGTCTTGTGCAGTCGCATCGCAGTGTCCACATGCAACGCATGGACGCACATGTAGAATACTATCTGTGCCCACGCAGTCAGGTTTCCGATTTGAATGTGCAGAACGATGCGATTTTGTCTGACACGAATTGGTACCGTGTACCTGATAGACTCAAAGTCAACACGCATCTGGTGCAACTTCGTCGACAGCTGCTGGCGAGCAACCTGCGTGTCTGTTAGAGACCGAAAGAGGCGAATTTTGGCCCTGCCCGCGAGGATCTTGAGCTTTGCAACTACACGCATGCACGTAAGAACACGCATGCTTCCTACACAAACACTCTTTTATACCCTCACATGTAAAACCCGAGGCGGCGCTCTGCACTCTTAACAGCAAGCAAAAACTGTTTATAAGACAGCACGCACATGCCACGTGTCCTAGTGTGCTGCCTCGTCGTAATGATGCATATGCCAGGCACTGACACGTTAAAATCGTCGCAATCCATGCCGTTGCTCTGTGAGCGAGCGTGTAGCAGAGCAAAGTCTAGTTTTGCTTGTCTTCTCAAGCCCAAGCCCACTCTTGCACCCAAGAAGCAAAACCGTTTTGTACACATGCAGCTCGAAAACAAGACTGCGCAAGTTGTCACATACATGCGCGATGCTGCATTTCAGCCAGAAGAGCAGCACCACTGCTCATGTGACGACGTGCATGCGTTGCAGTCCAGCATCGCAAAGATGCAGGACAACAATCGCGACATTACGCGACGCGTACAAAGGCTGGAGTACGTGCTTGCAGAGCTGCTGGACACGATGCAGACCAGCGACGACATGGCATTCCTCGAAAAGCAGACTTGCTCCAGCGTCATTTACAACGCAGAGCTTACGCGGCCGCGGTCATTGCGCCTGCTGCGCAGCGGGCTAAAAGATGTACAAAAAAAATGGGCTTTGTGACACACGAACCAAAATATTTTGTTTTTGTTACATGAACCCAAAATTGCCAGAAATAACAGAATCGTGAAACTTGCAAGCTCGTATTTAACAGCGGAGCGTCAGGTGATGGCTTCCGCTTCGCGTAGCCCTTCTCCAGAGGTCGTATTTGTCGACCGCCGCGATCCTCAGCGCGATCCTCCGACCACTCCGTCCCCGAGGCCGGAGCCTTTGTTCGGGCCGTCGTCGCCAAGGTCGCCGCCCGAGTACACGATCACCGCAGAGGCTGTGGCCACGGGCGTTGGCGGGCCTTCACTTCGGTCGGGCGGCGCAGCGGGCGGCGCAGCGGACGGTGCAGCGGGCAACGGCGAGGGCGGCGCAGCGGGCGACGATGGCGGACGTGGAACGCCAAGCGCTGGCACAGATGCAGAGATGGAGGAAGTCGATGGCGAGGAGGGCGCCGCAGGCGAGGGCGCTGCAGGCGGTGCCCGCCGCAGCAGGCGGAAGAAGACAAAAACTGACCGTTATGTCGACAACCTCGGCACACACAAGACCATCATGGACTTGACGAGGGAGAACCAGAAGCTCAAAGACAATCTTCGAGTTTCCGACAAGGCGCTCAAGAAGGCTCGCGAAGACTATGCCACTCTCAATGCTCGCCATCAGGAACTGCACAACGAGCATGAGGCGGATCACAGGCGCCTTGACAGAATGCATCGCGACAGAAATGAAGCCGTAGCGGAGAAATCCAGGCTGCAGACCGAGTTCAATGCGGAGAAAGCCAGGATGCAGAGTGCGCTCAAAGAGCAGACGGAAATCAGCAAGCGCGCCCGGTGCGTTGATATCCACGGGCTTTCGCAGGAAGAGCTTGACAAGCTGCGCATGGAGATCGATAAGGCGATGAACGAGGCCCTTCTTCGCATCCAAGACGCAGAGCTGTGGCTCACGGCCAAAGCAAACGTCGAAGAATTGCGCCCACGGTACTGCTGCACGTTCACCAAGCAGATCTTTCAAGACCCAGTGCAGGCCTCAGATGGCTTCACATACGAAAGAGAGATGATTGAAAAATGGCTCAACGACACCAATGCATATCGCCTTTTGCCCATGCCATCCCCCCGAGGCGGAGAATTCGTCGACCGCCGCGTGATCCCGAACTTGGACTTCAAGGCAGAAATCTTGGCGGCCATTGACGAGGAGTTTGACAAGCTCAAGCGTGAGCGCGACGGTCCGGCGAAGGGCAACGGAGGGGCGGCTGTTTAGGCTGTGTGTGTGTGAGTGACCTTGATGCAGGCTGTGTGTGTGTGTGTATGACCTTGATGTAGGCATTTGTGTGTGGAGATGGCTTTTTAGCGACCAATAAAATTTTACAAATCATAATGCCGTTGCAGACCCGCAGCGCACGCAGCGCGCACCACGAAGCGCCTCGACAGCGACCTGTAGCCTTGAAACGGCGTCACACAGAGCGTCAAGACGCCTCTGATGATCTGCCGAAAACGCCGCCAGCGCCGCGCAGTGCGCTGCAGCCTCATATTGCGCCGCCTGTGCCTTTCCCAAGGCATCGGCGCCGCGCGACGTTCGATAAGCGCGCGGCAGCATCTCGCTCGCGTCACACATGTCCACGTCACCCACACACAGACCTGCCATACCGACCTGTGCTTAAATACTTTTCCACAGCAGTAAAAAATATAGTGCGCGCGCAACAGTGCGTAAAAGACAGTAAGCCTCGTGTTTTGATTAGGCGTATAAAAGGCTAAGAAGACATGCCTCTTACCTTGCAGAATGCAGACAACCCATACATCGTCTCGCAGGAAGTGTTGGACTTTAGGACCTATATTCAACCAAATTATCCTGAAGCAAATCCAGAAAAACAAATTTCGGTGCATGAGGCCGTTACACCCTGCATGAGGCTTATCCCTGAGAATCCACAATGGTGGGATGAAGATGGCCGTGCAAAAAA
>Ga0172372_10005176_pt1 | contig 18254 bp, 17 predicted proteins | sample LakKiv5m_2_FD_114544 | JGI IMG/M metagenome (GOLD analysis project Ga0172372, IMG submission 114544) | Freshwater microbial communities from Kabuno Bay, South-Kivu, Congo - kab_092012_9.5m | ecosystem: Environmental > Aquatic > Freshwater > Lake | place: Democratic Republic of the Congo...
AAGATCGAGTCCGCCGCGAGGAGACCGACGCCCGGCAGGTCCGTGCCCGCCCAGACGTCCGCTCCCCTCGCCGCAGGCCCCACAGGACCTACTGCATCTGGTTCCACCGCCACTCCGCCTGATCATCGCCGACCCCGTGGTACGCCGGGCCGGGTTCACGTGTCAGCACAACGCACTCCGTGCTGACACGTGTGCTCTCATCCATGACACGGGTGTCAAGGGCCTCCGGATGGGGCAGGATCGGGGCGTGCTGGAGTGCGTGCTCAACCTCAGTGAGGGCCGCCGGGCCGAGGTGGTGGCCGAACTGGCCGCCGCCGCCGGTGGCGACCTGCTCGACGTCCACTCCGATCCCGACCACAACCGCTCCGTGCTCACACTGGTGGGGACCGAGGCACCCCGGGCGGTCACCAGGGCGGCGGCGGCGCGACTGGACCTGCGGGATCACACCGGGGTCCACCCGCGCATCGGCGTGGTCGACGTGGTGCCCTTCGTGGCCCTCACCGGCTCGACGACGGCCGACGCCCGGCGGGCCCGCGACGACTACGCCACCTGGATCGCTGACGAACTGGGCGTGCCGGCCTTCCTGTACGGGCCCGAGCGGTCACTGCCCGACATCCGCCGTGGAGCGTTCACCTCGTTCCCGCCCGACCGGGGACCGGCGACGCCCCACCCCACTGCCGGAGCCGTGGCCGTGGGAGTCCGCCCCGCGTTGATGGCCTGGAACCTGTGGTTGGTCGAGAACGATCTGGCCACGGCCCGCTCGATCGCCGCCGATCTGCGCGGACCCGACGTGCGGGCCCTCGGTCTGGCGGTGGGTGACGCCGTGCAGGTATCGATGAACCTGCTCGACCCGCAGCGCACCGGGCCGGCGGAGATCTACGACCGCGTGGCGGCACGGGCACCGATCGCCCGCGCCGAACTCGTCGGGCTGCTCACCGACGAGGTGCTCCGCTCGGTCCCGCCCGAACGATGGACACAACTGGATGTCGGCCCCGACCGGACGGTCGAGGCCCGACTGGCCCGCCGCTGAGTCAGGCGGAGCGAGGCGCCGCCGCCCGGGCCAGCGCTCGCTGCCGACGGATGCGCCGACGCTCGCGCTCGCTCATCCCGCCCCAGATCCCGAACTTCTCGCCGTTGACCAGTGCGTACTCGAGGCAGTCGTCACGGACCACACAGCCCCGGCACACCTCCTTGGCCTCCCGGGTGGACGCACCCCGCTCGGGGAAGAACAGGTCGGGGTCGACCCCCAGGCAGTTGGCCATGTCCTGCCACGAGGTCTCCTCGGTGCCGGCGAGACCTCCGACGACGGACTCGCTGACCCGGGAGCTGGTGGGGTTGGTCGACATGGCGGTGACCTCCTGAGAGGATCGGCGAGGAGAACTCTTCCCCCCGGTGTAATTACACGGTGGTGATTCTGCCCATCCGAGGCGGATCGTGCAAGGGCGACATGGCATCGCGGGTCGATCGGCCCATCGGTGGCGGACATCGGCCGCGCTGACCTGCGCTTTGACCCCGATCGACCCCGTCTGACTCCATCGGGGGATTCCACCGGGCGATCCCGGATCAGCCCGCCTTGCGGCCCCGCAGCATCTCCCGCTTGTTCTGCAGGAAGTCGACCAGCACGTAGTCGCCCAGATCCTCGGGGGTGGTGAAGAAGGCCCGGCCCCCATTGAGTCGACTCATGGACTCGACGAAGTCGGTGAGGTACGGGTTCGGATCCAGCATGAACGTGTTGATGGTGATGCCGTCCTTGGTGCACAGCATCACCTGACGCAGCGTGGCGTCGCGGGTCTCGGGCCGGGTCGGGTAGTCGAAGAACACCTGCCCGTTGCCCATCACGTGCGCCGTCGGCTCGCCATCGGTGATCATGATGATCTGCTTCGTGCCGGACTGTCGGGCCAGCAGGCGCCGGGCGATCATGAACGCCTCGTGCATGTTGGTGCCGTAGTCGAAGTCCCACGAGACCTCGGGGAGCAGTTCGGGCTTCAACTCCTCGGCGCGGCGGGCGAACCCCACCAGCCCGAGGTAGTCGCGGGGGAACCGCGAGGTGATGAGCGCGTGCAGCGCCATCGTCACCTTCTTGGCGGGCAGGAAGTTGCCGCGCATCGGCATCGACAGTGACAGGTCGATCATGAGCACCGTGCTGGAGCGCACCAGGTGCTCGGTGCGCTCGATCTCGAAGTCCTCCGGGGTGAGCCGCACCGGCGTGCCGCTCCCCGCCCGCTGGATGGCGTTGCGCACGGTGCGACCGATGTCGAGGTTGAACGGGTCGCCGAACTCGTACTGCTTGGTCGAATGATCGCGCTCGTGGCCGGTGCCGATCCGCGGCATCTCGTGCTGGCCGGCCTTGTCCATGTCGAGCTTGGTGAACAACTCGTCAAGTGCGTTCTGACCCAACTGCCGGATGCCGCGGGGCGTGAGCTCGAGTCGCCCTTCCTTGTTCTCGACCAGTCCGGACTCCTCGAGTCGCCGGGCCAGTTCCGCCATCTGTTCGAGACTGGCGGCCGCCTCGTCGCCCAGCAGTTGCCGGGCCCGGTCGAGATCCACCTCGGCCAGCGCACCGGGGTTGGTGGCGCCCTTCAGCAGGTTCTCCAACTGGTCGATGTCGCCGAGTTGCTGGAGCAACTGGTTGGCATCGGCCATGTTCATGGGCTGGTCGCCGGAGAAGTCGTAGCGACGGTTCCAGTTCATGTCCGGGAAGGCCTGGGCCAGGTTCTGACCCAGCTGATCGAGCTGCCAGCGCAGATCCATGTCCTCCAGCAACTGGTCGGACAGCGCCTGGAGCTGCGCCCGCTGCTCGGGCGTCATCGAATTGAGCATGGCCTGCGCCGCCGCCATGCGCTGGGCCATGATCTCGAGCAGTTCGTCGAGGTTCTGCGGGTTCTCGGGGAAGAAGTCGCCGAAGCGCTCCATGAAGCCGTCGAAGTCGGGCTCCTCGCCGCGCTGACGCTGTTCGAGCATGTGATTGAGCTCAGCGAACATGTCCTTCATGCGGGCCATGTCCTCGGGCGTCATGTTCTCCACCGCGCCGGACATCTGATCGACATACTGCTGCATCAACTGCTCGCGCAGTCGATCCATCAACTCGTCGAACTTCTCCCGGGCCTCCGAGGACGTGAAGTCGTGGTTCTGCAGATCGCGCACCATGCCGGCGAGATCGGGTGACAGCAGGTCGAGTGACGCGTGGCGCTCGGCGGCCACCGCGTCGGTGAGTTCCTGTCGGCGGGCGTCGCCCGAGTCGCGTGCTTCCTGCGCCAACTCGTCGATGGCGTCCCGATCCATCTCCACCACCTCGCGCAGCTCGCGGGCGATGTCGTCGTACACCCCACCGAGGTCATGGCTCTCCAGCGTCTCGCGTCGCTGCCGACGCAACTCGTCGAGCATCTCGCGCAGACCCTGCAGCCGCTCGCCGTTGGCGCCGTCGAAACCGTCCTGCATCAGGCGGCGCAGGGCGGCGTTCAGGTCACCGTGATAGAGCAGGTCATCGGTGATCTCCGAGAGGATGTCGGTGGCATCCATCTCGAAACCGACCTGGGTGCCGTCCCAGCGCGAATAGCGGACACGGTTCGATCTCCCCATGCCGGCACGGTAGCGGGAAGACTGCGCCGGTGGACGAAGCGAACGACGGGCGCAGCCGACCGATCTGGGGAGTGGCCCTGAGTGCTGCGGGGGGTGAGGGACTGGCCCCGTCCGCCGACTGGTCGAGGCTGGTGACCGACGGTCGACTGCCACCGTCGGCCGATGGGGCCGGCTTCGGCGTGGACTTCGCCACCGATCTCGCCCTCCTGGCCGAGCACGGCGTCGGCTCGCTGCGCTGGACCATCGACTGGTCGCGACTGGAGCCCCGTCCGGGTCGCTGGGACGCCGATGCCGTCGACCACGTGACCGAGGTGCTGCGGGCCGCCCGGCGGGCCGGCATCGACGTCTGGGCCGTCCTGCACGACGGGCCGGCGCCGGGCTGGTTCACCGACGATGCCCGCGGATTCCTCGATGGGGACGGACTGCGTCGCACATGGCCCCGCCATGTCGACCGGGTGGCCGAGACGTTCGGTGACCTGGTGGCCGGTTGGGTGCCGATCCTCGATCCCTTCACGCTGGCCCGCGACGGCTACCGCCTCGGCATCCGGCCACCGGGTCGACGCGACGAGGGCGACTTCCTCGACGCGCTCGGTGCGGTGCACCGGGCCTCGCTGGCCGCGTGGCGTCTGCTGTCGAGCGGCGCCCCACCCGTGGCCTGCTGCATCGACGCCTGTCCGGTGGAACCTGGTGTGACGTCTCGCGAACCCGACGAACGCGAGGCGGCCCGTGCGCTCGCCGACGCGGCCGACCGTCTGCGCGTCGGCGTATGGCTGCGGGCCCTCACCGACGGATTGCTGGCCGTACCCGGCCTCGGTGAGGTCGAACTCGATGGACTGGCCGGCGCCTACGACGTGGTCGGCTTCACCTATCGAGGGGCACGCACGGTGTTCGCCGACGGCTCCGACGGTCCCTACCCCCTCGACGCGCCGGTGGCCGCTGATGGACGGGCGCCATGGACCGAAGGGCTGGGCGTCGTCCTGCGTCGACTGTCCGACGAACTGCCCGGGCGACGACTGGCGGTGCTGGGCACCGGTGTGGTGGACCGCGCCGACGACTGGCGCGCCGAGGTGCTCGCCGGGTCGGTGCTGGAGGTCGCACGCGCCGCAGCCGATGGCGTGCGCGTGGAGCGCGCCTTCTGGGAATCGGCCATCGACGGCTGGACCCCCGAGTGTGGACTGGAGGTGCCCGACGGTGTCGTCGACCGGTCACGGCACCCGCGCCCGAGCCTGGGCGCACTCCCCACCTCGTCGCAGTGATGCGCGATGCTGCACAGCGCATGGGCGCGAACCGAACACCTCAGGACGAGGCCAAGGAGGCCACCGGTCGTCGGGCCGCCGACCTCGTCGTCGACGGCATGCGGGTGGGACTGGGTACCGGATCGACGGTGCACTGGACGATCGTCGCCCTCGGTGAACGTCGCCCCGACATCGTGTGCACGGCCACCTCGGTGCAGACCCAGGAACTGGCCACGTCCCTCGGGCTGCGGCTGGTGACCCCCGACGAGATCGGCGGACTCGACATCGCCATCGACGGCGCCGACGAGGTCGATCCGCGCTTCAACCTGACCAAGGGCGGGGGTGCGGCCCACACGCGCGAGAAGATCGTGGCGGCCATGACCGACCGGTTCGTCGTGGTGGTCGACGAGTCGAAGCTCGTTCCCGCCCTCGGACCGTTCGGCACCCCTCTGGAGGTGCTGGACTTCGCGCCGGGCACCGTCGCCGCCGCGGTGGAGCGACTCGGTTCCAAACCGGTGACCACCCGCGACCGACGCAGCGACAACGGCAACCTGGTGATGGACGCCCACTTCGCGGCCATCGAGGACCCACCCGCGCTGGCCGCGGCGCTGGCGGCGATACCCGGCATCGTGGAGCACGGGATCTTCCCCGGTTCGATGGTGGAACGCGTGATCGTGGCCGGGTCCGACGGCGTGCGCGAACTGGTCAACGACCGACGCTGAGCGCGCCGGTCAGCCGCGGCCGCGGTACTGCGAGCGGGGCCCCACCGCTTCCTTGTTCAGACGCTTGGAGAGGTGCAGCCCCTCGAGCACGAACTCGACGGCACTGGCCACCACCTCGGGCGTCTCGTCGCCTCCGGTGAGGGCGACCACGTGCGGACCGAGCGAGGGCAACTGCGCCAACAGAGCCACGTAGTCGGCGGCGCGCACGTCCTCACCGGCGTTCACCACCAGTTCGGCATCGAAGGCCTCGACGACGTCGCGCAGGTTCTCCACGGCGATGTGCCGGCGGAACGTCTCCAGCACCGCGCCCTTGAGCAACTGCTGGAGGACGGCGGCGTCGCGGCCCTCCTCGATCGTCTCGATCTCGAGCTTGCCGATGGTCGACGCGGCCAGCGCCTCGAGATCCGACACCCGGGGAACGACGACGGTCTCACCGTGCTGCAGCGAGCGACGCATGGCGTTGGCCGACATCGTCTCGAGGTTGGCCACCGTCAGACGCACCGACACGCCCGAGCGCTGGTTGATGTGCGGACTGCGACGGGCCAGTTGCGAGAACTCGGCCACCGTCTCGGCCATGTAGTCGGGGACGATGACGCGCACACCGGCGGCATCGAGTGGACTCGCCTCCTGACGGGCGATCGTCACCTCGGTCTCCACGTCGAGCGGGTAGTGGGTGCGGATCTGGGAACCGAAGCGATCCTTGAGCGGCGTGATGATGCGACCGCGGTTGGTGTAGTCGTCAGGATTGGCCGAGGCGAAGAGCACGACGTCGAGCGGCAGGCGGATCTTGTAGCCGCGGATCTGCACGTCGCGCTCCTCGAGCACGTTGAGCAGACCCACCTGGATACGTTCGGCCAGATCGGGCAACTCGTTGATGGCGAAGATACCGCGGTTGGTGCGGGGGACGAGTCCGTAGTGGAGCGTCAGCTCGTCGGAGAGGTAGCGACCCTCGGCCACCTTGATGGGATCGACCTCGCCGATGAGGTCGGCGATCGACGTGTCGGGCGTGGCCAACTTCTCGCCGAACCGGTCGTCGCGATGCACCCACTCGATGGGGGTCGCGTCGCCCATCTCGGCCACCAGATCACGGGCATGACGGGAGGTGGGGTGATACGGATCGTCGTTGATCTCGGACCCGGCCACCACCGGCATCCACTCGTCGAGCAGACCGGTGAGCGACCGCACCATGCGGGTCTTCGCCTGACCGCGTTCGCCGAGGAAGATCACGTCGTGCCCGGCCAGAAGGGCGTTCTCCAGCTGGGGCAGCACGGTGTCCTCGTACCCGAGAACGGTGTCCAAGAGGGGCTGCCCGGCGACGATCCGGGCGATGGCGTTCTCCCGCAGCTCCTCCTTGACCGAGCGGCTGGTCCAGCCCGAGGCGCGCAGGGCGCCGAGCGTGGTGGGTCGGTCGGTGTCGGTGCTCGCCATCGGTGCTCCTCGTCGTGCGGCCGGTCGCTCAAACTATCGCCGCGCCGCCAGCGGCGTCGGAGACGGGAGTCACCGTCGCGGTTCGCCGCTGTTCGCTCCGGATGGGTAGCGTGGCTTTCGTTCGTCGGCCCCGCTGCTGACGTCTGACGCCACCACCCGGGCGCCACGGCCCCGGCGCCACCACCCAGGAGAGGCCCGTTCGTGACCGCGACCACCGAACCGCCGGCAGTGACACCCGACATCTCGTCGCCGCCGATCCGCCCACCCCACCGTCGGAGCCCGTTCGCCCTCGTCGACATCTACCGATCGGCCGTCGGCAAGAAGTGGGTGATGGCCATCACCGGCATCATGCTGATGGGCTTCGTGTTCTTCCACGCCTTCGGCAATCTCAAGATGTACTTTGGTGCCGAGGACTTCAACCACTACGCCGAGTTCCTCAAGGAACTGCTCGTCCCGATCGTGCCCAAGACCTTCGTGCTGTGGGGGCTGCGGCTCGGCCTGATCGCCGCCTTCGCCCTGCACATCCACTCCGCCTACTCGCTGACCCGACTGAACCGTCAGGCCCGGCCGGTCAAGTACCAGTCGCCCCGTGACTACGTGGCCGCGAACTGGGCGGCGCGCACCATGCGCTGGAGCGGCGTCATCGTCGGCCTGTTCCTCATCTGGCACCTGGCCGACCTCACCTGGGGCTGGGCCAACCCCGACTTCATCTACGGCGATCCCTACTGGAACGTGTCGACGACTCTCGATAGGGCCCCGATCGCTGCGCTCTACATCGTGGCCAACATCGCCCTCGGCATCCACCTGTACCACGGGGCGTGGAGCATCTTCCAGAGCCTCGGTTCGATGAGTCCCCGCTTCACCCCGCGTCACAACCCGTTGCGTCGCGGTTTCGCGGCCGGCTTCGCCATCCTGGTGGCCGGCGTCAACATCTCGTTCCCCATCGCCGTGATGACCGGCGTGGTCGGCTGAGGAGGACACCGATGAGCACCGACACCATCACCCTCGACTCCAAGGTCCCTTCAGGCCCCATCGAGGAACGCTGGACCAAGCACAAGTTCGACATGAAGTTGGTGAACCCCGCCAACAAGCGGAAGTTCACCGTGATCGTGGTTGGCACCGGTCTGGCCGGCGCCGCCGCCGCAGCCTCGCTGGCCGAGCTCGGCTATCAGGTGAAGTGCTTCACCTTCCACGACACGCCTCGCCGCGCCCACTCCATCGCCGCTCAGGGTGGCATCAACGCCGCCAAGAACTACAAGAACGACGGCGACAGCATCCACCGGCTGTTCTACGACACGGTGAAGGGCGGCGACTTCCGCTCCCGTGAGTCGAACGTCTACCGACTGGCCGAGGTGAGCGTCGACATCATCGACCAGTGCGTGGCCCAGGGCGTGCCCTTCGCTCGCGAGTACGGCGGCATGCTGGACAACCGCTCCTTCGGTGGCGCCCAGGTGAGCCGCACCTTCTACGCCCGGGGCCAGACCGGGCAGCAGTTGTTGCTCGGCGCCTACCAGGCGCTGATGCAGCAGGTGTCGCTCGGCCGGGTCGAGCTGCACACCAAGACCGAACTGGTCGACATCGTCCTCAAGGACGGCGTGGCCGCCGGCATCGTCACCCGTGACCTCACCACCGGTGAGATCCAGCCGTGGTCGGCCCATGCCACCCTGCTGTGCACCGGTGGCTACGGCAACGTGTTCTACCTGTCGACCAACGCCATGAACTCCAACGTGACCGCCGCGTGGCGGGCCCACCGCCGGGGTGCGTTGTTCGCCAACCCGTGCTTCACGCAGATCCACCCCACGTGTATCCCCGCCAGCGACGAGTTCCAGTCGAAGCTGACGCTGATGTCGGAGTCCCTGCGCAACGACGGCCGGATCTGGGTGCCCAAGAACTTCGATGACAATCGGCCCGCCGACCAGATCCCCGAGGACGAGCGCGACTACTTCCTGGAGCGGAAGTACCCGGCCTTCGGCAACCTCGTGCCCCGTGACGTGGCCTCCCGCAACGCCAAGACCGTGGTCGACGAGGGTCGCGGCGTCGGACCGCTCAAGAACGGCGTGTTCCTCGACTTCGGCGAGTCGATCGACCGTCTCGGCGAGAAGACGGTGTTCGAGCGCTACGGGAACCTGTTCGACATGTACGAGCGGATCACCGACGAGAACCCGATGCGCAACCCCATGCGCATCTACCCCGCCGTCCACTACACGATGGGTGGGTTGTGGGTCGACTACAACCTGATGACCAACATCCCGGGTCTGTACGCGCTGGGTGAGGCCAACTTCTCCGATCACGGAGCCAATCGCCTCGGCGCCTCGGCACTGATGCAGGGTCTGGCCGACGGGTACTTCGTGGCTCCCTACACGGTGGGTGACTACCTCGCCGGGCTTCTCGGTCAGTCCCCCGTCAGCACCGACGATCCGGTGTTCACCAGCGCAGTGACCGCCGCCCGCGACGATGTCGCCCGCTGGCTGGCGGTGAAGGGTACGAAGTCGCCCGAATACTTCCACCGGGAGCTGGGCAAGATCATCTGGGACCGCTGTGGCATGGCTCGCGACAAGAACGGCCTGGAGAAGGCGATCTCCGAGGTCAGGGCCCTGCGCGAGGAGTTCCACAAGGACGTCCGCGTGCTCGGTGGCGCCGACGGCGTGAATCAGTCGATCGAGAAGGTCGGTCGCATCGACGACTTCTTCGAGCTGGGCGAGCTGATGTGCCGCGACGCGCTGATGCGTGAGGAGTCCTGCGGCGGTCACTTCCGGGTGGAGCACCAGACCGAGGACGGTGAGGCCAAGCGCGACGACGAGAACTTCTCGTTCGTGGGCGCCTGGCAGTGGCAGGGCCCCGGGACTCCGCAGGATCTCGTCAAGGAGAACCTGGAGTTCGAGTACGTGCACCCGAGCCAGCGCAGCTACAAGTAACCCGACGACGAACCGGAGAGAGCGGACAATGGAACTCACCCTCAAGGTCTGGCGTCAGGACGGACCGGCCGACCCCGGCCACTTCGAGACCTACCGGGCCACCGAATTGAAGGACGAGATGTCCTTCCTCGAGATGCTCGACGTGGTCAACGAGAACCTCATCGCCGAGGGCCGCGAACCAATCACCTTCGACAGCGACTGTCGCGAGGGCATCTGCGGTACCTGCGGTCTGATGATCAACGGACAGGCGCACGGCCCCCAGAAGGGCACGGCCACCTGCCAGTTGCACATGCGCAAGTTCCACGACGGCGAGACGGTGACCATCGAACCTTGGCGGGCCAGCGCCTTCCCGGTGGTCAAGGACCTCATGGTCGACCGATCGGCGCTGGACGCCGTGATCGAGGCCGGTGGCTACATCACCGCCGACACCGGTGGCCCCCGGGACGCCAACGAGATCCTCGTGCCGAAGCCGGCAGCCGACACCGCCATGGACGCGGCGGCCTGCATCGGCTGCGGTGCCTGCGTCGCCGCCTGCCCCAACAGTGCCGGCCAGTTGTTCACCTCGGCCAAGTTGGCCCACCTCAACCTGCTCCCCCAGGGACAGGCCGAGCGGTGGAAGCGCACCGAGGACATGGTGGAGACGATGGAGATGTTCTTCGGTTCGTGCACGAACTACGGCGAGTGCCATGAGGCGTGCCCGAAGGAGATCCCGCTCGACTTCATCGCGTTGATGAACCGCGACTACATCAAGTCGAAGTTCAAGAACCGTAAGCTGGCCGGACAGCGCTGATCGAACGGCTGTGATCGATCGAACGGCTGTGGCGCGCCGGCGGATCGCCGGTCGCCTCAGCCGGCGTGCTGGCCGCGGCTGCGCCGGTGGCGCAGGAACTCGATGGCGATCGGCAGCAACGACACGACCACGATCACCAGCACGGCGATCTCGATGTTGTCGCCGATGGCGGGGAACGTGCGCCCGAGCGTGTAGCCGATGAGCGTCAGACCCGCGCCCCAGATCACACCACCGATGATGTTGAACCGAACGAACGTGGAGTAGTGCATGTTCGACACCCCGGCCACGATCGGGGTGAACGTGCGCACGATCGGCACGAACCGGGCCAGCACGATCGACTTCGAGCCGTGCTTGGCGAAGAACTTCTCGGCCGACTCCACGTAACTGGGCTTGAACAGCCGTGACTCGGGGCGCGTGAACAGCGCCGGCCCGACCTTCCGGCCGAAGGCGTACCCCACCTGATCCCCGGCGATGGCAGCCAGCACCACACCGATGACCACCACGGCGATGTTGCCGTTGGCCAGCTGGAAGACGTCACCACCGTCGCTGAACGTGATGCCGTAGGTGGCCAGTCCGGCGGTGAACAGCAGCGAATCGCCCGGGAGGAAGAACCCGATGAGGATGCCCGACTCGGCGAACACGATGGCGAACAGTCCGATGAGTCCGAGTGACTCGAGGAGCTTCTGCGGGTCGAGGCCCACGGCGAACACGGCGCTCAGCACGGAAGATGACATAGGGCCGAGACCCTAGTGGGGACCGGCGACCGCTCCGGGACCGGTGGCCCCGCACCACGTGGCCGGTCAGTACCCCTGCGCCGGATCGACGACCGACTCCAACGGTGCGTCGGCCAGCCAGTGCGCGAGGTTGCGCAGGAACACCTCGTACATGGCCCCGAAGGCACCCGACCAGTTCCACGACAGATGCGGGCTGACCCGGACACCGGGATGGCCGTACATCCAGTGCCCGGCGGGGAGCGGTTCCGGATCGGTGGCGTCGATGTCGGCGCCGGCCACGATCCCGGCATCGAGCGCCCGGCGCAGTGCGCCGTCGTCGATGATCGGTCCCCGGGCCACGTTCACCAGATGTGCGCCCGGCTTCATGGCCGCGAACACGTCGTCGTCGAACAGTCCCCGGGTGGCCTCGGTGAGCGGCGCCACCAGCACGATGTGGTCAGCCTCGGACACCAACTCGTCGATGGAACCGACCATGGTCACGCCCTCGACCGGACTCGGCGCGTCGGTGTGGCGCAGCGCCACCACGTCCATACCGAAGGGCAGGGCCCGTCGGGCCACGGCCGTGCCGATGCCCCCCAGTCCGAGGAGGGCCAGTCGGGCACCATGCAGCGAACCGAGTGGTCGGGGCGGGATGTTCCAGCGGGCCGGTGGTTCGGTGACGAATGACTCGGGCATGTGCTTGGCGAACGACAGGATGCAGGCCATGACCCATTCGGAGATGGGCACGGCGCTGAGTCCACGCGAGTTGGTGAGCACGATCCCGTCACCGAGGACCTCGAGCGGGAACATGTCGATCCCGGTGCCGATGAGGTGCACCCATTCGACGCCACGACCCAGTGCTTCGCGCAGCGTGGGCACCGAGGTGGGCGTGGTCAGCAGCACCTGCCCGCGCACGTCGGGGTCGAGTTCGCCGTCCATCGGGATGGGCACCACCTCGACGCGGCCCTCGAGTTCGGCCGGCAACTGGATCGCTTCGAGACGACCCACATGGCTGAGGATGGTGAGTGTCCCGGTCACAGGGCCGGGAGCGTACCCGAGTCGATGGGCGCCGACCCGTGACGTCACGGCTACGGTCGCTGCCATCGAACCGATGAACGACGCACCCGACTACCTGTCCCCGGCGTGGTTCGCCGCCGCCGACGAACTGCTGCGGAACGACGCCGGCCTGCGCGAGCGCACCCGCGGAGTGCACCTCGTGCTCCAGCAGACGGTGACCGACGATGACGGGTCGACCACCTGGCACGTTGTGCTCTCCGACGGCGCGGTCTCGTTGCACATGGGCCCGGCCGAGCAGGCCGAAGTGGCCTTCACCTGCGACCGGGCCACGGCCGAGGCCGTGCGGAACGGCAGTGAGGACGCCGCCACCGCCTTCCTGTCGGGCCGGCTGCGCATGGAGGGAACGGTGGCCGCGCTCCTGGAGCACGCCTCGCTGTTCAGTGACCTCGACGACGTACTGGCGCCGCTGCGCTGACGTCGGTGAGGCCGGTCAGATCAGACCGAGGTCCCGCACCGCATCGCGCTCCTCGCCGAGTTCGGCGACCGAAGCATCGATGCGACCACGGGAGAACTCGTCGATGTCGAGCCCCGGCACGATCGAGTAGGTGCCGCCCGCGCACGTGACCGGGAACGACGAGATGAGTCCCTCGGCCACGCCGTAGGAACCGTCGGACGGGATGGCCATCGAGACCCAGTCACCGGCCGGCGTGCCCAGCGCCCAGTTGCGCATGTGATCGATGGCGGCGTTGGCCGCCGACGCCGCCGACGAGAGACCGCGGGCCTCGATGATGGCCGCACCGCGCTGCTGCACGGTGGGGATGAAGTCGTTCTCCAACCACGTCTGATCGTTCACCAGCGCCGCGGCGTTCTGGCCGTTCACCTCGGCGTGGAACAGGTCCGGGTACTGCGTGGCCGAGTGGTTGCCCCAGATCGTCATCTTCGTGATGTCGTTGACCGTGGTACCGGTCTTGGCCGCCAACTGCGCCATGGCCCGGTTGTGATCGAGACGGGTCATGGCCGTGAAGCGCTCGTTGGGGATGTTCGGAGCGTTGTTCATGGCGATCAGCGCGTTGGTGTTGGCCGGGTTGCCGACCACGAGGATCTTCACGTCGGCTGCGGCGTTGGCCGACAGCGCCTGGCCCTGGGGCTTGAAGATGCCGCCATTGGCCTCCAGCAGGTCCTTGCGCTCCATCCCCTTCGAGCGAGGACGAGCGCCCACCAACAGGGCGTAGGACACGTCACCGAAGGCCACGTTGGGATCGTCGGTGCACACGATGTCGGTGAGCAGCGGGAAGGCGCAGTCCTCGAGTTCCATGGCCACACCCCTCAGGGCGTCCATGGCCGGAGTGATGTCGAGCAGTTGCAGCACGACCGGCTGGTCGTCACCGAGCATCTGTCCACTAGCGATGCGGAACAGCAGGCTGTAGCCGATCTGACCGGCGGCTCCGGTGACGGCGACGCGGACGGGGCTCTTCACGGGGGGGTCCTCCAGGGGGCGTGACGACGGACGCGCCGACACTAGACCCGCCCGCAGAACGCGCGAAAGACGGCCCTCAGAGGGTGTTGTAGGGGAACTTCGCCCCGACACCACCGTCGACCACGATGGTCCGGCCCGTGATGTACGAGGACATGTCCGAGCTCAGGAACAACGCCGCCGACGCGATGTCGTAGGTGCCCCCCATGCGGCCGAGCGGTGTATTGGCCGCGTTGGCGTCACGCTGCTCCTGGGTGAACACCGCATCCATGCGCGGACTGAGGATCGTGCCCGGAGCGACCGCGTTGGCGCGCACGCCATGGGGTCCGAGTTCCTGCGCGAGCGACTGGACCCACGCCATGAGACCGGCCTTGGCTGCGCCGTAGCCCGCGTGCATCGGGGCTGCGGTGTGACCGCTCACCGAGGCGATGAACACCATCGTGCCGCCCCCGGTCGTGACCATGTGACGGCCGACGGTCTGCGAGAGCAGGAAGGCGTGACGAAGGTTGATGTCGATCTCCCAGTCGAACGTCTCGTCGGTCATGTCGAGGATGGATTCCCACTTGGCCATGCCGATGATGTCGACGAGTCCGTCGATACGACCGTTGATGGCCGCCGTGGCATCGGCGAGTGCCGTCGCGCCCTCGCGCGTGGTGAGGTCACCGGTCCACGGCACACCGCTCGGACCGATCTCGGCGGCGATCTCCTCGGCCCGACCGGGCTCGACATCGGCGCACACCACCGTCTGCGCGCCGGCCTGGGCCAGCGCGTGCGACGTCATGCGGCCCATGCCGACGCCGGCACCGGCGACGACGAAGGTCCGTCCATCGACGCGCAGTCGCGCCAGGAAGTCGGGTACCGGGGACTGATCGCCGGTCGTCATGCCATCACCACTCCTCCATTGGGACGGAGCACCTGCCCCGTCACGAACCGCGAGGCATCGCTCGCCAGATACAGCATGGCCCAGGACTGGTCCTCGGGTGTCCCGGTGACCGTCATGGGCGACTGGGCGGCGCGCTGGGCCAGCAGCGCGTCCCGGGCCGCGTCGTCCACCGACCCGTCGTCCTTGGTCCAGTTGCGCTGCACCATCGGTGTGTCGGTGAAGCCGGGGGCGATCGCATTGACGCGGATGTTGGACGGACCGAGCTCGACCGCCGCGCAGCGGGTGAGATGGGCGACGGCCGCCTTGGTCATGGCGTAGATCGACAGTGTCGGTGCCGGCATGTCACCACCGGCCGAGGACACGTTGATGATCGACCCACCGTTGGTCATGGCCCGACCGGCCGCCGCGATCCCCCAGTAGGTGCCCCACTGGTTCACCCGGGTGATGGCCTCGACGTCCTCGGGCGTGGCATCCACGATCATGCAGTTGCGGATGATCCCGGCCACGTTGCACCACACGTCGAGTCGACCGTGGGCGGTGATGGCGGCCTCGGCCAACGCATTCACGGCGTCGCGATCGGACACATCGGTGGGCACGACGGTGGCGTGACCACCGGCGGCGGCCACCATCGCGGCCGTCTCGGCCAGTCCGCCCTCACCCACATCGGCGAGGAGCACATCGGCGCCGGCCTCGGTGAAGGTGAGCGCGGCCTGGCGCCCGATGCCGCCGGCCGCGCCGGTGACGACGGCCACCCGACCCTTGAGCGAGAACTGGCGAGCCAGATGGTCGGAGAGCAGTGGTCGGTCGTCGGTTCCCGAGGTCATGTCGATGTCGTCCTCAGCGCGTCCCGGACTCGTGGAGCAGATCGAGCGTCATGGTGTCCCCCCGGCCGCGCTGGACCGATTTCGTAATAACGAAGGATTCTTCGCTATGGTGCGGCCACCGTAGGACGAACGTCACACCCGGTCAACCGCGCCGGGCGCACGACGACGGAAGGAGGACCATGGCCCGCCCCGCACCGGCCGCGTCACGGGCCGTCCAGATCCTCGACCTGCTGGTCACCCATCCCGCCGAGCGGTTCACCCTCACCGAACTGGTGCGACGAACGGGGATGAGTCTCGGTTCGGCCCACGCCGTGCTGGCCGTGCTGGAACGCAGCGGCCACGTACGCCGCCATCCGGTCACCAAGGCCTACACCCTCGGCCCGGCGCTGGTGGTGGCCGGCGTGGTCGCCCTCGAGCACCATCCGGGCATCGAGGCCGCCCGACGCGCCCTCGTGCCCCTGGCCGAGGACCTCGGCGTGGGCACGGTGCTCACCGCTCGCACCACCGACGAGATCATCTTCGTGGCCCGCGCCGGTCGCCACACCGCCAGCGGCCCGGATGTACGCGAGGGCGAGCGGGTGCCCTTCGTGCCGCCCTTCGGCACCGTGTTCCTGGCCTGGTCCGACGAGGACGAGATCGACCGTTGGTTGGCCCGGGCCTCGGCGCCCACCCCCGAGCTGGTCGAACGGGCCCGGGTGGCGCTGGCCACGGTGCGCCAGCGCGGCGCGGCAGTCACCTTCGGCACCGCCACCCAGCGGGCGTTGGGCGAACGCGCGCTCTCGCTCGCGGCCGAGCCCTCCCGTCACGACCTGCGCGAGGACGTGAACGTGCTCACCGCACTGTTGGCCACCGAGGACTATCCGCTGGTCGATCTCGCGGCACGCGGTCCGTTCGACATCGGCATGATCGCCGCACCGGTGTTCGACGCCGACGGCAACGTCATCGCCGCCATCTCGGCCTTCGGCTTCCCCGAACCATTGACGGCCGACGCCCTGACTCGGGCCCTCGAGCGCGTCGGCGCCGCCGGGGCGCGCGCCACACGCGAATCGCGGGGGCGGATGCCCGAGGCGGCGTCGGTCAGCCGGTGACGCGACGGACGAAGGCGGCGAACTCTTCCACGCCGGCCACCGCTTCCGGGAACGCCGGGTAGCTCATCATCCAGATGTGCGGCATCTCCGGGTACGCACTCCAGGTGACGTCGACTCCACAGTCCTCGGCCGCATCAACCAGAGCGCGGGCATCGTCGTAGAGCACCTCGGCCTCGCCCACCATGACCAGCATCGGCGGCGCACCACTCCAGTCACCCAGCACCGGGGAGGCCAGCGGATCGTTCGGATCGTGCTCACCGAGGTAGGCGGCACGGGCCTCCAGCGCCTGGGCCCGGGAGAAGAGCTTGTCCGCTTCGGCCCGGGTGTCGTAACTGGCGTTCTGCACGCGCAGGTCGACCCACGGCGACAGGCACACGATGCCGGCGGGCAGCACGCCGTCGGCCAGCGCGTGCAACGCCACCGATGCGGCCAGACCTCCTCCCGCCGAATCGCCGGCGATGACGATGCGATGCGCATCGAATCCATCGGCCAACAACGACTCCCACACGGCGAAGCAGTCGTCCACGGCGGCCGGGAACGGATGCTCCGGCGCGAGGCGGTAGTCGACGAGCAGCACCCGGGCGCCGAGCACCTTGGCCAGGTGCGAGCCGTGCGAGCGATAGGCCAGCGCCGACGCGATGCGGAAGCCTCCGCCGTGGAGATAGACGACGATCGGCGCGTCATGAGGAAGTACCGCCGGGCGGCATTCGATCCCGGACACACCGCCGCGCACGAAGGGGACGGCTTGGACCCCATCGGCCAATGGCATCTGGGACATCGCCTCGTCGATGCGGCGACGTTGGGCGACGATGTCCTCGTCGGGCGGCGGAGCGGGTCGTTCGGCCATGGCGGCCTGGACGGCGTGGAACTCGGGACTGGCCATGCCCCGACACTACGACCCGGACACCGCCATCCGACTGTTCATCACGAACTTTCCTGAGCGGTGTTGCCCAACCACGACCGGTACAACTCGGCGTAGCGGCCCCCGGCGGCGACCAGATCGGTGTGGGACCCGTGTTCCACCAGCCGGCCGGCATCGAACACCAGCACCAGATCGGCGTGCTCGGCGGTGGAGAGCCGATGGGCCACGCTCACCGTGGTGCGGCCCTCGGCCAACCGCCGCAGGGCATGGCCCAAGCGATGCTCGGTGCGGGGATCGACGGCACTGGTGGCCTCGTCGAGCACCAGCAACCCGGGATCGGCCAACTGGGCCCGGATCAGGGCCACCAGTTGGCGCTCCCCCACGCTCAACGAGTCACCGCGCTCACCCACCTCGGTGTCGAGACCCCGGGGCAGGCCGTCGATCCACTCCTCGAGATCGAGTTGGCGAACTGCGGCGCGCACCTCGGACTCGGTGGCCCCGATGCGGCCGAGGGCGAGGTTGGCGCCGAGTGTGGTGTCGAACATGAAGCCCTCCTGGGGCACCAGTCGCACCCGAGCGCGCCGCGAGGCGGCATCGACCGTGGTGAGCGGCACACCGCCGAGGGTGATCGATCCGGACACCGGATCGGCCAGACGCACCAGCAACTTGGCGAACGTCGTCTTGCCCGAACCGGTCTCACCCACCACCGCCACCGCCGCCCCCG
>Ga0172372_10005182_pt1 | contig 18246 bp, 17 predicted proteins | sample LakKiv5m_2_FD_114544 | JGI IMG/M metagenome (GOLD analysis project Ga0172372, IMG submission 114544) | Freshwater microbial communities from Kabuno Bay, South-Kivu, Congo - kab_092012_9.5m | ecosystem: Environmental > Aquatic > Freshwater > Lake | place: Democratic Republic of the Congo...
CGCGGATGGTGTCGATAAGCTCTCTTCTGAGACTGCTTTTGAGCAGGTAGCCGCTGGCGCCGGCCCGGAGGGCGCTCAGGGCCCTTACGTCGCCGGCGTAGGTCGTCAGGACGATAATCCGCGCATCCGGAGCGATTGCGCGGATCGCGCTGATCGCCTCGACGCCGTCGACGCCCGGCATCTGCAAGTCCATCAGCACCAGATCGGGGCGCAACCGTTCGAATTGAGCGATCGCGTCCAGCCCGTCCGCGGCCTCGCCCACGACCCGGATGTCCGGCTCGGCCTCGAGCACGGCCGCAACGCCTTCGCGCAGGAGCGGATGATCATCGACGATCAGAATCGATACGGCGTCGCTCACTCCGCGCCCTCCCCGTGCTTCCCGCCGCGAGGTCCGACCAACCATCTCGGCCAGGCGATGCGCCGACGGGCGTAGGCCACGGCGCCCGGAACAACTAGTTCCACGTCAGCGCCCTCGCCCGGACGGCTGTGGATAGTCAAGCTGGCGCGGATCTTACGCGCGCGCTCGCGCATGCCCGCCAGGCCAAAGTGCCCATCCCGGCCGCCGACCTCGAGAACCGCGGGCTCGATGCCCACGCCATTGTCGCGAACATTGATGCGCAGGCGCTTGCTCTCGTACGTCACAATCACCTCGATCAGCGAGGCGCGCGCGTGGCGGTGAGCGTTGAACAGCGCCTCGACGACGATGCGCTCCACCTCGTCGGCGACCAGCGGATGCAGGTCGATGGGGCGCCCGATCGCGGTCGTCACGACCTCGGCGGTGTCCTCGGAGCGCATCGACTCGGCGACGTCGCGCAGGGTCGTGATCAGATCCCCGCCGACCGAGACGCGCAGGCTGCGTACGCGATCGCGCGCTTCGACAACCACGGCCTCGGCGCGGTCCAGCGCGCGCTCCAACTGGTTGCGAGCGGGCAGGTCCGCCGGCACCTGGCGGGCGGCGGACTGGAAGGTCAGGATCAGGCCCTGGACCCCTTGTAGAAGCGTGTCGTGGAGCTCGCGCGCGATCCGTTCCCGCTCGGCGATGCGCTCGCGCAGGCTGGCCTGGAGGCGTTCGGCGAGCCGTCCCATCCGCCACTGGAAGGCCACGGCCAGCAACGCCAGGCCCAGAACGACACACAATAGCTGGAACAGCCGGCTTTGAACGAGGGTTGGAGGAAGATCGAGGGTCACGCTCGCCCCTTCCTCGTTCCAAACGCCATCGGCGTTCGCGGCGCGGACCCTGAACACATACTTGCCGGGCTTTAGGTTGGTATAGAACGCCTGCCGACGCCCGCCGGCCTCGACCCAATCGTCATCGACGCCCTCGAGCCGATAGCGGAAGCGCACCCGCTCCGGAGCGGCCAAGCTTAGACCGACATAGTCGATCTGGACCGAGCGCGCCCCTTTTGGCAGGTCGACGAGCGGTCCATCCGCTGCGCGCTGGCCGTTCACCAGGACGTTCTTGATCGAGACCGGCGGGGCGATTGTGTTGAATGGCAAGCGGGCCGGATCGAGCGAGGCGATCCCGGCCGTGGTCGCTATCCAGACGCGGCCGTCGCCGCCGATCGCCAGATCGGCCCGGTACTTGTATGAGGCCGGACCAGGCAGACCGTCCTTCAGATCATAGATCCGCGCCGGAAGGTCGACCTTGGGATCCTCGAAAGCCCGTTCGAGGTCGGCGTTCCGCATCCTGACGAGACCCGCCGCGCCCAGCAGCCATGTCTCCGTGGCCGTCTGCGCCAAGCCGTGACTTAGACCTATGAACGGAAAACGGTCGCGAGAGATGAACTGCGATCCCGTCTCGCGAAAGCGGGTTAGGCCGAAGTCGCTGCCGGAGATGACGCCGAGCGGACCATTCGCCATCGGCATGGTCCCGCCCCTTTGTCTGCGCGGCAGGGTCTTGATCAGCTTCACCGTCGCGCCATCGATCAGCACGGCGTTGCGGCCCCCGTCGGCCACGATACGACCGCGAGAGTCCGCCGCCAGGGCCGTCACGGCCCGTCCCAACGCCTCTGGCATCGCGTGCGCCCACGTCCGCCCGTCCCACTTCACCAGGCCGCCCCTGAAGCCCGCACCCCATAGATGGCCCTGCGCATCCATCGCGCAGGCCGTGACCTGCACATCCGGGAAGGGCGGATCGGGAATTCGGGTGACACGATCGCCGTCGACTCGGAGCACTTCTGAGCCCAGGCCCATCCAGATGCCGCCGTCCGGCGCGTCGCACATGGCGGTGAATGGACCGAGGCTCCGGATCAGAGGCTTCAGCGGCTGACCAGGGTTGGCCTTGTACAAGGTCTCGGTGTCATAGACGTAGACGGCGCCCTGGGCGTCCGAGAACACGCCATAGCCGTAGGGCGAGCTGATCGGCACGACGGTCTCGGGCGCGATCGCCGCCGGGCGGAAACGATCCAGCCCCCGCACGGTCCCCACCCAGATGTTGCCTTCGCGATCCTCGAACGCCCGATAGGCCATTTCGGAGCTCAGACCTTGCCCCGCCGAAAAACGGTCGACGGCAGGCCTGGCGCTGTTGAGGCTCGCCGACGGGCGTATGCGCAAGACGCCGTCCGGATGGCGCGCGCCCCACAGGCTGTCGTCGCGATCGAAGAAGATCCGCGTCTGACGGCTGACGGTCGGTAGGGGGTAGATCACCTGCCCGGCGCCTGGACCTTGGATAATCCGCACGCCCCGGGCGTCGGCCGCCCAGATCGAGCCGCGCCGGTCTTCGGCCAGCGCGACCTCCTCGACAAAGCCAGACTGGATCGTGGTGAACCTGGGCTCTCCGGGACGCATGCGGGCCACGCGCCCTGAACCGGCGACCCACACCGCGCCGTCCCGAGCGATGAACACCCAATCAGCCTGGTCCGGCATATCGATCAGCGGGTCGAGGATCTCCCAGGTTCCGTTCGAAAACCGGACCACCTTGGCGTTCGGATTGGACGTGGTCGCCCAGATCGCGCCGTCCTGGCCCTCGGCGAGGGAGTGGACCACCGAGCGGAAGATCCTGGGATCGAAGACGAGCCTGATCTTGCCCTTCTCAAGAACAGCCAGGCCGCCTTCCTCGTAGCCGACCCATAGCGCGCCGTTCCGCGCGACCATCAGACGAACGACGCGGTCGTTGAGCGTGTACGTGTTCGGTCGGGGGGGCCTCACCGGCTCGAAGGTCCCGCCGTCGAAGCGATAAAGACCGAGAGGCGTGCCCAGCCAAAGATAGCCGTCGGGAGTTTGGGCGATGTCCTCGATCGGCGCCGGGACGCCATCTTCGACTGTCCAGCGTGTGTGCTTGTACTGGGCGATCGCCCGCTGCGGATCCAGCGCCAGGACGGGAGACGCCAGCACCAGGGCGATCAGGAACGCCGCCCAGCCAATCCTCGCAGACCCGTTCGCCATGAGCGCCTTCATACGTCAGGCGCCAGGCGTAAGCGCCGACGCTCAAGCTGATCAATATCGACCGGGCTAGGCCTAGCCCACCCTTTCGGTGGGATGGGAGCTCGCAAGCGCCCGTTCTGGTGGAGATCCGCCGCCCATTCGTGTCGACGCTGGGTAGCCCGCCCGACATTTACGCTTCGGCCCCATCGCGGGACTCTTCGCCACGATAACGACCAATCCCGACAAGACCCGCGACGCGACAACGTGTCGTCTGAGCCTGATCGCGGCGGCTTTTCCATTCCGCTCTGAACCTTTTCTCGGGGGACATCACGATGACTGACCACGAACAAGACCCGGCCAGCGCGACGCGGCGACGTGTCCTGGCCGCCGCCGCGGGCGCGGCGGCGCTGGCGGCACTTCCCCCCTCCCTGGCGCTGGCCAAGCCCGCGTCCTCAACCCAAGGCAAAGGAAACCACGACATGAGCAGCGGCTACGTCACGACCCAGGACGGCGTGCAGATCTTCTACAAGGACTGGGGCCCCAAGACCGCCCAGCCGATCGTGTTCCACCACGGCTGGCCGCTCAGCGCCGACGACTGGGACGCCCAGATGATGTTCTTCTTGGCTAAGGGCTATCGGGTCATCGCCCATGACCGTCGCGGCCATGGCCGCTCGACCCAGACCGACACCGGCAACGAGATGGACACCTACGCCGCCGACGTCATCGCCCTGACCGATCACCTGGACCTGAAGAACGCCATCCACGTCGGCCACTCGACCGGCGGCGGCGAGGCCATCCACTACGCCGCCCGCGCCAAGCCGGGCCGCGTCGCCAAGGTCGTGCTGATCGGCGCGGTGCCGCCGATCATGCTGAAGACGCCGGCCAACCCCGGCGGTCTGCCGATCGAGGTCTTCGACGGCTTCCGCTCGGCCCTGCTGGCCAACCGCGCCCAGTTCTTCCGCGACATCCCCGAAGGCCCCTTCTTCGGCTTCAACCGTCCCGGCGCCAAGGTCAGCCAGGGCCTGATCGACAACTGGTGGCGCCAGGGCATGGCCGGCGGCGCCAAGGCCCACTACGACTGCATCAAGGCCTTCTCGGAGACCGACTTCACCGAGGACCTCAAGGCCGTCGACGTTCCCGTGTTGATCATGCACGGCGAGGACGACCAGATCGTGCCGATCGCCGACAGCGCCCACCTGGCCATCAAGCTGGTCAAGAAGGGCACGCTGAAGACCTATCCGGGCCTGCCCCACGGCATGGCGTCAACCCACCCCGACGTCATCAACGCCGACCTGCTGGCCTTCTTCAAGGCGTAGGGCTGAACGCGCAAAAAAGTGTCATCCCGGGCGGCGTAGCCGACCCGGGGACCCAGAGGCCGGCGCACCGCCGCTCGCCCCTGGGTCCGGGCTCTCCGCTTCGCTGCGGCCGGGATGACACGGCTTATGAGTCCTGGCTTTACGCCCCCAGAACCTCGGGCGTCATGGCCGCGAGATCCTCGGCCCCCAGCATGACCCCGGCCGCCGCGCCAGGGACTTGCGCCAATACGCTCTCGGCGAACACACGGGCCAGGGCCCGTTTGCTCTCGGCCCAGGCCGCGTCGGCTTCGCCCGAGGCCGCCAGGGCGCCCTTCGCCAGCATCCAGCCGCCGACCACGTCGCCCAGCAGCTTTAGATAGGCCGTGGCGCCTGAGAGGGCGTCGGGCATGGCCTTGGCGCGGCGCTCGACCAGCCAGGCGGTCGCGCTGGCGGCGGCGTCGAGGGCGGCCTCCAGGCGCAGACCCACGCCCTTAAGATCCGTGCCCTTCAGGTCTTCGATCGTATCGCGGATGTCGTCCATCAGGTCGGCGACGGCTTGGCCCTCGGCCAGCGACAGCTTGCGGCCCACGAGGTCGATGGCCTGGATGCCGTTGGTGCCCTCGTAGATCGGAGCGATGCGGGCGTCGCGATAATGCTGGGCCGCGCCGGTCTCCTCGATGAAGCCCATGCCCCCGTGAATTTGGACGCCCTGCGAGGCCACCCAGACGCCGACGTCGGTCGACCAGGCCTTGGCGATCGGCGTCAGCAGTTCCTCGCGCAGCTTGGCGCTGGCGCGGGTCACCTCGTCGGAGGCCGCTCGGGCCAGGTCGGCGGCGACGGCGGTCGACAGGCAGATGCCCCGCGCGGCCTCGATATGCGCCTTCATCAGCACGAGCGAACGGCGCACGTCGGGATGGTCGAACAGGCGCGAGGGATAGGCGCCGGTCCAGGCCGAACGGCCCTGGGCGCGATCCTGAGAGAACGCGAGCGCCTGCTGATAGGCGCGCTCGGCGATGGCGGTCCCTTGCGTCCCGACCTGCAGGCGCGCGGCGTTCATCATCGTGAACATGTTGGGCAGGCCCTGGCCAAGGCCCCCGACCAGCTCGGCCTTGGCGCCCTCGAACAGCATCACGCAGGTGGGCGAGCCGTGGATGCCCAGCTTGTGCTCCAGCCCGCCGGCGCGCAGGGCGTTGGCTTCGCCCAGCTTGCCGTCCTCGCCGACCAGCACCTTGGGCGCCAGGAACAGCGAGATCCCCTTCACGCCGGGAGGCGCGTCGGGCGTGCGGGCCAGCACCAGGTGGACGATGTTGTCGGCCGCGTCGTGGTCGCCCCAGGTGATGTAGATCTTCTGGCCGGTGATCCGCCAGCCGCCCTCGCCATCCGGCGTCGCCACCGTGGTCAGCGCCGCCAGGTCCGAGCCGGCCTGCGGCTCGGTCAGGTTCATGGTGCCGGTCCATTCGCCCGACACCAGCTTAGGCAGATAGAGCGCCTTCTGGCGGTCCGAGCCGTGGTGGTCCAGCGCCTCGATCGCGCCCAGGCTCAGCATCGGGCAGAGGCCGAAGGCCATGTTGGCCGCCTGGATCATCTCCAGCACCGCCACTTCCAGCGTCTTGGGCAGGCCCTGGCCGCCGTGCTCGGGCGCGGCGGCCAGGCCCGCCCAGCCGCCCTCGGCGAACTGCTTGTAGGCGTCGGCGAAGCCCGGGGCGCAGCGGACCACGCCGTTCTCGAGCCTGGCCCCGACCAGGTCGCCCTGCCTGTTCAGCGGGGCCAGCACGTCGGCGGCGAAGGCGCCGGCCGCTTCCAGCACCGCCGCCACCGTGTCGGCGTCGGCCTCGGGAAAGGCGTCGGCCAGTCGGTCGAAGCCCGCCGCGTGGCGCAGCGAGAAGGCGAGGTCGCGGACGGGGGCGCGGAAGGTCATGGCCAGCAAGCTCCAGGTTATCGGCGTTCTCTTTAGGCGCGTGGGCTCGCCGCGCAAAGCCGTCCGCAGATTTGTTCGCTGGGTAACGATCTCGTGATCCGAAAGGCCTTCAAAGCCATGCTGGAGTGATTAAGTCGGGAAACCGTAACTAGTTCTGTTCTAGTTTGAAGGAGAGACTTCTCGATGTTCCGCCCCTACGCCTATGCCGCCCTCGCGGCGACCCTGTTCGCCGCCCCGGCCGCCCTGGCCGCGCCGGGCGTCACCTCCACCAAGCCCGCCGATCTTCCGGCCGGTCACTACGTGCTCGACAAGACCCACGCCTCGGTCGTGGGCAAGATCAAGCACATGGGCTTCTCGAACTACCAGTTCCGCTTCACCAAGGTGGACGCCGAGTTCACCTACGACCCCAAGGCTCCGCAGGACGCCAAGATCAAGGTGACCGTCGACCCGGCCTCGATCGACACCTCGACCGGCGCCGACGCCTTCGGCCTGAAGTTCAACAAGGAGCTGGCCGGTGATGGCTGGCTGGAAGCGAACAAGTTCCCGACTTCGACCTTTGTCTCGACCAAGGTCGAGCCGGGTCCGGGCCAGACCGGCAAGGTGTATGGCGACTTCACCCTGCACGGCGTGACCAAGCCGATCGTGCTGGACGTGACCTTCAATGGCGTGGGCTCCAGCTTCGCGCCGGGCAGCGTCAAGACGGGCTTCTCGGCCACGACCACGATCAAGCGTTCGGACTTCGGCGTCAGCAAGTACGTCCCGCTGGTCGCCGACGACGTCGCGCTGAGCATCGAAGTCGAGTTCGACAAGAAGTAAGCTGTTTAAGTCATGCGCCGGTCCTTCGGGATCGGCGCAAGGCGTTTCTCGTCTATCTGCCTGGAGTGATCGATGGCCGTGACCCGCACCCGCTACACGACGGTGGCGATTGTCCTGCACTGGTTGATCGCGGCGGCCATTATCTTCCAGATCATCATCGGTTGGCGCATGGGCGACGGGCCGAAGGGCTCGCCCACGACCTTCGCCCTCTTCCAACTGCACAAGTCGATCGGCTTCACGATCCTGCTGCTCAGCGTGGCGCGCCTAGCTTGGCGGATCTTCAACCGGACGCCGGCCCCTCCTGTCCATCAACCGCGCTGGGAGCAGATCGCCTCGAAGATCGTCCACGTCGGTTTCTATGTGATCATGATCGGCCTGCCGCTGACGGGCTGGATCCTGGTCTCGACCAGCCGGGTGGTCGTGCCGACCCTGTGGTGGGGCGTCATCCCGTGGCCGCACCTGCCGGGCCTGCCCGAACTGGCCGCCGGTCCCAAGCACGTCTGGCACGAGATCGGCGAGATCGGTCACGGCGTGCTGGTCAAGCTGACCTATCTGCTGCTCGCCCTGCACCTGGGCGCCGTGGCCAAGCACCAGGTCCTCGACAAGGACGAGGTGTTCCAGAACATGGCCCCGGGCGCCAAGCCCGGCCTGAAGGAGCCGCGCGTCTGGCTGGCCGCCGCCGGACTCGCGGCGGTGATCGCCGCTGGCTACCTCTTCACCCCGACGCTCAAGGTCGCCCAGTCCGCGCCGCCGCCGGCCCCAGCCGCAGAAATCCCAGCTATCGCCGAGCCCGCCACGCCGACGCCGGCCGAGACCGCCGTTGCGGCCGTCGAAGCCGCCAAACCTGAAGCTGTCGCCGCCGAAGCGCCGCCCGCCCTGAAGGATCCCGTCGCCTGGGCCGTGCAGAAGGGCGCCGCCCTGACCTTCTCGGCGACGTGGTCGGGAACGCCCATCGAGGGGCGCTTCAACCGCTGGACGGCCGACATCCTGTTCTCGCCCGAGGCGCTGGACCGCTCGAAGCTGACCGTCAGCATCGACATGGGCTCGGCCGTGACCGGCGACGACCAGCGCGATCAGAGCCTGCCCAGCGGCGACTTCTTCGACACCGCCGAGCATCCGAAGGCGATCTTCACGGCCGCGAAGTTCCGCGAGACGGGCGAGGGCCAGTACGTCGCCGACGGAACCCTGGACCTGCGCGGCGTGAAAAAGCCGCTCAGCCTGCCGTTTTCCTTGAAGATCGTCGGCGACACGGCGACCGCGCGCGGTGTAACCACCCTCGACCGGACCACGTTCGGGGTTGGACAGGGCGAATGGGCGTCTACGGATCAGATCGCGGCCAAGGTGAAGGTCAGCTTCTCGCTGACCGCCAGGCGGAAATAGAGGCCGCCGCCAGCGCGTTGCGCGCCGGCGGTCTCGTCATCCTGCCGACCGAGACGGTCTACGGCCTGGGCGCCGACGCGGCCAATCCGACGGCGGTGGCGGCGATCTTCGAGGCCAAGGGCCGGCCGCGCTTCAACCCGCTGATCGCCCACGTCGCCGACCTGGAGACCGCTGAACGGATCGCCGACTTCGACCAGCGCGCCCGCGACCTGGCGCGCGAATTCTGGCCGGGTCCCCTGACCATCGTCGCGCCGATCAAGGACGCCTCGGCGGTTTGCGACCTGGCCCGCGCCGGCCTCGACACGGTCGCCATCCGCGTGCCGCGACATCCGATCTCCCGCGCCGTGCTGGCCGCGTTCGGCGGCGCGGTTGTGGCGCCCTCGGCCAACCGCTCGGGGCGGCCCAGCCCCACCACCTATGCCGACGCCATGGCCGAGACCGGCGACAAGGCCGCCGCCGCGCTTGATGGCGGTCCGTGCGCCGTCGGCCTGGAGTCGACGGTCGTGTCCGTTCTGGACGGCCAGGCCCGGTTGCTGCGTCCCGGCGCGGTGACCCGTGTCCATCTGCAGCGGATCGTCGGCCCCCTGGCCGAGGCCGACGATGACGCCAAGCGCTCGCCGGGGCGCCTGGCCCTGCACTACGCGCCTGACGCGCCCGTGCGGATCAACGCCAAGGCGCCCAAGCCGGGCGAGGCCTTCCTGGCGTTCGGCGGCGGGGCCAGCGGGGAGGGGGTGTTCAACCTCAGCCCGACCGGCGATCTGGCCGAGGCCGCGGCGAACCTCTTTTCATATCTCCGCGCCGCCGACCGCACCCACCCTTCCGCCATCGCCGTCGCGCCCATTCCCCAGGAGGGGCTGGGCGAGGCGATCAACGACCGGCTGCGCCGCGCGGCCGGCTTCATCGGCTGACCTTTCGAGCGTAAGGTAGCGACCATGACCAAGCCCGTTCCCGCCGATGTCGTCTCCCGCCTGAAGGCCGTGCTCGGCGAGGGCGGCTGGAGTCAGGATCCGGACGTGATCGCGCCGATGCTGGTCGAGTGGCGCGGTCGCTGGAAGGGCGAGACGCCGCTACTGGTCACCCCGCGCACGACGGCCGAGGTCGCGGCGGTCGTCGGCATCTGCGCGGCCGAGGGCGTGGCGATTACCCCCCAGGGCGGCAACACCGGCCTCGTCGCCGGCCAGATTCCGCACGGCGAGATCCTGCTCTCGACCCGCAAGCTGACCGCCGTCCGCGATGTCGATCCGATCGACGACGCCATGGTGCTGGAGGCGGGCGTCACGCTCTACGAAGCCCACCAGCAGGCCGCCAAGGTCGGCCGCCGGTTCACGGTCGGCGTCGCGTCGGAGGGTTCGTGCACGATCGGCGGCCTGATCTCGACCAACGCCGGCGGCACGGCCGTGCTGCGCTATGGCATGATGCGCGAGCAGGTGCTGGGCGTCGAGGCGGTGCTGCCCAACGGCGAGATCTGGAACGGTCTGAAGCGCCTGCGCAAGGACAACACCGGCTACGACCTCAAGCAGCTGCTGATCGGGGCCGAGGGCACCCTGGGGGTTGTCACCGCCGCCAGCCTGAAGATCCAGGCGCCGCTGGCCTCGCGGGCCGTGGCGATCGTCGGCCTGGGCTCGCCGGCCGACGCCATCCAGCTTCTGGCCCGCGCCAAGGAGGAGACGGGCGGCTCGGTCGAGGCCTTCGAGCTGATGGGCCTGATGGGCTTTGCGCTCACCATCCGCAACGTGCCGGGCCTGCGCGACCCGCTGCCGACCGAGCATCCCTGGTACGTGCTGATCGAGATCGCCAGCGGCGAGCCCGGCGCGGCGGATGCGGCGCTGGAGCGGCTGCTGACCGGCGCCCTGGAGAGCGGCTTGATCGCCGACGCCGCCGTCGCCCAGACCGAAGCCCAGATGAAGACCTTCTGGCACATCCGCGAAGGCCACTCCGCCGGCCAGAAGCCGGAAGGGGCGGTGTGGAAGCACGACGTGTCGGTCCCGGTGTCGAAGATCCCGGACTTCATCGCCCGCGCCGACGCGGCCATCGAGCAGGCCTTCCCGGGGACGCGGATCATCGCTTTCGGCCATGTCGGCGACGGCAACGTACACTACGATGTGCTCAAGCCCGTCGGCGCGGACGACGACGCCCATGACGTCCAGCGCGAGGCCGGGGCGAAGGTCGTCCACGACATCGCCGCCAGCTTCTCGGGCTCGATCAGCGCCGAGCACGGCCTGGGGGCGATGAAGACGGCCGAGGCCCTGACCTACAAGGATCCGATCGAGGTCGCGGCCCTGCGGGCGATCCGCCATGCGCTGGACCCCAAGCGGATCATGAACCCGCGGGTTCTGTTCTAGCCGCCGCGCGCTTCCGCGCCCGCAGGAACAGCACCAGCATCACCGCGAAAGCGCCGGCGGGGATCGTGGCCTTGTAGAAGCCCGGCTGCGAGCCGAGGAGCAGGTTGATCGCCAGGGGAACGAAGCCCCACCGACCGGTCGTCTGCTCCATCCAGAACGCCCCGACCCCGACGAAGCACATCACCGCCCAAACGGGCCGGAACTTCAGGCTCCGGTCCCGCAGGACGAAGAACAGGGCGACGATCATCGGGATCGGCCAGGCGAGGGCGGCGGCGAGGCCTAGGGTCTGCATGGATCGCTGATAGCCCCGGCGCGCCGTCGGGTCGAGACTCGACAACGAGGGGCGGTGGTTCAATCTGTCCGGATGAGCGGCCTCTTCCGGTTCCCAAACGCCGCGACGCGCCATCCCGAGGTTGAAGCCTGGCTCGCCGCGGACGATCCGATGCGCGCCGTCGTCCGCCCCTGGTTCGAGGCCTTGCGCGCCTTGGGACCCGACGTCCGCGAACTGCTGCACGACGGCCATCCGACGGCCTGCGTCGAGGACGCCGCGTTCGCCTATGTCGACGCCTTCAGCGCCCATGGGGCCATCGGCTTTTATCAAGGCGCCGACCTGCCGGACCCGGCGCGGCTGTTGGAGGGCGGCGGTAAACGCATGCGTCACCTGAAGCTGCGATGGGGCCAGCCCGTCGACGAGAACGCTCTGCAGGCGCTGCTGGCCGCCGCCTATGCGGATATGCGCGCCCGGGTCGAGGCGGGCGAATAGTCGAGCGGCGCCGCTAGCGAAGCCGGACCGAAGGCTTTATCTCCCCGGCCATGCTGATGGTCATCTCGCCCGCCAAGTCGCTGGACTTCACCGCGCCCACCCAGGCGCTGCCCATGACGACGCCTGAGCTGAAAGCCCAGATCGCCGAGCTGGCCAAGGTCACGCGCAAGCTGACGGCCGCCGACCTGAAGCGGCTGATGCACATCTCCGACGCCCTGGCCAAGCTGAACCGCGAGCGGTTCCAGGCTTTCGACGCCGAGCTGGAGGACGGGCTGCAGGCGATCATCGCCTTCAACGGCGACGTCTATGCGGGCCTGGCCGCGCGCGAGCTGGACCGTCCGTCGCTGGAGTGGGCGCAGGATCACCTGCGAATTCTATCAGGGCTCTATGGCGTGCTGCGTCCGTTCGACGCCCTGCAGCCCTATCGCCTGGAAATGGGCACGCGGCTGAAGACGAAGCGCGGCCATAACCTCTACGACTACTGGGGCGAGACGATCTCGCAGACCTTGAATGCGGCCGCCGCCGGCCACGCCGATCCCACGCTGGTGAACCTGGCCAGCCAGGAATATTTCGGCGCCGTCGACGCCAAGGCGCTGAAACTGCCGGTCGTCACTTGCCACTTCAAGGAAGAGAAGGCGGGCGAGCTGCGCGTGCTGGGCTTCTTCGCCAAGAAGGCGCGCGGGCGCATGGCGCGCTACGTTATCGACAATCGCATCGACCGCGCCGAGGGCCTGAAAGGCTTCGACCTGGACGGCTATTGCTTCCAGCCGTCGCTCTCGACCGAGGCCGATTGGGTTTTCGCTCGCCCCCAGCCCTAAATTCATCTATCGGTGAATTTATAAGCGCTCGCCCTTCGCGGGAGCGAGCTATATGCTGCGCCGCAGCATCATTGGGGCGTTGTCCAGGAGTGCGTGAATGGCCGTCGATTTCGGTTTGCAGGGTCAGGTCGCCATCGTCACCGGCTCGACCAGCGGCATCGGTCACGCCTTGGCCGACGCGCTGGCCGCCCAGGGCTGCAACATCGTCATGAACGGCCTGGGCGAGATGAACGCCATCGAGCGCGCCCGCTCGGAAATGGCCGAGAAGCATGGCGTCGAGGTGCTGTATCACGGCGCCGACATGACCAAGCCGATCGAGATCGCCGACATGGTCAAGGCGGCCAAGGCCGAGTTCGGCGAGCTGGACATTCTGGTGAATAACGCCGGCGTCCAGCATGTGGCCCCGGTCGAGGACTTTCCGGACGACAAGTGGGACCTGATCATCGCGATCAACCTGTCCTCGGCCTTCCACGCCACCAAGGCGGCGGTTCCGATCATGAAGGAGCAGGGCCGCGGGCGGATCGTCAACATCGCCTCGGCCCACGCCCTGATCGCCTCGCCGTTCAAGTCGGCCTATGTCGCGGCCAAGCACGGGATCATGGGCTTGACCAAGACGGTCGCCCTCGAGGTCGCGACCCATGGCATCACCTGCAACGCCATCTGCCCCGGCTTCGTGAAGACCCCTCTGGTCGAGGCCCAGATCGCCGACCAAGCCAAGGCGCGCGGCATCTCGGAAGAGGCGGTGATGAAGGACGTGATCCTGGCCGCCCAGCCGACCAAGCAGTTCGTCACCTTCGAGCAACTGGCGGGCATGCTGCTGTACCTGGTGTCGGACGTCGGCGCCTCGGCCAACGGCGCCGCTTTCCAGGTCGACGGCGGCTGGGTCGCGCAATAGGCTCGGCGGGTGCCCATCCCGCCCTTCACCCGTAAGAAGCCGACCGGCCGCGCGCTTAGCCTGGCGCTGCAGGGCGGCGGCGCGCACGGGGCGTTCGAGTGGGGCGTGCTGGACCGCCTGCTCGAGGAACAGGACCTGGAGATCCGGGCCGTGACCGCCGCTTCGGCCGGCGCCATGAACGCCGTCTGCCTGGCCCAGGGTATGCTCGATGACGGCAAGGCCGGGGCCAGGACGCGGCTGGAGTCGTTCTGGAAGCAGGTCAATCGCCAGGGCGGCCGCAACGTGTTCGGCGACACCTCGATCTGGACCAGCGCCTTCTCCGGCGGCGTCGACTGGTGGAAGAACACGGCCGGCTGGCGGATGGCCGAGACCCTGGCCCTGTCGTTCAGCCCCTACGAGTTCAACCCGTTCAACCTCAATCCCTTGCACGATCTGCTCGAGGCCGAGGTCAGGTTCGATCAGCTGCGCGAGCGCTCGCCGATCAAGCTCTACATCGCCGCCACGGCGATCCACACCAGCAAGGCGCGCATCTTTCGCGAAAGCGAGCTGACCTCGCGCCACATCATGGCCAGCGCCTGCCTGCCGCAGCTGTTCCAGGCGGTCGAGATCGACGGCGAGCCCTACTGGGACGGGGGCTTCCTGGCCAATCCGCCGCTGTGGCCGCTGTTCTACGACGACACCCCCGACGACATCCTGATCATCACGCTCAATCCGTTTGTCCGCGAGGAGACGCCCAAGTCGCCGGGCGAGATCATGGACCGGCTGAACGAGATCACCTTCAACGCCTCCCTGGCCTCGGAGCTGCGGGCCATCGGCTTCGTGCAGAAGCTGCTGGACGATGGACTGCTGAAGGACACCGCCCGCGGCCGCTACCGCAAGATGCTGGTCCACGCGATCACGGCGGACAAACCGCTGGCGGACCTGTCGCTGTCGACCAAGTTCAACACCGAGTGGAGCTTCCTGTCCGACCTGAAGGACCGCGGAAGGGCCGCGGCCGACGCCTGGCTGGCCGACTGCGGGACCTGCATCGGCGTGAAGTCCAGCATCGACCTTAAGGTCGGCTTCCCGTGAGCCCGCGTCCCGTGCCGACGGTCGGGGTCATTTGCCTGCGCGGCGACCAGGTGCTGCTGATCAAGCGCGGGACGCCGCCGCGTCTCAACCAGTGGAGCCTGCCCGGCGGACGGCTGGAGTGGGGCGAGACGACGGTCGCCGCCGCCCTGCGCGAGCTCAAGGAAGAGACCGGCGTCGAGGCCGAGCTGCTGGGCTTGATCGACGTGATCGACGGGGTGTTTCCGGCGCGGCCCTTTCTTGATGGAAGTGGGGGCGGGGAAATCACCCGGCACTATGTCCTGATCGACTACGCCGCCCGCTGGACCGCCGGCGAGCCCGTGGCCGGCGACGACGCGGCCGACGCGCGGTTCGTCTCCCGCGACGAAGCGATGGCCCTGGTGGAGTGGGACGAGACGCGGCGGGTGATCGCGGAAGCCTACGAGCGGTTCGGGGGTTAAGGGCGAAAGCGCCTTCCGCCTAAAATCTCGTGTCATCCCGGCTCTCCGCTTCGCTACGGCCGGGATGACACTGAAAAGGTGGTCTTGCTCGAGCCTAGCGGATGGCTTGCGCTGAAAGCCAAGGTCCCCGACATCTGTCCCATGACCCTGATCGACGCCCCCGCGCCCCGCTTCTCCATCAGCCCGAACGCCCTGATCCTCCTAGCCGTCTGTGTGGGCCTAGGCTGGGCCGTCGCGAGCGGAATCCCGCCCGTCGGCGTCATCACCTTCGCCTTCGTGGCCGCCGCCTGGGTGTTCAGCGTCGGGATCCACGAGTTCGGCCATGCGCTGACGGCCTACAAGGCCGGCGACACGACCATCGTCGAGAAGGGCTATCTGACCCTCGATCCGCTGAAGTACTCGGACCTGGCCACCACGATCGTCATTCCGCTGGTCGCCCTGGCGCTGGGCGGGATCGGCTTTCCGGGCGGGGCGGTCTATCTGCGCGAGGACCTGATGCGTTCGAGGGGCTGGCGGTCGCTGGCGTCGCTGGCGGGGCCGCTGGGGACGCTGGTCGTGCTGATCGCCATCGCGGCCGCCTTGCCGTTCGTCGCCTCGCCGCCTCTGCGCCACGCCCTGGCGTTGCTGGCCTTCCTGCAGGCGACCGCCTTCGTGCTGAACCTGCTGCCGGTCCCCGGCCTGGACGGCTATGGCGTCCTCCGGCCGTTCCTGCCCGACGGCGTTCGCGCGAAGATGATCAAGATCGAGCGGATCGGCGTCCTGTTGCTGTTCGCCCTGATCTTCTTCGTTCCTGGCGTCAGCGACCTGATCTTCAAGGCCGCCCTGACCATCACCGATCTGCTGGGCGTGCCGCGCGCGGCGATCGGCGACGGCTGGCGGACCTTCCACTTCTGGGGGTCTTGACCTTCGACGCCCGATCGCCTCCCCTTCAAACAAGCGTTCAAGATGACAAGGGGAGGATCGCCATGGCCTACGCGCCGTTCAATCTGTCGGGCAAGGTGGCCCTGGTCACCGGCGGCAACCGCGGCATCGGCCTCGGCATGGCCAAGGCGATGGCGCAGGCCGGCGCCGACATCGTCATCTGGGGCTCCAACCCCGACCGCAATCAGGCCGCCGAGCAGGAACTCACCCGACTGGGCGTGCGGGTGAAGGCCCAGACCGTCGATGTGGCCGACGAGGCCCAGGTCGCCGAGGGCATGCAGGAGGCCGTCGCCGCCATGGGCCGGGTCGACGCCGTCTTCGCCAACGCCGGCATCGGCTACGGCTCGCCTTCGTTTATCGAGATGAAGACCGAGGTCTATCGCAAGGTGCTGTCGGTCAATCTGGACGGCGTCTTCTTCACCCTGCGCGAGGCCTGTCGCCACATGGTCGAGCGCGCCAAGGCCGGGGATCCGGGCGGCTCCTTGGTCGGGATCGCCTCGCTGGCCGCCATCGAGGGCGCGGCCAAGAACGAGGCCTACGCCGCCACCAAGGGCGCGGTGATCTCGATGATCAAGTCTGTCGCCGTCGAGCATGCCCGCTATGGCGTCCGCGCCAACGCCATCCTGCCGGGCTGGATCGCCACCGATATGACCGCCGGAGCGCAGGGCAATAGCGCCTTCGCCGAGAAGGTCATTCCCCGCGTCCCGGCTCGCCGCTGGGGCGAGCCCGAGGACTTCGGCGGCATGGCGGTCTATCTGGCCTCGGACGCCTCCAGCTATCACTCGGGCACGACCATCGTCATCGATGGCGGATACTCGATCTTCTAGGGCGCCGTTTCTTGGACTCTTCGGTCCAATAAAACCCTATTGAAAACAGAGTCTTGCGGAGCCGGTGCGGCGGTGAGAAGCTCCTCGTCTGGCAGCCTGGACATCAGATCCGGGCGCCGACGAGGAAACGAGAGACGATGACGCCCCAAGACGTTGTCAGCCTGGCGCCGCCGCGCGGCTTCCTGATGATGCTGGCCCTGGCCTTCACCGGCATGATCGCCTGCTTCTGGACGCACGACACGGACGTCGAGACCGCGCTGGTCAAGCGAGACTAGGCCCGCCTGCCCTCGCGGCAGGCTTGTGAGGCGGCGGCCTCGCCCTGATCCTTCCGGAAAACAAGGGAGGAACGGGCAATGGGGTTGCATACGCCGCTCTGCGATCTTCTGAATATCGAACACCCGATCCTGCTGGCCGGCATGGGCGGCGTCTCCTACGCGCCCCTGGCGGCGGCGGTGTCCAACGCCGGCGGCTACGGCGTGCTGGGCATGGCCGGGACCTCGCCGGACTTCATCCGCGGCCAGATGCGCGAGGTCCGCGCCCTGACCGACAAGCCGTTCGGCGTCGATCTCCTGGCCGCCACCCCCGACGCCCTGACGGCCAGCGTCGAGGTCATCATCGAGGAAGGCGCCAGTTCCTTCATCGCCGGCCTGGGCGTTCCATCGCCGATCATCGCGCGCCTGAAGGCCGCGGGCCTGAAGGTGATGGTCGTCTGCGGCGCCGTGAAGCACGCGGTGAAGGCGCAGGACGCCGGCTGCGACGCGGTCATCTGCCAGGGCGGCGAGGGCGGCGGACATACGGGGCTCGTCGGCACCCTGCCGCTGGTCGCCCAGGCGGTGGAGGCGGTGAAGATCCCGGTCGTGGCGGCCGGCGGGCTCTATGACGGGCGGGGCCTCGCCGCGGCTCTGGCGCTGGGCGCGCAAGGCGTCTGGATGGGCACGCGCTTCATCGCCTCGGCCGAGGCGCACGCCGGCGACCTCTACCGCCAGGCCGTGATCGAGGCGTCCGACGAGGACACGGTTCGCACCCGCTGCTACTCGGGTAAGCCGATGCGGGTGAAGAAGAACCCCTATGTCGAGGACTGGGAGGCGCGGCCGGCCGACATCCAGCCGTTCCCGCAACAGGTCATGCTCTCCATCCGCAATGGCGCGATGGGGGGCATCGGCGGCCAGATCGAGGGGCTGGATCCGGGCAAGTCCTGCTTCGCCATGGGCCAGAGCGCCGGCGGCATCCACGACGCGCCCCCGGCCGGCGATATCGTCCGTCGACTGGTGGCCGAGGCCGAGGCGGCGATGGACCGGGCGAAGGCGTATCGCGTGTAGAAATCCTCCCCCTCGCGAGGGAGGTGGTCCGAAGGGCCGGAGGGGGGGAAGCTTTGCGAGCTTGCTTCTTCCCCCTCCGTC
>Ga0172372_10005183_pt1 | contig 18242 bp, 24 predicted proteins | sample LakKiv5m_2_FD_114544 | JGI IMG/M metagenome (GOLD analysis project Ga0172372, IMG submission 114544) | Freshwater microbial communities from Kabuno Bay, South-Kivu, Congo - kab_092012_9.5m | ecosystem: Environmental > Aquatic > Freshwater > Lake | place: Democratic Republic of the Congo...
AGGGTTTCCCCTTTATGCGGCAATGGCCGGCCATCACGTAGCGTGTCCCCGGCGAAGTGGTAACAGATCACACCTGGCGCGGCCTTGTTGTCGCCAGCCTTGCTATGCTTGGTTTGCTTGCGTTTCATTGTTCTTCCCTTTCCTTGCCTTGTTACATGCAGAACATCGCCACCGTGGCCACGTACCCCAGCAATGCAATTGCCAGGCTCCAGAGGGTGTCAGAGATTAGAGGGTGCATGTTGTGGCCTTCCCCTCTGCCTTGGCGATGGCGGCGCGGGCAGCTTCAGCCCCCGGCGAGGTGTACATTTCCAGAAAGCCGGGTTTCCCCTCATTGGCAAAGCGTTCGATAATATCCCATGTCTGCCGCAATGCCGCCAACAGGTCCGGAGCAGCCGCTATCAGCCGCGCGTTGGCTTCACTGGTGTCGTTCTCCGAGACGCTAGGGAAGTCTGGCCAGGCAATTGTGCGCCGTCCCGCCTGAATGTGAGGGCCGCCAAAAAGCCTGAGAGTCGCCCCCTGAGACTGCTTCACTTTCCATGGTCCCGGCGTGTGTTGTGTTGTCATTTTTCCACCCTTCCTTTCAGTTTAGTTCAAACCTTGGGCTACTTCCGCCAGGTCGGCGGGTGCCCACGTGGCCCACGCCTGATACCACCTTGGCTGCCGTGCGCCGCCGATTTTGCGGCACATGCCGCGCCGCCGGATGGCTTTGCCGAATCGTACGCCGGTGCGCTCGTCAGCGCACGTCACCACGACCGCTTCCGGGTGCTCTGCCAGCACGGCACGGTACGACTCCACCTGCCCCGCCGTCTGAGGACGATCCGCCAACCGCGCTTCCATCTCCGCCAGTGTTCCGATCAGTTTCATTTCTGTTCTCCTCCCGTTGTGTGTCTGTCTCCCATACTGCAAGCCTCGTGCCAAAATACAGTATAGCCCCGCACATTCCCAAACATCACCACAATCCCCAATAAATACAGCATATCCCTCCATTGCCCCAAATTATTTTTTCTTCATAAGCCTTTGCATAAGCACCACTTTCTAAAATACAGGAATCCACTTTGCAAAATTGCTGTTGACAATCGCACCTCATCACACCCATATTATTAGCTGGGTGTCGGGCAGTACCCTGCCAGCGCCCGGCGACTGTCAACACCATGCACCCTCACCGAGTACAACCGGACCCACTCAAGGTTCAATTACCCCCATGTCAACACAAGGGCCACCCATGCCCAAGTCAATCCTGGGGCATCCTCGCAAGCCGTTCTCAGCCCAAACATGCTCAAATCGTACAATCTACTCGCATGCTCAGTATTTGGTTGCACGCATGGTTCAACCTGATAATCTATAGACATGCCGACCCTTGCACAATTTTGCTCAAAAGCCACAAAACACTTGACAACTCGTGACCAGTTTGGGAGTCTATGCGTATGAGTTCATCGAGAACCAAAGCGCCGAGAGCGCACATCATTGAGCCTCCGCCTGCCGATTACGACGGCAGCACATCCCTTCCCAACTGCAAAAGCGAACGCATTGCACAGCAGATTTGTCAAACCCCCGAGGCTACCGGAGACGAATTGGCCAGTGCTTGTTCAGTCTCCAGGCGCACTCTCTGTTCGGTTCAAGCGTTGCCATGGGTACAGAAACGCATTGCCTGGCTCCAGGCCCGAGTTGCCGACGATGCGATAGGCACGGCCAAGGAACGGGCAAGGCGCCTCACGGAACTGTATCGCAACAATCGGGCTTTCGTTGACGAGAAGGGCAATGTTCGCGCGATTGTTGAGCCTGCTGTGCAGGTCAAGGCCATTGATGTCTCGAATAAGATGGACGGCACCTATGCCGCGCTTGAACAGGCCAAGCCGGACGCGACGGCCCATCCGGCCTACAGGGCCATTGAAGATTTCCTTGCCAAGCACATCCTTCCCCGTGAGCAGGTCACAATGGAAGACTGGTTTGAAGGGCTCAAGATAGCGATGGAGCGCAAGAAGAAGCGCGCAAATGCAAAGCGATGAGTTCGACTTGCTCAGCAGGCGTGACCAACCGTGGCGACTTCGCCACTGGTATTTCATCATGGATGCGCAGGGAGGCGAACAACTCTTTGCGCCATGGCCGGCACAGGAGTCTTACTTGGAAGCCATGCACTACCGTAACTTGATCTTGAAAGCGCGACAGCTTGGATTCACGAGCCTATGTACAATCCTTGCCCTGGACTACGCCATCAGCACGCGCAACTTTCGTTCCTGTATCATCTGTGACACGAGGGAGAACGCGCAAACCATCTTCCGCGACAAGGTTCTATTCGCCTATGACCGGTTGCCGACCAGTGTTCGAGGCGGGCTCCGGGCCCTCAAGCGCGATGCGGGCGAACTGGTCCTGTCCAACAATAGCGGCGTAAGGGTAACAACCAGTGCACGAACGTCAACGGTTCAATTCATGCACATATCCGAATACGGTAAGGTGTGCGTGAAGTGGCCGGAGAAGGCCCGCGAAATCAAGACGGGCGCATTGCCCGCCGTCCATAAGGGCGGGATCTGCACCATTGAAAGCACGGCATACGGGCAGGAAGGCGACTACTCAGCCATGTGCGAGGCAGCGGCGCACCGGCCGCAGAAGGAACTGACAGAATTGGACTTCAAACTCCACTGGTGGCCTTGGTGGCGGCACGAGAATTACCACCTTGACGACGAGATTGCGCGGTCTGTGGCCCTACCCGACCGGCTCAAAGACTACTTCACCCGCCTTGCCAAGACCGAAGGGGCCGACTTCTCACAGGGGCAAATGGCCTGGTATGCAGCACAGGAAAACGCCCTTGGGTCCGATATGCTGCGGGAATACCCGTCCACGATGGCCGAGGCGTTTCAGGCAGTTATCGAGGGCGCATACTATAGGGCACAGCTTGACGACGCCTACGAGGAAGGCCGGGTCGGAGACCTCGCCATTCTACCCCAAGTCAAGGTTGATACGTGGTGGGATATAGGGCACGGCGACGCTACTGCTGTCTGGTTCGTGCAGCATGTAGGCGATTGGATCCACATTGTTGACTACTACGAGTGCGTGCATGAGGGGCTTGGCCACTATGCCGAGGTTCTGAAGCGCAAGGGCTACAACTACGGGGCGTTCCTAGCGCCGCACGATATTGGGGTGCATGACTGGTCCACAGGACTGACGCGGCAAGAAACAGCACTTGCGGAATACGGGATTCCGTTTCAGGCCGTGGCCAAGCTCGGGCTGGATGATGGCATTGAAGCCGTCCGGCGCATGTTGCCGCGGTGCAAGTTCGACCGCCAGCGTTGTGATCGGGGGCTCAAGGCGTTGTCGGCATACCGGCACGAATGGGATCCGGACAAGGGCCGATGGAAAAGCGAACCACGGCATGACTGGTCGAGCCATCCGGCAGATTCGTTCCGCTATGGAGCGGTGGGGCGTTCGACGGGCGTGGATGTAAGCAAGTGGACGGTATAGGAAAGAAGCAGACATGAGGCGCATTGTTGTGCGGCAAGGCATTATCCCGAAGCCATGACACGACTCCAACATGACATTGACCGCTGGGCGCATACCCACATGGCCAGGACGCCGACCGGCTGGCAGCGGAATTGGTTGGCCGATGAGTCGCCCGACGACAGTCCGCAAAACTACGTCATGCAACTTGTTGCGCACAGCTCGGGCTACTGGATCAATATCGGAACCGCTCCCTTCGGTTACGGGGGCAATGAAGATTCATGGAGTTACGCCCACTTGGGCAGCGTCCGGAGCGTTACCCAACTGGAAGCGTTGTTTCACGCTTTGTATGACAATACGACAAACATAGGAGGGGTTAGAATGACAGCGGAAACGGTGTATGGTGGGGGCGAGAAGGCGTGCGCAGAGGAAATGAAGGCGCTTCGGGTGGGAACGCGCAGGGCAATGCTGGTAGCGGTTCTGGCCGTGGTCTGTGCGTTCGTACTGACATGGGCCGAGCGCACGAGGCTCGGGGCCGATGCCACCGCCGCAAAGATGGGGTCTGACGGCAGGCGCATTGTATGGCTCAACGCTCCTGAGTTCGGGCGTGTGCATGACGCGCCAAGCGATACCATGTACAGCGTTCAAGGTGGCCTTGTAGCAGACCATACGCTTGTATGGCGATTCCGAGCCCTGCCGCGCCAGGTTGCAGTGAGTCCCGAGGATACTGGAGTCTCGAAGAAACGCGGGTTCTTTGGCAGACTGTTCGGAAAGAAGTAGGCGGCCATGGCCGACAAAGACCCCATACGCAAGCCGGATAGTCGCATTGCCAGTCTGTACGAGACTGCGCCTACGGCTTGCTGTGTGGCAAGGTGTCACGACGCGGTAAGGGTGTCGCTGCAAGAGCGCGACCCGGCAACGGGTCAACTCAAACTACGACACTACTGCCTCAAGCATTTCGAGCAGAAGCATGGGGGTGGGTGATGATCAATGAAACGGCAGATAGAGTTGAATCCGTAGCGCCATGCCGACACACGAGACTTACCCTGATAGCCACCGGAACGCCTATCAGGGCATATGAGTGTCTAGACTGCAAGCTGGTCTCCATTGTTATCGGCCAGGCAGTACCGGCAGCCGTGGCGTTTCACACGCGGGAAACAATCAGCAAGACCCTCAGAGCAATAGAAGCGTCAAGCGGATACTAAGCCATGATACCTAAACCCACAGCGGCAGTGCCACGCGGGGATGATGACAGGCTGACCGTCCTGTCATTCGACCGCGGGAATGACTGCAAGTGGAGCATTGAGACATTCTTTCTGCGCGGTTCCGTATGCTGGCCAATCATGCTGCCGCACACGGAGAAGGTCCAAGGTGCCCTACTGCTGCTGGGTATGCACGTCCTGACCCGCAAGGTCTATGTGTTCGAGGAACTGCAATTCTCGGTTGTCAGCAATGTGCTCGGGTCACAAGGCGAAGTCCAGTACCCTGGACTGGCCAAGCCCTTTGCCCAATGGTGGACAACGTATGCCGCAATGGCCTATTGGTATCATCAACCCGCGGTTACGGCCGCTACCTACGTCCGGCAGGTCCGGCATGATGGCCTCATCCAGCCTCAGCCGATGTTCCTTGAGCTGGACTGGCAGGAGGACTACGTGCCCATGTCTCACGTTTTCGAGCTGGGCAGCACAGGCAGACTATTCCTGCCCGATGGCGGGCTATGCCAGCAAAGCATTCTCAAGCAGGTAACGGCGGGTGACAATTACCAAGAGATAGCCGACCCCGTGCGTCATGCGCTCATGGTGGGCGTGTACGGCATGGTGTCAAAGATGCCAAGACAGGAAAGGGCGGTGTAGTCATGGGGATAATCAGGGCAACATTCAACAAGCTGACGGGCAAAGAAACGGTCCACGCCAGCAAAATCATGCGGGTAGTGTCATTCGTCGATGCGGAAGGCCGGCAGCTTCGGGAGTATACGGAGATTCCGCCTGACGGTGTGGCGCCCGGCGAAACCATACTCAAGGGCATAGCGCACATGCGCCCTGCCGCCAACAGGCCGCCCTTCATGTTTGAGGCGGCGTTCCCCGCGGGCACGACGATTCACGAGGCATTTACCATCTTCGACAAGACGGTTGCCGCAGAGGGCGATAAGTTGATGAAGCAGTGGATTGCCGATGAAAAGGCCAAGTCGATACTGATTGCCAACCAGATACCAAAACAGAGGCAGCACCGATGAGGATCTATGTTGCAGGCCCAATGCGCGGGATTCCGTACTACAACTTTCCCGCGTTTGACAAGGCGGCCAACCAGTTACGCGAGGAAGGTCACGAGGTAGTCAATCCTGCGGACCTGGACAGGGCCAACGGGTTTGATGCCATGACACTGCCAGCCGACTACGATTGGAGCAAGGTGCCGCATGGCTTTGACTTCGGCGCGTGTGTGACTCGGGATATAAAATCCGTGCGAGAATGTGACGCCATCTACATGCTGGCCGATTGGGAAGATTCTTCCGGTGCAAGGGCGGAATATGCCATTGCTGAATGGCTCGGGAAGAAAACGATGTTTGAGAAGCTACACTTCTGGGGAATATTCCCCGCCGGCGTAACGATTCCCGCTATTCAGACTCCGAAGGCACAGCCCGAGGTTTTGATTGATAAGTCGGACACAGTTCTCGAAGAAGCAATCAGGCTTACAACGCATGACCGGCAATCGCAGTATGGTCATCCTCGGGTACACTTTGCCCGGACAGCGGCGGCCCTCAATGCCAGGTTCAGGACCGGTAAAGACCCGCTCTTTGCCCGTGACATGGCTCCGCAGGAATGGCCGATAGTCATGGCCATAGACAAACTGTGTGGACGTGGCAACGACACCACGAGCCTCAAGCGTGACAGCGTAGTGGATGTGTGTGGGTACATGAGAACGCACGAAATGTGCGGAGAGGAGCAGGCGGAATGAAAGCAGGACGTAGCATTGCCGACCGGGTAAAGGCGTCACTGGCCAGGAATCCGAACAAGAATGCGTATGATGTGGCAAAGTCCCTAGGGCTCCGCGTGGGGGATGTAAAGCCGCACATGCCCGACATTGGCATTGAAGCCGGTTCTGCCCCCGCATCTCCGGCGATGAAGGTGATTGCCCTGTCCGAAGTGCGGGAGAAGCTGGACATTGCCGCCCGCATCCGGAAGTGCCTCAAGACCTTGAAAAATGGGAGCTTGATGGCAGAGCCCGAATTTCGTACACTGGTCTGTGGTGGAGACGCAAACCGCTTCCGCCGGGCAGTGGAGAACAACGTGGACGAATTCAGGCCGTACTTCACAAGGCTGCGACTGGGCATGGAGGAACGCGAGCCCCGCATGTATTGGGGCACAAGGGCGGCCATAGCCGAGGTCGAGCGCCTGAAGAATCTGTAACACAATCAAGTCAATACACAGGGAGGGTGCGGTTATGCCAATAGCAATCAAAGACGTTGCGAAGAAGATCAACCCCGGCGAGGAAGTCCTGAGTTTGCGGCAGGAAAACGCCCTGTTGCGCGAAAGGCTGTCAGCCTACAAGCGCGAGCATGGCCACATGGAGAACATCGTGGGCGAGGTTCTGGCCAATGTCCACTCAGCAGCCCCGGTCAAGGTCACGTACAAGCCGGACTCGAAACGCGCCGGCCATCCCTGTGACGTCGTGATGCAATGCTCCGACCAGCACTACGGAGCCGTGCAGGATCCTGACGAGGTTGAGGGCTTCGGCATATACAGCCCCGAGCATAGCCGCAAGCGGCAATTTGGCTTTGCTCAAGACGTGCTGGATTGGACCGCCATACACCGGTACGGCTACCAGGTGCCTCGCCTGCACATGGTCTTTACGGGCGACTATATCTCCGGCGATATTCACGAGGAACTACGGGTCACAAACGCCATGCCTTCGCCGGTGCAGGCCGTGGAGCAGGCCGAAATCATTGGCGGTCAAGTCCTGATGATGGCTCCGCACTTCGAGTCCGTTGTCATGCACATGATAACCGACGACAACCATGGACGCCTGACCAAGAAGCCACAGGCCAAGGAAGCCGGATTGAACAACTACGGCTACATTGTAGCACAGATCGTCAAGAAGATGGTTGCCAATCAGCCGAACGTGGATTGCCGAATCTATGCCATGCCGATGCAGAGCATAGACGTCAATGGCCGCCGCTACCTGATGATGCACGGCCACGGGGTACAAGGCTGGGCAGGGTTCCCCTACTACGGCATCGAGCGGGCGGTATCGCGTGAGGCGTTGAAACGCATGAACGCGCCCGATACGCGCAAGTTCCACCGTTGCATACTGGGCCACTGGCACGCGCCGCTGGCCCATCCGTGGTACTGGATAGGCGGTTCCGTCTCGGGTACGGACGCCTTCGACCACAAACAGGGCCGGTGGAGCAAACCCATGCAAGTATCCTGGGTGGTTCATCCCAAGTGGGGCGAATTCAACCGAACCGAGTGGGATTTGACGAAGTGGGATTGAGGCCAACGCAGAGTTGAGCGGCGGCGAAGCCGTACGCTCGGACGACTTGTTGGGCAGGAGGTTGAATGAAGACACGAGGCCATGACTTTGCGGAGGCGATGAAGCGCATCGTTCCGCGCTGTGACTCGCCGGATGTGCAGTACGCGCTTGCAGCGGCAGCACGGCATTTCGGCATGTACTCACGCAAAACATCCCTTTGCGACGTGGCGCGGTCGCTGTTCGGGCACTACGTCAGCGCACAGGACGCCAGTACGCCCAACAAAGGCATCCTATGACCCAAGAGGAAGCATGGCGGGCTATCGTTGACAACAACTCCGCCATGTCCAATGGTGATGAGTGTGTGCGCATTTCCAAGGCGAATCTGCGCAAGCTGTTCGACTTCGTGTGGAGCCATGCACAGAGAAATGTGGCCGAAGAAACGCTCAAGGATATACCCGATTTCATCCGGCACAGTTTTATGAATCGAAGTAATTGACACGCTCCGCATCTTGTGGTAGCGTGAAGTCGATAGTTGGAATAGCGAAGGCCAAGAGCCTCGGTGTGTTCTCCAAAAGGGGATGCTACAGGCCATGGCTGATGCGCTGTCCACGTTCATAGTCGAGACCGTCAAGCAGTGGCAGACCGACCGCGACAAGCTCACAAAGAAATGGGAATCAAATCGGGAAGGGTTCCTTTGTGACAACTCAAACCACTGGAAAGACGCATCCGCCGCCGAGTGGGAGAGTCAGACCTTCATAGGCCGCGTCCGCCAGAAGGTTCTCCAGGGCTTCGCGCTTCTTCAAGACCTGCTTCTTCAGGGTGGCAAAATCCCATTCATGTATCAGGCCAGTCAGCTTGAGAGCATCCGGGCGAATCCCGAGACCGTAGAGTTGGCAACCAAACTGACCGAGCAGGAGCTTTACGACTGCAAGGCCGACCGCGTTGCCATCCGCCATATCCTGTCCCTTGGTATCTATGGCCGAACTTACGCCAAGTTCCGTATTCATAAGGTCCGCCGTGTCCACAGCGAACAGATGCAAGTGCCCGGAATAGCCGACGTGTCAATGATGGCCGATGTTCCACTGATAAAGGTCGAGGAATGGGTGGACAGCCCGCAATGGTCCTATGTGCCGGTGTGGGAAGTGTTCTACGATATGATGAACGGGGATCCACGGGAAGGCGACGGAGAGGCACACGTCCGGGCTCTTACGGCCTACCAGGTGCGGGAGATGCTGGCGGGGGCTGGCGTGGATAAAGCAACAATCAAGGAAGTGCTTGCCAAGCCGCTCAATGCCGACGCCGACCGATGGAAGGGTTTGTCGCCGTCAGCCCGAGAACTGTATGCCCGCCGCAAGCTCTATCAGGCAATCGAGTATTGGGGTAGGGCGCCGAGAACGAAGGTTGAAGCCTACGAGGGTGCGCCCGAAGTCTCGGATGGGACGCCGGCGGCACCGGCAAACAGCGCGGACATTCTGGCCGGAGATGACGTTGAAGTGATGGCGTTGCTGATTGAGGGCCGATGCGTCCGAATGGAGCGAACCGAACAGCGCGACCGCCCGATATATTCGTGCGTTTGGGATACTGGCGACGATGCTGAGGACTTCCGCGGCATTGTGGACAACGGCGAGCCCGGACAGAGGATGCTCAATGTCGCCATACGCCTGATGGAGACAAACAAGAAGCTCTCCGCCAATCTGATACTGGCTGTCAAGTGGCGCTTCATTATCAATCGTGAGGAATGTAAGCGGCTCCGACCCGGCATGATGATGCAGCTTGACGAAGATTGCCCGGATATTCGGGCTGCTGTGCAGCCTCTCGTAATACCGGACGTGGGGGCCAGTCTGCTTGAGGTCATTGCCCTGGCAGACCGCTATATCGACGAAGATACCATGCTTCCCAAGATTGCGCAGGGATTCAGCGAGCAGAAGGACGCCACGGCATACCAGATTGCGCAACAGCTTGGACAGGCCGGCAAGTACATTGCCGCCGCTGTGCGAAACTTCGACGAACAGTTGATTGAACCAATGATCACTCGGTTCCATGAATGGAACGAGGACGATCCGGCATTGATGGGCATGGGCCAGCTTACCGTCAAGGCGCTTGGATTCACGTCGTATCTGAACCGAATGGAGAAGATGGCTCGCCTTGAGCGCTGGTTGGCCGCCGTCCTGCAACATCCCGAGATGGCAAGTTGGGCCAGATGGCGCGAAATCCTGTCAGAACTGACCGCGGCTGCCGATATGGACGAGGATGAGGCCATGTTGAGCGAGGAAGAACGGCAGGCCGAACAGGAGCGTGAGGCGCAGATGGCGGCAATGGCGAGTGGCGGAGGCGGGCAGCAGGGCGGGGGCTTGCAGGACGAGCTTGTTCGGGCGGAGATTGACCATAAGCGGGCGGCGGCGTCAAAGGCCAAGGCTGAAGGTGAGGCGAAACTGGCCGCACTGGAACTCAAGGCGCAACAGGGTATGGCATGATAGACCTGGCAAAGCACAATCTTGACGAGCGGGATATAAGGGCCTTGGCCGAGTTGCCCCATGTAGACGGCGGAGGGGCCATACTGATGCGTATACTGGCCAAGGAGGGGCTTGCGGTGGATAGGCGGATACACAGTGACCCTCGCAATTCGGACGTGCTCAAGGAGGATGTACGATTCCTGTTGGGCAAGTACGATGGTATTGACATGGCTGTTCAGGTGGTAGAGGCGGCAAGAATCGCAACTGAATCTCTTGACAAAAAGTAAGGCGAACGCGAAAGCTCTTGACAGAGTGACAGCGTTTTGTAAACATGAGGCTATAACTGATAGTACGTCATATAGGAGGACACACACTATGAAGCGCACGCTTGCGGTTATCGGATTTCTGATTCTCATGGCAACAATGCCTGCCTTGGCCGGAGACCCCATTTACGGTGGCAAGGACTACATGGGGGAGTCCCGGTTCTACGGCGAAGTGGACCTGCGCAAGACAATCAAGATGGCCGGAACCGAGTTGACATCCACGGCCACTGAGCTCAATCAGCTTGACGGCGTGGTCGCCACAGCCGACGAACTGGACTGGGCGGCCAATCGTTCCGTGGACAGCACGGCCAACGTGACCAACACCCAGGTTGTTACCCTGGACTTCACTTGTGCAATCAACGTCCTGAAGTCGGTCGGTGCCAACGATTCCTCGAATGTATGCACATTCGCCAATGTGTCAGCGGCCAATGTCGGGAAGTCTGTCATTGTGCAGAATATCACCGGCGCGACCAACAGTTTCGCCGTGGCGCTGACCGGCAACTACTACGGGCCAGCCCTGATGCTCGGAGCGGGCGAAAGCGCGGTGATTTACTCGACGGCTACAAACAAGTTGTATAGCTATGGGGCGCAGTAATTTGCGAATCTTCGAATGATTACGAGGCAGAACAACGAACGAACATTGGGAGGACACACATGGTCAATGAACCAGCAAGTTCCGCAGATGTGACAGTCATGGCCCCGCCGGAAGGCGACGATGATAGCGAAGTGGGCGCCGAGATGGATGCCGCTTTCGCCGAAATCAGTGGGAATCCGCCCGCTCCTGTAGATGGCGCAGTCCCGCCTGTTCCTGCCGCCGATGGCGAAGCGATAAAGCCGCCGGCGAGTCCTGCTCCTGTACCCGCGCAAGGTGCGCCGGCACCCGCGGAGGGTACGCCGGCTGCTCCTGTTGTTCCGCCAGCCCCACCCGCCGAACCTCCGAAGCCCAAGACTGCCATGGAACAAGCAGAAGCCTTGGCTGCCGATGCCGAGGCTGCCGAGCAGTGGTGGGCGCCTATCCTGGCGGCGCATCCCGACGCCTTCGATATTGCCGACGATCCGAAGTTCAAGGAATGGGTCAAGGCAAACAACAAGGATGTGACCGAAAAGGCCAGTCCTGCCGAGGTCATTGCGCATGTTTCGGCATTCAAGTTGCAGCGTGGGCCGGTCAATGCGGCTCCCGCGGCTCCTGCCCCTGCCGTAACTCCGGCTCCGGCTGTTGCCCCTGTTCCTCCGGCGGCTCCTGCCACCGGCGATGACTTCCTTGCCGGTCTCAAGTTCAAGACTAAGGACGGCCGCGAACTGACTTGGGATGAATACCATGAACAGTTTGCCGAGATAGCCGACGCACAGGAGGCGGGATTACGCGCTCTGGCTGATTTGCTGTCAAAGCGTACCGGCAGCAGTCCGTCGGCTCTACCGCCCGGGCCTGATATTCAGGCATTACGGCGTGCCCTTGTCGAGCAATCGCAACAGATGGCTGAGCTTCGCGCCCAGCTCGACCTTCTTGGCGTGCACGCCGATGCCTTGCAGGTTCTCAAGAGCGACGGATACCGGGCATGGCTGCCGAAGCAGAGTCCTCGCGTTCAGAAGCTGGCCACGTTCAGGGATGCGGAATCACAGAGCAAGATACTCCTGGCGTACAAGGAATCGCTTGTGGAAGCCGAGCGCCAGAAGGCGGCTGAAGCCGGCCTGCAAGACCGTAACCGGCAAAAGACACTGCACGGGTCCAGTCTGCAAAGCGGGGCGCAGCGACCAGTGGCCGGCAGCAAGGAGTCCGATTTTGATGGAGCGTGGAACGAAGCTACGGGTAAGAAGTAATGGGGGAATTGGCCATAACGAGACAGTCAACTACCCTTCCGCCAATGGCGGATGGCGATTGGCTATTGTGTCCGGGCCCGCAATGTGGGACCAAGGCCAAGGGTGGGCGCAAGCTGTTGCGCGGAAGGTTTGGACCCGGAACGGACATTGAGATAAAGTGTCCGCGGTGCCAGTGGATTTCGAGAGTGTTTGTGCCGCCGGTGACGTGCTAGGAGCGCGGACAACGATGGCGGGCTGAAACAAGAGCCCGAAGGCCGCCGAGCCTCTGAGCTGTGGGTAGTCAAACGACAACACAGAAAGGGGTGCGGTAATGAGGACAACCTACGGGGATATTTCCCCTCGAACGGCGGCATTCGCAGTAAAGCGCCTGCTTGAGCGCGGCAAGTACGATTCAATCACGGAGCTCTTTGGTCAGATCGACCCTCAAGGCGAGAACAAGACCAAGACGCGCAAGTATCGCCGGTTCAACAGCATGGCGCGGGCCACTGCTCCGTTGGCCGAAGGCATCACGCCTGCCGGGCAGAAGCTCACGGCGACGGATGTAACGATCAATCTCGAACAGTACGGCGACCTGACCGAGATCACCGACGTTGTGATTGATACCCATGAAGACCCGGTTCTCATGGAAGCGGAAAAGATTTGCTCCGAGCAGATCAAGGAAACCGTGGAATGCCTGCGTATCGGCTATCTCAAGGCTGGGACAACGGTATACTACGCGAACGGCGTCAGCGCCCGTGGCAGTGTGGATTCGCCGCCCGTCCGTGGCGATTTCCGCAAGATCGTCCGGTACTTCAGACTGCACAAGGCACAGGTTCTCAGCGAACTCATCGCGCCCACGGCGAAGATTTCGACTTTCCCTGTCGCGCCTGCGTACTTCTGCATGTGCTCGACGGACCTGGAAGCCGACCTGCGCGGTATCTCGGGATTCGTCCCGGTCGAGCAGTACAGCGACCCGTCCAAGGCCGTAATGAACGAAATCGGCAAGATAGAGGGCGTCCGGATCCTTTGCAGCCCGCTCTTTGAAGCATGGGCGGCAGCCGGGACAGCCGGAACGACCTATCTGGCCAATGGCGCTACACCCAGCTCGTCAACAGCCTGCGACGTGTACCCCATGATATTCGTGGCCAAAGACGGTTACGCTATCTGCCCGCTCGGCGGGAAGAACGGCGTATCGCCTGTCGTGCTGAACGCCAGTCCCGACAAGAGCGATCCTCTTGGCCAGCGCGGCTATGTCGCGTGGAAGCGGTGGGATGGCGGCGGCATTCTCAACCAGGATTGGGTTATCCGGCTTGAGGCGGCTGCGACAGCCAATCCGTCCTGATGACGGGTTGTGACGTGATGTGAGTGACAAGCGACGGGGCCGACTGGAACCGGCCCCGACTTGTCCAAGTTGGCAAGTAAGTGGAGGGTAGTATCATGAGGATAGTAGGTGGAACATTCAATGGCACCGGCGCAGCTGTCTATATCTGCATCGGGTTCATTCCGGATTACGTTCGCATGTGGGCGGTTGAGGGTTCAGAGACTCCGTTTCTGTGGTACAGCAACCAGTTCCGCGGGGCGGAGATAGTCGAAGGTATTGTCGGCGATGAAGCGTCCTCGGACGTGCAGTTGACGGCAAAGACCAAGGGCGCCGGCATCGTGGCCTATGAGGGCCGCGATGATATGACGTCCACGAACCAGACCAGCACGAGCTACGGCGAAGGCGTGTTTCTGCGTTTCGACAAAGTGACGGACTACAAAGACAACGCCAGCTACGGGTACGTTGACGCAGCGCTGTCTGCCTGGACTCTGGATACCTCCGGAAACTGCACCGGTCATTTCAACGATGACGTTCCCAGCTCGGGAACCCGCATCGGAGAAGGCAGCCGGATTCTTATCGAGGAAACAGTTACCCATATCCAGAAGTGGGCGACCATCGAGGCGGTAACAGCCGGCCAGGGCGAAGCCTCTGACGAGGTTACTCTGTCCCGCGCAGTCAAGTCGGGCAAGATTCTGCACATTTCGGGCATGTACTCCATGATCCCGATCCCCGTCGGCGAAGTTTCGCCCGAGGGGTTCAAGTGCAATCTGACGAGCGTTATCAACGCCAACGATGAGATTCAGATGTTCGAGGCCGGTTGCTACGACAACTGAGGTTGTCGGGGAAGTGACTAAATGGGCGGGGGCCGTCATGGTGGCGGTTCCCCGCCTTTCTTAGACAGCAAGGGGGATACAAATGGACACAGACGCAGGACGTCGAGATCACGGGTTACTGATGGCAAGTTCGGGGCAGCCGTATATCACGGAACAGGCCGCAACGCTGGCGCGCAAGAACAAGAACCTTGAGGACACGCATGAGGTTGTAACCGTGGAGGGCGGATTTGCCCTGAAATCAAAGGCGACGAGTGAACGGCCGGCGACCAAGGACAAGAAGGCGGTTGTATCGAAGCGCGTCATAGGAATACCGCCCGACTTCGCAGGCGAGTTGCCGGAATGGTCGATTGTTGATGTTCCGACCGACAAGTGCCGGGAAGCCTATCGCCGGGTGAAGTTCCATGACAAACGCCACGAGTATGAGCAAAACAGGGTGCGGCTCTGCTGCAATGGCGAAGTCCTGGACATCGGCAGGGGCAAGGTTGTAACGCTTCCGGGGCGATTCCTTGAGATAGCGCGCAACGCCACGATTCAGCGATTTGAACAGAAGCCAGGTGAGGGCAGGAAGGTCTATACGCCGATACAGGAGTTTCCTTTCGATGACCTGGGACCGGGCAAGCCTGACGATTACGTCGAGCAGCGCCGGCAGGGCACCGAGCAGGTAAAGAAAGAGATGGCGCCAATACAGGCGTAACAAGGCTGGTGGCGTCGTTTCGTCGTCGGCAAGGAGGTTGCGGTGTCAGACGTAGCGGCGTTGACGACGTTGTATCCACTGGTAGTCCCGGAGCTTCCAAGCGCGCCGGACCTTCCTCTTGTTCTCCAGGCCCTTCAGCGTGCCACGCGTGATTTCTGCGAGAAAACGGGGGCTTGGCGAGAGGAAATCGCGCCAATGGTGGCCGTGGACTACCAGCAGGATTACACCCTTCAGAACGATTACAGCGCCGACATCGAACGGATCTTATGGGTCAAACTGCAAGGATCTGCCCGCGACGAACAAGAGTACGAGCTTTGGGAAGATGGCCGGTTACGCTGGCGCGACCAGTGGACTCCGGTAGACTGTGACAATCAGTTGCTCAAGTGCGGGACCATCGGCACGGCTGTAATGGCGACATGGCAGGCGGTTACGGCCGGAGCCTTCGTTATAAGCATACAGGGCCAGTCCTACACCGTGGACGGCCTGAACTTCTCAGCGGCCAGTACGCTTGATGACTTGGCGCGCATCATCCAGACAGGACTACGTACAGAGATAGCGGAGTCAACCATGTGGTGCAGGGTTTATGGCGCCACAGATGCAGCGTCGATATTCTACATCTGGACGGACAGCGGCGAGCTCAGTGTTCTTTCCGCGCCTTCCAGCGGGACCGACATTTCGGGGAGTGGATTCCTGAATGGTCTGACCGGAACGGGAAACATCGGGGGCCGAATTGAGGCAAAGGTAGTGTTCAAGCCCGACTTTGCGGTCGATGCCTTGCCCGATTGGTTCCTGAATCGGTATCACGAGACCATAGTAGCCGGTGCCGCGGCGATCCTTATGGCGGTCGAGGGCAAGAGTTATAGCAGCAAGGATGGGGCCCTAAAGGCGCAGCGGCGCTACAACTCGGGCATTGCGCTGGCGATCTCTGACGTCATGCGTGAATTCAAACAGTTCTCTGGCGATTTCCATGCGTAGGGGGTGTGAAGATGAAGTACGGTTTCAGACTTGTCACAGCATTGGCCGCCCTTGTCCTGCTTGCCGGTAGCGCACAGGCCGAGAATATCACCAAGACATTTGACGTCTACCTGGATGATGCAAGCCAGCAGTTTCATGCTCGCGTCAGCGAAATGAACGCGCTTGACCTGAGATTCAATCTCTACAGTTCTGGCACCAACCGATTCGACTGCACGGGCAAGACCATCAGCTTCATGTGGAGCACGAATCGAGATCCCTCCGCAATCAGCAGCATGTGGAGCAAATCGGGTACAGCATACACGAACTACTGCATTATCCCGATCCGAACAAATGACCTATGGATGGTCTGCCAGGGCGGCTATGCGGTGCTCAAGATGACGGACGCTACGTACGGGGCCAGCTATGCAAGGGGCTATATCAGTATTGCCGATGCTCCGGAATTCACCGGGACAACCGGAACGCTGGCGACAACCGCGCTGGACTGGTCACTCTACAGTTACACATCGACGGCCAACGAGGGGCCGGTAAGGCCGGACAACAGTACGATTCTTTGCACGACCAACGCGGATGGGTCGATCACGCTGGTCGCATCCGGTGTGGCTGGTGTTTCGTGGGCCAGCGTGAGCGCGAAGCCAGCGATCATCACCGACCTGGTAGCCAGCAACGGATCACGGATTGCCATACTGAACGCGGGGAGCCTGACGGGCGTTGTGGCAAACGCCCGTCTTGACGCCGACCTACAGAAACTGGCGGGCAATGACGCTGGCAGCTTGACGAACATTCCTGCAGCCAACCTTGCCGGGACCGTGGCAAACGCAAGGCTCGATGCGGACCTGCAGACGCTGGCGGTGAACAACGCAGGCGCACTCACGAACATCCCGGCGGCGAACTTGGCGGGAAATATCGCCAATGCACGGCTCGACGTTGACCTGCAGAAGTTGGCGGGCAACGATGGCGGTAGCCTAACGAACCTGAACGGGTCAGCTATTACGAGCGGGACTCTGCCGACAGCCCGGTTGGCTGCGGCGCTGCAAACGCTGGCGGGGAATGATGGCGGCAACCTGACGAATTTGGTCGAATCCGACACCTTGCAGACCGTTGCCAATCGTGGCGCGGGGGCGACGAATGAACTTACGCTATCTGGCGGCGTGAACATGGGCGGGGCGAGTATCACGAATGTCAGCACACTCGGCGGCAGTGGCGTACCCAACATAATTCAACTCGCCACATCATCCTCGTTCGACTTCCAATCGTCACCAGTGTACGGACTTGGCGGCGCGAATCTGGCTGGGGCCACGAATCTTGACCACGGCACGGGACTTGTCGGCAAGGGTGACGATGATCATCCACAGTAGGTTCTTGCCAGCGGCAGCAGGGCAATGGGCAATCTGACTGTACAGACCAACGCAACCATTGGCGGAACACTATCCGTGACGGGCAAGCTGACACTCAGCGGCGGGGCAAATGGCGGCGGCGGAGTGTTCACGAACATGGTGCAGGACCACTACCTCGAAATCCCGTACATCGCAACGCAGGCTACCTACAACATCGTTTGGCTCATGCCGCGCAAGACGGCAATGACGCTGGTGAGTGCGTGGAACAAGACCGACACAAGCACGAACACTATTGTCATTGTCACGGCAACCAACGGTGCGCCTTGGAACACATGCACGACCACGAACAACACTGTACTTGGCGCAGTTGATCCTACCGAGGATACGACATGGGCCAGTAACAACGTGCCGGTGGGAAGACACGTAGGCATGAAGGTCTTGAACAAGAACAGCGCGAATACTCAGGGCACCTTGGGGCTACAAGTGAGATACTAATCATGCACCGCATCCTCGCCATAGTAGTTCTGTTGTGCGCCTCAACCTCATGGGCAGGCGTGGCCGCTGGCAATCGTGCGTGGCCGTGGTTTGTGTCACATGGCACATGGGATGGAAT
>Ga0172372_10005184_pt1 | contig 18238 bp, 16 predicted proteins | sample LakKiv5m_2_FD_114544 | JGI IMG/M metagenome (GOLD analysis project Ga0172372, IMG submission 114544) | Freshwater microbial communities from Kabuno Bay, South-Kivu, Congo - kab_092012_9.5m | ecosystem: Environmental > Aquatic > Freshwater > Lake | place: Democratic Republic of the Congo...
CAGCGCGGGCGCGAGGCCCTCGGCGGAGCCCATGGACGGCGCGCAGGCGTCCTCGAAGCCGGCGGTGGGGTGGGTCCAGAGCACGGTGCCACGCGGCGACTCCGAGCCGTAGGGCGGCACCGCCACCAGCGCGGTGGCCTCCACCGGGACGCCCCGGTCCTGGGTGGTGTAGCGGACGCGGTACGCGTGGACGTCGTGCGAGGTGGGGGTGAGCCAGCCCAGGCCGTTCAGGAAGAGCCAGGCGTCGATCTGCCAGGAATACAGGCTGTAGTCGGCGACCTGCACCGCCTCGGTGACCTCGGGCTCCTGCACCAGGAACGTGTGGGTCGGGGCGCACTCGCCCTCGGGCACGGTGGAGTCGGTGGGGTCGGTCGAGTCGGTGGGGTCGGTCGAGTCGGTCGGGGTCGAGTCGGTCGGGGTCGAGTCGGTGGGGACGGCGCCGGTGTCGTCTCCCGACGCTCGGTCCTTGCCAGGGTCGGCCGGGTCCGCACAGCCGACGACAAGCGCGGCGACGCCGAACAGGGGGAGCGAGCGGAGGCGCAGCACCATGCTCCCAGGGTAGCCACCACCGGCCCAGCCCGCATGCGCGCGGCCCCGACGCGCCCCCGCGCCCCCCTCCGTGGTACAACCGCCGGATGCCCCTCCCCCCGGACCGGAGCGAGACCCGCTTCGAGGACTTCAAGTCCGCCTACAACGCCGACCAGGCGGTGGCCGAGGCCAACCGCTGCCTGTACTGCTGGGACGCCCCCTGCCAGACGGCCTGCCCCACCCACATCGACATCGCCGGGTTCATCCGGAAGATCGGCACGGGGAACCTGAAGGGCTCGGCGAAGACCATCTTCGAGAGCAACATCCTCGGCCTCTCCTGCGCGCGCGTGTGCCCGGTGGAGGTGCTCTGCGTCGGGGACTGCGTCTACAACGAGAAGGGGCTCCCCCCCATCAACATCGGCAAGCTGCAGCGCTACGCGACCGACGCCGCGGTGGAGGCGGGCTGGCAGTTCTTCACCGCCGGCGCCGACACCGGGAAGCGGGTCGCGCTGGTGGGTGGCGGCCCCGCCTCGCTCGCCTGCGCCCACGAGCTCCGCCGCGCCGGCCATGCGGTCACCATCTACGAGAAGCGCGCCTTCCTGGGCGGCCTCAACGCCACCGGCGTGGCCCCCTACAAGATGCGCGGGGACGCGGCCGCCCGCGAGGTGGACTGGGTGCTGGGCATCGGCGGCGTCGAGCTGAAGCTGGGCGTGACCCTGGACGCCGCGGCGATTGCCGCCCTGACCACCGCCTACGACGCGGTGTTCGTGGGCCTGGGGCTCGGGCCCGACAGCAGGCTGGCCCTCCCGGGCGAGGACCTGGCCGGCGTGGAAGGTGCGGTGGCCTTCATCGACCGCATGAAGACGGGGCGGGTGGACCTGGGCTCGGTGGCCCGGGCCGCCGTCGTCGGCGGGGGGAACACCGCGGTGGACGCGGTGCGCGAGCTCCGGGGCCTCGGCGTCCGCGACGTCGTGCTGGTCTACCGAGGCAGCGAGGCGGACATGAGCGGCTACACCCACGAGTGGGAGGCGGCCAAGGTGGAGGGGGTCCGCGGCGTGTGGCACATGCAGCCCACCGCGTTCGAGGGCGCGGGCGGCCGGGTGTCCGGGGTGCGCTGCACCCCCACCGGCCCCGACAAGAAGCCCCTTCCGGGTCGCGAACACGTGGTCGGAGCCGAGCTCGTGCTCGTGGCCACCGGCCAGGCCAAGCTCGGGGCGCTCCTGGGCGCGCTCCCCGGCGTGCGGGTGGAGAAGGGCCGGGTGGTCGTGGACGCCGAGCAGCGCACCGGCAACCCCCGGGTGTGGGCCGGCGGCGACTGCGCCAACGGTGGCAAGGAGGTGGTGAACGCGGCGGCCGAGGGCAAGGCCGCTGCCCTGTCGATCACGCGCGCGCTGGCGGGAGGCTGAGATGGCGGACCTGAGCATCAACTGCGCGGGCATCCGCGCCCCCAACCCCTTCTGGCTCGCGAGCGCCCCCCCGGCCAACTCGGGCGACCAGGTGAAGCGCGCGTTCGACGCCGGCTGGGGCGGCGCGGTGTGGAAGACGCTGGGCCAGCCCATCCAGAACGTGTCCAGCCGCTTCGGGGGGCACCACTACCGGGGCACCCGCGCCATCGGCTTCAACAACATCGAGCTCATCACCGATCGGCCGCTGGAGACCAACTTCCGCGAGATCGCCGACGTGAAGAAGCGCTACCCCCACCACGCGCTCGTCGTCTCGCTGATGGTGGAGACCCGCGAGGAGTGGAAGGAGATCATCGCCCGCTCCATCGACGCCGGCGCCGACGGGCTCGAGCTCAACTTCGGCTGCCCCCACGGCATGTGCGAGCGCGGCATGGGCTCGGCGGTGGGCCAGGAGCCCAAGATCAACGAGCGCATCACCTCGTGGGCCAAGGAGTTCAGCACCGTGCCGGTGCTGGTGAAGCTCACCCCCAACGTGTCGGACATCGTCCCCCACGGGCTCGCGGCCCGGCGCGGCGGTGCCGATGGGGTCTCGCTCATCAACACCATCAAGAGCATCATCTCGGTGGACATCGACCGGTTCGTGCCCGAGCCGCGGGTGGGCAACCTCTCCACCAACGGCGGCTACTGCGGCAGCGCGGTCAAGCCCATCGCGATGCACATGGTCGCCCAACTGGCCCGCTCGCCCGACTTCCGCCTGCCCATCTCGGGCATCGGTGGCATCACCAACTGGCGCGACGCGGTCGAGTTCATCCTGCTCGGATCGAGCTCGGTGCAGGTGTGTACCGAGGTCATGCTGCGGGGCTACCGCATCGTCGAGGACATGATCGAAGGGCTGTCCGACTACATGGACGGCCACGGCTTCCAGACCGTGGACCAGATGGTCGGCCGCGCCGTCCCCGCCTACTCCGAGTGGGGCGACCTCGACCTCAACTACGACCTCGTCGCCAAGATCGACGCGAGCACATGCATCGGCTGCCAACTGTGTGTCGTCGCCTGCCACGACGGCGCCCACCAGTGCATCCACCCCGCCCCGGACGGCACCACCCGCGTGCCGGTGGTGGACGAGGCGGAGTGTGTGGGCTGCAACCTCTGCCAGATCGTCTGCCCCGTCCCCGGGACCATCTCCATGGTGGAGGTGGCCGACCGCCTCCCGCCCGCGAGCTGGAACGAGCACGTGAACGAAGGCGCGGTGTTGCGGGCGAAGAAGGGCGTCCACTGAGTTGCCGAGGGGGGTGCCTGCGGATCGGCGCCGAATCTGCGCTGTCCGCCGCCCGGAGGAACCGGGGTTCGCCCCGCGCCCGGCGGGGCGCGGTAGCATGTCGCGCGATGAACCCTCTCCTCTTCGGCACCGCCCTCGCCGCCGTACCGCCCCCCAAGGTGGACGACCCGATCCCACTGCCGGAGGTCGGGTCGCAGGACGCCGCGCTGGTGATCGGCAACGAGGACTACCAGGTGCTCCCCGACGTGCCCTACGCGCTGCGGGACGCCGACGCGGTCGCGGCCGCGTTCGTGAGCTCCCGCGGGATCCCCCCCGAACGGCTCGTGCACCTCGCGGGCGCGAACCGCGAACAGATGCTCGACGCCGTCGCGCTCCTCCGCGAGCGCCTCGGGGAGGGCGGCACGCTCTGGGTCTACTACGCAGGCCACGGGGCCGCCTCGCCGTCGACCGGCGAGCTCCTCCTGGTGGGCGACGATGCCAAGCAGGACCCGACGGTGTTCGTCCGGCGCTCCGTGTCGCTGTCGGAACTGGGGGAGGACGTGAGCGCCCCGATGGTGTTCGTCCTGGACACCTGCTACGCCGGCATGGGCCGCGTCGGGGAGTCCCTGCTTCCCGGGACGCGCTTCGCCGTGCCGGCGTATGCCGCACCGGAGGACGACCGGCAGCGGACGGTGTGGACGGCGGCCGGGCCCGACCAAATCGCCGGCGCCTACGACCCGGCACGACACGGCCTGTTCACCTACTTCGTGCTCGGGGCGATGCGTGGCTGGGCGGACGGCGCCGACGGGACGGACGTGGACCAGGAGGTCACGGTCGCGGAGGCGCACGCGTACGTGGGGCGCTCGCTCGCGGAGCTGGGGGTCAACGGACAGACTCCGTCGCTCACGACCACCGGCGGGGCGCATCCCCTCGTGCGCGGCCGAGCCCTGGAGGACGGCCCCTCCGTCGTCGGGCTGGCGCGCCCCGGGGCCACCCCGGCGGGGCCCGGCGCGGCGGGCGCCCCTGCCCGGGTGACCATCCCTCCGATGGCGGAGCCCTTCACCTGGCCCCTCACCCACTCCGGCGGGCGCGCCTACGAGGACGCCTACAACGCCGAGCTGCGGTGGGGAGAGACCCTGGTGCCCATCGCGAGGTACGACGTGGACGGGCAGGCCGCGTACCGGCGCTGGCGTCGCGTCGGGACGGCCGAGGCGTTGGTCGCGGTCACCCTAGGCGGCGTCGCCGCGGCCGCCGTGGGGTGGGGGTCGTGGGACGTGGCCCACGGGAACAACCTCACCACCCTGCAGTCGACCGCAATCGCCGGCGGCGGCGTGGCGGCCATAGGGGGGGGTGGTCGCCTGGGAGATCCAGCTCGCGGGCGTGCGGAGGAGCCGCGCCGCCGAAGTCCTGGACGCCGCCAACCGGGTGGTGCGTGGGGAGGCTCGATGATGCTCTTCTCCTTTCTGCTCGCCTGCTCCGTGAACCTGGACTGTGACCGGGCGACCTCGGTCACCTGGCGTGCCACCGACCCGGACGAGCACCTGTGGCGGATCGCGGCCCTCGCGCAGGAGTGGCGTCTGCGTGGTATCGACGACTGCGTCGTCCCGAGCACCTCCGGGCCGGCCCCGAGCGTGGCGGACGACCGGCTCGTGATCAACGGCGACCACACCGAGCTCTACACCAGCCGGATGCTGCCGTTGACGTTCGAGACTCCGGGGAGCGTGGGCAGCGACCTCGGCGCCGAACTCGCCATCGAGCTCGGACCCGCCACGGAACGATCGGGTCCGGTCTACTGGCCGACGCCCACCCACGACCTCGCGCTGCGGGCGTCCTCGCCGAGCCTGGACTGGGACGGCGCCCGCTTCGACCTGCTGGCGTCGAGCTGGGCGGGCGGGGGCGTCCTCCCGGACGAGGTGACCGAGCTGGCGCTGTCCGCGGACGGTGCCCACGCCGACGAGGCCACCGGGGTGGTCACCGAGGCGGACCTGCTGACCTGGGGCCTGATGGACGCCCCGAGCGTCTCCAGCCTGAGCCTCGACCTCCCCGGCCCCCGGCAGCGACTGGCCGTCCGGACCGCGGCCGGCGCCGCCGCGGAGGTCCTCCAACCCGAAGGCCTCCTCGTCCTCGCCGGGGTGGACACCGTCGACTGGCTGGCCCCCGCGGAGGATCTCTGCCTCGCCCTCGGCGAGCCCGGCATCGAGGTCCCGGTGGCCCCCGGCGGGACACTCCGGGTCGCCGCGCCCGCGCGCGAGCTCCTGGTCTCGCCGGAGACGAACTCCGCGCACGTGCACCTGCCCGACACCTTCGACGACGTCAGGGTGATCGTGCCCGCGGCCACGGCCGCGGGCACGCTGGAGATCCGGGTCGGCCGCGCCGCGGCGGACCCGGCCGAGTTCGAGCGGCTGACCATCCACGCCGAAGGCGCGGACGTCGAGCTCGCCCTGCCCGATCACGCCTACCACTTCACCGGCACCACCCCCGACTTCACCGACCCGGAGATCACCGACGACCCCGACTCCACCCGCACCGTGGAGGTCGTGGCCGCCACCCTGACGGTCGCGTTGCCGTCCATCGACGCCGAGACCGACGCCTGCTGGAACCGAGCGGCCGAGGCGGTCGAGCTCCTGGACGTCGGACCTTGATCCTCACCTCGCTGGCGTTGGCCGCGCCCACCGCGGAGGTGTGCCCCTCCCTCACCCCCGTCTCCGGCTTCGTCTACGAGGTCGGCTACGCTCCCGGTCGGCCCGCGGAGGGCGCCCGCGCGGCCCTCGCCGACGCATACCGGAACGTCGTGGCCCACCGGGCCGGGGGCTTCTCCGAGGTCCGCACCGCGGCCCTGCTCCGCAACACCTTTCCCTGGCAGGACCCGGTCTACACCCCCGGGGGGGGCGGACTGACCTGTGTCACCGTCGCCATCGACGTACGTTGGATGGACTCCCTCGAGGAGGACGCCACCGCGCTGGAGCGCGACCTGGCGGACCTGGCGCGGACCGTGTCGGAGCGGGTGGGAGACGCGGTGCTCTCCGTCCCCGCCCCCACCTGGGCGTCCGGGTGCGTGACGGACGTGGGCGCCGCCGTACGGGCCCAGCTCCTGGCCGCGCTCGGCACCGCGGGCGTCCCCCGCCTGCTCCGCGACGGAGCGGCTCCCGCGGATCGCTCGCTGGTCCTGGAGCTGGCCGCGACGTCCACCGCGCTCACCGTGACCCCGAGCCTGCTCCACGGGCGGGAAGCCGAGCCGCTCCCCGGCTTCGCCGTCCCGCTGGACCTGTTCGGAACGAGCCCCGGGGATGCCGGGCGTTGCCGCAGCGATGACGCCCTCGGGCTCGACGGAGGCGCCAGGGTCGGGGTGGGCGGGCTCACGGTGGCCATCCGGGCCGGCGGGACGGCGGTCGCAGACGGTGAGGCCTGCGAAGGGGAGTCCATCGACCCCGTGGTCGTGACCTCCGGTCCGGCCCGACTCCGGGTGTACACGGTGGACGAGCGGGGCCTGGGCTACCTCGTCTGGCCCCCGCCCGGCCAGCCGGACCGGGTGGACGGCCCCGTACCTCTCGGCCGGGCCACCCTCGTCCCCGTCCCCGAGGGCGGCGATGAGCGGCTCGTGGCGGTCGCGGTGCCCGTCGACGGCGGGTTCGGCTCCGCCGAGACGTGGTCCGGCTTCTGCCGCCTCCCCGAGCCCGTCTCGTCGGAGAACCTCCCGGCGGCCGCCGCGTTGGGGACAGCGACCTGGATCGTGCGACCCGCGGGCGCCCCGGGCTGCCCCGGGGCGCCGTCCTCGGCGGCGCAGGCGGCGGTGGCGGCGCCCACCTGCCGCTGACGCCTCAGCCCTCCCCTCCCACCGCCGGGCCCTCGGCCTCCCCGCCGTCCCCCCCGTCCTCCTCGATCACCAGCGCGCCGCGCTCCAGGCGGACGATCCCCGCGGGCATGGCCGGGCAGAAGGTCGGGGCCTCGTCGGCGCCCGTCCGGCGCTCGCACACCATGTACCCCTCGATGACCTCCCCGTCGGTGCGCCCCACGAACCGGGTCACGTCCACGGCGCGGCCGTCGCGGTCCTCCCACCCCAGGAACACCACCGTCCCGAGCCGGGTCCCCCCGACCGCGTGGCGGCGCTTGGGCGCCTGGGCGTCCACCAGCCGCCCCGACACCTCGAAGGCCTCGTCCTTCTCGACGGACAGGCCGAGCGCGCGACGCTCCGACATGGCCTCGAGCTCGGCCACCCCGTTCCACTCCCCGGTGATCGGAGCGCCACACCCGGCGAGCAGCGAGAGCGCGAGCACACACACGTTGACACGGATCTCGGACATGGGACCTCCCTTGGTTTCCCACCCCCCCTTCGCCTCTCGGCTCCGGTTCGGCTGTCCTACCTGTACGCTCAGGCCACCCGGCTGTCGTCGGAGGTGGATCAGAGTATTCTCGCGGCGATGCCCGCCCATGTGCGCCTCCGCCTCGCCGACGGCACCGAGATCGACGTGACCGAGGGGGGCCTCGTCGGCCGCGCCACCACCGCGCAGCTCCGCCTCGAGGGCGCTGGGCTCTCCGAGGCCCACGCGCTCGTCACCCGCCGGGGTGAGGACCTCCGCATCCAGGCGCTCCGGGGGAAGGTGCTGGTGAACGACGTGCCCGTCGCCGAGACCACCCTGCGCCCGCGCCAACGCATCGTGTTCGGCGTGGACACGGTGGTGAACGTGGTGGAGGTGGTGGTGCCCGCGGACGACGGCGAGCCCATGTCGGCCACGGTGGGCGGCGGTTCACGCCCGGTGCGCGTCACCCTGGGCGGCGGCGTGGTGCGCCTGCAGGAGGGCGAAGACGCGCCCCTGCAGCTGGGCGGCAACCAGGCCGAGCTCGTCCGGCTCCTGGCCGACGCCACCGAGCCCCAGCACTGGTCGCAGATCGCCCGCTACTTCTGGCCCGAACGCGACCAGCACAAGTGGCGCGAGCGCTTCGACGCCATGGTCAAGGAGGTGCGGGGGAAGCTGCGCGACCACCACATCCGCGCCGACCTGCTCTGGTCCTGGGACGGCAGCTACACGCTCAACCTGAACCCGGAGGACGTGGTGACGAGGGGGTGAGATCCCGGGCTACACTCCAGGTGTGTCCGCCGTCACCCGCGGGGGGGTGTTGAACCGCCCCACCGCGTCCTTGCGGTCCCCCTCGACTGCGCATACCATGCGCATGAGGTGTCCATGTCGGTCCCCCACCCCACACGAACCGGGAAGCGCCCCGTCAACCTCTCGCTGAACGAGGATCTCGTCGGGAAGGCCCGGGCCCTCACCGACAACCTCTCCGAGCGGGTGGAGCTCCTCCTCGGCGCCTGGGTGGCGGCCGAGCAGGCGAAGCGGGCGGAGGCGGACCGCAGGCTGGAGCAGGCGGTCGCCGAATGGAACACCTTCGGTAACGAGGTCGGGTCCTTCGCCGACGAGCACTCCACGCTCTGATGGCCCAGTTCGACGTCCACCGGAACATGGGGTCCCATCGCCAGGAGATCCCGTTCGTGGTGGTCGTACAGTCCTCCCGACTGGGTGCCTACCGCCGCCGCGTGGTGGTCCCGCTGGTCCGCGCCACCGCGATCCGTGTCATCGAACCCACCTTGAACCCCACGTTCCAGGTCGACTCGACGGCGGTGGTCCTGCACCCCCTCGAGCTGGTGTCCGTGCCCGTTGACCGGCTCGGGGAGCACGTCGGCTCGCTCGCGGCGGAGGGAGACCGGATCATCGCCGCGATCGACGTGGTGATCTCCCGGGCGTGGAAGTAGCCGCAGGGTCGGACAGCCCGGGGCCCCCGCCCCCCGATCTCCGACCCACCTCCGACGTGGAGGGCCGTCCTCCGTCGTACACTCCCCCTCCGGAGACCCCATGCGCCGCCTCCTCGCCCTGCTCGCGCTGCTCCCGTTCCCGCTCCTGGCGGCGTCGCCGTCCGACCTGCCCGACCTCTCGGTTCCGCCGGCGGGGCTGGCGCGGGACGGGGCGCAGGACGTGGCGCTGATCGTGGCGGTGGAGGACTACGCGTTCCTGCCGGACGTGCCGGGGGCTCGGGCGAACGCGCTGGCGTGGGAGGGGTACCTCTCGGCGCGGGGGGTGTTCACGAAGCTCCTCGTGGACCGCGAGGTGACGCGGGGCGAGGTGCTGAAGCAGGCCGCGGCGGTGGGGGCCGAGCGCGGCAGCGGCGGGAAGGCGTGGCTGGTGTTCATCGGGCACGGGGCGCCGGGTCGGGACGACCACGGCTCGCTGGTGGCGATGGACGCGCAGCAGACGACGGACTCGCTCCTGACCTACAGCGTGGGGCAGCGCGAGCTCATCGACGCGCTCGGCGGCGGGGCGGGGGCGCCGGTGGTGGCGGTGATCGACGCGTGTTTCTCTGGCTCCTCGGCGTCGGGGACCCTCGCGCCGGGTTCGATGCCGGTTCGCCCGGTCGAGGTGGAGGTGTCCGCGAGCAACACCGTGCTGATGGCGGGGAAGAGCACCGAGTACGCGGGGGACCTCCCAGGGACAGGCCGGCCGGCGTTCTCGTGGCTGGTGCTGGGGGGCCTGCGGGGGTGGGCCGACGGGGACGGGGACGGCCTGGTGACGGGCACGGAGGTGGAGACGTGGAGCCGGCGTCAGCTCCTGCAGGTGGTGACGGGTCGGCAGCAGACACCCCAACTCGAGGGGAAGGCCGAGGTGGTGCTGGCGCGCGGGCGGGAGGCGGATCCGGGCGTGGTGGCACTGGTGCGGAAGGCGGCGCCGGTGGTGGTTCCGGGCCGGACGACGGGGCTCGGCTCGGACGACGATCTGCTGGGCGACGTGGACGCGATCGCGGCGAAGTTGCGGGAGGCGGAGGCGCTGAAGCAGCAGCTCTCGGAGGCGCGGGAGCGGGAGCTGACGGCGTCGGTTTCGCGGATCCAGGCGCAGGCGAAGGACACCTGGAGCAAGCTCGCGCCGCTTCGGGAGCTGGGGGGCCCGGAGGCGGAGGCGAAGGTGAAGGCGTACGTGGCCAAGTACGGGTCGGTGAAGGCTGAGTACGTGGACGCGGAGGGGACGTGGACGCGGGCGGTGGCGGTGGCGGAGGTGAAGGAGGCGGAGGGGTGGCTGGCGCGGGGGAGCGGCGGTGGCGCCACGGCGTCGGGCAAGGACTGGACGAGCCCGACGGTGGGGCTGATGAAGTGGATCCCTGGGGGGACGTTCACGATGGGGAGCCCGACGAGCGAGTCGGGGCGCGACGACGACGAGTCGCAGCACTCGGTCACGTTGACGAAGGGGTTCCTCCTGATGGAGCACGAGGTGACGCAGGGGGAGTGGGCCTCCGTCATGGGCTCGAATCCTTCGAGGTTCACCGCGTGCGGCGCGATCTGTCCGGTGGAGCAGGTGAGCTGGCTGGACGCGGTGGGGTTCGCGAACGCGCTCTCGAAGAAGGAAGGGCTGACCCCGGTGTACACGGTGTCGGGGGAGTCGGTGACGGCGAACTGGCGGTCGAACGGGTACCGCCTGCCGACGGAGGCGGAGTGGGAGTACGCGGCGCGGGGGGGGCAGTCGTACGTGTACGCAGGCGGGAGCGAGCTCGACTCCGTGGGCTGGGCGTCCTCGAACAGCGGGAGCACCACGCACCCCGGGTGCCGGAAGACGCGGAACGGCTACGGCCTGTGCGACATGAGCGGGAACGTCTGGGAGTGGGTGTGGGACTCGAAGGGGAGCTACGGCGGCAGCGCAACCGATCCCGCGGGCCCCTCGGCCGGCTCCTACCGCGTGTCCCGCGGCTGGGGGTGGTACAGCGACCCCGAGTACGCGCGGGTCGCCGATCGGTTCTTCAACGCCCCCTCCTACCGCGGCAACAACCTGGGGCTCCGCCTCGCGAGGTCCCTCCCTTGACCCTCGAACCCTCGCGCCCTTGGCGCCTCTTCGTCTTCGGCTCTGCCGCCGCCGACCCGGGCCCGCCGCCTCCCTGGAGGCCCGTCCGCCGGAAGAGCCGCGTGCGCAGCCGCGGCCCGGCGGAACGGGTCGGAAGGGGGGCGGGGCGAGAGCGGTCCCCGCGGATCGGCTCGGGGGTCCAGGGGGCGGAGCCCCCTGGGGGGTGCCCATGAAGATCAAGGTCTTCACCCTCCACCTGGATCCAGAGACGGGAGACTTCGACGATCGCGGCGTGGAGGCCTTCCTCCAGGAGCGCGACGCGCTCGGGGTGTACCACCACTTCTTCGCGCACGACGGCGCGCCGACGCTGGCGCTCGTGGTCCCCTACCGCGAGCAGGGACGGGGGCGGACCGCGGGTCCGCCGCGCGCGCCCGACGGGCAGCTCGAGATCCCGGTCGAGGACAGGCCGCTCTTCGAGGCGCTGCGCCACTGGCGCAACGAACGGGCCAAGAAGGACGGGCGGCCGTCCTACATCCTCTTCAACAACGGCCAGCTCGCGGCGATCGCCCGGGCGCGGCCGAGGACGAAGCAGGCGCTCGGCGAGGTGCCCGGGGTCGGCGAAGGCCGGCTCCGCGACTACGCGGACGAGCTGCTGGCGATCATCGCCGCGGCCGAGGCCTCCGGTGGATGACCCCGCGGTGCTGGTGGCGTGGGAAGCGGCGGTGGGGGACATCCTGGACCGGACCGCGCGCTTCCCGAAGTCGGCCCGCTTCACGTTCGCGGCGCGCATCGACGGCCTGGCGCTGGACATCCTCGAGCTGCTGGTGGAAGCGCGGTGGTCGCCGCCGCGCGCGAAGCGCGAGCTCCTTCGGAAGGCCGATGTGCGCCTCGCCCGCCTCCTCGTGCTCCTCCGCCTGAGCCACGACCGCCGGTACCTGGACAGCGGCGGCTTCGAACACGTCGTGCGCGCGGCGGACGGGGTGGGCCGGATGGTGGGCGGGTGGCGGCGCCAGGTGGAGTCGGTGGTGGAGGGTCCTTGACCCTGTTCGACCAGGTGGCCTCCTTCACGGCGCTGCGTCGCGCCGCGCTCCGCGCCGCGCGCGGGCACCGACGCCGCGCGGACGTCGCCGCGGTGCTCGTCGATCTGGAGCGCGAGGTGCTCGCCATCGAGCGGCGGCTCCGCGACGGGTCGTGGGCGCCCGCCCCGCTCACGACCTTCCCGATTCGGGACCCGAAGCCGCGGATCATCGCGGCCGCCCCGTTCCGGGACTGCATCGTGCACCACGCGATCTGCGCCGCCATCGAGCCATGGCTCGAGTCCGCCGCCGACCCGGACAGCTACGCCTGCCGGATCGGGAAGGGAAACCACGCCGCCGTGCGGCGGGTCCGCGCCCTCGCCGCCCGCAGCCCCTGGTACCTGAAGATCGACGTCCGCCACTACTTCGAGCACGTGCCCCACGGGTTGCTCCTCGACGATCTCGCCCGGCTGCTCCCGGATCGGTCCGTCCACCCCCTGATCGCCGCGGTCCTCGCCGGCGGTGCGACGGCGCCCGGGCTCGGCCTCCCGATCGGCGCCCTCACCTCGCAGCACCTCGCCAACCTGTACCTCGGACACCTGGACCACTTCGCGCGCGACCAGCTCAGAGTGGACGGCTGGGTCCGGTACATGGACGACATGGTGGCGTTCGGGGCAGACAAGGCGACCGTCCGCGGCTGGGCCGGCGCGCTCGGCGAAGAGGCGCGCCGCCACGGGCTGGTGCTCAAGGACGAGGTGACGGTCGTGGCGCCGGTCCACATCGGAGTGCCGATGTTGGGGTTCCGGGTCTGGCCGGGGCTGGCCCGGCTGGCCGCCGCGCGAGCGCGCCGGTTCCGGCGGCGGATGCGCGTCGCGCAGTCCCACGCCGCCGCAGGCAACGAAGGCGGGGCCGCACGGAGCGCCCAGAGCCTCGTGGCGTGGGTCGCGGCCGGCGACAGCCTCGCGTTCCGGCGGTCGTTCTTCGCCTCGCGGAACGGAAATCGTGCGAGGATGGCCCTCGGCTCGGAGGACGAGCCGGCTCCAACCGCGTGAACCGCGGCGGGGGGTGGAACAACAACCCCGAGAACGCGCGGGTCGCCAATCGGAACAACAACACCCCCTCCAACCGCAACAACAACCTGGGGCTCCGCCTCGCGAGCTCACGACACCCTTCTGGGTCGGCCCGAAGCGACGCGCCCACGGACGCGCCGCCTGTGCCAGGGTCCTGACCACTCGCCTCCACGCCGGCGCGGGGCAACCCGCCGAAGACCCGGCCCCTCCCGCGCGGGAGGGGCCCTCCCACCACGAAGCGCTCGCGCGCCACCGGGGGGCGTTGCGGGGGGCGGAGAGCCCCCCGCCCCCCGATCTACTGGACCTCGAAGGCGAAGGACCCGTCGTCCGCGGGGGTGACCACCACCGACGCCACGGGCTGCGGGTTGGCGCCCGCGTCCGGGGTGCTCAGCGCGACGTCGAAGGTGCGCACGGTGTAGCCGGCGGCCACCTGGAGGCGCGCGGTCGTGGGGGCCTCGCCCGCGTAGTAGTCCACCGCGATGTCGAAGGTCCCGGGCTCCCCGAGCGTGGCGAGTGACTCGCAGCTCACGTAGTAGTGCTCGGGGCCGAAGCCGTCGGTGTCGTCGTGGTCGAGGTACCCGTAGGTGCCGGCGGTGTCGCCGTACCACACGGCCCCGCCGTCGGGCTCGTACACGTAGAGGTCCACGTCGGGCTGCTCGTCCCACTCGAGGGTCAGGGTGATGACCCCGTCGGTGACGGTGGCCTCGGGGACCTCGAGGCCGTCCACCGCCGCCTCGACCGCCGCCACGATGGCCGGACCGAGCACGTCGCCCTCGAGGTAGGTCGCCACGAAGTTGTGGTGGAGCCCGTCCTCTTGGCTCGTGTCCCGGTTCGCGGCGGTGGACGGGAGGGTGGCGGGCGAGACCGCGGCCACCGCGGCGATGACGAGGTCGTTGTCGGCGGTGATCCAGCTCCCCCCGTCGGCGACGCGATCGGCCGGGCTCGCGACGCCCACGAGCGCGAAGCTCTCGGGCTCGAACCCCTCCTCGCCGGCCATCACGGCGTCCCAGGCGGCGTTGGCGTAGAAGTTCCCCTGGCTGTGACCCACCAGCACGATGGGGTGTCCGGCCATGAGCTCCCCCCGGTAGAACTGGACGTGGCGCTCGAGGTCCTCGTCCACCACCCCCGCGTCGGCGAAGAGGGCGCCCAGCTCCGCGCTCACGGCGGCGGCGTCCACCTCCAGGCCCAGGGCCCCGGACAGGAGCCCGAGCGCGCTGGCGACGTCGTCGACGACCTTCTGGCGGAGCACCTCGACGAGCTGCGGGAAGGCCGACTCCCACTCGTTGAAGGCGAGGTGGCTCGTGAAGCGGAGGTCGGGGTGGGCGGACTCGAGGCCGGGCCGGACCCGGGCGTCGAGCGCGTAGCTGGAGGCGGTGGCCTCCATCAGCAGGTTGCTCATGCCGTTCCCGTACACGAGCGCGACCTCGGGGCTGGAGGTGCAGTCGGCGGCGAAGGCCACCGAGGCGAGGAGCGCGATCAAGACGCACCCCCATCCGCGCGGGCGGCGCAGGCGGTGGCGCGCTCGGAGGCGGGGATGACGGTGTACACCTCACCGCCCAGGTGAGCCTGGCGGGCGGTCCAGGCGGCGAGGGTGTCCCCTTCGGACAGCGTCAGGTTCTGGATCCCTACCACCGGCTCCGTCGCGTCCCCCAGCGCGTGGAAGGCGCACGCCACCGCCACGTTGGCGTCCTGGGCGGCGGCGCGGACGCCGTCGACGTCGTCCGCCGGTAGGTCCAGGATGGCCTGCATCGACCCCGCCACGTCCCGGAGCGCGTCCCGGGCGGCGGGGTCGTCGGTGTACGCGTCCACGTAGGCCTCGACGTCGTCGCGGACGCCGTCTCCATCGGCGTCCACCGCGACGACGTCGTCGTCCTTCCCCCCGGCGCCGGCGCACCCGAGCACGCCCGCCACCAGCAACGCCGACAGGAGCCGGCGCACCCAATTCGTCCTTTCCATGACACCTCCGCTGTGGTCCGGTGCGGCCGGGATGGTCCGAACGGGACACACTCCAGGTAGGCCGCGGGCCGAGCGGTGTCGTCGGAGGTGGATCGGAGAACGTCCGAGCCAGCCGAGCGGGAGCGAAGGCCGGCTACCTCTCCACCGCACACCGGTTCATGTCGGGCCGGCAGCTCACCGTCACCGTGGCGCCGTCCACCCCGTTCGCGGTGATGGACCTGGACTTGGGGGTGGGACTCGCGCCGCCACCCATCCAGGCGCAGGTGATGGAGAGGGTTCCGGGGGGCATGGTGGCGCCCGCGGCGCCCACGGCGATCCCGTTGGCCTTCACCGTGCAGCCGCCCTCGACGTTGGCGCGGACCCGCACCGAGCCCGCAGGCTCGGCGGCCGACACGACGGCGGGCGCCGGGGGGACGGGGTCCGCCGTCCCAGCAGCGGTCGCCTCCGGGGCCGTGGCGGCAGCGCCGCCGCGCTCGCTCGCGCCCGCGGCTGCGCGCGCGGCGCTTGCGGGAGCTGGGCTCGAGCCTGACGCCGTCGAACCCGAGGCGGGCGCCGCGGCGCTGGCTACCGGGACCACGACGCCCGCCGCGTCCGCCGGCGCGGCCTCCGGCGCACCGGGGCCAGCGGTCCCCGCCGGCACCCCGGCATCGACGGGAGCCTCGACCGCGGCCACCGGATCGGACTGCCGCCCGAACCACCACCACGCCCCGCCGCCGACGACCAGCAGCGCCACGAGCCCAACCCCCAGCACCCCCACGCCGGCGGCGGCGCCGAGGACGGCCGCCCGCCCGGTGCCGCTCGGGGCGGGGGGCTCTGTACCGAACGACCCGGGCGTCAGCGTCCGCCCCGCGCCGGCGGCCGCCCCCGTCAAGGTGGACTCGCCGGTCTGCCGTCCGCCGGTGGCCCACCCGCGCAGGTCGCCCCCGGTGGTGGCGCGCGCGAGGTCGTCCAGGCGCACGCGGACCTCCTCCATGGACGGCCGGGCGGAAGGGTCGTCGTCGAGCATACGCGCCACCAGCGGCCCGATCGGGTCGCGCCCCAATGAGGCGAGCGCGCGGGCATGGTCGGCCGAAGAGCGGAAGCGGCCCCCGGTGCGAATCGCGAGCAGGGTTGCGCCGAGCCCGTACACGTCCTCGGCCGGCGTGGACGGCGCCCGCGCGCCCACCTCGGGCGCGGCGAAGCCGGGGGTGTGCGGGCGGCCGAACCCGCGACGGGTCTCCCCCTCGCGGTAGTCCGGCGCGGCCCAGGCGGCGCCGAGATCGAGCACGCGCACCTCGCCGGACCGGGTCACCATCAGGTTCCCCGGCTTGAGATCCCGGTGGAGCAGGTTGAGCGCGGCCCCGCCACCGTCGGGCCGGAAGTTCCACGCCGCGACGAGCGCCTCGGCCACCCGGGCGCCCACCTCAGCCACGACGCGGGTGTCCACGCTGCGCCCCTCGAAGCTGGCGAAGGTCCAGCCGTCCACCAGCTCCATCACCACCGCGGGGCCTTCCGGCAGGGTGAGGATGTCGTGCACGTGCACGAAGCGCTCGTGGGGGTGATGCAGCATCAGCCGCAGCTCGTCGCGGAAGCGCACTGCCTCGGCCTGAGCGAGTGGATGAAACACCTTCACCGCGACGTTCTGCACGCCGCCGTCGCGCTCGCGCGTGGCACGCCACACCACGCCGAAGCCGCCTTCGCCGAGGACCGAACCGAACCGATACCGCCAGCCCCCCGCCTCGGCCGGCGCCGGGGACTCTGCTGCTCTACTTCCCATCGTCGCTACGGTACCATGCCGCCACAGACCTCCGATCCACCTCCGACATGGGCGCGGCGGGGGCGACGTACAAGCAACACGACTGGAGTCCCCGTGAAGAAGCTCGCCCTCCTCCTCCCCCTCCTCCCCGTAGTCGCGCTTGCAGCCGGCAAGAAGGACGCGCCCCCCGTCAACCAGTCCACCCCCACGCAGGTCCCGCTCTCGGGGCTGTACCTGCGCAACACCTTCGACACCGATCCCACCGAGTACATCGGCGGGTTCGTGATGAACCCGGAGGGCGTCCCGGACGACGCGGCAGCGAGCAAGCTGGCCTGCTCCACCTTCGTCTCCTACAAGGAGGTGGGCGGCGGCGGCGTCACCACCACCGACTTCTTCACCGCCTCGCAGGGCGCGGCGCTCAAGCTCGGCGTGCCGCCGGTCGCCTCGGGCCAGGCCGGGTTCGACCGCGGCGTCACCCTCCTGGTGCAGTACACCGCCACCAAGAAGTGGCAGGCCGTCGTGGACGACCCGGGCGGCTTCGCCAACTGCTGCGCCACCTACCCCGACCAGTGCCGGAAGCAGTACGTCGGCGAGTTCCTCGCGGGGACCGGGAAGATCTACAGCGAGATCCAGGCGAAAGGCGGCGCGAAGGCCGGGGCCGTCGCCAGGGGCGTGGCCGGGCAGGTCATGGCCTACGCCGGCAAGCAGTGGAGCTACACCAACGAGTTCCCCAACGAGGTCGCCTTCGCCTTCAAGCTGAAGGACGCGCCGGTGGCGAACGCGGCGGCGTTCAAGGACCCGATCTGCGCCTCGGACTGGCAGAGCCAGGTCCCCAACGACCCGCGCGGGCACTGGGAGCGCGCCGTCTCCGACGTGATGCCCGACGAGGCGGGGGCGCAGTCGAACGCCTGGGACCACGCCGCCCTGCAGATGGCGAAGTGGTGCGGCGTGGACGTCTCGCTCGGCACGACGGGCGGGCGCACCGACGTGAGCGACGGCGGCTCGACGAGCACCCGCATGGGCGCGTCCACCGAGTTCTCGCTGGCGGCGCAGGCGCTGGTCTCCCGGATGCGGCTGGTCTGCTCCAGCCAGGAGAAGGCCGAAGCTCCGCGCGGCTACCAGTACAAGCTCACCGGCCTCTACCTGCTGCCGCAGTCCGAGGTGACCTCGAGCTGCGCGGCGCTGAAGGCGGCCATCCCCGGGGTGGTCACGCCATGATCCTGGGCGTCCTGGCCGCGCTCGCGGGGCCGGCTCCAGCCGGCTGCCCGCCGCTGGAGAGCCTCGGGCTGGACCCGGGCGCCTACGAGCTCGAGTACGCGGCCGTGGACGGCGTGCGGTCCGAGCGCGGGAAGGCGATCGAGGAGGCGGGACGGATCGCCCGCGAGCGGCTCGCCGGGAGGCTCCAAGGAGGCCTGCCGGACCTGGCCCGCCTCACGCTGGAGCGGCGAATCGGGG
>Ga0172372_10005186_pt1 | contig 18231 bp, 22 predicted proteins | sample LakKiv5m_2_FD_114544 | JGI IMG/M metagenome (GOLD analysis project Ga0172372, IMG submission 114544) | Freshwater microbial communities from Kabuno Bay, South-Kivu, Congo - kab_092012_9.5m | ecosystem: Environmental > Aquatic > Freshwater > Lake | place: Democratic Republic of the Congo...
CACACGCATCATAGCGTGAAGCACTGCTTCGGGTTGAGCGTAGAAGTAAAACGCTTTGCCGTTGCCCATATCGTGCAACTCGCCAGAGGTTGCACCCCAGTTGAACATCTGATTAAAGAAGTTCTCGATTTGGGTTAGTGTGCCTTCCAAGAGGAAAGCGGTTGTGTTGCCGAAGGGTTGCATTGTTATGTTGATTTGGTTTTTCATAGAGTCTATGTTGCCTTTTGGTTGATGTTTCGTCAAGGGTTTATTTTACAACTTCGCCCATATACTTCTGATGAGCTTCGTCTTTCTTGGCTTGAGCTTCTGCCACGATATTGTCGAGGCGTTGGGCAGAGGCTTGGAAGCCAGCCGTGATAGCCTCAAGGCGTTTGATGGTTTCGTCTAGGTTGAATTTGATGTTTGCTTTAACTTTCATACTCCTAATCTATCACAGATATCTATTTTGTCAATAGCCACAGAGCATTTTTCTTCAGTTAAATTTCATTGATTATCAGCGACTTACAGAGAATCGCAGAAAAAGATACCCCCTATTTTTGAAAAAATTGACCTTTTTTGTTTTGGAAACTAGGCGCGGGGGTACTAATATCATTCTCCCCATAACAATAAAACTATTATTCTATATATAATTTAAATTAAAATTGCCGCTATTCATTTAAATATAATATTTGTTTTGTTTTCTTGTCTCTTATATCTATAGTAATAAAACTATTTTTACCTGATATGTATAGGATAGATTCGCCGCTACTCTTTCTAAAATAATTTATTTGTATATTTGCTATTCCTAACCAGTATCCTAAGATAAAAACAAATAATCCAAATAAAAGAAAACCCTTTGATTTCATTGATAGGTATACTTACACCCCCCTTTTTTAAAAATCCGTTATTTGAGCTTATATTATTATATTTTTGAGATTAAAAAAATCCAGAAAGATATTTTTCTCTAAAGGTCTTTTTATATTTACTTTATATTATATTTATTGTAATCTATAGGATAGATAACATGATAAAAAATATTAGCCTAATCGCTTCTGCTTTAGTCCACGCGGCCGGATTAACGGCTTTTATTATCCTTGACCTCCTCGCACCAAAGGCCAAAAAACAATTTATTGAGTTTGAAAGTTATGCTATACCAGAAGAGCAATTATATGAAGCCCCACCATTAGAATCTTCAGAAGATGATATATCAGAACAATATATAAGCTATTCAAATAAAAACTCAATTGATCCCGTTCCAGAACAAGATACAGCTTATATTGATCAGGAAATTATTAAATCATTATCTCCTAATATATCATATATGCCAAAAGTCAAAAATAAAATTAAAGGGGGACTACTTAATGGGTTTGGCGATGGAAAGTCTAAAAAAGAAGGTTCCCCTCCAACTGGAAATATTCTAGGAACAAATATTTCCGCAAGAAACCTAGGCGTAATTCTTGATATATCGCCAAGCATGACCCCATATATAGACGAACTCGAAAGGGATGTAAGAAGCGGATTTAAAAACTATTCTATAGAGAGAATAAATGGTTGCGAATTAGTTACAACCGCTAGTCCTACGATTAGAGCAATAAGAAATTTAACTTCAAAAAATGTAGACGCAATATATTGGTTTTGCGATTTGCAAGACGAACAAACGCCAAAAGCTTTACTAGCGATGAGTAAATCTTTAGAAAGAAAAAACATAAAACTTTATATTAAATCTTTAGACAAGCGGCCAAATTTTTATTTGGTTCGTATAGTTAATAGATCTGGAGGAGAAGTATTATGAAAAAATTTATATTTATATTACTTTTCGCATTTAGTTCTTACGGACAACTTCAAGGTTTACCAAATTCTTGTTTAATAAATAGTATTATAGCTTATGAAGATATAAGAAGATCTTTTCAAGATAAAAATGTATGGGGAAACATATTAGTATATAAGATTATAAATCCAAAAAATCCAAGATCTTTTTTGGGTCATGCGGTTTCTATATTCCATTGGAATAATACATACTATGTTTATGATATAAATCAAGGATCTTTTCAATTAGACACAAAAGATATAGGATTAAAAAGAAACCCATTAAGAGCAGCTAAACTTATTGAATATAAAAATAAAATTATAGACGCAGAATATTTAATAGATAATTAACGCTTTAATTCTACAGTTTGCCGCACAGATTTCTTTCCATTACCACCATACTTATCAATAAATAATTGATCTTGAATTAAAAATTCTTCCGTACAGGTTGTTAATCCATTTTCTTCTAATTGTTCAGTATATCCAATATTTACAAAAATTAATATTAAATAAACAAAAAATAACTTCATATATGTATATTATACATAATTTATAAAACTTGTCAATCTATATTAATAAGTGTAAATATAATATATGTTTAAATTTATCGTTGGGGCTTCGGCCCTTTTGTTAGCTGGATGCGCTGCCTTTTTTTCCGTTAAAGGTATAGCTCTTCTTTTTGCAGCGAGCTTTTGGAGCGTAGCAATAATGGCTGGATCACTAGAAATAGCAAAACTTGTAACAGCTTCATATTTATATAGATATTGGCAAGATATTAATAAACTATTAAGAAAATATATGTTAGCCGCTACAATACTCCTCATGGGCATAACTAGCCTTGGTATATTTGGTTTCCTTTCTGATGCATTTCAAAGAAACTTTTCTCAATATAGTTTAAATGTAGCAAAAATTAATAGCCTTAAAAATCAACAGTCTTTCTTTACTTCTCAAATAGAATTTAATAAAAGCAAATTAAAAGATCTTATAGAATTACAAAAAACATATCAAACCTCCTTAGATAGCGCAGTAAAGCAAGATGTAACCACAACTAAAACAACTGGCGGCGGTTTATTTGGCGGTCAAAAAACAGAAAAAGTAACAGATTCTAAACTATTAGATAGCCGCAATAAAATAGTTGAAGGCTCTCAACAAAATATAACAAGCCTTTTTAATCAAATTCAAGCAGTAACTTCTGAATTACAAGGCTTAGAGCAAAAAACGTCTCAAACTACTCAAGAGATAATAACGCTAGAAGCGGATAATACAAAAGGCGAGATTGGAACATTTAAATTCGTAGCAGAAGCTTTTGGAATGAAAATAGAAAATGCAGTTAGACTTTTTATAATTTTAATTGTTATAGTTTTTGATCCATTAGCAGTAGCATTAGTTATTGCTTATAATAATTTGACCACAAGAAGACACGATAAAACTATTGAAAAAATAGTAGAAATTGAAAAACCTATAGAAAAAATTATAGAAAAACCAGTTGAAGTTATTAAAGAGATATATCATAGTTATAAACGCGGCACAAAACCAAAACATAATCCAAATCTAGCAGATCCTAATATTAAATAGATAATTACAAAATAAATGTGTAATAATTTATGGAAGTTTAATGTCTAAAAAAAATAAACGTAAGCAAGAAGACAAATCGCCAGTAGTTCCTCAAAGAGATAAAATTGAAGGATCACTAGATATTCGAGAATTACAATGGACAGATAATCAGAAAAAATTTATACAATTACTTCAAGATAAAACTACAAAAATTGTTTTCTGCAAGGGTCCCGCAGGAACAGCAAAAAGTTTACTTTCCGTATATGCGGCACTTCAAGCTTTAAATAGTAAAAAAATAGGAGAAATTTTCTATATTAGAAATCCAGTAGAAAGCTCTACTCATAATCTTGGATTTCTTAAAGGTGATCTTCACAGCAAATTAGATCCATATTTGCAACCATTAATGGATAAACTTCACGAATTATTACCAAAGAATCAAGTAGATAATCTTTTAAAACAAGAAAGAGTTAAAGGTTTACCAGTAGGATTCCTTAGAGGTTTAAGTATAAATGCTAGTTATATTATCTGTGACGAAGCCCAAAATTTAAGTATACATGACCTTCTTCTCATTACTACTAGAATGGGCAGATTTAGTAAACTTATATTGATAGGAGATATTAGACAATCAGATATTAAAAATAGTGGATTTGAAAAAATTTATGATCTTTTTAACGATAAGAAAAGCTCCGACAAAGGTATTATGACATTTAAATTTGGCACAGATGATATTATGAGAAATGATATATTAGCTTATATAATAGAAAAATTTGAAGAGCTAGATAAGAAAAAATAATTTATATTAATTTTTAGGTGTAATAATAGTTATGTCAGAATTATTTAGAGATTCGGGATTTGAAAAAACAGCATTAGTAGCAACCGTTAATAGCGCTGGCGTTGTAATAAGCGCACCAGGAGCAGGAAAGAGCATTTATCTATTAGGAGTAAATGCGCATGCAGATACAATTTTAAAAGAAACAGATGGAAGTGGTGCAACTATTTTTGCAGTTGCAGCTGGAAATTGTAATTTACCAGCAACTATTAAAGTAACATCAGATACAGCAGTATATAGTACAGCTTCGAACCACACTTCAATATTCTACTATATTAGTAGTACCAATTAATATTTAGAATAACTTATTTTTTTAGCATATAATAATATATGTTAAAAATATACTGCCCTGAGTGCGGTGCACCTACAGAATATTCTATGCAGAAACCTAAATTTTGTAGTTCTTGTGGATATTCTTTTTTTAATGGAAAAAATCAAACAATATTGGCTAATACAAAAACAATAGTTAAAGAAACTAAAATTATAGAAAATGAAGACTATTTGGAAGACGAAGGCGAAGAAGTCAATAATATTCCATCAATTAATAATCTATTATTTGACCTAGAAATCCAATCTGAAAATAAAGAAAAATTAGGAAAAATAATGGGTAGTTCAGCGGGAGGAGAAAATCTTTTAAGAAAAAATAGAATAGATGAAAAAATTGATAAGAAGAAAGTGTTAGAAGATTTTGCTAGGGAAGCTGGTGCTATTAAACCATCTACAAGAACGGCATCCCAATCGATTAGAAATCGAAAGGGAAAGAAAGATGGCTAAAAAACAAAGAAGCTTTGAAGATTGCATAGACATAATAAACACTGAAATATTAAAAAGAAAAAATAAGTGGAATTTAACTGCGATTGCTTGGATGGATTTTAGTGATGTTTCGCAAATTTTAAGATTTCATATTTACAGAAAGTGGAGTATGTATGATGCTAAAAAACCACTAGAGCCTTGGGTTAATAGAATAATAAGCAATCAAATTAAAAATCTTATAAGAAATAATTATAGCAATTATACAAGGCCATGCCTTAAATGTTCAGCCGCAGAAACGGAAGATGGTTGTTCAATTTATGGCAAACAATGTAGCGCTTGTCCTTTGTATGCGAATTGGGAAAAAAATAAAAAAAATGCACATGACACAAAACTTACTGTTAGCTTAGAAAATCATACAAACGAAATAGGCAATATGAAACAAAATGATTTTAATATTGAAACCACGGCGCAAAATATTCATATTAAAATGGAAAAAATTTTAAAACCAATTGAATGGAAGATATATAAATATCTTTATATTGAAGGAAAAAACGAAGAACAAGTTGCTAAGCTTATGGGATATAGAACAAGTGAAAAAAATAGAATTGCCGGATATAAACAAATTAAAAATTTAAAAAAAGCTATTATCATAAAAGTCAAAAAACATTTATACAACGGAGATATCGACATTATATGAGCGAAGAAATTTTAATATTGACAGAAGAGCAACAATTAAAACTCTTAAACGAATGGAATAATCGCCCAACAAATCCTCCATCTCTAGCAGAGCTAGTTAAATTAGCTTTTGATAGAGAAGATTTAGACGGAAGATCAAAAGAGGGGAAAGCTGTAAAACAATTTCTTGCTTCAAGAAAAATTAAACCTAGAAAAAGTCACGAATATGAAGCTAAAGGTCTTTTAGAATTAACTTTAGAGCAAAAAGAATACGTAAGTAATAATTGCCACACGATGACTGGATTAGAAATAGCAAAAATATTATTTAAAAACGATTCTTTAACTAATTTATGCCAGGAAACTAGAAGTATTTTAGAGTATATGAAATCTTTACCAAGTAATATAAAGTATAATAACGTTGAAAATGAAGAAGCTGCAAATGGAGAATATAAACCTCCACGTAGCGAAGAAAGAATGATGGCGAAAGTAAATAGATACATATTAAATGGTATAGATAAAAATAAAATAACTCATAAAGAAAAGAAAGAAGTTAATTCGTTAATTGGATACATGAATACTTTTAGATTTTGTCATCAAATTAATTTATATGACGACGAAAGAGACAGGGAATTATTCGAAAGCAGCTTTGTGAGATATACTTATGATAAAAGCGATTTAACGCAAGAAGAAGTAGATCAATATATTGTTCTCTCTACAGAAGTAGTAATATCTTCGAATATTCAACAAACAATTAATTTGCTTCAAAATCAAATTGACATGGCCATCCAAGAAGATGGGAAAATCCCTATGGCCCTTGTAGAAGCTAGTAATACGGCGAGGAAAGAATATAATGACTGCGTAAATCGTCAACAAAAATTACTTAATGATTTAAAAGTTAAAAGAAGCGAAAGACTTAGCAAGCAAGTAAAAGAGACCGCTTCAATTATTAATCTTGTCCAAATGTGGAAAGAAGAAGAAAGTCGAAATAAATTATTAAAAATGGCCGAACTTAGAAAAAATATTTTAGAAAAAGAGATAGATAGATTATCATCAATGGATGAAGTTAAATGTAAAATTCTAGGCATCTCAAGAGATGAAATTTTAAACGGATGAGCGTAGTATGTAAAATTGACGGAAAAGAATTTAAAGATGAAAAAACACTTCATCTTGCATTAAGGGGTTACGGTTTAAATAAAGAAAAATATTACCATAAGTATTATCCTAAAAAAGATTTACTTACGGGAGAAGTTATAAACTTTAAAAGCAAAGAACAATATCTTAATAGTGATTTTAATGATAAAAACAATATGAAGAAATGGCTTAAAGAACAGTCAGTAGAAAAAGCCAAAGAATATTGCAAAGCGCTTCTTATTAAGAGAAAAAAAGAAAAAAATTTAATTTATTCACCTTCTCAAGTTGAACTAAGGACTATAATGAGTCCATCAATTATTTTCTATAATAAAATATTTAAAGATTATTACGATTTATGCTCTGAGGTTGGATTAGAAAATAAATTTATTCATCCAGATAATATTTCAAATCAATTTAAAAATAGCCTTTCTTCTAAAGATACGATTTATGTAGATACAAGAGAACAAAGCTGGTTAAAATTTGATATACCATTTGAAATTAAAACTTTATCTTACGGAGATTATGCATTTAATAATGATAATTGCAATTGTTATATAGAAAGAAAAAGCTTAAGCGATTTTATTAGTACATTAAGTAGTGGTAATTTTAATAGATTTAAAAATGAAATAGAGAAAGCGAAAAAAGATGGTGCATATTTAATTATAATAATTGAAGATAAATTATCAAACGCATTAAGTTTTCAATATTTACCCCACATAAGTAAAAAAATAAAAGCAACACCAGAGTTTATATTTCATAACGTTAGATCTCTTATTCAAGAGTACTTAAATATACAATTTTTATTTGTTGATGGAAGAAAAGAGATGAAAAGGATAATAGAAACAATTTTTGCAAGTAATTGTTTTTATAAAAAAATTGATTTGCAACTTGCATATGATTTAAAAAGATTATGATTGATTGTCCAAAAAAATATTTAAAAGAGGTTAAGGATACTAATTTAGAATTATCCCAATTAAAAGGAATGCTTAATGATAAAGAGGCGAAAATAACACTAGCTAAATTTTTAAGAGCTAATATAGGATTTACTACAGAATTAATCAGCGGAGTCAAATTAGCTCCTTATCAAGAACTTCATTTAAAAGCTTTTTTTAATAGAAATTTTAATATGTGTGTTTTTGGTAGAGGCTGTGGCAAAACTTTTATGGCTGCAGTTTTTTGTTTTCTTCAGTGCATTTTTGAACCAAACACAAAAATATTAATTGCTGGTCCGACTTTTAGAACAGCAAGATTTGTATTTAATAATTTAGAAAAAATAGTAAATAGCCAGGGCGCAGAATTATTGAGTCAATGTTTTGGGGCAAAAGCAAAAAGGAATGATCAATTTGAATGGCAAATTAATGGAGGAACAATCACGGCGATCCCATTAAATGGAGAAAAAATAAGAGGTTTTAGAGCTAACGTGTTAGTGCTTGACGAATTTTTACTTTTACCAGAAGAAATAATTAAAAATGTTCTTATGCCATTTCTTGTTGCTCCCCAAAATATTAAAGAAAGAATGGAAATAAGAGAAATGGAAGATAAATTAATTTCAGAAGGCTTAATGAAGGAACAAGATAGAATGGTATTTGAAAATACAAGTAAAATGCTTGCTTTTTCTTCGGCAAGTTTTACTTTTGAAAATCTTTATAAAACTTATACAGATTGGACAGAAAAAATTATTAGTAACGATATTGGCGAAGCTACTTACTTTGTAAGTCAAATGAGTTACGAGGCTCTCCCAGAAGAAATGATAGATAAAACAATTATTGAAGAAGCTCAAGCTGGAGGATCTAGCCATAGCGGTTTTCTTAGAGAATATTGCGCTAGATTTACGGATGGAAGTGATAGTTATTTTAATGCTAAAAAAATGGAAGACTGCACATTAAAACTGGGAGAAAAGCCTCATACTTTACTTAAGGGTAATCCAAATAAAAAATATATTTTAGGCATTGACCCTAATATGAGCGACAGTCCAAACGCAGACTATTTTGCAATGGCAATACTAGAAGTAGACGAAGAGAAAAAAGAAGGCATATTAGTGCATACGTATGCTGGTCTTGGCAATTTAAAAAATCATGTTGCTTATTTGTACTATATATTAAATAACTTTAATATTGTTTTTATGATATTAGATAATGCTGGCGCAGACGTATTTCTTTCGGCTTGTAATGAATCTGAATTATTTAAAAAACAAAAATTAGAAATAAAAACTTTTGAGTTTGATTCAGATTTAGATGGTATAGAATATGAGATGATGGTAAAAAATGCAAAAAGAAAATATAATCTAGAAGATAAAAGAATAGCTTTTAATCAAGTATTTACTAATACTTTTATTAGAAAAGGAAATGAGCATTTACAGGCTTGTATAGATTATAAAAAAATATGGTTTGCTAGTAGAACCGCAGCAAATGAAGATTTTTTTAATGAAGTTATTAATAAAGGCGCGCCAGTGGAATTAATGAAAACAGAAGATAAAAAAGATTGGACGATATTAGATTTTATAGAAAATCAAGATGATTTTATGTATCAAACTAAAAAACAATGCGCCCTCGTAGAACATTCTAGCACTAGTAGAGGCACGCAAACATTCGATTTACCTCAGCATTTAAAAAGAAGCACCTCAGCAAATAAGGCTAGAAAAGATAATTATTCGGCTTTAATGTTATCAAATTGGGCTTTAAAATGTTATTTAGATATAATTAGCTCTGTAGAACAAACAAATTCTGCTAGTTTTACACCAATTATGGTGCAATAAAATGTGTAATTTCAAAAAGGAATAAGGAATATAAAATGAGCGATTGTCCATGTGATAAAAGAAATCCTGGTAGTTACGCACAAAGCCCGCTTTTGACTACGACTTTACCTGGGGCTACTATAAGTCCAGAGCAATATTGGTACAATACTTGGGGAGCAGGAGGAGGAGGATTAAATGATCCATATTGGTGTCAGTATTATGTTTGTAATTGCGAAAGAGCTCAAATTGATGGCTGCCCAGGAGAACGACCAGATTGGTTTTATTTTTCTAGAGGCATTGCATGGTACAGACATAGACATGATGGTAGTTTATATGTTTATACAGCTAGAAATCCAAATGCACTGTTCCAAGCTTTTTATGAAGCGTACTGCCAAAACCAAACTTCTCCTCCAGTACTAACATTTCCTCCAATACAATCCCCAAAACAATCAATTAGTCCGCAATTTTTCTTGAATGTAACTACTAATTTTCCTAGCGGTCCAGCTATTGGTTATGCAAGTAGTAATACTCAAATAGCTACAGTTTTTGATGGTAAAGTAACACTTGGTAAATTTGGAGGAGAAGTGACAATAACTGCTAGTCAAGCTTCAAATTGTTTTCCTCCAGCAGTAGAATCTCAATCTTTCTTAGTTTATGGTATTACGGGTTTACCGAGTGCTTCAAATATAAAATGGGGTCAAACACTTGGTAATTCTATTATAACAGGAGGCGGAGCAAATTTACCAGGAGTGTTCTCATGGACTAATCCAAATATTATTACAAATGTAGGAACATTTAAATATTCTGTTACATTTACTCCTACCGATACAACTTGGGGACCATTTACAGCTAAGATTCCAGTTACAACCACAAATGTAATGATTACATCTTTTACTCATTCAAATAAAATTGGAAAAATTACTGCGAGCAGTAATACGAGCCCAATGGGGGCTTTTAATAGCGCATATAATTTTACTGGTATGAAAGGTATATTGTATTTTAATAGCGGATATGATAATTTAACTTCTGTTGATGCTCAATATTTGGGAGTAAGAGATGTACATTTTAAATCAAGACAACTTTTTCAAGAAGGCATATATACTGGAATTACGCCATCAGGTTTATCTTATCTAGATTTAACAAGTAATGCGTTAACAACAGAAGCAATAGATGGTATATTAATTAGCATGCAACAAAACGCTAAAAAATTTGGTATTAAAAGTGGAGAAATATATTTATGGGGTGGATCAAGCGGATGGAACCAGTTTCCTTCAGAAAGAGGACTTGAAGCAAGAAAAGAGTTAATAAATCCTCATACTTTAAATTATAGCGGAATTCTTTCTCTAAGTGGCGAGGCACAACAAACTGGAGTTATAATTTATTTAAATAATTATCCTAATTATGTGTTTTTAACAGGTACAAATATTAGCGGGAATATTTTATCAATAGTAAATAAGACTCCTGCATTTGTAGATTCACAAGCAAGTTATACGGTATCACCATATATAAATAGTGGTTGTTTATTTGTGAGAAATTTTAATGGAACAGTAAGCGGTTCATTTAGTTTTGGAATTAGCGGTTGGAATAGTTTTAGCCCCCAGCCAATTTCGGGTTCATTTAATTTATTGGCTTCAGGAGGAAAAAATTTTGGTAATTGGAGAGTTGGAATTAATAGATGGGTTGAGGGACTTGGAGAGGGCAGAGGAGAAACCAAAACAATTCCTCCTAAATCAGTGAATTCATTTAATATAAATTCAAATAAATTAAATTTAAAATACATAACTGATCTAAAACCAAACCAAACAATTAATATTGCTTTAATTAATTATCTATTTCGAGGTCAAGCAGACATATCTAGAAATGCAAGAATAGACATAGTTGACGCAAATTTTCTTAGTGTGCCTTATGATTCTAGATTAGCATTATATTCATCATATTTGTTAGCTAGTAGAGTAATAGGACCCGAAACGCTTGCGCCAAGCAGTGGACCAGCTACTGAGTATAAGAATGGTAAAATTGGAGCATGGGCTTATGGACACGCTGGCGGTGGGCCAGAAGTTACTTTTAATTATAGTGCCCTTTCAGAAAACTATAGATATAGTGGGTGCACAGACCCATTTTTAGAAGGTGTAGATTGTGCGGGGACTGGACCTTACGGTGGATCTACGCAAGCTGGTTTGCTATCTCCATATCCGTTTGATGGAAATACTGTTGAATGCCCTATAGATTGTATAACTAATAATTTTGGTAAAAATGTAATATTATTTTTTGAAGGAGTAGCGCCATATTTACTTAGTACCTCCACAACTAACTTTTTTATAGACGAATCCATAGCTTATAATAAATTATATTATCCAGCTGGAAAAAATTGTGGAAATACAATTGGATCTTCGATTTTTGTTTCTCCCGCAATTACTGATATATTTTCTGTTCCAGAACCAAATCAAGGAAACATTTGTAGCCAAAGATCTATTGCTCGTGATCATGCAAGAATAATTTAGTTATTAATCTATTTTAAGCATATAATAGTGTAATATTATCAATAAAATGAGTAAAAAAAATCAAAAAAATCAAAAAATAGAAAAAAATAACGAAATTCAACCTTTGATGGTGTCTGATGCTTCTTATAAAGAAATTAAAGCTGCGACTAGTAGCTCTGAAATACAAACAAGAAGAAATGCGGCTAGCTCAATAATAAGAACAGATAGATATAAAAATATAGATGATGGATTAATACCATTTAGATATTCTACAGGAATAAAAAATAACTCTAATATGAATATCAGAGATGCGGTTATTTTATGTCAAAAATGTTATTATAATTTTGCAATTTTTAGAAATACGATAGATTTAATGACTGAATTTTCTACGAGTAATTTATACTTTATTGGTGGAAGTCAAAAGTCTAGAGATTTTTTTACGGCGTTATTGAAAAAAATTAATATTACCGATCTTCAAGATAAATTTTTTAGAGAATATTATAGAAGCGGAAATGTATTTTTATATAGATTTGATACAAGAATTAAAGATGAAGATTTAAGTAAAATAACACAAACCTTTGGTTTAAGTTCTAAAGCCGCAATAAATTTACCATCAAAATATATAGTTTTAAATCCAGCAGATATTCAAATAGGTGGAACCATAAATTTTTCTGGAGGCAAATATTATAAATTGTTAAGTGATTATGAATTAGAAAGGTTAAAAAGCCCAAAAACAGATGAGGACAGAGAAGTTTTAGAAAGCTTGCCACCAGAAACAAGAAAACAAATACAAAGCAAAACAATTGGTCATTTAGTTTTGCCTCTTGATAGAGAAAGACTAGCTGCGGTTTTTTATAAAAAACAAGATTATGAACCATTTTCTATTCCGATGGGATTTCCAGTTTTAGAAGACATTAATTGGAAAGCCGAAATGAAAAAAATGGATATGGCAGTTGCGAGGACAATGCAACAAGCGATATTATTGATCACGATGGGGACCGATCCAGATAAAGGTGGAATCAATCAAAAAAATTTAGAAGCAATGCAAACACTTTTCGCTAATCAAAGTGTTGGTCGTGTATTAATCGCAGATTATACAACTAAAGCGCAATTTGTAATTCCAGATATTGGAAATTTGCTAGGACCAGAAAAATATCAAATTGTTGATAAAGATATCCAGATTGGTTTAAATAACATTTTAATTGGAAATGAGAAATTTGCTAATCAAAGTATTAAAGTTCAAATTTTTATTGAAAGATTAAAACAAGCAAGACAAACTTTTATTAGTGATTTTCTAGTACCCGAAATAAGAAGAATCAGTAAAGATTTAGGATTTAAAAATTTTCCTGTTCCACATTTTGAAGATATTGACCTAAAAGATGATATTCAATATTCTAGAGTATATAGTAGATTAATTGAACTTGGTGTTCTTACGCCAGAAGAGGGAATTAGGGCTATAGAAACTGGTAGACTTCCAAATTCGGAAGAATCTGTTGAATCGCAAGAAAAATTTAAGCAACTAAAAGATCAAGGTTTTTATCAACCATTAATTGGTGGAGCAAAGCCCGCAGAAGTCGGAAGACCAGTTGGAACGAATAGTACTCCTCAATCTACAAAAAATGTATCACCAATTGGTCAGGGTAAGCAATCAAAAGCCAATGATGAAAAATATAGTTTTCTTAAAATTAAAGAAAATTTAATTTCATTTCAAAAACTAGAAGAAGAAGTCGCTGCATTTTTAAGAAAAAAACATAATCTTAAAAAATTAAGCTATGATCAAAAAAACATTTCTGAACAAATCGCAAAAATTATTATTGCAAACGAATCTCCAGAAAATTGGAATTCTAAAATTGAAGATTATATAAATAATCCAGTTGATAAAAATGAAGAAAATATAAATCAAATAAATGGAATTGCACTAAATCATCAAATCGATACATATTTAGCAAGCATTTTATATCATAGTAAGGTAAATTAAAATGGCTAATTTAATAAGAATTAAACAAATTAATCAAGCTGAAATTTCAGGTTTTATATCAGAGACTTTTAACACAGGCCAAATACCGGTATTAGTTGCTTTTACCGGTCAAAATTTAGTTTTTACTACTGGTAGTCAAACCATCAGTGGCGCAAAACTTTTTGCCACTAGACCAACAGTTAATGGAACAGGTTTAGCGTTGGTAAACGAAATACAAAATATAGTTTTTCAAACTGGGGATCAAATAATAAGCGGTTTGAAAAATTTTTCGACAAAGCTTCAAGTTAATGGAGTTGAGGTCGCTCTATCTAATGAAATTGCTCCAAATATTCCAACTGGTTTTTTAGTTTTAACTACTGGTAATCAAATTATATCAGGAAGAAAAGATTTTAATGAAAGACCAACGATACAAAATATTTTACCATTACTTGCAAGTGGAGATGTTCCTAGTAGTGGGGATATTGATTCTAGATTTTCATTAACAGGAAATAAACTATCATATGATATACAAGTTTTAAGTGGAGACGCAGTTTTAAATTTTGGAAATCAAACTATTGAAGGATTTAAAACTTTTAATTCAGGTATAATTCTGGCTGGTGCAAACGCAGGAATTCCAACAGATTTTAATACTGCAAGAAATTTACAATGGAGAAATCTTGGTGGAGTTCATTCTGCAACTTTATATGGTGCTTATAATGGTTATCCTAAAATAGCATTGTCTATGGCTAATTCTTCTCCGTCTCCAGGTACTTCTTTAGTTGATTTAATAGAATTTAGGGGAGGCTCAACATCAGGCATCTTCCTTTATACTTCAATTAGATCTAACGTAAGTATTACAGGAAATTTAAATGTAACAGGAAATATTTTCCTTAGAGGCGATCAAAATATAAACGGTGATCTTTCAGCCAATAATTTAGTGTATAATACTGGCGATCAAAATATAAGTGGAGTTAAAACTTTTGGAGTTAGACCAACAGTAAATAATACGGGCGTTCTTTTAATTGGAGAACCAGATAGAATTGAAACTTCTTGGTTTTCTTTTACTCCAACGGGTAGTGACATAAATCTTGGTTTAAATACAGATATATTTCCTGCTTGGAATAATCAAAGATTTAATTCAAATGAAAATGTTTTTCAACTTGTTAATTCAGGACAAAGCGGAATAAATCCCGTAGCAAGAGTTGCGATTAAACAACCTGGTTATTATAATATTGGATTTCAATACTATGGATACGATCTAAAATTGGATCAACGTGCGACAATTAAGCTTTACAGATCAAGTGAACCTAATACGGCATTTTCTTTAGTTAGATGGATGGCAAAAGGAAGATTTCCTCCGCTTTCAGATAGTGATGGAGATACTTTTAGTGTCGATAAAAATTTTTACATAAGTTCTTCTGGTTATTATAGCGCAACTCTTATTTGCGAAGACCTAAATCCTTTCACAATAAAGGCTCATGATGCATCTTTTGGTATACCAACTTTTAGTTTTCAGCTTACTAAATTAAGGAGTGTGTGATATGAAATTATATGGTATTTTTGATAAATTAGATAATTATAGACTCTTAAGATATTCTATGGCGCCGCTAGAAGATCATATAGTCAATATGGCTATTCCAGCAACAAGAACTTATAAAACCGTTCACGAAGTTTGTTTGCCAGACATAGAATATTCTTCAGAAAATATTGGAAAAATATATAATATTCAAACACAAACTTTTGAAAACTAATAATTTATCTAATATAATAGTGTAATCTTTTATGAAGAATATGTTATCTAAATTATTTGGCCCAAATTGGAGAACTAGCACATCAGGCATAGTAACAGTAATTGCTGTTACCACAGCTTTTGTTATTCACGGTGATAATTCTCTTGTTGCATTCTTACCAGATAAAGTTGAAGAATTTATTATTGGACTATCTAAATTAATAGCTGTTGTTAGCGGCGTGATTTTTGCTCTTACTGTTAAAGATAGTCATGTAACAGGAGGAGATGTTCCTCAAACAGTAGAAGCAAAGAAAAGAGCGCAAAAAATAGAAAAAAACTTAGCTGAAAAAGCTGGAAAGAAAGAACTATGAATAAATTAAACTTAATTGCTGTTGCCCTTATGGGAATTTTTATGGTTGGTTGCTCTACAACAAATACTAGTGGAGACAATCAAGTTGGTGGCACAACCGCAGTAGAGAATGCATTACCTTATATTAAACCAGCAGTTATTCTTGCTTGCACAGTTGTTCTTGAACAAGCTCTTTCTCCAGAAGATAGAGTTGAGAAAGCAAAGATGATTAATAATATTGCAACAGTTGTTCAAGCTCTAACCGTTGGTCAAACTCCAACTCCAGATCAATTACAAAAAGCTTTATCAGATCATCTTCCAGCAGAGAAAACTCATTGGGCAAAATATATCATAGCAGTTAAAGATATTTATGCTGCACAATTCGCTAAGTTAAATGGAGACGCTGCTCTTGCTGTAAAAGTTCTTAATGCAATCGCAAGTGGTTGCAAAGATGCTACAGAAGAATACGTAGAGTAAAGTGACAGAGTTTCTTGGTGCAGTTGTTAGACTTGTTGGTGGAATATTTGAAGCAATCAATAACGTATTTGGCGCTAAGAATACCAAAGAAATGAAAGAGCGTCACCAAGCTCAAAAAGAAGTAGATCATCAAAGCGATATAGAAAAAGCAGTCAAGGAGAAAGATCTTGAAAAACTTCGTAAGCATGTTGGCTCTTAATTTTCTTCTTGTTGGTTGCGCTACAATCACGCCAGACAAGATACAAGATTCTACTGCATCATATGACGCTTCTACTCCAAGTAATTACAATAAAGATAATGGCGGATTAATTGCTATTCTTGATAATGGCGCTGTTATTACAGCTTCTGCAAAAAATCGCTATAATAATTTAATAAAAATGTACAAAGTAAAATTTAAAAAAGAAAAAGCTATTGAACTAGTTGAGAATAGTGGAGTAACGCCATACAAAGACCGATATGGAAATGATCTTTTTCTTATTGATAATGAGCATCTTGTTTATTTTGGGGTTATGAACTCTTGGTTAAAAGAAAAAGTACCAGCAGATAATATCCTAGATAAAACAATAGATAAAATAAATAATTAATGTTAAACGATAAATCTCTTAAACTTATATTTGATTTCGAAGTTGGCGGTGGTGAAAACTATTATAATAAATTTTTAAAAAATCCAGTTTGGCCAGGAGAGCAAAGCGGAGTTACAATTGGAGTGGGTTACGATGTTGGATATGTGAATAAGACTGAATTTGCAAATGATTGGAAAGATCTTACTAAAGAAGTTTTTAATAGATTATATAGAGTTGTTGGAGTCAAAGGCTATCAAGCAAAAGAATTAGCTAAGAGATTAAAAGATATAACTATTCCATGGGAATTATCAACCAAAGTATTCATGAATAAAACAGTAAAAAAGTTCTATGATTTAACTCAAAAAACTTTTCCTAATTTCGATAAACTTCCAGAAGATGCAAAAGGCGGATTAGTTAGTCTTGTATTTAATAGGGGTGCTGCATTAGAGGGCGACAGAAGGCGCGAGATGAAAGCTATAAGAGACATCATGGCAAGATCAAATAATTTTAATGAAAAAACTTTAGCTCAAATTGCTGACCAAATAAGAAAAATGAAAAGAATATGGATTGGCGGCAGTATAGAAAAAGGCATGAGCAGAAGACGAGATGCAGAAGCTAAAATAATAGAAGAATCATTATCTAATGTTATAATTAATCCAAAAGAAAATATAAATCAAACAGATAAAATAATTAAGAATATACTAGAAAATTAATTTAAAAATATGTAAATTACGTGTAATATTAATTATCGATAATACATATGACATATAATTCTGATAAATACGGCTTTGAATTAAACGCTAAAAGAAAAGGCCCTAAATCTGCCGCACAAACTCCAGCAAAACCAAGCGAGAGACGCAAAGGCTCTAATCGTAATAAACCTGGTAGTGCTGGAACCAAAAGCGATAAAGCTATAGATTTTTCGAAAAAAGTAATAGAAGCTCTTAAAAACAAAGTAAAAGAACACAATAGCAAAAACAAAAAGAAAGTTACTCTTGGCCAATTAAAGAAAGTATTTCGTAGAGGCGCTGGTGCATTTTCTTCATCTCACAGACCAGGACAATCACGAGTTTCTTGGGCCATGGCCAGAGTGAACATGTTTCTTAAAATGGTAAGAGGTGGAAAAGTAAAAGATTCTTATAGAAAAGCAGATAGCGATATAGCAAAAGCTTCAAGTAATAATTATATTATAGAAGCTAATTTAGATCCAGATGA
>Ga0172372_10005187_pt1 | contig 18228 bp, 16 predicted proteins | sample LakKiv5m_2_FD_114544 | JGI IMG/M metagenome (GOLD analysis project Ga0172372, IMG submission 114544) | Freshwater microbial communities from Kabuno Bay, South-Kivu, Congo - kab_092012_9.5m | ecosystem: Environmental > Aquatic > Freshwater > Lake | place: Democratic Republic of the Congo...
AAACCTATAAGAATTCAATCCATTTGTGATTAATTTAATATTTGGATTTGTTGATAAATAAGTTCGAGTTGTCATTTAATATGTAATATGAAAAAATTAAATAATAAAAAATTATATCACAATTATATTTATAATTTCATTATATATATCATTGCTCTATATGGAGGCATAATATCAATTGGTGTTCCTTTTCCTTCATATTCCGTTGATAATGTTTGTTTAGAATTAGGATTTTTCATTCCCCTATAAGCATTAGTATCTCCATACATATTTGTAAAATAATGAATTGGATGTTGACTATGATCATCTCCACGATGACTTGGATTTGTATAATAGAAATAATCATGTTTATGTGCTGGTAAATTGTCAATTGTAAGTGTAATTTTATCTTTACCATCTGACTTTCCAATTTGTGTTGTTTCACTAGCTCCTAAAATAAATTTATTTAATAAATTAGGTGTTCCATTTCTACCATCGCATACAACCCATCCAGATGGACGAATTCTATTATTAATTGTATCAATTGTTGATTGATTAAATTGTTTTCCGTCATCATCTTTATTATAATATACCATGATAGTTCCTGACATAACGGAATTATCAATTGAAAATTCTTCAGTACCTAATTTAAAATCTCCAATTTGATTATCAGTAAAAGATTCATTGCGATTTTTAGATACTAATATATAAATTAGCCATACGACAATAACTACAATAAGAACATATAATATATAACTTTTAATCTCTTTACTATCAATTATTTTCATTTTAATTATTATTTAGATTATTATTTAGATTATTATTTAGATTATTATTTAGATTATTATTTTATATATGTGAAAATTATTTTTTTGAATGTATTGTAATTTGGTATCTAGAGTCGGAACTCATTTGAATATTTTTTTGGAGATTATCGACCAAATGATATTTTTCTAATTCGATTAAAAAACTTTGATTTAATTCTAGACTAATTAAAAAATCATGGGTAATAATATTAATTTCTTCCATTTTAGGTTGGTTTGATATATTTTGATAACCTAATTTAAGATTTGCCCAAGATGGAATTATTAAACTATTTATTTTAAAATTTTGACTAAATTCTTTTATCGATTGATTATAATAATAATATTGATAACGACCTTTACAATTTGGATATTCAAATCCAATCATTCTAGGACTTGAACTTCTAAATAATAGAAATGAATGTATATCATTATTTATTTGATAATCTGTTAATGGTTTATTATAATAAATTAATGAATCTAGAAGTCCTAATAAAACTTGTTTTCCTTTTCTAAAACGAACATCTTCAACATTTGGACGAATTATAATTGTATCAAAAATTGGAAGGTTTCCCTTCATATAATATTCTAGAATTAAAATACCCTGATGATATAATCCAACAGTATTTTTAATTCTATCTAATTTAATATTTAACATTAACCAACCTTCTAAATCACTTGATGTTAATTTAACTTGTTTTGTAATTATTGGTTTTGTAATCATTGGATATAGAAATTCCATTTCGAATTGTTTTTGTCGTAATTTGAGAACAATATAATTATTATTAATTTTTCCCATCGAGAGTATATCAATGTCTTCTGGATTAGTATTTTCAAATTTCCAAAATAAAGTAAGTGTTAAACCTTCACTTTTAGGATTAACAATATCAACATTAAATAATAATGGATGAGATGTATGTTGAAAACGCAAAGCATTTTTATTAATTGATAAATTATAAAATGGTTCTTCTTGGAGGTTATCTGAAATTAAAGGATAAAGAGGATTTATAATAATTTTATTCCGATTATAATATTCATTAATTTGATTATATCCATCTTGATAATTAAATTGATAAAATAAATATGTATCTTCTTCAGATGGAAAATAATAATCATTATAATTTATATCATCTGATATCTCTAAATTTGTAAAACCTTCTTTATTTTTATATAATTTAATACTAAATATAATAATCAATAATCCAACAATTATTAATAAACATATAATTAAAAATATTTTATATGACATTTATTATTTTTCTAGATATTATTTTTTTTAGATGATGTTTGTAAATTAAAATTTATTCAATTCTATAACCAAATTAATTAAAAAAATTGATTATAAATAATATTATATTTATTGAATAATTACACTTGAATAATTACACTTGAATAATTACACTTGAATAATTTAAAAAGTTATAAATGACTGATACATCTGAATTAATTGAGATATGGAAAGAAACTAAAGAATCACTTTTTGATTTTGAAAATGAATCTAAAAGATCACAATTTAACACTTACTATAACCAATCAGAACTTGATAAAATTTACAGTGGTAAAATTCCATCAACTAATTCAATAAATCCAATTATTAGTGTAGTTAATGATAATCCACTTGAAGTAGTTAGAAATATGGTTAATGAGGGACATAAAACAATATTAATGAATCCTTCTAGACCTTATAGTTTTGGAGGAGGTGTTAACCGAGGTCTTACTAATTTAGAAGCTGAAATTTACAGACGAACTACACTTAGCACACATATTAATAATAGTAATGAATATATGTATTATCCTCTTAGTGGTAAAAAAGGTATTCTATCAAAAAAAGTTATTGTTTTTCGTGATATCAATTACAAATACCTTAATGAACAATCATCATATTTTGTTGATATTTTTACACTGGCATTACCAGATAATCCACAAATCAGAAGCATTAATTATGAAGATTTTTATGCTTATCCTTATCAAGAAAAAACAGTTGAAGAAATTATTCAATTGTTTTTTGAAGTTGCGTTTTTGAATACTTATCGGGCGGTTGTTCTTACAGATATTGGTTGTCGAGAACAAAATCATCCAACTGAATTGATTGCTAAAATAATTAAACAACAAGCCCATAAATATAGATACTATTTTGATAAAATTATTATTGCCGTTGAAGGAGATATATATGATGCTAATGACAAATACAGTCTAAATTATGAAAGATTTAAATATATTTTCGATAATCAAAATACATCATCAAACATTCCAACTCTAGAATATCAAGATGATGAATTATGTTAATTAATTATTTTTATTTTATTTTTTTTATTTTATTTTTTTTATTTTATTTTTTTTATTTTATTTTTTCTTATTTTATTTTTTCTTATTTTATTTTTTTCTTATTAATAAGTAAATATATGATTGTCAGTTGCGTTGAAAAAATGATGAACTTTGGTTCGCATCAAGAAAACTTCGGTTATGATCAAAAACAAGTCTATGTATTAAATACTATTCTTTTAGTTTTAATATGGCTTGTTCTTGTTTTATTGGTTACCAAATTCCTTTGGAATAATGCCTTAGTTGAATTAGTTTCCTTTGTTAAACCTTGTAAATCAGTTATCCATTTATTAGGTTTAGCTATTTTACTTGATATTTTATTTTGTAAATAAATTAAATATCAATCAGTAATATAAATTTTATTTTTTATTTTATTTTCTTATTTAATTAATAATAAAAACATATTATATGCTTGAACGTGAAATAGTTAATCTTTTTCATATTATCTTGGTCGCCCCATTTCTAATTTATGTTGGTTTAATGAAATCTAAATGTCACATTTTATTATTTCATTTATTAGTTGTTTTAGGTTTACTCGTTTTTGTTTATCATAGTTATCGTTATCTTACATCATCACATAACCAACCTATGAAAATGAATAATCATAATAATACTACTCTAGAAATGAATAATCAAAATACAACTCTAGAAATGAATAATCATAATGATACAATTCTAGAAATGAATAATAATAATACAACTCTAGAAATGAATAATAATAATAATACAACTCTAGAAATGAATAATAATCTAGATAAAAAAATAAATATTGAAATGGAAGTTGTTGATGTTGGAAAAAAAGAAAATAATGAATTGATGGGACATCAACCAAATGGATTATTTGAATCAAATTTCGCATCTGTAAATGATAATGATTCAATGAATTCAGTTGATGGTTTTACTTGGTAAAATTCGTTCAAAATATTTACTTACTATAATAATAATATTATTAATATTTGTTTTAAGTGTATCGATATTTGATTCTTTAATCATAATTTTCAAAGCAATTCCTAAAGCAACACAATGAAAATTAATTTGTGATAAAATAACTCCAATTGACATACCATATATGAAATAACGCCCTTTATTTTTTTGAATTTCTGTAATATTATGTATATCGGATATATTCATAATAAATTTACAAAGTGAATAACCTAGAAAAATAGTAAATATATTCATTACATTTGTATTTAGAAACATTCCTGTCATTAATCCATATACACTATATACTAATAAATCATTTGTTGATATACTTTCCATTTTGATATTAAAATAATTTAATATTGGAGATATTTCAATTTTTTAATTATATATATTAGGATAGAAGACATAATTACATCTAGAATTATTTTATAAATAATCGTTTTGAATTAAATTTTTCTAAATTAATAGCTTTAATTCTATTTTTTTGATTATGATCTATAAAATGTGCTTTAATTAATTCTGATGGTTCTTGTTCCCAATTACCATGTTTATTTTTAATCATATGAATTGAACAATAATCCAATTCGTCTTTTTTATAATTTAAACATTGTTTACCATAAATATTATTTTTAACATCTACATATGCGTTCCCCCATATTCTCGCCTTACATCTATCTGTATTTGATTTTTCGATTTTACTTTTTTTTCTTATTCTATGATTTTCTTTTCTTTTTATATTGTTATTGTTGTTATTATTGTTATTATTATTGTGAATAAATTCTGATTTTATAATAATATTATATTCATTAAACTTATTTCGTAAGTCTAGAATATCAAAATTATATTGAGTTCCATACTTTAAAACTAATAATTCAAATAATTCTTCCAAATAATCTTCAAATGTATTTTCTAGAGCTTGTTTTAATGATAAACTAATTTCCATTTTTATTATTTTATAAAAAAATCAATTATAATCAATTTTTCTAGGCACTATTAGCAACTGATGATGACTTTGAACCAATTTCAATATATACTTGATATTCCTTAGTAGAACAAATTTTATTCTTAACGTCATCATTCAAAAGAACTTCATGAAAAACAAACTTTTTTTGATACTTATCAAAATATTCCTTCTCAAAATTTGCTTTCCATTCTAGACAATCCTTAAAATTAAACTTTTTAGGATCCGCATGAGCAAGATAAAGTCCATTTTGAGCAATTTGACAAATCATATGGTCAAGAGTGTATTTTCTGATAGCTAGATTTAGTCCATCTTGGTTAATCTTTTCCCATGGTTCTTGTCTCTTAATATTATAATCAATCATGTATTTTTCCAATGGGTCATCATCATCATCATCATAATTTTGGCACTTCAAACCATCATATCTAGAAGATTTAGCACTGATCCGTTTGAACCCATCACGAATTTGTTGTAATTTGTCATCAACACTTTTGACACCCCTTCTAAACATTTTTGTAAAAATAAATAAATAAATATATTGTAAATTAATTCAATTTTCCTAAAACAAATCAACCTAAAATAGAAAAAAATGATTTAACATATAAAAGTATATTTTTAAATAAAAAATAACAAATAACAAAATGAATAATCAAAATTTATTAATATTTAGACTACAAGCTAGTTTAACAGATAATATAAAAATGATTGATAAATTAAACAATGATATTATCGGATTGAAAAAACAGATTAAAGATATTGAAAATAATCTTATTAAAAAAAATGATGATTCGAAAAATATGATATTATTTCCAATTCATGATATATATGATAATACATATGATGATACAGATAATAATGATAATGGTATTACAATAATTAATAAAAAAAAAGTTGAGGAATGTGTGAATGGTGATGTGAATTTAGATGAATATATTAATAAAAATGAATTTAGAGAACATATTATTAAAATATTAAAAGAATATGAAAATGAAAAACTTTCAGATGAAGCCCGTGTTTTAAGTTTTCATTTACATCAATTAATTGAAGATGGTATTATTAAACAAGGACCCGTCGGTCCGCAAGGAGCAAGAGGAGAAAGAGGAGAAAAAGGGGAACAAGGAGATAAAGGAGAACGTGGTGATAAGGGAGAACGTGGTGATAAGGGAGAACGTGGTTTACAAGGTATTCCGGGTCCCATCGGTTTAATGGGAGATAAAGGATTAACAGGAGATAAAGGATTAACCGGAGATAAAGGACCCGATGGAGACGCCGGACCGCGTGGTGATAAAGGAGAACGTGGTGAAAAAGGGGAACGTGGTGATAAAGGACCAAGGGGAGACCAAGGAGCAAAGGGACCTGATGGACATATGGGATTACAAGGAGAACAAGGAGAAAGAGGTATTCAAGGTATTCAAGGAGAAAGAGGAGAACAAGGAGAACAAGGAATTCGAGGACAAATTGGAGAACGTGGTGAAAAAGGGGAAAAAGGAGATAAAGGAGAACAAGGAGAACAAGGACCACGTGGAAAAAAAGGACCAGATGGTGATAGTTGTTGTTCTAAATGTTTATATTGTAAAAATACTTTTTAATAAAAAAATTGACTATAAAATTGACTATAAAACTGACTATAAAGAATATTTATTATGGATGTGAGTTCATTATATACCATCTTCCAGAACCATTACTTAATATAGAAACAGTTTGATATTGATTTGATAAAGATAGAGTAGCACTTCCGTCAATTGTTTCTGAACCGTTACCATCTAAAATAACAGTATTAACACTACTATCAATTTTTTTAATAGTTATATATCTACCGATTGAATTTGCGGTAGTAGGTAAATTAACAGCAATTGATCCACCAGTAGCATTAACAAATAAATTAGTTATTGTTGATGGTAAAGTATAATTACCAGTTGTTGTATCTCCATAAACAATTGTTGTAAAGGGCATTGTATATTTTCCATTAAATTTAAATGAACCATTTACATCTAATTTAGAATCTGGAACTGTAGTTCCAACACCGACGTTTCCATCTGAATTAACTAAAATACCGGCATGATAAATTTCAAAATCTTGAACACTAAAACTACCTGATGTATCAACCGTAAGACTTGTAGCAGTATTATAAGCGGTAATTCTTCGTTGTTGATTATCACTTTTAAATAATATAACACTTCCAACCATTTGGGATGTAAATGTAGTATTCACACCGGTAACAGTTAAACCACTCAATGAAGCACTTAAACCACTTGAAGGTAAATATTGTGAGGGGGCAACATGATAAAATCCAGCAGGTTGACTAATATTAAAACCAAAATTACCACTACTTGTGATTGTCATTCGGTTAATTGTGGTTGTTCCATCATTAACAAATAAATCAAATCGTCCATGTGATGTATTTAATGGATTATCAGAAGATGCTTGTAATTTAACATAACTCTTTTCATCCAAACTCCCAGATGTAATGTTCGCAGTTTTAAAATATAATTTACTTTTACCACCAAAAACACTTGTATCTGAAGCATCACTATTAAATAATACATTTAAATCTGTATCTGGTTGGCTTTGTAATGATAACATCGCACCACTAACCGGTTCAGACATAGCACCTATTCCTACATTAAGAGAAGAATCTAATGTCATTATTTGTGTTAATGATGTATTATTATTAACATAAAATTTCATTTTTCCTTTATTATCATTACCTATTCCATCATGTGATACTTCAATTTGTCCTAATTGTTGATTTGTTGTTCCAAAACCCTCAAATATTAATTTAGTTTCACGCCCCCCATCAATATTTTCGTTGGTTGTGTTTTGTAATCTTAAATATGGTTGATTCTCCGCATTTCCACTCCCACTTATATGAAGCATTGAACGTGGATTTGATTCACCTAACCCAATATATCCCTGATTTGTTAATAAAAACTTAATATTATCATCTGAATCGAATAATGTTGCTATTGATGGTAATCTTTCAACACTTGTATCTACAGAAATACCTATTAATGATGGATTAACAGTTAAAGATGTATTTGAATTAATATTTGTTATTGTTGTTTTTTCCGCATTAATTAATATTCTATCTCCAACTAATAATTCATTTAAAAATGAAGAATTTGTTCCAGTAATAGTTGTTCCACTTGGTGATAATGATCCGCTTATTGTTGAATTTGGTTGAGAACGAACTTTAATTGATTCTAATCGACCGTTATCATCAATTGCTAAACCTGAAAGATTATCATTTAATAAATTACTTCCATTATTTGTTTTAATGATAATTCTCCCACGTGTTTGACTAATATTTTGATATAATCGTGTAATTTCAGCACTTGACAATGCCTGATTATATATTCTAAAATCATCAATAACTCCCCCAAAAAAATTCGCACTTGTATTACGACTTCCCATATATACTGATGTGTTCAATGAAACTAATGAACCAGTATATGTTCCACTAACATGACTAGATCCATTTATATATAATGTCATTGATGTTCCAGTTGTATTAACAACCCAAACAATATGATACCAATCTCCAGTATTTAAACTAGTTGAACCAGTAATTGTTGATGTGGTTGAATTGGTTATTAATGAACCAACTAAATATGAAGATGTATTTAGATATAATAAATATGTTCCAGCAGTTGCCCCACCACTATTACTAATAATATCATTTATTTTCCCAGAACCAGCTAAAGGATATAATTTAATCCAACATGATATTGTAAATGAACCTGAGGCAACAGTTGATATTCCACCATTTCCCAAACTAACATATGAATTAATCCCGTTAAATTGTAAAGCATTTGAAACAATACCTTTAATCCAACATGTATCTAAATCAAAATTATATAATGTTCCAGTATTATTATTTTGAGAATTATCGGATAATTGATCACCTATAGTTTCATCAAATTTATACCATGCGATTAATGCCGTATCTCGTGGTTCTCTAGTTGAATAAGAATCTGAATAAGCACACTTTATTTCTCCTAATATATCACCACTTCCATTTCTAAAAATTAATCTTCCTGAACTATCACCATCACCCTTGCTATTTGTGGTATTACGTATATTTATTATAGGTGATCGCGAATATAAATCAAGTGTATAATCTGGTTTAATATTACCTATACCAACATTACCATTATTATTAACTATAAATGATGAAATACCGTTTTTAACAAGTAATATTCCATTATCTGGATTAGCAATTTCTCCAAAAACCCCATGAAAATGGGTATCAAATACTTCAGCATCATAAACAATTATCCATCCCGCATCATCACGATTATTATTAATAATTTTTGCGATTTGTGGATTTCGTTGTTTTAAATATTGACTATCACGTTGAATTAAGATTTCATTTCCAATTTTATTTCCATTTGATGATCTGAACTTTTGATAATAAATATTTGGTAGTCTTCCATTTGCCCAACAAATTACAAAATTATTATCATTTGTATTACTTATTGATGCTAAAGGTAATTTACTCGAAAATATCGTATATTCACGAATATATTCATTTGGATAAACATCATCCAATTCTTGATCACTTATAATTTCGGTGGTATTTACCGATGTTATTGTATAAATTGCGGTTGTTGAATTTGTATTATATTTTTTCGCAACTATCACTTTAACATCTCTAGATAGTGTTAATTCAATATCACCAACTCCCAATGTAAATATATCACTTGTATATGAAATTGATTCTATTTTTTCTGTTCTTCCTGAAATCGATGTTGTTATTTCCTCACCATCTTGAAAAATTCCACTAACACTTGTAATATGTATTTTTGTTGGATTATCAACATCCACATCAGCAACTTGTCCCGATGCTCCAGATGTTTGTCCGGTAATGTTATCTTTTGAACCACCCACGGAATATGTCCATTTTGAAGAATCACCATAATAAGCATCATTATAAGAAATCACAAATCCACCATCTGTTAAACCTTCCACACATGGACGTCCATAAGTCTTGGTTGTTCCATTGGTTATCGATACATCACTATTAATAACTGTGAATGATGAATTATATAAAGTATATTTTATATCAAAAACATCTGTCGCATATTCACTCATAAATACAACAACCGCACCACCAGCACAATTATCATCATCACTCTTAATTCCACTTGGATATGGGTATTTTTGTGAATTACTTGTTGATGAATTAACTCTCGTTTCAGCACTTACTAAATTACCTAATCTACTTATTATTTGATAATATATATTTGTATCTCCTGTTCCGGCATCATCACTTTCCCAAACAACCATATAATTACCATTAGTTAAACCACAAGCACGTGGGTATTTTTGTGTATATGATGTAGTTGTATTTACGGCTAAATCTATACTACTACGATTTCGACTACCATCTTCTAATTTTTCATCATATATTTGACATTTAATATCATATAATCCACTTGAATTTCCCGTGCTCCAACAAACAATAAAACCACCATGTGTATTTGTTAATCCATTGGCGACATGTGGATTTGATTGATTATAAGTAGTTGTTTGATTAACTTGAAATTGATTACCATTTCGACTACCATCAGCATAAAAAATTTGTCCATATATATCATAATATCCACTACTATTTTCACTTTCCCATACGGCAACCCATCCCCCATTCGTTAAACCACATACAGATGGATTAATTTGTTGATATTGATATTGTGTACTTAATAATATACGTTCTCCAGTTTTATTAACAACTTCCAATTTTGATTTTGGATTTGGTGTTCCAATACCAACATTTCCATGTTCAGTAATTCGCATTCTCTCTAAATCAGCTGTTTCAAAAATCATATCTGTTGGTGTTGGATTACTTATAAAGGAAATATTCGGACTTGTTATATGAGCTTTTTGTATTGTATGACTTGTTGATGAAGTTGTATTCGCACTCCTAAATGCTGTAAATGTCCAATACGAACCCAATGTATGTCCTGTTATTGAATCAAAGGCAATTTGAACTCCATCTTCTAAATTAGAAGCACTTAATGAACATAATATATTTTGATTCGCATATGTTAAACCACCATCACTAGACCATTTATACCAATCGCCACTCGCATTTATTTTATCAATTTCAATTTTAAATCGTTTTGTTTGTGTTCCTGTATATGTTCCCGATGTGATTAATATATCATTCAAATCATGTGAATTTTTTGAAGCCGTTGTAATAAATGTATTTAAAGTGCTTATTGTGTCTTCTTGATTATCTGATACCCAATAAAATTTAGAACCAACATCTGAATTTGTAAATTCACCTTCAATTGGAATTATTGTTGTTCCCGATTTATAAGCAATAAAACTTTTTAATGTTCCCTGATTACTTGTCTGACTTTCAACACCAATTGAAAGAACACCTTTAGCACCATAATTTTTAAAACTAGCATCTACACTAACATCATTTGTGGTTGATTTGATTAAAAGTCCATCATAATTAGGTTTATTATTTGAACTAGAATTAACATCTATTTGAAATCTTTTATTCGCACTTGTATCAGTTGAATTTATTAAAAAATTACCACATAAAGTTTTAAATATAGGATTTGCTAATGATGTCCCGATATTTATTGTTCCTGTTTGAGAAATTAAATTAATTGATTCACTTGTATAAACTTGGAAATCCTCAGCATTAATAGAAACCATATTTGTAGCTTCCATCTGAATATTTCTAGTTAAATTATCTGGATTTAATGTATCTGTGTCATCATCTGGTGTTCCTAGATTAATATCATTTCCATTTGAACGTATTGTAATGTCTCCATCTGATATATTGGTAATCCCTCCGGTATCAGTTTCTAAATAAAAACCTCCTCCTGTTCCGGTTGTTTTCATGAATATCGCATTTGATGTTTGTCCACCAGCATAAAATATCATTGAACCATCTTCTATATCAAGTGTATAATTTGCTTCATTACTAACTATTGTTGAATAATTATCATCAACACGAATTTCTAATTTTCCAGTTGAATTTATTAACATCCATGTAGCCGTTGCCCTAAGTTGCCCCTCATAATCTAATTTAAATAATGAGTTTGGATTATAAATATTCATTGTATCAAATCTAGCATTTCTTAAATTCGCAGCCATATCTTATTTATTTTTATTTATTTCTTTTTATTTCTTTTTATTTCTTTTTATTTTTATTTATTTCTTTTTTGTAAGATAATTTATATTAAATGTCTAGAATAATATATTAAAATAATCGTAAAATAAAAAATATTTTTGATTATAAGAAGTATATCATCTGTTATTTCAGTTGTTTAGAACTTCTTTAGAAATACATTTATGTTTTTTTAGTATATAATTCATAACAAATTTCTCTAGAATCAATATCGATATTAAATACAAACCAAAACCTTGTTTTTGAATATCCAACATTAATAATATGACCCCATTTACGATAGAATAAATGTATAAAATGTGGAAAATATTGAAAATAAATAATCGCACGTTCAATATCATCATTCATTTGAATTAATATATTGTTTGCTATTGAAGGTGGTTTATTTGGGACAGTTCCCTTAATACATTTCTGGATAGCCAATTTATAAATATGTGAAAATAGCAAATCTAGATTTGTGTTGCTAAGATTAACTAATAATGACCATTCTGATTGAGTAATATTTATTTTATATTTTCCCTTGAAATTATCGATAATAGATGGATAAATGGCGTTATTCATTATGAATTGTTTTATACACAAGTAAAATTTAATAATAAATGTAAAAAAAAATCAATTTTTTGAATAAAGGTGTGTATAATATGAATGTTTTATAAAATTGTGCTAACTTCCTTAATCAGTGTATTAACATAATTTTCTTTCATTTCTAAAATAATTTCAATGGCTTCCAATATATTATTTCTTTCAGAATATGTATGTGATTCTAGACATTCAAATAAATTTTTAATTGTTTGAATTTCTCTCATATTCCATAAATTCATTAATTGTTGATGAATTGTTGAATTAACTTCCTTATTTTTAACACTTGGTTCGATATTTCTTTTTTTAATATTATCATTGGAATTGGTATCATCATTTGAATTTGTATCATCATCTTTATTTTTGTGAGCATTTAAAAATTCATCTTCGAAGGGAATATTATTTAAATTAAATTCTCGACTTTTTTCAATTTGTGGTTTCTTTGTAAGCCATCGATTAATTATTTCAATATAATCATTTAAGGCATGTGATGTTAATGTATGTTTTCCATATGTATCTTGTAATTTAAGTAATCCTTCGGATGCGGTTTGAAATAATGAACGTAATTCTTGATTTTCCGGATCAGCAAACCATTCTGTTGCTTTTAAAATTGGATTATGTAAATTACTTAAATCTGAACGTTTATCACCAAATACCCATCTTGAAACACCTTGAGATACACCGGGGGCTTGGAAATAAATCCGATTATTATGAATACTAATTTTTGTTCCATCTTGTTTATATTTTAAAATTGCTAATCTAATAATACACGTTAGAGGATCCAATATCATATTTCTTTCCTCTTTTGTTTTATAAAGTGATTGTATCATATAATATGTTGTTGATGTAATATATTTTTCCATTTTATATATTGTAATATACACAATCAATTTTATTTTAATCTTTTTAACCTAACATAATTTTATAATAATTTCTTTTTATAATAATTTCTAATAATAAAATAAATAAAATTAAAACACTAAAATTAAAGCATGGGTAAAAAAACTGTTCGTAAAACTGTTCGTAAAACAAATAAACGAAAATTACGTGGTAAGAAAACTCTTGGAAAAACACATAGAAAGAATAAACAATCTGGAGGGAATGGATTTTATCTAAATTTATCAGATAGTGTTAGTTTAGGAAAACCAGTTGTACAAGGTTATTCTGAATGTTCTTCTTAGTCTTCTAAAAAAGTATTATAAATATCCATTTTAGATATATATTTAGATTCAAAAATTGAAAAATTGAAATCTATTAGTCATAAATTGAAAAAATATATTATTCAAAGATACTAATGATTAAAATTAGATATAAACCTCATGGTGATTCATATATATATGAATCTTTTGAAAAAATACCAAATTATGATGATGTTGTTTCTATGATTTGTGATGATTATCAATTAACTGAATTACCACCACTTCCAAAATCATTAATAAAACTATATTGTCAATTTAATAATCTTACTAGATTACCGAATCTTCCAAATGGACTTAAAAAACTTCACTGTTGTGGTAATCAATTAGTTGTATTACCAAATCTTCCTCAATCAATTGAAGTTATTGATGTGGTCTCTAATAAATTAATTACTTTACCAACCCTTCCTGATTCAGTTAAAGAACTTTGGTGTTCATCGAATCAATTAACCGTATTACCATATATTCCAAAAAATATTAAAATATGTTCTTTTGCTCAAAATAACCTAATTAATGTGAAAGATAGAAAAAGTTATAAAAAAAAATATTTTTCGAAATTTATGTATTAGAAATTATTTTTTAATATTTTATCTAAATCGATGTGTGAAGCGATGTACAGTCTCTAAATCATTAGTTGAATATGATTCAACTATAACACCATCGTTAATTATCAAATCATCTGTTAAATAATTTTCCAATTTAATATGATAATATTTAATTATATTTTTTGATTTATCTAATTTAAAAAAATCTCTTGGACATATCCATTTGTTATAGTATCGAATTAGATGATTTTGTGAAATTTTTAAATCAGATGGTGGATAATTATTTGAAATTCCATTTTTAGGTATTATACATGGATATGTATTTTCATTTCCTTTTGATATCGTTTTATATATTTTTGTTATTTTAACAATTCGATTATTACTTGTAATAACTTCATCATTTTCTTTTAGATTTTTAATATTAACATATCCATTTGGTGTTAATACCATTGTGTCTTCAACTAAACATGGTATTGTTCCACTATAAGTAATTGTTAATGATATTGTAGTTATATTATAACTTCCACTATGTCGTATATATATATTATATGTATCAGAAGGTGTTGAAGACGAAGTATTTATAACTCCTGTTGTATTATTAATTGTAATACTTGAATCTTCAACACTTAATATTTCATAATCTCTACCACTAATTATTGCCGGTTCTGATGTCTCACCCGCTTCTAATGTCATATCATATGTCCTTACTAATTCTGGAGAATCACTAATATTAATATTCGTAATTGTATATGGACTATATCCCATATTATATAATTGATATGGTTGATTTATCCCATTCGCAACCCATACAATCCCAACTGTTGGTAATGGTATTCCAGTTAAATTTAAATTAGCGGTTGTTGAATTCCAATTATTATTAGCAACATAAAAATTCAATGCCGTTTTTCCTCCACCAATTCCACCACTAAATATCCCATTTGATAATCCAGATATTAATGCCCCACTTGAATAACAATTTATTACACTTGCAATTCCTTCTGAACTCGCAGTATTGCTACCACATATCCCACCAGCATTTGTTCCACTCAATGCTCCGGTGCTATATGAATTTTCAACACTTATTTCCGAACCATCACCAGCATATCTTCCAAATATGCCTCCAGCATCCGTTCCAGCTATTTCTCCAGTACTATAACAATTTATAACACTTACATAACCACCCAATCCATCAGTTGAACCAGCACCATATCCAACAATACCTCCAGCTTGATCTCCAATATTTCCAGATGACCAACAACTTTTACATGAAACATTACCGCCATAAGAACCAGCATAAAATCCAATTATACCACCCGAATATGTTCCTGTATCTCCACTACTTGAACATCCAAGTATAGTTAATGAAGATGAATTTTCTACACCATTACCATGACCACAATATCCACCTAATATACCACCTCCGGCATCTATAATAAAACCATCTGACGAACAATTTACGATATAATTATCTTGACTTTGTCTTCCAAAATAAGCTTGTCCAATCCATCCTCCATCAGATGCTAATGTACTCCCATTTATTGAACGTACTTCTAAATTAAATACATAAACATTATCATAACCATTATCTACGTTTGTTCCATTATTAATTAGACCTAAATAATTTATTACGTTATCAATTGTTATAACTGGTCTTGTTCCATCTTCATTTAATGTTATAGAACCAATAGTCATATTACTTGTTTGACATATGAAATATTGATCTGAACTTGTTATTGTAATATCTGTTGTAAAATATAGATTATATGAATACACACTCATCGGAAAAATAACAGAACTCCATTCTTCCTCGTCATAACTATATTCTATATCAGAATCACCTTGTCTAATATATATATTTGGTGCAGCACCAACTATTAATCCTTCTTCACTCATTGGTCCCAAAATTAAACGAGGTTCGTATCCAGTATTAATTGTTTCGTGTGTAAGTCCTTCTGGAAATTTATAACCTGTTCCTTTTGTAATTGGATATTTTTGATTATCAATTACAAAATCTCCCAAACTATCAACTAAATAAATCAAATAAGTATTATTAAAATCATTGTGCCCAATGTCAATATGTGGTCTTGTATCACCTTTAATCCATCTCATTGGTATTTTATTTAGATTATATAAATCTAGTCCGATTTGTTCATTAATAATCGATTTAATTGTATCTGGTAATGATATATTAAAATATATTATACCCTCAGTTTTTAAATCTATTTCATGTTTCGCTTTTACAACATTTGATAAGTGTAAAATATAATTAATATCATCCACTGATAATATATTATTATATTGTTCCATTTACTATTAATTTGTTAATTTACTATTTTATTTTAATTTTATAATATTTAATTTATTTAAAAAATATAATAATAAAAATTGAATTATAATAAACTACAATTGATAATTACATGATATTAAACTTACTGATAATATAACAATTCTAGATTATGGAAATATTAGTTATAGCTTTTACTACAATTTTTCAAATTGTTTGAGTTCATTACCTGAACTTCCTAGATTCCTTCAAAAACTTTCATGTCATTATAATTTACTAGAATCATTACCTGACTTACCAATGTCTCTCCACTATCTCAATTGTGATGGTAATTTACTAAAAACACTACCAAGCCTTCCATTGTATCTTCAAGAATTATATTGTTTCAATAATTTTATAAAATCATTACCTGATTTACCATGTTTTATTAATAAATTATCATGTTCTTCAAATTGTTTAACCCAAATACCAGAATTACCACCATCACTTTGTGAATTTGATTGTTTTGAAAATGAATTATCTTCATTGCCAAAACTACCATGTTATTTAAAATTTATGTGTTGTCATACAAATAAAATAACAGTATTACCTGAACTCCCTAGTTCACTTCAAGAACTTTTATGTAGTAGTAATCAATTAAGTGTATTACCTGAACTTCCTGATTCGCTTCTAGAACTTGATTGTCATGAGAATCAATTAAGTGTATTGCCTGAACTTCCTAATTCACTTAAACAACTTAATTGTCATAATAATCAATTAAGTGTATTACCTGAACTTCCTAATACACTTAAACAACTTAATTGTCATAATAATCAATTAAGTGTATTACCCGAACTTCCTAATACACTTAAACAACTTAATTGTTCTAGAAATCAATTAAGTTTTTTGCCTGAACTTCCTAATACACTTAAACAACTTAATTGTCATAATAATCAATTTATAATAAAAATTAATTATTTTAAAAAAATTGATTATTTTTATCTTACATAATTAATTTTAACTTACATAAATTTTATTGGATTTTTTCTAGAATGATAATCAAAATTAATTCATTTGACGAAATCAAAATTAATTCATTTGACGAAATTAATAATTATGATAATGTTATTTATTTAGACTGTACAGAACACCAATTAAATGTATTACCTGAACTTCCTAATTCACTTCAAATTCTTTTGTGTCATTGTAATCAATTGAGTGTATTACCCGAACTTCCGGATTCACTTGAAAATCTTTATTGTCAATATAATCAATTAAGTGTATTACCAAAACTTCCTAATTCACTTCAAACACTTTGGTGTTATGATAATCAATTAAGTGTATTACCTGAACTTCCTAATTTACTTAAAAAACTGTCTTGTTCTGAAAATCAATTAAGTGTATTATCTGAACTTCCTAATTTACTTATAAAATTTTATTGTCATGATAATTATTTAATTAAATTACCAATACTTCCTAATTCACTTCAATTTCTTTCATGTTGTT
>Ga0172372_10005188_pt1 | contig 18221 bp, 13 predicted proteins | sample LakKiv5m_2_FD_114544 | JGI IMG/M metagenome (GOLD analysis project Ga0172372, IMG submission 114544) | Freshwater microbial communities from Kabuno Bay, South-Kivu, Congo - kab_092012_9.5m | ecosystem: Environmental > Aquatic > Freshwater > Lake | place: Democratic Republic of the Congo...
AGAGCGTCCATTGCTGCCCTGGTTTGGCATAGCAGGCCAAGGCGCCGGCCCCCAGCCCTACGACACCGATCGTCCAGTTTTGGTCGCTGCTGTCGTATTCCGAGAACAATTGCCCCATCGGTCCCGGACGGCTGTAATAGGTCAGCGGGATCCTGCTTAAAGCCGCAGGCAAGCGCTGGGCGCCGTGTTTGGTCGTGCCGTGGAAAAGCTCATGGTAAATTTCGGGCTGGTTTTGTTCATTAGTCAACACGCTTTCCCGCACCGCCAATACACCAAAAAACGTACGTTCCTGGTAAAGCGTATGCGATGACAGGCCGTGTACGCCCAGCGCGAGGAAAATGATCGCGCCGGTCAGCGCGGCAAAAGCAACAGGCCGGGACCTGAACGCAAAAGTTAAACACGTCAACACCATCAAGCCGATCACAATCGCATCGAAGTAATCGAGTAACTTCTCGACGCCGGCATAAAGACCGAGTCCCGTGACGACCAGCATGACAGGGAAAGTAAGCTGCAACAGCAACTGCTTAGGCCATGAGGGTTTGAGGCCGGGACGCAGCAATAAGGCCGCGACGATCATGATAGGATATTCATAAATGCCGTTGAAAATAAACGGCGCGACAAAGGTGTTGAACATGCCGCCCAGCATGCCGGCAAACGACATGACCAGGTAAAAACGCGTTAAATACCGGGTATGCGGCCTCATTTTTGCTAATTCACCATGACAAACCATCACAGCAAAGAAAAACGCCAACACATGCAGAATCAGGTAAGTCCAGTAAGGCAGGTCTGCCGGATTGATGAAGGCGTAGGCGATAAACGGCACCAGGAAAACCGGTTGTAACATCACCATAAGCGGATGCAGCCTGTCGTTCCATTTGGAAAACACAATGACAAACGACAACAGGTAGACGGTCAGCGGGATAATCCAGAGCAACGGCACCGAAGCAATATCGGTGCTGATGAAGTTGGTCAAGCCCAGCAACAGGCTGGACGGTACAAACGCCAGCAACAACCAATGCAGTTGGACATCAAGGCCGGGTTCATCGACTGCTGCGTTGCTTTCCAAGGCCTCGTCGCTGGATTGCCCGTTTTTTGACAGCATCCCCGCACAAACGGCAATCATGATGCACAGCAGGCCGTAACCGATGCTCCAGTACGCCCTCTGTTCGTCCAGGCCGATAGACGGCTCCAACAAAAAAGGATAGCTCAGCAACGCAATCAGGCTGCCGGTGTTGCTGGCGGCATAAAGATAGTAAGGATCATGGCTGGTATGATGGCCGACATGGGCAAACCATTTTTGCATCAGCGGCGCGGTGGTTGAAACCACGAAAAACGGCAAGCCGATCGCCAGCAACAAGGTCCATAACAGCCAGAAGGTCGGATTGCTGCCGGTAGGCGGTACGGTATTTCCCGGCAAGGCCAACGGCAAAGCCAGGAAACTGACCAGTATCAACGCCGCATGCACCTGGATTTGCCGGCGTTGGGGCAGGCGCGTAGAGAGGGTATGCGCATACAGGTAGCCGAGAAACAACAGGCTCTGGTAAAACACCATGCAAGTATTCCATACTGCCGGAGAACCGCCCAGCAAAGGCAATAAAATCTTCCCGAACAAAGGTTGCAGTACAAACATCAGGGACGCACTGGTAAATAACGTCCCGGCAAATAAGAAGATCAGCGATAGGCGGCGGTCGGGTTGGAAGCTCATTGATTGTTTTTATCGTTAGGCGGGTGGTTTGTAATCCGCCAATGATAAAACATTTGCCGGTTTTAAAGGTACTTGAATGTGCTTGAGCCTATCGTTTTCGCTTAACTTAATGACAGAAACTGCTTGTGTAAAAATTCGGCTGGTTTCAGAATTACCGCCCATTTAACGCTAAGGATGACTCTTTGCTATGGCACGTACCCTTCTGGTTGTCGACACACTTTCCGACTGGAGTCCTTATTATCCGAGCGACCAGGTCATCACCTTCGAAACCTACCTGGCTACGGAACAGGGCGACCCCGAGCAGCGCGTCCGCATCATCAATCTTTGCAGCAGCTATTCCTATCTTTCCGACGGCTATTATTGCTCGTTGCTGGCCGAGGCGCGCAGCCATCACGTCATCCCTTCTGTTAAGGCGCTGAATGACCTCGGTAAAAACGCCCTTTACCGGCTGCAACTGGAGGACTTGTCCGAACCGCTGGCGCGCGCGTTTAAACGCCAGAATAAAAACAGCGAAATCACCTTGTTCAGCTATTTCGGCACGACACCCGACCCTGCATTCCACGAACTGGTCCGGCTCTTGTTCGAACGCTTCCCCTGCCCTGTCCTCGAAATCACGCTACGCTTCGGGCAGCAATGGGAAATTACCGATTTAAAAGCGGTCTCGCATCGCCATCTCGATGATACGATGCAGACGTTTTTTGCCGAAGCCCTGGATAAATTCAGCAAAAAAGTCTGGCGCAAGGGACGGGCCCGGAAATTGGCGCGATACGACCTGGCGATACTGATTAACCGGGAAGAAAAACTGCCGCCGAGTAACCGTACCGCGCTGAAAAAATTCATCAAAATGGGAGCGGAACTGGGGATTGATGTCGAGCTCATCACACAGCAGGATTATGGCCGCCTGCCTGAGTTTGACGGCCTGTTCATACGCGAAACCACGGCTATCGACCACTATACCTACCGCTTTGCCAAAAAAGCGGAAGCCGAAGGCCTGATGGTCATCGACGACCCGAGCTCGATGCTGCGCTGCGCGAACAAGGTGTACCTGGCAGACCTGTTCCGCACGCACCGCGTCCCATCGCCAAAAACCTGGATTTTGCACCGCGGCAATATCGGCCACCTGGATAAACTGGAAGCCGACGCCGGCTTCCCGGTCGTCATTAAAATCCCGGACGGTTCGTTTTCGCGCGGCATCGTTAAAGTCAACAACCGGCAGGAACTTGAGCTTAAAGTCGCCGAACTGTTCCAGCAATCCGCCCTGTTACTGGCCCAGGAATTTCTTTATACCGAATTCGACTGGCGCATCGGCGTCTTCAACAACAAAGCGTTATTCGCCTGCCGTTATTATATGGTGAAAAACCACTGGCAAATTTACCGACACGGCGCCAGCCGGGTCGACAGCGGCGACTTTGAAACCCTGGCCACGTTTGAAGTCCCGAAAGCCGTACTGGAAGCCGCACTTAAAGCAACACAATACATAGGCAACGGCTTTTACGGCGTCGATGTCAAGGAAAAAAACGGCAAGGGTTATGTGATAGAAGTCAACGATAACCCGAATATCGACAGCGGCATCGAAGATAAATACCTGGGCGATGAACTGTACCGGCTGATCATGACCGAATTCCTGCGGCGCATGGAAAATCATAGTAAGGGTTTATAGCGCGCTGCAGATTTCCTGTTTACGCCAGGTCGGGCAACGGCTTTAGCGTCGCCCGACATTTCGGTATCCGGCGACAAAATGGCTGCGCAAACCCGAAAGTCATTACCAAAATGAAACATCGTAATGTCGGGCATAAGCAGCGTGCCCGGTATCTACCCGGCTTTTTTTGCAGTCAAGCTGCTTGTCTAGGTAAAGGGAGCTGGAATTGCCCGGCCACTACCCCGCTTACTGTTAAGTCCTCATCCAACTCTTCCCATCTTAACGCGTAGCCGCCAACTTCAATTTGGACTGCTTTAAGTCGATTTTCTGATGCTTGGCTGAGAATTCGAAAACGGTCAGCAGGAAAGCCAAATATTCGGCCATCCGTTAATTCAAGGTAAATTATTCGTTTCTCTGTCCATGCCCTAATGGCAATGGGTTCTGTTTTAAAGACTGTGATATTCATGGTAGCTGTCCAATAAGATTTGTCTATTTTCAAATACAAGCCGTTCGATTTCGCGTAAGTCGTGGGGCGCTATACCACGATTGCTTGGCTAAGGCAATAGGCTCAAGCCAGAATTTACATTCTCCACCGCCACAACGGATATGGATATGCGCCGATTCATTACCTTCGTTTGAATAGAAGTGAAAACGGAAATTCCCGATCCTTAAAATGGTAGGCATGGTTTTTAACCGTTGTCTGATAAAAAACCGCCCCCCAGTTCCCCAAGGGCGGTTTGTTTTAATGAAATAATCAGTGAGTGTTTAATCTGGATTGGGCAAACAGTTTTATATTATCGTTCCCACGCTCCGGCGTCACAGCCATTAAGTTAAGTAATTAGATAATAAAAACAATAGGATAAATGTGTAAGTTTCGTCATGCCCGCTTCCCTGCGGGTATGACGTGAACTCACTTCTGTAACTCATTGTAATCATAACTAAATTCGTTAACTGTGGGCAGTGACGCTCCAGCGTAGCGACACGGGACGCTGGAGCGTCTAGCCCTGCATTCCCACGCCGGAGCGTGGAAACGATAAAATAATTTTACCCTGACCCCAGTTATTTTTCAGGTTAAAGCAACTTAACCAGCGCAGCAACAATACCAATGGAAAAAGCCATCAAACCGCCTAGTTTAATGACCAATCGCTGTTCCATGTCACGCATATCGCGGCGAAGCAATTCCACCTCATGCGTCAAATCTTCTTTAGAGACCAACTCCTTAAGATTAACTTCCAGCAGTTCAGAAAGAGCCGTAGCCTCGGCTTCCGCTTGTGCGGGTGGGACACCGGCCTCTTTTAAAGTGTTGGCGAATTTCAATGTATCAAATGTAATCGCTGCCATTTCAGTTCTCCTCATTTGTAGAAGCATAGCCAAAGTATATCACAATAAAAAACCGCCTCCGGTTTCCCGAGGGCGGTTTCATTAACACGCCATGTTCATTGTGTTGTGTCGTACCCGCAGTACCCTCTTGGGCATAAAGGCGCCAACAGCAGGTGCCCGAGCTACTTGGTTAGTTAGTCAAGCGTGATATTGAGCTGTTTTAAAATAATTTTCACCAAAGAATCTTTTATTTCCGTATGGCGCGGAACAGGTGACTTTGCGCCCGCTTGATTAGCGTAAATATCGTGCCAACCACCATGACGATGCAAAATGCAGCCATTTGCAACAAACAATCGGATTAAATCATTTCATACTGCAAGGTCCAACACTTTTGTTTTTGCATTTACCGGTACCCCCTGCGTCAGAATAGTTGTCGCCTCAAATTTTAAGAAAAAATATAAAATTTGAGATTAGAAATGAAACAAATAGCGAAGCAATGACAATAAGCGTGCCGGCTTAACTGATATCCGGCCAAGCTACGGCAACACAAAAGAGACATGCCCCGCATAAACATTGTCCGTATTCCGGTGCATGCCGTACCGGCGACTTACTGTTTTATTGAGTAGTCCTGCAATCGGCATGCTTTTCCAAACATCAAGCTCACCGTTTAACGCTACGGTGCTTGGAACGACTGCGCGTTCTTTAAGGATGCGCAGTCGTCGCGATCAATGCGTTGACCAATTCCCTAGCATTCCGATTGCAGATTATCCCCTATTTTAATAATGATGAATCGGCCATTCGACCAAAATAATCAAAAATTAATCTAAAGTTTTTCAAAAAACAGTCGCTAAACCAGCAACCGTTCAGTGAAGTCGAGCGGACGTTAATTTCCACAACACACTAGAAGGCATTCAAATGGCTACGATAATTTATGCAGACCTTACACCAGAAGAAATAGCTGCGTTACCTACAGCAACTATTGCGGCAATCACTACAACAGATCTGGTTGCCTTAACGCTAGACCAAGTGACTGCCTTGACAGCGGAGCAGATAGTTGCGTTAAAAACTAAAGTTGCATTGTTCACTGTTGATCAAGTTCCGGCTTTGACGACTGATCAAATGGTTGCGTTGACAAAAGACCAAGCCAAGGCCTTAAAAACTACACAATTGGAAGTATTGACCACCGACCAGCTGACCGCTATTGACGCAACAGATCTTGCGGCAATGACCACGATCCAAATCAAGGCATTTAGCAGCGATCAGGTTGCCTCATTGACAACTGAACAGGTTTCTGCAATGACTACTGCGCAAGTTGTTGCGCTTGAAACAGACGATATTGCCGCGCTAAGCACCGACCAGATTGTCGCAATGACGAGCGCGCAAGTAAAAGTGCTGACCAGCGGGCAGGTAGCCGCATTGCAGCCTACGCAGGCATCGGCGTTAGAAGCCGCGGATGTATCGATACTGACCAGCCTACAAGTCAAGTCGTTGACGACGGATGCCGTGGCGGCGTTGAAAACCGATCAAGTTGAGGCGCTGACCAAAGCCAACATTATCGGTTTGACCAGTGCGCAACTGGCGGTTATGACCAATGCCCAGATTGCCGCGATAGAAACCGGCGATATTACCGCGCTGACTACTGCGCAGATCAGGGCGTTATCAGCTACGCAAATCAAAACATTAAGCGTCGATCAGGTGGAAGTCTTGACCACTGCCCAGATTAAAGCGATTGATGCCGCAGATATCACATCAATGACTACGGCACAGATTGATGCGATGACGACAGCGCAAATCAAAAGCTTAGGAACAGACCAAATCCAGGCGATGTCGTCTGCGCAGGTGCGGGCGCTTGAAGAAGGCGATATTGCTGTGTTAAGTAGTGCGCAAGTGGCCGCGCTCGGCAATGACGTATCGAAAATGACCGTCGACCAGATTGCCGCATTAACCAAGACTAATATTGTCGGCTTAAGCGTTGCTCAAGTTGCCAGTTTGGTGGCGAGTACGCAGATTGCCGCTATCGAAACGGCGGATTTAACGGCAATGACAACCGCGCAAATAAAGGCTTTGACGACCGCCCAAGTCACCAACCTGTCGGCGGATCAAATTGGCGTGCTCAGCTCGGCCCAAGTTGCAGCGTTGGATACTGCCGACATCGCGGTGCTGAGCACGGCTCAAATCGATGCGTTGACAACCGCAGGCATCAAAGGCTTAACCACCGCGCAAATCAAGGCCTTGACTACGGCGCAGGTACCGTCCATCAGTCCGGACAGCATAGCCGTTCTGAGCAGCGTCCAGCTTAAAGCGCTGGATACTGCCGATATAGCGGTAATGACCGTGGATCAAATTGCCGCATTGACGACAGCCAATATCAAGGGCTTGAGCAACGCCCAGGTGACTGCGCTGACAGCCACACAAGTCGCCGCAATTGAACCTGCGGATTTCGCGATATTGAGCAGCGCGCAGATAAAATCGTTGAGCGTAGGCGATATTGCGTCTTTGACGACAGATCAAATCGTAGCGCTGACCAAAACCAATATTATCGGCTTGACTACGGCCCAGGTCCAAGAATTGACGACGACTCAGTTACCCAGCATTGAAACCGGCGACCTTAAAACGCTGACAGCGGCGCAAATTAAGGCATTAACGACCGCTCAAGTGCCGTCGTTGACGCTCGACCAAATCGGCTCATTAAGCTCTACGCAAGTGGCTGCTCTGGATACCGCCGATATTGCCGTACTGACCAATGCCCAGGTTGCCGCGCTGACGACGGCTAACATCAAAGGATTGACCGCAGCTCAAATCGGGGCCTTGAGCACCGAGCAAGTGTCGAATATCGAAGCCGAAGACATTGCCGTGTTAAGCACCGCGCAACTAAAAGCGTTGGATACCGATATATCGGCATTGGGCGCCGATCAGGTGGCGGCGTTGACAGCCAGCAACATCAAAGGCCTTACTACGGCCCAGGTGGCGTCGTTAAGCGCCAGCCAGATTCAGGCCTTGACTCCGGAAAACATTATCGGCTTGACGACTGCGCAAATGAAAGCCTTAACTGCTGCGCAGTTGACGGCGATAGAAACGGACGATTTAAATGCATTAAGCGCCAGCCAGCTTGCAGCTATAGACGCCAGCGACATCAACTCGTTAAATGCTACCCAGTTAGATGCATTCTTAGCTGCGCTCAGCAATCCCGTCAAAGTCGATGCAACAGGGTTTAATTCAGCCGCGTTGGATGTGCTGGCGGCCAATTCCGGCAATGTCAGTGCGATTACCGGGGTTATGGCGTTAACGTCAGGCCAGGATACTACCGAGTTGGGCACATTGCTGGATTTATATACCGGCACGTCTGCGACGGTGGTAGCGACCGGCATAGCTTCAGAGGGTATGGATGTGCTGGCGGCGAACAGTTCCAAGATTGCGGCTTCCGGTATTTCCGGCACCGTTATTATGACCCAGTCGCAATATGACAGCATTACCGGCGTTAAATTGAGAAATACCGGTACCGATGCCGTCACCATCAATGACGTCGCCGATGCGACTACGGTAACGGTGAATGGGTTTGCCGGCGCGACATTTGTCGGAAACTTGGCGACCGGCGGTACGAGCGGTAAATTTATTGTTACCGCCGGTGCCGGCGCGCAAAGCATCACAACCGACGATGGCGATGACATTATCACCGGTGGCGCTGGAGCGGACACCCTGGTTGGCGGTGACGGCAATAACACGTACATCTATAACAGCGTCAACGCGTTCGTTATCGGCACCGCTACAGTCGATACCATTACCGGCGGCGCAGATACCGATACGGTGCAGATTTCCGGCGCGGTAACGTTGGGCAATACCGTTAACTTAACAACGACGACCACCAGTGTGGAGCATTTGGCGGTGGCGGCGCAATCGGCTTCGGCTTTAGTGCATAACATTACCATTGGCGCAGCCTTGTTGTCAGCCTTCAATACCATCGATTTGTCATCGGATACCAATGCCGGCTCGACTGGTGTTATTGATTTGACGGCGATTACGGCGGTTACCGGCGGCGCTACGTTAAAAGGCGTGGCTAAAGGCGCTAACACGATAGTGGGTGGCGACGAGATTGACACTATTTACGGCGGCTCAGCGGCGGATGTGATTACCGGCGACGGCGACGGCACGGATGCTGCCGCTGACGTGATCTACGCGGGTGCCGGCGACGATACGATTAACTTCATTCGGGGCGATATGGCGGCGGCCAGCGTAATAGGCGGTTCCGGCACCGACAAAGTGGTTGTTACCGCCGCGTCGGTAGCTATCGTAGATACCGATTTCGCTAACTTCAGCCAGGTTGAAAAGTTGACCTTGACCGGTATCAGCACTGCCGTGCTTGGCAGCAATGCCGGAGCGGCCGGTTTTACTACCGTGATAACCGGTGCCGGCGACACCAGCATTACCAGTACGCAAACCTCATTAACCGTGGATGCAAGCGGCATCGGCGCCAATGACTTGACTCTGGCCGGTTCGGCAAACATCACGGCAACGGTTGGCGCTACCGCGACATCAATCATAGGTACAACGGCCACCGGCAATTTGACGTTGACGGGCGGCGCGGCAATTACCACGATTAACGGCGGCTCGGGCGATGATGTGATTACGGCGTCTTCTACAGCAGCAAACACAATAATCGGCGGTATTGGCGCAGACACGCTGAACATTAGCTCGGGCGGTGCGACGGCATTCACCGATTTAGGTGCTGGCGGCTCGGCCGATGTGTTGAAGATTGCCGCCGCCGCCGGCGTCGTAACGGCTACCGTAACAGGCGATTGGACGGCAACGGCGGCTTCTCGCAACCTGGGTACGGAAATAACCGATGCGATTTTGAATACCGCTGCATCGAACGTGGACTTGTCGCTGATTACCAGCGGCAACGGCTGGGAAATCAACAATACCGCCGCCGCCGCATTGAGCCTTAAAGGCAGTTCCGGTAATGACAGCATTACCGGCGGCACCACCAGCGATACTATAGTCGGTAACGCCGGCAATGATACGCTGGTAACCGGAGTCACTACCGCCACCAACACCGACAGCATGACGGGCGGTACCGGTAACGACACGTTTAACGTCGCCGGCGCGCTGGGTACGGTGGTGATTACCGATTGGGGCAATGGCACGGATGTGTTGTCAGGCGTGTTAGGCGCGGCTACAGGTACGATGAATGTGACCTTCAGCAACAGCTCAACGACTGCTTTCGTGGCGACCACGGCAGCTGCTGCGGCAACCAACTCGGTTACGGTGACCGGGGGAACTTCCGCTGATACGATAACCGGAGGCGCCGGTGATGATTCGATCACCTCCGGTAACGGCGCCGACAGCATTACCGGCGGCGCCGGCGATGACAGCATCATATTGACTGAAACGGTATCAGCAGTAGATAGAGTGGTATTTGCCGCCACCGCGGCACTCAACGGCGCTGATACGATCACCGGATTCGCCAGCGCAACCGATAAAATCGACTTGAATGCCGTAACTGCGCTAACCGCCGTGACAACGATAACCGGAACCTTAACCACCGTTGCGGATTCTGTATACTTCTTGTCAGGCCAAGCAGCCGGTAGCGCCGATTCGTTAGCAGGGTCCGTAGCGGCAATTAATGCGGCAGCAGTATGGACTGACGCGGACGCAACAGTAAACGTAATTGTTGTTGACGATGACTCAACGGCGATTTACGAATGGGTTGAAACTGCTGCGAGTGCTGACGAAGCAGCAGTAGGTGAATTAACTTTAATGGGAACTATCAGCTCAGTTACGGTTTCCGGCGATTACGTGTTTGTCTAAAGTCGTAAGTCGGGTGGCGTGGGCACATGCTGTTCGTGCCCGGCATCACGCTACACTGAGCTTGTAAATTGAACGAACCGCCCTTGGGAAACCGGGGGCGGTTTTTTTTATGCGTGTTCATTTTGTAGCATAATCGCCCACGGCAAGCCTACTTGGGCAAAGCATTATGGCGTTATTTGGCACATTAGTCGTCACCACGGAATTGATAGAGTCCGGCATTGACAGCAATCAGGCAGAGTCAATTGCCCGGTCAATCGTAAAGGTTCAGGGCGAAACGCTAAGAACGTGTTTTAAAAGCTGCTACGCGGCTCGACTGCTGCGTTGCGCGGTGCTCGAAATCCTCATGTACGTCCAGTACATTCGGCTTATGCCATACTTTGCCCTTTATTATTTTTGATGAGTAAAAACTTATGAGTATCTCCCAACCCACCCTTGATGATGTTTGGCGATTGTTTCACGAAAACGCCCGCTTAAGTCAGGAGCTGCTTGCCAGCCAAAAAAAACCGATCTTAAATTTAAAGAAACTGATCGTAAATTTAAAGAGACCGATTTTAAGCTTGCTACGAATACGTTCAAATTGCTCATTGAGCTGAATGCCCGACAGTATTTCTTGGCGAATGACGCCTAACATTACAATTTGCCGTTGTTGAATGAGCCGGTTTAATTGTTCAATGAGGCCGTTATTCTGCTGATTATCTTTACGACGCAAAACCAATGACCAAACACAAGTATCAACCAGAACCGTCATGATTTGCCGCGCTGCTTTTTGTAGTCATACTCAGCGTCAAAATCCACCGTGCCAAATTCTTGAATAATTTCCTGCTGTTGCAAGTATTGAACATACATTTCCAGGGCTTTTTCAAGCGTTTCCTGTAAGTTTTGATGATGCCCTAATTGCTGTGCGGTAATGCACAGGGGTTCATTGTCTATGGTTATGCTAATCATTGCGTTACCTTTGATAAGGGAGGGGAGTTGGCGCACCAATTGATACCGGAATTTATGCACCAGTGGATGTGATTAAACCACCTTATCCTTTTGAGGCGTATACGCCTATTATTGAGTCCATTACCCATCAGCTGTGATGTTACTCTTGCCTGACTGCCTGTCCGCTTCCCAGCCTTTGCAAGCCGGTGCGATATAGCGTGGTACGGGACGTTTGCCTGAACCGTAGGCGCTTAGTGCGGGGTGTCATACCTAATGCACAAGCAGTGTGGGCTAAAGAAAGACCATGCTGGGCACGCCATTGCGCAAAAATCCGGGTGTTTTCATCCTGTATGTTTTGTGCGGGTTCCCAAGCTCCTGCTTGGGAACCCGCGAAATTGCAGAGACAAGCCAGTCAGGCTGATATGGGATAATTGTGATTGGCTTATTGCCGCGTTTTCATTGTTTAACATAAATCACCTGATAAATAGTTTTTCGCCATCATCAGGGGGGCGGATGATTCAAAGATAACGGCAACATAAGGTTAGGAACGGAATTTCAAATCCCGTCCCGCGTGAGGTGAGTGAGTGAAAGGTGTGTCACCAAACTCTTGCCTGAAAACTCATATCATTACGCACGGCCAAATGATCACCGGTTTGAGCGATCACATACAAGCCTTGGCGGTAAGCATACTGGGTAACATTATCAGGAATAACCATGCCCGTAACAGCCCCCATCACCTGCTTATCGGCATATGCAGGCAACAGGCGTTTCAATTTTTCCAGGCGTTTTAGATGCTCGTTAATATCATCAATACTTAAGCTGCTCTTGCATTCAATCGCGATCACATCGCCGTCATTGACCACCAGCAAATCGACTTCAATGCCTTCACCGTGACGGTTTGCGCTGACATTCTGGTGCACTTCATGCACATCAATACCGCGCTCCCGAAATAAGCGCACAGCGGCAGGGCGTACCATTTCTTCAACAAAATCACCCAGTTTATTGCCCAAGCGGCCGATGCTTTCAGTGACTTGTTTAATTCTTTTGTCGGTATCCTGCGACATTTCACGACGCTCTTTTCTGTCCTCTTCAAGTTTGCGATCAAACTCTTGCGACATTTCGCGCATTCCTTTACTGGTTTCCTGGATCAACTTCCACACATCATCAAACGTCGGTTGCGATAGACTCATAACATCATCTCCTGAACATAAGGGGTTTTATTTCAGCAAACATCGCGCGAAGGAATTGGGGGGAATAATTCGACCCTGAACCGGACGGGGCATGTTGCCCCGTTCGTAAGACTTTAGCAGCCACGAAGCTCAGGCATCGCAAAAAAACGTTAGGGGCAAATACAATACCCCGTCCCGCATGAGATTTTTTTTCAAAATCAGTTTTTTGTTCAGGCTCTAAATATATACAAAATGGCTATCAGGCAAGCCCGTCGATAGGCCGACTAATTGTATATTTCTTGTTCCGAATAAGGTTCTTGATACCAGCTTTGCTGTATTTGCTGCTGTTTTCCATGACACTTGGTCTGCTTTAGTATAATCACTGATGGAGTCGTCAAATTGAGAGATATACCGGGATCTGCTGGCGCTGCCCTTATGATACCTGAGGGCTAAGCCGTCGCTTTCTATACATCCGTCGTGTATAGCAATCACAAGCGTATCTTCCAAACCAAAACCGCTCAGGTCTATTACGCCGTTCGAAAGCTCAGTATCCCGGTAGGCGCTGCCGCCAAAATCAATAACAATCGCTTCATTGCCGGACGTAAAAAAACTGCCGACTTGCGCTGCTGTTGCCGCATCAGAAACGGTATAAGAGGGTATTATCTCAGTATCCTGATTTATTTTAACTGTGGCGCCTTGCCGGGTAAGCACTTGATAACCCCCTTTGATACCCGCATTCGCCCATGTATCCTCTAATAACAGCCTATCGCCAGCCGCATTATCCAATGTCAGCGTATTGCCATAAGCATTCATATCAAGCAAGCTCTGGGCGTTTAATTTAAATATGTTGCCACTACCCAAGAATTTTATCGTTTCTATACTGCGGATTGGAGCCGTTAAAAAATCAATATGTTGATTTGAAGAGTGCATTTCCAGCACATCCTTGGCACCCATTCCACCATCCATGCTCTCGCCATTAAAATAATTTATTCTTAATACGTCATTGCCTGTACCGCCAGATAGAACACGGGCACCCACACCATTCAATGTATCATTGCCGGCATTGCCATATAATTGATCCCGGCCACCCCCTCCTTGAAGCGTATTGTCCGCTGCATTACCGGTAATAATATTCGTTAGCTCATTTCCGCTGCCATTAATCGCAGAGCTGCCCGTTAAAACGAGATTTTCTACATTAGCCCCTAATGTAAAACTGACTGATGCTATGACGGTATCGGTTTCGTAACGACGAAACTTTTCTTCTATGACGGTATCGCCTGTGTTATCAACGACATACGTATCGCTACCCGCACCGTCAGAAAGGATGTCGCTTCCTTGCCCTCCATCAAGCCTATCATTCCCTGATCCTCCATATAAAACATCATTACCGTCACCCCCCATCAAGGTATCATCGCCTGCCCTGCCTTCAAGCGTATTGGCTGCCGCATTACCGGTAATGGTATTGCTTAACTCATTTCCTGTGCCATTAATCGCGGAAGTACCTGTTAAAATAAGATTTTCTACCTTAGCACTTAATGTCCAATTAACTGATGCCTTGACTGTATCGGTTCCGGCGTCTGAATGTTCTATGACGGTATCGCTTAGGTTATCAACGAAATACGTATCGTTACCCGCACCGCCTGAAAGTGTATCAATACCTAAGCCGCCATTAAGCCTGTCATTCCCTTCATTCCCCTTTAAAATATCATTGCCTTGATAAGCAAAGAGTAAATCGTTACCCGCTCCACCCGTGAGGGTGTTATTTTTTCTGTCGCCTTTGATTTGTGCCATCGTAATCTCCGAGTCGATTGAATGTTTGAGCCTACCATCTCCGGCCCGGATTCTAGCGCTAAATATCGTCTGACTACAAATAAATTGCCTGACAACTCAATTCCGCCTGCCAATCAATGGGGTCACACAATCAATGGCACAATCAATGGGGTCAAATCAATGGCAAATCAATGGAAATCAATGGGGTCAGATTGGATTGATTTTCAGCTATCGCTTTAACGCATTAGGACAAGCTTAATGCCGAACAGCACGTTGACCACTATTTGCCGGATGCGGAAATTGTCATCACCCGGCATATTGGCACGGTAACGTTCCTGTTTATCCACTGTCCAGGCAAAATAATCGGGCACAACGCTGATGATGGCCCGTCTTAATGCCGCTTCTTGTTTGGAGGATATCGATGTAACAATGGCCATTTATTTACCTTAACAATCAACCAATTTATACCCTAAGTTTTTATAACCTATTTGCCGCTTCCCGCTCATTTTGTCTAGCATAGGTACATGGCTATCGACATAATCATAAATTCTGACTTCGGTTTTGGCGTGGTGCAAGCGGTGCAGCCTTCCGGCATACTGTGCCAAGGTGCCTTTCCAAGAAATTGGCATGACCAAAAATAAGGTGTCCAAGCGGTCATCATCAAAGCCTTCACCCAGATAACGTCCGGTAGCGATTATGATTCGCTCTTCATCATCTGGGATAGTTTGCAGCGTATCTGCCAATTGCTTGCGTTGTCGGATCCCCATGCCTCCTTGCATGACAAGGACATTTTTCGCGAACATTTTGATTTGCCCTGCCAACAACACAACATGCTCTTTCCGTTCGGTTAACACAATCGGTGATCGCCCCTCTGATAAGGCTTGTTTAATATCATCAAGAATCAGCTGGTTGCGCCGATCATCAAGCACTAATGCCTGATAAACCGCATGGATATAAGTTCGGCTATCGGTGTTTGGATTTTCTGGCATCATAAATTCCGTTTGCCGCTGGGTCACGTAATGGTTAAAAGGCCGTGCGGATGCTTGTTCCTTAGCACTGGCCTGAAAGCGGATAGGGCCGCATTGCATGAACACGATGGGGTGATGTCCATCTTTACGGGTTAATGTCGCCGACAAGCCCAAAACGAATGTTGACTTACAAGCCTTGGCAACGGATTCAAAGCTGACCGCCGATAAATGATGGCATTCATCGAAAATAACTTGTCCGTAATTGGCCACCAAATCATTCACTTCATGATTTTTTATCAGGCTTTGCATGATGGCGACATCAATAATGCCAGTCGCTTTGTTTTTGCCGCCACCGATCTTTCCCACCTGATTTTTAGGCACGTTCAAAAACGTATCTATGCGTTCCAGCCACTGATCTAACAGTTGTCGGCGGTGGACAATAATCAGCGTATTCACTTGACGCTTTGCCATAATATGCAGTGCGACCACCGTTTTTCCAAAAGCGGTGGTGGCAGACAGTGTTCCAATATCCTGTGCTAGCAACTTGTTTGCGGCTTGGTTTTGTTCTTCTGTCAATGTTCCCTGAAATTGCAAATCGGTAATGGGCTTACCCGCAAACCGCTCATCCTGAATAACAGGCTGGATTTTTAATTCGCCAAGAAGATTCATGGCATCGTCAATACAGCCCCTGGGTAAGGCAATATGCTGTGGAAAATAGCCCGCACAGGAAATGATTCTGGGTGTACCGAAAGTTGACAACCGCATGGCCTGGGATTTGTAAAATTCGGGATTTTGGAACGCCGCCAACCGGATAAGCTTGCTTTGCAGTGATGGCGGCAACTCGGTTTTATCGATGAATAACTGGTTTCCTAGAACAATGCTGACTTGTTTAGGCAGCGGCCCATTAATAGTGATTTCTTGAATTTTGCCTGAAGGTGCTATTTTCCAAGGTTCATCTTCCTCGGCGATAGGAATTTTCACGCCTAAAATACGGTTTTGTTGTTCCGCTTTTGCAATTAATGGGTTTAACTCACCCAACGATATGCGTTTAATGGTGGACAGGTAAGCCCATTGATCGGGATAGGGTATAAAATTGTTATCGACAAATACGCTGTTGCCCTGCTCGCGTGGTTTTTTCTGTAAAGGTAAAGCGATCAGATTTCCGAAGCCGCCTTTCGGCATCGTATCTTGGTTGGGAAACAATCGGTCATACGATTCAAAACCCAATTCCGGGTGTTTGTCCATCGCTTGCGTTAGCAAGTAGGTCCCTAGTTTCCTGGCCTCCAGGGCTAAAACGGGGGAACTGAAAAACAACCAAACATGGGCACCTTTACCTGAACGCGAAATTTCAACGCTATAAGGGATGCCGTTTTCTTGACAAGCTGCGGAAAAAGCACCGACATCCAATTGCCACGACGCCTTATCAAAATCAACGGCCAAAAACCAGCAGCGTTCATCTTGCATCAACGGGTAAACACCGATGACGAAATCGGCTGGCCGATTGCCCTGGGTATCTTTACCTGCCAGATGATTGGCTATGACGGTGTCGTTCACGGGAATGAATGAACGAAATTTGCAGTCGCCACATTTGATACGGGGCTTTTCGCAAATAGTGGGTTTCCATTCATTCGCGCAGGCGGGTGAATACCCTGACTTTCCGGTTTTGCCGTTTTCCCAACGTTTGGGGAACATATCAGCACGCCCTTTGAATAAATCGCCAAACAGGCTAACTTTTTCTTGACGGGACGATTGGTAATTAACGGTTGCACCCGCCCTGGATTGCACCACATTATCTTGCCGCTGCCGTAGGTGTTCTTTTAACGCTGATAGCTCGTTAAGCAATGCTTCACGTTCTACATCAATGGCTTGGATTTTTTGTTCTAATGCTGAGATTCGCTGCTCAGTGTTGCCCATAAATTCCTGTTGAAAGTGATTCTACTCATTCACACTAAGCAGCACCTGATTGATCACAGCCGGCGCTATGCGGAAATCAGACGCATGTAAAACCTGAAATACGGCGCGAGCTGATGGTATCAAATTCTGCTTTTTTGCTTGACCGATAATGGCGGCGGTGCCGATGACACGTAGGCCATTTTCTTTGGCAACCGCACGTCCTGCACGTTCATCCATCACTAGCAAAACCTGATCCACATAACCCAACGCCAAATTGATGCAATCCGTTTCGCCTGCATCCAAATCCAAATCCATATCAAGACAAGGCGTTATAGGCTCAGGCCACACCTTCAGCCAGTCTGTAGCCAGTACTTTGGCGATGGCCTCTTCGCCACGGGCACCTATTCCTGGCAATACTTCGCGCTTGACAGTCTCTGGCAGATAAACGGTATTAAAGAGTTTGGGCAACCAGACCAAGCCCTCCACCATAGCCAAAGCAATTAACGGGCTGGAGTCAATGACAACAAAACCAGCCATGCGCTATCCTTGGGTTAACCATTGATCCAAGGTATCCATGTCCTGTTGGACTTCATCGGCAGTCTGGTTAATGACCGCAATGCCTAACCGGGACACATGGGCAATAAAGTCGACCAAGGGTGTGTCGGCCAGCTTGGCAGAGCGGGCCAACGACAATTCCCCATCCCTGAACAATGCCGTTGCCAATGCTCTGCGTACACCCGGCATATCCATCACCTTGAGGGAGTTAAGGCCGATCATTAGTGCGTCTGGTTCATTTCGGTTCATTACCAGCACTAAATCATCATGCGCCATGCGTAAAGCTTGGCTAGGGTTGTTTTTTAAACCGCTGACATTCACTGTTTTCATAGGACTATCTCATAGGAATATTAGATGGGATTATTATATAGGATATTTGAAGGTCTAGGTTTGCACTAAATATGAAAGGAGTAAAGTGGACCCCAAAGTCCAGACAAAAAACACTTTAATTTAAGATAGAACTCTGTTCGCAC
>Ga0172372_10005189_pt1 | contig 18218 bp, 16 predicted proteins | sample LakKiv5m_2_FD_114544 | JGI IMG/M metagenome (GOLD analysis project Ga0172372, IMG submission 114544) | Freshwater microbial communities from Kabuno Bay, South-Kivu, Congo - kab_092012_9.5m | ecosystem: Environmental > Aquatic > Freshwater > Lake | place: Democratic Republic of the Congo...
AGATAGACTTGCATAGCGGTTTTCAAGGTCAAACAGTCCAGTTTGGTGCATGACGCTGTCCTGTGTTGTGATGATGTCGTTATTGTCCAGCATGACGGGGATTTATAGAAGTGCCCTTTAGTTACACGGCTGATGGTGGATGCATCGCATTCATTGGCGGCTACTTGTTCAGACCTTCCTTAATGAATTACGTTGCCTACGACTTCATCCAGCCTTCTCCTAAACTTCAAGAAACTTGGCATGGTTGAAAGCTTTTCTTCATCTGTCCGATTAGCTTCAAGCCACTCGCAGAGCGAGTTACCAGATTGATGTACGCCGAATACACCATCCAACTGCGACTTAGCCGAATTTGGTGAGGCATCATTTCCCGAAATCTCTTCAAGATGCGAGCAACTATTTGCAGCTGATTGAGCTACACAAAGCAACCAAACCTCTGATTTTGGCTTGGGAAGCATAGGCACCCCGTTGAAGAAATCTGCCCGAACAAACCCATCCATCATGGACTTCCATTTATCCTCCCACAGGGCATGACTACTAGAACGCGTCCCATCACAATCTCGAAACAAAACGGCAATAACCTTATCTTGGCGGCTTTTTTCTAGCTCCACGGCATACTCTGCGAGCATCCACGCATTGATATAATGATACGCAGTCTCCTGATCTCGCTTCTTTCCCACCAAGGAAATACCACTGCGGTTGTTTTTTTTAGCCTTAGCCCGCCCAGCTAAAGCGCCCTCGCTTACGTACTGATACCCGCCCGGAATGTCTCTCAACGAGTAATTCAAACGTGGTTCAAGCATCTGTTCCAGCAAAACAGTCATCGGACCCATCTGAAAATCGCCATCTTCGCAGGTGAACTGTGCATTGCTGCACTGCCCTAGGTCGGTCGGACCTTCCCCACTTAAAACGACTATCATGTCTTTACCTTTGCCTCTGCCTTGGCTTTAGCCTCCGCTTCTTCCTTAGCTTTAGCCTCTGCACGACGCTTCTCGTCCTCTAGATCTAGCGCCACACACTCTTCAGTAAGTTTAACCAGATCGGTATCAACGAACGCTTCACCAGCCCCCATTAGCTCTAGCTTTTTGTTGATATATGGAATCTCAAAAAATTGACGTGCCTTGGTTTCTCCAGAAAAATTTTTGTATACGTATTTAACTGAACTTCGCGCCACATCATCTTCAAGATAATTAAGGATCATTGGACTGTGGGTAGTCACAATAATCTGCCGATTCGCATTCACTAACGTATCAACAAGTTTCTCGATGATTTCCGGATTAATTCCATTTTCGATTTCATCCAACAAAACTAACGGGTGATCTGACTCGGCCTGAGCCAAAACCGCCAAAATACGAAGCAGCCCATCACTTAGGTGAGTCGCCTCTGTTTCTAGTTTTTGATCACCGAACTGCTCGATAACCATTAGCTTCTTCCAGCCAGCACGCAAACTGGCAACTCTGAAGTCAATCAGGTTTGGGTAAAAAGACTTTATAAGCATTAAGAGATGTTCTCTGGCCTCCCCTTTAACATTATGCAAATAACCAGAGAGCTTCTCTCCACCAGCCCCAATATCATTATCTTCAGATCTGGAACGTTTTCGTAATAAGTGTGGGGAGAGCAGTTCCAAAGAACGAACTCGTTTAAGTGCCTCGCGAAACTCCAATACAGGCGGAGGCAACTCACTGTCTTTGAGTTGAGAAAGTATTGAACCTTGATACGTAAATGAAACCGATTGTTTTTGCCCCGCAACCCGATACTCTTGGGCCAACAAAGCAAAAATTGTTTCGCCATTAAGTCGAATTCTCTCAGCCGAGCAACGTAAGTCGTGGCGATTGAAACTAGCGTCCCAAATTAAGTCTTGACCTGCTTGTGTGCGGTACTTTACACCGACAACTATGTTGCTTTCCTTGCGCAACTTACAATTAAGCTCTTGAACAGACCACCCGCGAGATTCAAGCCAATTCTGGACGTTTCCAGTCATTAGCTGAGCAATAAAATCTATCCCCTGCAGAATGGTACTTTTTCCTGCGCCATTCATTCCAACAAAGCAGTTAAATTTGCTCAGCGGCAAAACCAAATTGCCCACAGATTTAAAATTCTTTATTCTGATTTTTTCAATCATGACTTACTCCCTTATTCCTCGCGCGCAGTCACCCATCTCACCTGCTAATCGGCTTATACCTAATCCGCTTCGGCTTGGCCCCTTCCTCGCCCAAACGTTTACGTTTGTCCGCCTCATATTCCTGATAGTTGCCATCGAAGAAAGTCCACTTCGAATCGCCTTCGCAGGCGAGGATGTGGGTGGCGATGCGGTCGAGGAACCAACGATCATGGGAGATGACGGCGACGCAGCCGGCGAATTCGAGCAGCGCATCTTCCAGCGCGCGCAGGGTTTCCACGTCGAGGTCGTTGGAGGGTTCGTCGAGCAGCAATACGTTGCCCCCGGAGATCAGGGTCTGCGCCAAGTGCAAACGTCCGCGTTCACCGCCGGAGAGTTGGCCGACGATCTTGCCTTGGTCCGCGCCTTTGAAGTTGAAGCGGCCAATGTAGGCGCGTGCTGGGGTTTCGTATTTGCCGACAGTCAAAATGTCGTTGCCACCAGAGATGGCATCGAACACGGTCTTGTCGTTTTGCAACCCTTCTCGTGATTGGTCGATGTGCGCGATCTTCACGGTCTGGCCGATCTTCACGGTGCCGCTGTCGGGTGTTTCTTTGCCTGTAATCATGCGGAACAAGGTGGATTTACCCGCGCCGTTAGGGCCGATGATGCCGACGATGGCACCGGGCGGAATCTTGAAGCTGAGGTTGTCGATGAGCAGGCGATAGCCATAGGCTTTGCTCACGCCTTCGAATTCGATGACTTCGTTACCCAGACGTTCGCCCACGGGAATGAATATCTCCTGTGTCTCGTTACGCGCTTGGTGTTCTTGCGAATTCAGTTCTTCGAAACGTGCGATACGCGCTTTGGATTTTGCCTGACGCGCTTTCGGATTCTGGCGCACCCATTCCAATTCTTGCTTCATCGCTTTGGCGTGCGCATCCATTTGCTTCTGCTCCTGCGCCAAACGCTCGCCCTTCTGGTCGAGCCAGCTGGAGTAGTTGCCCTTCCAAGGGATGCCTTGTCCACGGTCCAGCTCAAGAATCCATTCGGCGGCGTTGTCGAGGAAGTAGCGATCATGGGTAACAGCCACCACGGTGCCGGGGAAGCGCACCAGAAATTGCTCCAGCCATTCCACCGATTCCGCATCCAAGTGGTTGGTGGGTTCGTCCAGCAACAGCATGTCGGGCTTTTCCAACAGCAGCTTGCACAGCGCCACGCGGCGCTTCTCACCACCGGAAAGATTCTTGATGACGGCATCCCACTCAGGCAGACGCAGCGCGTCGGCGGCGATCTCCATCTGGTGCGAGGCATCGCTACCGCTGGCGGCGATGATGGCTTCGAGGCGCGCTTGCTCGGCGGCGAGTGCGTCGAAGTCGGCGTTCTCTTCGGCATAGGCGGCGTACACGGCATCCAGTTTAGATTGCGCTTCCATCACTTCGCCCAGCGCGGCTTCCACTTCTTGGCGCACGGTCTTGGCGGGATCGAGCACAGGCTCCTGCGGCAGGTAGCCGATCTTGATGTTTGGCAGGTGCTGCACTTCGCCGTCGTATTCTTTGTCCTGCTTCGCCATGATGCGCAGCACGGTGGATTTACCCGAGCCGTTAAGACCCAGCAGACCGATCTTGGCGCCGGGGAAGAAGCTGAGGGAGATGTCTTTGATGATCTGACGTTTAGGGGGAACGATCTTGCTCACGCGGAGCATAGACATGACGTATTGGCCTTGTACCATTTTTATTGCGCTTTCATAGAGGTGTGACAGGAAGGGCGTAGCTTACCGCAAAGAGGGGTGTTGCTGAATGCTCACCCTAGAAAAAGCCCCCTCATGCAGAGGCATAGCAAGGACTCAGTCTGCCGAACCTTGCCGTGCAAGCGCGATCTTGCGATACAGCGTCTGCCGGCTGATGCCCAAGCGTCGAGCCGCCGCAGAGAGATTGCCGTGGCTATCTTGCAGGGTCTGCTGGATGACCGCGAGTGAAACGGCCTTAAGGTTCTGCGGTGAGGTGCTGGCACTGGCCGTCAAAAGACTTTGAGCATCCGCCGCCAGATCGTCGAGCAGGTCGTCTGGCAGATGATTCCAATCGATAAGCTCTTCATGCGCATCCAACATGGCGCTGGCAGTTCGCAACACGCTGGAATATTGGCGGATGTTGCCAGGCCACGGGTGGCGGCTCAGCTTCGCGAGCAACTCTGGTTTTAGATAGACGGTACGTTTTGGATTATGTGCGGCCAAGATGCGTTCGGTGAGTGCTTGGAAATCGGTACGCTCACGCAAGGCGGGCAGGTTCACCGTCAAGCCATTGATGCGGTAGTACAGGTCACTACGGAAGAGTCCTTTGTCCGCATCCTCACGCAGCTTGCGATGCGTGGCGCAGATCAAACTGAAATCCACTTCGACCGCTTTGCCGCCACCGAGTGGTGTCACTTGCCGCTCTTGTAACACACGCAACAATCGCGTCTGCATGGCGAGTGGCATGTCGCCGATCTCGTCCAAGAACAGTGTGCCGCCGTGTGCCTCACGCAGGCGACCGATGTAACCGTCACGGCGCGCACCCGTGAACGCACCAGGTGCATAGCCGAACAGTTCTGCCTCGATGAGATGTTCCGGCAAGGCCGCGCAGTTGATGGCGACAAAAGGTTGGTCACGACGCGCCCCGCTCTCATGCACGGCACGTGCGAACAATTCTTTGCCCACGCCAGACTCGCCATGCAGCAAGAGTGGGATGGGTTTGCCAGCGATGCGACGTGCTTTGTCGGTAGCGCTATGCCACAGCGGATCGCCGAGATCGAGTTTGCTCAAGGCATCAGTCGGAGGCCTTTGCGCCACGTATGGTGACGAGGTGAGCGTGCCCTCGACGGCGTGCACTTGCATGAACATGGGTGTGCCGTCATGCAAATGGATCTGTCTTGGAGTAGAGAAACGATACGAATGGCGAGATAGCATCTCATCTAAATGTACATCCAGCACATCTCCCACTTTGACGCTACCAATGTCGTTTGGCGAAAGATGCAACATCTCCAATCCGGTTCGGTTCGCCCCCACGATCCACCCATCTGGAGCGAGCGCAATGATGCCTTCGGCCACCGAGCCTATGCCTTCTGGATGTGCGTGCAGATGCAGTCGGATATGGCGCTGGCAACTTGCGAGCACCAAGCGGTTCTCGATCATGCGCGCAGCCATGCCGACCAATCCCAATGTGTGTGGTTGACGGCTACGGTGATCGCCAGAGATGTCGATGACACCTAGCAACTTACCGGCCGCCGACATGATGGGCGCTGCCGCGCAAGTCAGGAAACCGTTGCGCTCTAGAAAATGTTCCGCACCGTGAACCTCGACCGAACTCGCTTCCGCCAGAGCGGTACCAATGGCGTTCGTCCCACGATACTGTTCTTGCCAGCACGAGCCTGAAGACAGGGCGACACGTTCCGCTTTGTTGAGGAAATCCACATCACCCATGGTGTGCATGAGTGTGGCTTGCTTATCGGCAAGGATCACCATGCTTTGGCTGTACCTCACTTGTTGATACAGGTATTCCATGACAGGACGTGAATGCGCCAACAAGTCTTGGTTGGTCGCTAACGCATAACGCAGATCATTACCTGTGATCGGATCGACTTCCATCAGCCTACCGGTGGGCAACACGCCCGCCTCCAAACTACGTCGCCAAGAACGTGCGATACGTTCATCTAGTGCGCCGTTGGGACACTCCCCGTATTGCAACAGGTGCGAGCGCGCTTGGCGCAAAGCTAATGCCGATTGAGTCATAGGATCCTGATCTCCCCAAGGTGATGCGATGGAACTTTGACGGAGTATAGAAGAATGAAAAGTTGGCGCAATAGCTAAGTATTGAAAACGTGTCCGACTGTCACATTTTGTGACACCCGTCTCAAATGGGAGCGTCACACCGCCCGGCTCAATGAAAGCCTCAAAAATATATTTCTCATGAAATCAATCCCCTTGACCTAAAGGCTGGGCTGGCCTGCTCCTTGCGTAACAGTGGATGCAGCACAGAAGTGGGAGTGATCTGCTTGATCGTCAATCAATATACAGAGGAGAAAACATAATGATTTATGCAGCCCCCGGCGCCGCTGGTGCCAAGATTTCCTACAAATCCAAATACGACAACTTCATCGGCGGAAAATGGATCGCCCCAGTGAAAGGCGAATATTTTGATGTAATCACACCAGTTAGTGGCAAGGTCTACACCAAGGCAGCACGCTCTGGCGCAGAAGATATCGAACTGGCACTCGATGCAGCTCATGCCGCTGCCGACGCGTGGGGCAAGGCCTCAATCACCGAGCGTTCTAATGTATTGCTGAAGATCGCTGACCGTATCGAAGCCAATCTGGAGGTGCTGGCTTATGCCGAGACCGTGGACAACGGCAAAGCCATCCGCGAGACATTGAATGCTGATATTCCTTTGGCGGTCGATCACTTCCGCTACTTCGCCGGATGCCTGCGCGCACAAGAAGGCCACCTGTCCGAGCTCAACGAGAACACGGTTGCGTATCACTTCCACGAACCCTTGGGTGTGGTCGGTCAGATCATCCCGTGGAACTTCCCTATCTTGATGGCAGCATGGAAACTAGCACCCGCCCTCGGTGCAGGTAACTGCGTGGTGCTGAAGCCTGCTGAATCCACTCCGATCAGCATCTTGATCTTGATGGAACTGATCGCAGATCTGTTGCCAGCGGGTGTGCTGAACATCGTCAACGGCTTCGGACGTGAAGCAGGTATGCCTCTCGCTACCAGCAAGCGCATCGCCAAGATCGCGTTCACTGGTTCGACCACCACTGGTCGCGTGATCGCTCAGGCGGCTGCGAACAACTTGATTCCCGCCACACTGGAGCTGGGAGGCAAATCACCGAACATCTTCTTTGCTGACGTGATGGATAAAGACGATGGCTTCCTCGACAAAGCGATCGAAGGCTTGGTGTTGTTCGCGTTCAATCAAGGCGAAGTTTGCACCTGCCCTTCACGCGCACTGATCCATGAATCCATCTACGACAAGTTCATGGAGCGTGTACTGAAACGTGTCGCCGCCATCAAGCAAGGCAACCCGCTAGACACCGACACTATGATGGGTGCGCAAGCCTCCAAGGAACAACTCACCAAGATCTTGAGCTACCTCGATCTCGGCAAACAAGAAGGCGCGCAAGTATTGGCAGGCGGTGGACAAGCCAACCTGACGGGCGATCTGGCCGGTGGCTATTACGTGCAACCTACACTGTTCAAAGGCCACAACAAGATGCGCATCTTCCAAGAAGAGATCTTCGGGCCCGTATTGGCTGTGACGACCTTCAAGGACGAAGCCGAAGCGCTGGCACTGGCCAACGACACGTTGTACGGCTTGGGCGCAGGCGTGTGGAGCCGCAACGGCAACGTAGCGTACCGCATGGGTCGTGCGATCAAGGCAGGTCGAGTGTGGACCAACTGCTACCACGACTATGCAGCCGGTGCAGCATTCGGTGGCTACAAGGAATCAGGTATCGGTCGCGAGACGCACAAGATGATGCTCGACCACTACCAGCAAACGAAGAATCTGTTGGTGAGTTATAGCGAGCAGAAACTGGGGTTCTTCTGATTCTGTGAATTGAGTTGATTTACCTATGGGGCGGGCGACCGCCCCGTTTTACTGGAGGTAACAACATGGTCGAGAAAGTGATCGCAACCGATGCCGCACTGGAACTGATCGAACTCCTCAAACGGAAACACGGTGAACTGATGTTCCACCAATCCGGCGGGTGTTGCGACAACAGCGCCGCCAATTGTTATTTACCGGGCGAACTCACTATCGGCGCTGGCGATGAATATCTCGGCGACATCGGTGGCTGCCCCTTCTATATGAGCAAATCACAATACGAATATTGGCAGCACACGCAACTCATCATCGATGTGATCGAAGGTCGTGGCGGCACGTTCTCGCTCGAAGGACCTGAAGGCAAAGCTTTCCATACACGCTCTCGTTTGTTCACAGATGAAGAGTGGGCTGAGATATTGACCACTCAAAAACCTCGTTGATATCTGGGTGGTTTTAAACGCGCACCAACAGCACAGTTTTCTCTAGATCGAGCACCGGCTCTTGCGGCAGATAGCCGATCTTGGCGCCGGGGAAGAACGAAAGGGAGATGTCTTTGATGATCTGACGCTTGGGGGGGGGACGATCTTGCTCACGCGGAACATGGACATTACATATTGGCCTTGTACCATTTTTATTGCGCTTTCATAGAGGTGTGACAGGAAGGGCGTAGCCTACCGCAAAGCGAGTGTTGCTTCACCACTTCAAAATCAGCTTGCCTACCCATAACCCAAGGATGCCGAAGACGATCATCGGCAGGTAGTGCCATTGCAGCACGTGCAGGATGGAGTCGTTGTTCTCTTGCAGGCGCAGCCATAACGCGCCGACGCTGAAGGCATGCAACAGGGCGATGCAACCCGCCCATTGGTAATGCGTGCTGGCGAGTTTGCGCATGGCATACAGCAGCCAAGCACCGGGCAACAGAGCGACCATCAAGATCGCCAAGGTACATTCGATGCCGTGAACCGGTAATGGCGCGGGGGGCATATCGGCACGCCACGCCATGAACAAGACGCAGGTGAACACACCGAATACCGCCATCGGCATCCACACCGCGCGACGCATCTGGTACATGTCGGGGAACGACAGCAAGGCCGCGCTCACCGAGGTGGTGATGAACATAGCGGCCAACAGCGCCACTTCGATGGCGAACCAAGGATGTTCGAAGGCAGCGGTCAATTCGTTGCGCACACCGGAGACGAGCAGCAACACCAGCAGGTAGGCAGCCGATAGCGCCATCCATTTCCAGCTGAGTGTGATCGGGTGCGGCGCGGGTTTGACCGCCCCACCCTCCTGCGCCAGTTGGCCGATTAAATTTTCAATGTCTTTCATAATTACCTCTTACGTTCCACCTCTCGTCATTCCCGCGCAGGCGGGAATCCAGCGGTGTTATTAAATATGCCGTCTTGTTCGGCCTTGCTGCGCAAGGAATCACTTATATAACTGGATTCCCGCCTGCGCGGGAATGACGGCTTGAGTTATATCTTTCACGTTTCCTCCAGCCTCTTCCTTAATACTTTGTAGGCGCGATGCGCCGCTACCTTGACCGCCGATTCATTCATGCCCAGCTTCGCCGCCACTTCTTTGGCTGTGTAGCCTTCCTGATGGATGAGTTGCAGGATGGCGGCCTGCTTTTCGGGAAGTTTCGCTATCTCTCCACTGATAGATTCGTAGGAAATGCCCGTTTCGGTTACATCCTCATGCAATTCATTTTCCAGATCGGCGATGTCCACCGCATGTTTGATGTCGTCGGCATAGTGGGAACGCAGGTAGTCCTGCAAACGAAACTTGGCGATGGCATACACCCACGGCGTAAAAGGACGCTGCCCATCATAGGTGTGGCGCGCCTTGTGGATGGAAACGAGGATCTCTTGCAGCACGTCATCCACATCATTGGTGAACAACAGGCGCTTGGACAGGAAGGGACGCAGCAACTGCGCCGTGGCGTGTAACACCTTGGCATAGGCGGCCTGATCGCCCGCCAGCGCCTGCTGCATCAACGCTTCAAGATCGTCACTTCGCACTGTCACTCTGCTCCACTTGGTTTGTCACGCGATCCGTATCGCACGAACCTCACTGGGAGCACATCATAACTTCCCACCTGCCCGACTCAGCCCCTCTGCCTGAATAAATATATTTTCACTCCCGTGTAACCTTTTTTAATCGCGCATCGAATCAATGGTTGCAAGGGCGATCTGCGTCCGAGCGTTCAATCAATCACTCAAGGAGAATCACCATGAAGAATCAACAAGTGTTGTCACTCGCGATCGGTAGTCTGTTGACGTTGGGCTTGGTCGGTAATGCGACCGCAGCCGATGCAAAGATGGAAAAGTGTTACGGCGTTGCCAAGGCCGGCATGAACGACTGTGGCAGCAAGAAGGCCGGACATGCGTGCGCAGGTCATGCCACGATGAACAACGACAAGAACGACTTCGTTGCGCTGCCCAAAGGTACGTGCGACAAGATCGCCGGTGGCAGCACCACTGAAGGTGCCGACATGCCCAAGAAAGGTTCGTGATGTATCCGCCCGCAACGTCGGCTTTGCCCTGTGTCGCTGGCATCGGCTTGCGGGCGCCTCATTACCGGGAAGTGTTGGATACGCTTCCCCGATTGGGATGGGTAGAAGCACATAGCGAGAATTTCTTTGGCGGCGGCGCGCCTCTGCATACCCTGTTAGCGGTGCGCGAACATTACCCCGTGAGTCTGCATGGCGTAGGCATGGGCCTCGCCTCGCCCGCGCCGCTCAATGAATACCACTTGCAAGCACTCAAACGATTGTGCGATGTGGTGCAACCCGCACGTGTCTCTGAGCATCTGTGTTGGAACACGGTGAATGGCGATGTCATCAACGACCTGCTGCCTTTCCCCCATACCCATGCCGCCTTGGCGCATGTCGCCAGCCGCATCGATCACGTGCAATCGGTGTTGGGTCGGCAGTTGCTGATGGAGAACCTATCCAGTTATTTGAGCTTCACTTCCAGCGAGATGAGCGAAGGCGAGTTCCTCGCCGAGTTGGTGCGGCGTACCGGCTGCGGCATCTTGTTCGATGTGGAGAACCTGTATGTGAACGTGCGCAATCTCGGCGTGGATGAGGATGAGTTCATCCGCTCCCTCCCTGCCCACGCGGTGGGTGAATACCACTTGGCAGGCTTCAGCGTACGCGATGGCTGTCTGGTGGATACGCATGATCATCCGGTGTGCGACGCAGTGTGGACGCTGTACGAAAAAGTCTTGCGTCATATCGGCCCGCGCCCGACCTTGGTCGAGTGGGATGGCAACATCCCCGCCTTAGCCGTACTGATGGCCGAGGCAGACAAAGCGCAACAGCGCATGGAGGCCTGTGATGAATGTCTTGCATGATGAACTCGCCGAGTTTTCGCACGCCATCATCAAAGGTGCGCCCTCTTCTGTGCAGTTCGAGTCATCGTCACCTTACTCAGTCGCCATCGGCCTTGATGTCTATCGCAACAACTATCGCGGCAATCTGCAAGATGCTTTGGCGGGTGCATACCCCGTCATCGAGCAATTGGTGGGCGCTGATTTTTTTCGCATGCTGGCTCGCGATTTCATCTCACAACAAGGCTCATGCAGCGCCAATCTGTTCGACTATGGGGCAGAGTTAGGCGATTTTCTGGAGAGTTACAGTCCGGCTAATTCGCTTGCCTATCTGCCTGATGTGGCGAGATTGGAATGGGCTTGCCATCGCGCCTATTTCGCCACGGATGCAGAGTCTCTCGATCTGGTAAGTCTGTCTCAAGTCGCCCCATCTGATCACGCGAATTTGTTGCTGCATGTACAACCAGCCTGTCTCATCGTAGCCTCGGCTTTCCCCATCGTCGCTATCTGGCAGGCGCATCAAGCGGGGGGAGGATTCGAGATCGATTGGGCTGGTGGTGGCGAGATCGCACTGGTCAGTCGCAGGGACGATGTAGTGACCGTGCGCGAACTGAACGAGGATGAGGCGTATTGGCTAGAAGCCGTGAGACTCGGCCAAAGCTTAGGTTTGGCGACAGCCGCCACACTGGATCGATTCCCCCTATTCGACCTGCAAGACACATTACTACTGTTTGTCTCGCTGGGAATTTTGACCGACTTCACTTTGGGAGAGCTCACATGAACGCATTGAAACGCGCGATCCAGTATTACTACACCGCCGCACGTTGGCCGGAGCATCTCGCGCCACTGCTCGATGTCGGCATCCGTTTGTTGTTAGCCGATGCCTTCTTCAAGTCGGGGCTGACCAAGATCAAAAATTGGGACAGCACCTTGTTCTTGTTCAGCGATGTCTATCAAGTACCCTTGCTCAACTACGAAGTGGCCGCCTATCTGGCGACCGCTGCCGAACTGGGTTTGCCTGTGCTGCTAGTGATCGGCCTCTTCACCCGTTTCGCCGCTGCTGGGCTGTTCATCCTCAATGGTGTAGCGGTCATCTCCTATTACAGTGAATTGAGTGAAGCGGGTCTCAACCAACATTTGTATTGGGGAATCCTGCTGGCGGTGGTGCTGGCCATTAGCCGCAGTCGCTGGACGTTAGATTCCCTAATTGAAAAACGCATAAAGGATAGGCAATGAAAGAGAACAGCACGCCCGATCTTCCACGCAGACTGCTTCTACAAGCCATCTCAGCAGGTTTACTTTGGAGCTTGATTCCGGCCTCTTCCAGCGCGCTGGAAGGAGAGGCGACAACAAAATCCGTATTCCGTTTGAAGGGGCGCGCTTGGGTGAATGGCAACCCTGTGGATATGAACACCCTCATCAAACCGAACGACATCGTCAAAACCGGGCACGGTAGCGAACTGGTGTTCGTGGTGGGCCACCATGCGATGTTGCTACGCGGCAGAAGTCATCTGGTGATCGAGCCGCATGAGAGCGAATCGGTAGGCTCATTGTTGATCGGTGGCTTGAGGTTGTTCGCAGGCAAGTTGCTCTCCGTATCGCGCAACAAAGGCATGCGCATCAACACCCCCTCCGCCACCATCGGCATCCGCGGAACAGGTGTATATCTGGAGGCCGGACCTGAGCGCACCTATTTCTGCACCTGCTATGGCGAGGTGGATGTGCAGGCAGTGAACGACCCCGACAGCAAAGAGACCGTGGTCTCTGCCCATCACGACAAGCCGCTCTATATCTACGGCAAAGGCCAACCCGGGCAGTTCATCCACCCGATACCCCGCTTGCCCGTGCCTAACCATTCGGATGAGGAACTCATCATGGCCGAGGCTTTGGTGGGACGTGTGCCGCCATTCACCGAAAAATCCTAATCGTCCCTTCCCCCATGCAGGGGCTGCGCCAAGACCGACCGTAGGTCGAGCGTCTGGCGGCGTACTCCTTGCGGGTGGAAGGCTAGGATGGGGGGTGACTTGGTGACGGCTCAAGGTTTCTACCCCCACCCTACCCCTCCCCCTGCTAGGGGGAGGGAATGTTTCCGCGATGCATCACCAATTTAGCGACCGCCAGATGGCTTGGAACCCCCTATTTGTCGACATAATTAAAATTAATTGCCACATTTTAGATTTATGGTGCTAGGATTCGCCAAGATTGTCGACAATCGGAGTGGGCAGATGCTGATCCAAGTTCCAGAACAAGGCACCCTTGCAGACGTTGCAGCGCATCGTCTGGCGCATAGCATCGTCACGGGCGAGCTGGCGCAGGGCCAGAAGCTGAACGAGGCGGAGCTGGCAGAGCGCTTCGGTATGGGGCGCGGTCCGCTGCGCGAAGCCCTGCGCCATCTCGAAGGTATGCGCCTCGTCAAACGTATCCCCAATGCCGGTGCGCGCGTGGTGGTACTGGATCGCCAGACCCTCTCCGACATCTACGGTGTACGCGAAGCACTCGAAGGCATGGCCTGCCGTCTCGCTGCCACGCAGATGAGCGACGAGGACATCGCGCAGTTGAGCGCCCTGCTCGACCGCCACGAAGAACAGATCAAGAAGGTCGGCGGCAAAGTCTATTCACAAAGCGAGGGCGACCTCGATTTCCATTTCCAGATCGCACGCGGCAGCCGCAACCAGATGTTGATGGACATGCTCGGCAGCGAGCAATACCAACTGCTGCGTATGTGCCGCTATCGCACCAGCCGCAAAGCCAACCGCACCAAACCCGCATTGGAACAACACCGCCAAATCGTCGCCGCCCTGCAACAACGCGACGGCGAATTGGCCGAGCTACTCATGCGTCGCCACATCCAGGGCGCATGGAAGAGCATCAGCGAAATGATCGATAAAGAGGAGGAAGCAGCTTGAGCCAGAACCCTCCACAAAACACATCCCCTCCCCCCTGCATGGGGGAAGGAACCGATTGGCAACCACGATTTCAGCTTGCATGGAATAAAGGAAATTCAGAATGAAACAAACAAACACAGCAAATACCCCAGGCAACAAACTACGCCAAGCCGTTCAAGACAATTCACCACTGCAAGTGGTCGGTGCCGTCACCGCCTACTGCGCCATCCTTGCGCAGAAGAGCGGACACAAGGCGCTGTACCTTTCGGGTGGCGGCGTGGCGGCTTCTTCATTGGGCATCCCCGACCTCGGCATCACCACTTTGCATGACGTGTGCGAAGACACGCGCCGCATCACCGCCGCCAGTGATCTGCCCCTGCTGGTGGATGTGGACACAGGCTGGGGTGGCGCATTCAACATCGCGCGTGCGACGCGTGAAGTGGCACAGGCGGGTGCGGCGGGTTTCCACATCGAAGACCAAGTGATGCAGAAGCGTTGCGGTCACCGTCCTAACAAAGCCATCGTGAGCCAGAGCGAGATGGTGGATCGTGTAAAGGCAGCGGTGGATGCGCGCGTGGACAGCAGCTTCGTCATCATGGCGCGTACCGATGCGCTGGCGGTGGAAGGTATGCAGTCTGCCATCGACCGTGCGCAAGCCTGCGTGGAAGCGGGTGCGGACATGATCTTCCCCGAGGCGATGACCAAGCTGGAGCAATACAAAGAATTCACCAAGGCGGTGAACGTACCGGTGCTGGCGAACATCACCGAGTTCGGCGCGACGCCGCTGTTCACCACGCAGGAGTTGTCCGGTGTGGGGGTGAAGTTGGTGCTGTACCCCCTCTCCGCCTACCGCGCCATGAGCAAGGCGGCGCTTAACGTGTACCAACACATCCTCGCCGACGGCACGCAGCAGAACGTGGTGCCCACGATGCAGACGCGCATGGAGCTTTACGACTATCTCGGCTATCACGAGTTCGAGCAACAGCTCGATCGCTTGTTCGCTGAAAAAGGTGCTGAGTAGCGGATGCTCCCTTCTCCCGCAGGCGGGAGAAGGGCTGGGGATGAGGGATCGTGAGTACCCGATTGATTTATATCAACCTACCATCCCTCACCCCAACCCCTCTCCCGCTTGCGGGCGAGGGGCTTAAACAGAATGCAGTAGGAACGATTTAGACAACGCACTTTAGGGAGAGAACCATGGCAGAAGAAACGACATTACCGAAGCCCAAGAAATCTGTCGCACTATCCGGCACCGTCGCGGGCAATACAGCGGTGTGTACGGTGGGACGCACGGGCAACGACCTGCACTATCGCGGCTATGACATCCTCGATTTCGCCGAGAAGGCGGAGTTCGAAGAGATCGCCCACCTGTTGATCCACGGCACACTGCCGACTGCTGCTCAACTCAAAGCCTACAAGGCCAAGCTGAAGACGCTGCGCGACCTACCCGCAGCGGTGAAGCAGGCACTGGAAGCGTTGCCTGCCAATGCACACCCGATGGATGTGATGCGTACGGGGTGCTCGGTACTCGGCACGGTGGAACAGGAATCAGAGAAGCACGAGCCGGAAAAAACCAAAGAGATCATCGACCGCATGATGGCGAGTTTCGGTTCGATGCTGGTGTACTGGCATCACTTCACCACATCAGACAAACGCATCAACGTGGTCACCGACGACGATTCCATCGGCGGACATTTCTTGCATCTGCTGCATGGCAAGCCCGCGAAAGCATCTTGGGTGCGTGCGATGCACACCTCGCTCATCCTCTACGCCGAGCATGAGTTCAACGCATCCACCTTCACCGCACGTGTCATCGCGGGCACCAACTCCGACATCTACTCCTGCATCACCGGTGCCATCGGTGCGTTGCGCGGTCCCAAGCATGGCGGCGCGAACGAAGAAGCCTTCCGCATCCAGAGCCGTTACAAGAGTGCTGACGAAGCGGAAGCCGACATCCGTGCACGCGTGGAGCGCAAAGAGATCGTCATCGGTTTCGGTCATCCGGTGTACACCATCTCTGACCCTCGTAACGAAGTCATCAAACGTGTGGCGCAAGGGCTGTCCAAAGAGAACGGCAACACGCTGATGTTCGACATCGCCGCGCGTCTGGAAACGACGATGTGGGAGTTGAAGAAGATGTTCCCGAATCTGGATTGGTTCTCTGCCGTGTCGTACAACCAGATGGGCGTACCGACCGAAATGTTCACGCCGCTGTTCGTCATCTCGCGCGTCACCGGCTGGGGCGCACACGTGATGGAGCAACGCGCCGACGGCAAGATCATCCGCCCAAGTGCGAATTACATCGGGCCGGATAATCTGGCTTGGGTGCCAATTGAAAAGCGTTAACACCTAAACCGGACGAACCGCCCCCCGTTCGTCCCGAGTAGGCGCAGCCGTATCGAGGGAAGGTGGCAATCTTGATGGATTGCCAAATCAACAAACCAGCGGGCTTCGCCCATCCTTCGATACACCGCGCTATGCGCGGCACTCAGGACGAACGGACTGGTGTGGACTGTGTTCTCTGTGGCAAATAGTTTTAGAAAGAAATTATGAATATCCAATACCGCAAGCCCTTAGCCGGAACCAAGCTGGACTACTTCGACACCCAAGCAGCCGTCGAAGCCATCCAGCAAGGCGCTTATGCCAAGCTGCCCTACACTTCCAAAGTGCTGGCCGAACAACTGGTGCGCCGCTGCGAACCAGATGAACTGACCGATGCGCTGAAACAGTTGATCGAACGCAAACGTGATCTGGATTTTCCGTGGTATCCCGCGCGCGTGGTGTGCCACGACATCTTGGGGCAGACCGCACTAGTTGACCTCGCTGGTCTGCGCGATGCCATCGCCGATCAAGGCGGCGACCCTGCACTGGTCAACCCCGTGGTGCCGACGCAACTCATCGTCGATCACTCTCTCGCTGTAGAAGCCGCCGGGTTCGACAAGGATGCCTTCCGCAAGAACCGCGAGATCGAAGACCGCCGCAACGAAGACCGCTTCCACTTCATCGAGTGGACCAAGACCGCGTTCAAGAACGTCGACGTGATCCCAGCGGGCAACGGCATCATGCACCAGATCAATCTGGAAAAGATGTCGCCGGTGATCCAAGCGCGTGACGGCATCGCCTTCCCCGACACTTGCGTGGGGACCGATTCGCACACCCCGCACGTCGATGCACTCGGAGTGATCGCTATCGGCGTCGGCGGTCTGGAAGCCGAAACCGTGATGCTGGGCCTCCCTTCCATGATGCGCCTGCCGGACATCGTCGGCGTGAAGCTGCTCGGCAAGCGCCAGCCCGGCATCACCGCCACCGACATCGTGCTGGCGCTGACCGAGTACCTGCGCAAGGAAAAGGTGGTCGGCGCCTGGGTCGAATTCTTCGGCGCCGGTGCGGACAGCCTCTCCATCGGCGACCGCGCGACCATCTCCAACATGTGCCCTGAGTATGGTGGCACGGCGGCGATGTTCTACATCGACAAGCAAACTATCGACTACTTGAAACTGACGGGCCGCGAGCCAGAACAGGTCGCTCTCGTGGAAAACTACGCGAAGACCACCGGCCTGTGGGCAGACCAAATGGTTGCTGCCGATTACGAGCGCGTGCTGGAGTTCGATCTGTCCAGCGTGGTGCGCAACATGGCGGGCCCGTCCAATCCGCACCGTCGTCTGCCGACTTCCGCCCTGCACGAGCGCGGCATCGCTGACGAAGCCAAGCTGGCAGCAGGCAAGACCGAAGAATCTCAGGGTCTGATGCCAGATGGCGCAGTCATCATCGCCGCCATCACTTCCTGCACCAATACATCCAACCCACGCAACGTGGTTGCCGCAGCGCTGCTAGCGAAGAAAGCCAATGCACTGGGTCTGCTGCGCAAGCCTTGGGTCAAGACTTCTTTTGCGCCTGGCTCCAAAGTGGCCGAGTTGTACCTGAAAGAAGCGGGCTTGTTATCCGAGTTGGAGAAGCTGGGCTTCGGTATCGTCGGTTTCGCCTGCACCACTTGTAACGGCATGTCCGGCGCACTCGATCCCAAGATCCAGCAGGAGATCATTGAGCGTGACCTGTACGCCACCGCCGTACTCTCCGGCAACCGCAACTTCGACGGCCGTATCCATCCGTATGCGAAGCAGGCCTTCCTGGCTTCTCCGCCGCTGGTGGTCGCTTACGCCATCGCAGGCACGGTGCGCTTCGACATCGAGCAGGATGCGCTGGGCACCGACAAGTCCGGCAAACCGGTCATGCTGAAAGACATCTGGCCTTCCGACGAAGAGATCGACGCCATCGTTGCAACGTGCGTGAAGCCGGAACAGTTCAAGCAAATCTACATCCCGA
>Ga0172372_10005190_pt1 | contig 18218 bp, 14 predicted proteins | sample LakKiv5m_2_FD_114544 | JGI IMG/M metagenome (GOLD analysis project Ga0172372, IMG submission 114544) | Freshwater microbial communities from Kabuno Bay, South-Kivu, Congo - kab_092012_9.5m | ecosystem: Environmental > Aquatic > Freshwater > Lake | place: Democratic Republic of the Congo...
GGCCAGGTGTGCGGCGCACCGACTGCGCGGATGCGCTCGCCCTCTATCCAAACCGCCTCGGCAATGGTGGACTGATCGTCGCAGGTGATGATGGTGCCGTTGTGGAGCAGTCCTCTCATCACCTTTTGTGCTGCCGTGGGATGAGCATTGATTCGTTATCGGATTCGCGTCGTATTTTTGGAATTTGCAGCAAGGACGCGCCTGCCGACGAGGTCTGCTGGCTGAAGTTCCTGTGCGCCTCCTCGACCCCTTTCAAAGCGATCTGTTCTGGTGAATATTGCTGCACCATTTGAGAAGACTTCAGATCACCAAGCCCCCCCTTTGCTGTATCCACCCGACCGCTCAAGAAGTGTTGATAGATCTGATCGGCCCGCTCGGTCTTGCCTGCTCGCAGTCGCTGCAGCAACATGAGTTCACCCAGTTGCCACAGCTTCTGCGCGCCCGGCAACAGCCTTTTCAATGGCGGGGGGCTTTTGAACTGACCGTAGGTGTTGTTCACGACACCGCTAAGAAACCCCTTCGTGGCCTTTGATGTATCGAACAGACTGTTGATCAGCTGGCTCTCCCGGCTCTTGGCCCATGAGTCGAGGTTCTTGATGGGCTCTCCCGAGGCGGTCGTGAGTTGTTTGGATGATTTATTCCGACTTATCTGGTCCAACACGGTCCTGACGTCCTCAAACCCTTTCCTCGCTGCCACGATTTCGGTGTCTTCGTGATCGGTAATCCCAAGACCTGAATCAATCTGGCTGTCTGCCACGCTGGCGCCCTGATCTGAACGCTGGCTCATACGCAATTCTTGCGCCGAGAGAATCTCCACCTGGGGCTCGTCAGGGTCCTGCAAGATCAGGTGCTCCAGCCCTGCCTGCCTGAGCGCTTCATCGAGCTCCGCGCGTAAAGCACTGGCCTGATTGTCTTCGAGCATGAAGCCCTGATTGGCCTCCTGATCGGGGTCCAGGGTGAGCGTGTCCGGCGGCCTGGTTCTGCTTGCGCCGTTGGAGGCCAGCTCTCGGGTCTGGTTTGGCACCCACGGATTGTTCGCAAGCTCAGACCAGACGCTATGGGCTTCCGCAGACCATCCCTGCGATGCGGTCACGTCATCGTTACGCACGAGCGCCATGCGCTCATAGGCCTGCGACAGCAGCTTCAATCGCTCCGCCCGCTGCGGGTAGCGCTTGAGGTAAGCACCGAGGGCGCCTGGGCCGCCATCACTGCCCCAATCTGGAAGCAGTCTGTTGACCCAATCGGTCAGCGTGTCTTCGGTTAGCGTAGTGACTTGTTTCTCGAGATTCGAAATCGTTTGCTGCTCGGCCTTGAGCTGCGCCGGCTCCAGTAGTTCCACTCCGTGTTGTTGCTGCAGGTAGCGAACGAGCCCCTTGAACTCGGCGATTTCGCTGGCGTCATTGCGATTGACGACATTGCCGTACGCGTTCTGCATATCCACTAACGCTTCATCCGGCGATACCTGGTCTGCCTGAAGTCCGTAGAGATTGATCAGCATCTCGAGCTGATCAATCTCGGGAGCCACGGCAGCGCTAACGATATCGTCGCGGTTGGCGGATTCGAGCATGAGATCGCCCAGCAGTTGGCGGGCATGTCTCAGACCGTCCTTGAGGGCGGTCAGGTGTTCCCGTATCTGATCGGGGTCTGGTGGCTCAGCGCTCAGCAAAGCATCGAGTTGACCGAGTTGCGCGTGAGCGTAGCTGCTGAGGTTGGCCCGTATGGTGGCCGCCTCGCTGCGGTTTTGTTCAAGCAGTGCCTGTCCTGCCTCAAGAGATGATTGCAGCATGGCAGCCCGATCGGCCCGAAGCTGCCATGTGATTTCGGGAGTCTTGCTGCGTTCTGCCGCCCGCTTGCCCATCCAGACCTGCATGACCTCATGGGCAGGGGCATCGGCGCTTCCCTGCTGCAGGGCCTGAATCAGCCGCGCTTGAAGCGGACCGCACGCATTCGGTCTGAGACCCTCCTGCAGCGAGGCCTTGATCAGCTGGACGCTCATGCCGGGGCCTGGTGCGTCGAGCAGCCCGCCGGGCTTTAGTTCCTCGGCTACGGTGTTGAACCAGTTGGGCGTCTGGTCGGTATCGGTATCCACGGCGGACACCCGAATGTTTCCGTTCGGTTCGCGTTCGGCAACGAGCGATACCCAATGTCTGTTGTCTATCAACAGTACGGAGGCCAGCGGGCGCCGCTCCCCGGGACTGGCAAAGTGGGCTTGCGTGGCTTCTTTGAAACGCCGCGCCATAAGGGCCGTATCGGCCAGATCTGATTCGGTGTCGCCAGCGCTGCGAAGTTTGTGCAGAGCGAGTCGCCCTTCATCGATCGTATCGTCAAGTTGGGCATCCAGTTCTTCGGCGCTGACCAGACGTCCGTGATCAAGCAGGCGCTGCGGTTCGCGTAACTCCGCGTCGGTGAGTATCACTTTTTGAGCCTGCAGCGCCACGCTGAGTGCAGTCCCGATCTCGCGCCGAAGTTGGCGACCCTCCTCGGTATTGGAAGCGGCAGCCAACATCCTGAGCTGATTCGGCATGCCCCTCGCCGACTCGGGATTGGCGACCAGCTGTTTGGCGAGCGCACTGGCCAGCCGCTCGCGTTCGCTGGCAGAGGCCCCCGCCTCGCCCGAAGACAGCTGGCGAACCAGGTGGTTGGACGCGGCTTGCCGGGTTGCAAGATCGGAATCCTCGTCGGCCAGCCACGCGAGCGCTTCGTCGTTGTTCTGTGGAGGAAAACCCAACGCAAGGCCCGCGTTCACACCATTCGACGCGCCGTCCAGCCGCGCCTGCGCCTGCTGCCGCATTCGGACAAGACCATCGTATTGCTGGCTCAGTGCCTTCTCGTACAGTTGACGGGTCCGGTCAATGATCGCGAGGTAATCGGGCCCAGGTCGGCGGGCGGCAGCTTCGAATTCGTGTTTCAGACTGCTCACACGGATTTTCGAATCGGCGATCCACTTGCCGAGCGTGCCCGCCTTCTCGCTGACATCATCCGCCAGGGATGTCTGCAGGTGGCTGGCAATTTGTCCGTGCAGCGACAAGAGTCGAGACACGGCCGGGATGTCTGCTGCGGGGGTGTGGGCAATCAGCATCTCGAGTTCTATGAGCTGAGCCACGGCCACGCGGCGAGCTTTATCGCCCATCACCTCGGTGGATGACTGGGAGCATTGAACCCACTGTCCACGTTGACCGGGGCGCGCGGCGGGGACGTAAACCTGCACTGCCCGATCGCGCTGGGTGTTTTCGAGGCCTGACTCCATCAGTTTGCGCATGGTGGTCACGATCTTTGTCGCCACCACTGCGTCGTCATGGCTCCTTACCTTGATATCCCGATTCGGTTCGGCCTGCGGGCCCCTTGTGTCGAAGCCAAAACCAGGTTCACCGGCACGCCGAGCCTTGCGCAGTTCACCGATGGCGTCCATGTAGTCGCACAGTTGATTCCAATCGAAATCCTGGCTGAGGTCGCGAGGTGGCGTCGGTACCTTGTGCAGCGGTTCGGGCCGCGCTTGCCCCGCCGCCTGAGCCTGTTGCTCAGCGCGCTCGGCTCGCAGCTCCGCTTTGGCTTCAAGCGCAAGCCTGGCCGCTTCGACTGCTTCCAGATAGCTTTCCATCTTGGGCAGTTCGGCCTGCCGCTGGAGCGCCTGCTCCAGATTTCGCTGCTGTTTTTTCAGTTGCTTCGAGGCCGCTGCACTTTCGAAATTCTGCAACTCTCCGGTTGCCCCACGGGTGTTTGACTGCTCGCGTGCGGCGGTGAGATGGTCCCTGAGGGCGTTCGTGTCCAGCTCACCGATTTCGGTGCCCGCAAGCGCCACCAGTTTGGCGGACAGAGCGTTGTGCTGGCTCTGAAACCGGGCCCGTATGGCGGGGTCGTGCGTGACGGCAGACAGATGCTCCAGTGTGAGCAGTTGCACGACCAGACGGGGGGCACCAGCCCGCCTGAGCTCCTGGTCGTGCAGGCCGGGGTCCTCTCGATCGGGTTGCTGATCTGCCCAGCTCTGCTGGGCCTGAGTCAAAGGATCGAGAGCGCCACGGGCTGCGGCTAAGACTGCTTGCGCCAGAGCGTTTCCCGTCCAGAGTCTCTCCACCTGATCCTTGTGCTCCAGCCGAACTTCACGCTCGGCGGCCTGAAGTGCCTGCTGGATGCCAGGGAGATCCACGCCTGGAGCGAGGCGATTGAGCGCGTTCAGGGCCCGATCCTGGGGCGCGAGAGATGCATAGGCTCCCTTGACATTGAACCTCCTGAGGGCTTTGAGGTCTACGTAGCGGGTCTGGCCCTGCTCCTGCGGGCCACTGTCAACCCGGAGCACCCTGCCGCCGCGGCCGGCCAGTTGCTGTCGCTGCGCGCGCACGTTCAAATGAATGCTGGCCAGGCCGTCAGAGAGCTCGGATTGAGCAGTATCGGATGCCGTTTTAAGCTGTTGTCCTGCCACGCCAGCGCGTTCACAAGTTTGCATTCTCGCCCGGCGGTCTGCGCGAGCCTGCTGTTCCTGGCGGTCGACTCGGGGCGGTTCCTGGATTTGCTCGACCACGGGCTCGACAACGGGTTGCGCTTCGGGTCCAGCCGCCAAGGCAGGTCTTACCCCGTTCCCGTTTTTGTCCTGTACCTGCTGCGTTGCCCAAGCCTCCAGATGGGCCGACACGGCTTGGTAGACCTCGGCGGCGAACACCCCGCGCTCGGCGGCCTTCCAGGAATCCGGATTAGACGCGCGGTAAGCAGCGGGACCATGACCCTCGCCGGCCATGTCCATGAAGCCTCTCTCCCGCAACAGACGCGCGGCGTCGGCTCGCCGCTGGTCACGTGCATGAAGAGCGCCATTGCCGTTTGGTTCTGGATAGCTCCATTTCGCCTTGGCATCCTTATCCAGGGTGCTCTGCTTTTGCCTGAGCGCTTCCAGGAAAGTGCCGTTATCGCGTTCAATCAGCCTGAGCTCGAATGTGCCATTGGGCCACTTCTGCTGCGCCTTCAGCGTGAGCGAAATAAGGTTGTCGGCAGTCAGGCCAGCCTTCTGTTTATCTCCGACGCCGTCGCCAATACGTATCCGGTAGGCGCTGCGGAAAAGGCCTGAACTTTCGATAGGGGGCGGTCGAGTGGCCATGAGCTGACCTCGTGTTTGGAGCGGGCGATCAGACGCGAACGCCGAGGTTCATGAAGGAGTCGGGGCTGGCGGACACGCCGAATTGGGCCGGCGCGCCGGGGGCGCCTTCACTGGTGGGCGCACCGTCGCTGCCATCTGCACCCGCCAGATCATCGATCATCAGCATCAGCTCGCACATGCACAGGGCCAGCCGGTCCGCCGCGCAGTCGGGCCAATCCAGCGCATCGCTGAGCACAATGTTGCCGGTGAACATCTCCATCGAAAAGCGGCGGCGGCCGATTGGAAGCTCATGATTAAGCTGCAACGCTGCGAACACCGCGTTGGTATTGCGAAAGCCTTCCGCCCAATGCACTTCCACCTGCATCAGCGCGGCTTTCGGGTCGTAGGCCAGTAGCAGTTGCTGCTCACTGGCGATTTCGAAGGAAAGCTCGAAGGGGCCCCCCTCTTGCGCGGCCAGCATCACATCATCAGGAACCTCGCCCACCGCGAGTCCAGCCAGTTCGCAGGCATGCAAAGCGATGGCAAGGGGCTCCAGCGCGGATTCAGGGTTCATCGGCTTCTCCAGTGGTGCGCCGGCGTGGGCGACTGATTACCAGGGGAGCCGATGGTATGGGCGCTGGACACTGGGGTCAACAAGGGCGCAGATCAGATCCTGCGACGCACTGCCGCGTTGCTGTTGCCCGGCCGCAGGGGATCGGAAAGTGGTGGCGCATCAGGGACTCGAACCCCGGACCTGCGGATTATGATTCCGTCGCTCTAACCAACTGAGCTAATGCGCCGAGCCCGAAAGTCTATCTGGCGTGTGCTCCCCTTGTCAAAACGGGCGAGGGCGGCTAGCGCCCCTGACCGCTGCCGGGCGTCATGCCCTGCCCGGCGCCTGGACCCGGCCCCATGCCCCGCCCGACGCCTCGCGCGGGAGGCTCGTCGGGCAAGGTGACACCGCGTTCTTTGGCTCGGCTCTGCATGTGCTCATGGTGGGTGCGCCGAATCTGCTCACGTTCCTGCTCGTTTTTGGCCGCTCGAAGCGCTGCGCGGTGTTCGTTTCGCTCCTGCTCGGTCATCATCTGCGCCCCGTAAACCGGCTCTTCGGGAATTGACTGGGCAAGGAGCAGGGGAGGGTTGACACGCTTTGCTTCGGACGCATGGGCGACGCCGCCAGCCAGCACGGCAACCGACGTCAACAGTGCAGCACTCCTGATCTTCATGATGGGCTCCGTTCGTTTGGAAATGATCCGGAGTCATCACAACGCAACGCACGGACTGGCGACTTGTGTGGACACAACCCGACGCACCTCGGGGTGGCGCCTGCCGCCAGACGGTGGGCTATCAGTACGACTTGGGGAGGTCGAGCACTTTTTCCGCGATGAAGGACAGCACCAGCTGATCGGTGACCGGCGCAATCCGTGTGATCAGCACCTCGCGAAGCAGCCGCTCCACCTGATACTCCTTCGCATAGCCCATCCCACCATGGGTGAGCACCGCGCGCTGGCAGGCCTCATAGCCGGCACGTGAACCCATCAGCTTGGCGCCATTTGCCTCGGGACCGCACGCGAGTCCGGCGTCATACAGATCAGCCGCCCGCTCTGCGAGAAGAAGCGCGGCTTCCAGATTGACCCAGCATTCGGCAAGCGGATGCTGAATGCCCTGATTGCGGCCAATTGGCCGACCGAACACCACGCGCTCGCGCGCATAGCGGGCTGCGCGGTGCAGGGCATCGAAACCAATACCGATTGCCTCGACCGCGATCAGGATGCGCTCGGGGTTCAGACCATCAAGCAGATAATAAAACCCCCGGCCTTCCTCGCCGATGAGGTCTTGCTCGGGAATGAACAGGTCGTCAATGAAAACGGCGTTCGAATCGACTGCAGCGCGGCCGTGCTTGGCAATTCTCCGGACCTCGATTTTCGAACGATCTACGTCGGTGTAAAAGAGCGTCATGCCGTCGGTGGGCTTGCCTTCGCCCCGGGCGGGTTTGGCCGAGGTGCGAGCAAGCAGCAGGATCTTGTTGGCAACCTGGGCGGTGGAGGTCCACATCTTTCGGCCCGAGACGCGCCAACCGCCGTCAACTCTTTTTGCAAAGGTGCGGATGCTCGTGGTGTCGAGCCCGGCATCGGGCTCGGTGACGCCGAAACACACCTGATCGCTGCCGCTTACCAGCCGAGGAATCCAGCGCGCTTTCTGCTCCTCGGTGCCGTGCACCACCATCGGATGAGGGCCAAACATATTCATGTGAATCGATGACGCGGCTGCCATGGCGCCGCCATGCCTCGCGACGGTATGCATGACGAGCGAGGCCTCCTTGATGCCGAGTCCAGCGCCGCCATAGGCTTCCGGCATCGTCACGCCCAGCCAGCCGGCGTCGGCAATGGCCCGATGAAACTCGCGTGGGAAGCGCGCAGCCTGATCGCACTCGGTCCAGTAGTCATCATTGAACCCGGTGCATATCGAGGCGACACCATCGATGATGGCCTGTTGCTCGGAGCTTACTTTGAACATTCCCGCCTTCTCCTGACCTTCAAAGCCCTTCGTCGTTGAATTTAGGAAACCGTACCGTGAAGCGGCTGCCGGTTCCGGCACCCCGCTGAGCGGGCCAGAGCAAGCCATCCGAGACGGTGACCGTGGCACCGTGCTGGCCCACGATCTCGCGCACGATCGACAAGCCCAGGCCGCTGCCCTCTGCGCCCACACCCAGCACCCTGAAGAACCGGTTGAATACCAGTTCCCGGTCGGTGGGTGAAATGCCGATGCCGTCGTCTTCGATCTCCAGCACTACTTCCGCAGGCGTCGTCTGAACTCGTGCGGTCACGATGCCGCCGTTGGGCGTGTAGCGGATCGCGTTGTCAATCAGGTTGCCTATCATCTCGCGCAGCAGAATCGGATGTCCGGTGATGGGAGCGGGCAAATCGTCGCTCTCGAAACCGAGATCGATCGATTTTGCGAGCGCACCGGTGTAGTGGTCGGCGATGAGCGTTCGAACAAGCGGGGCGAGATCGAGTTCATCCATCGCGACGGCGTTGCGCAGGTTCTCGGTACGCGCGAGCGCAAGCAGCTGGCTCACCGTGTGCGCACTTCGTTCGGCGCTCGAGGCGATGTGTTCGAGTGTGCGGCGAAGTTCGGCTGCATCGGTTTCCCGCATGGCGAGTTCGGACTGTGTGCGAAGTCCGGCGAGCGGGGTTTTCAGCTGGTGGGCAGCATCCGCAATGAAACGCCGCTGCGCCTGGAGCGTCTGCGCCTGGCGGGCCAGCAGGTCATTGAACGCCACGACCAGCGGGGTCAGTTCCTCGGGCGCCTCTTTGGGATCGATGGGTGACATGTCGTCGGGTCGCCGCTGCTGGATTTTCCCCTGGAGCAGCTTCATCGGCGCCAGGCCCCGGCTGAGCCCGAACCACACCAGAAGGAGAGACAGCGGCAGGATCATGAACTGCGGAAACAGCACGCCACGAATGATTTCGCTTGCCAGCTGATCGCGGTTGTCGAAGTTGTCGGCCACCTGGATGAGCAGCAGAGCCTCCTCACTCAAAGCGGCTGGACTGCTCCAGGTGTAGGCGACACGCCATTCGACGCCGCTATCGAGCACCGTGCGAAGGCGGATTCTCTCGGGCGCTGGAAAGTCGTAAAGACCGGGCCGGGCCAGCGTCTGGTCACCTGCCGCAATGCGGCCGTCTGGCCCCGCCACCTGGATGCGCAGTGTCGAGCCATCCTGGGCCCGGGTGAGCCGCTCGAGCAGGGGCTGCAGTTGTGTTCGTGAGTCGGTGTTGCCAGAGCTGATCTGCTCGCGAAGCACTTCCACGCGATCAATAAGTGCTCGGTCAAAGGGCGCATCGGTGAGTGAGCGCGCCACTACAAAGGTGACGGCCACCGACAAGGGCCACAACAGCATGAGCGGCGCAAACATCCAGTCAAGAATTTCGCCGAACAGCGATCGCTGCTCGAATGGCGCGAATGGATTGATCCGCCGGCGCGGCGCCGGCCGCCGCTTGTGCCTCGCCACCTGCGCCGGTGCTTCCGGCAGATGGGGGCTCTCGCGTGTGGCAACCAGATCGCTCAGCACAGACGGCGAGCGCGCCGCGGGCTCGGCCATCAGTGAGGTTCCGCGTCGGTCGTTCGCTGCAGGCTGTACCCCAGGCCTCTCACCGTAGCGATGCGAATGTTGCCGCCCTCGAGCTTTTTACGCAGCCGGTGAACATAGACCTCGATTGCGTTGTGGCTCACCTCCTCTCCCCACCCGCACAGGTGTTCAACGATTTGCTCCTTGCTGACCAGACGGCTATTTCGCTGCAGGAGGATTTCGAGGAGCGCGAGTTCCCGCGCGGAAAGTTCAACGGGCTGGTCGGCCACCCACGCCTGGCGACCGACCTGGTCGTAGCTGAGGGATCCCAGCTTCATGGTGCTGCTGGCCGCGCCCATGCCCCGGCGAACCAGCGCCCGGATACGGGCTTCCAGTTCGGTGAGTGCGAATGGCTTGGCCATGAAATCATCGGCGCCAAGATCGAGACCGCGAACCCGCTGCTCAACCGAATCAGCCGCCGTCAGAATGAGGACCGGCGTGCTGCTGCCGCGCGAGCGCAGGCGCTTGAGCACATCCAGGCCGCTGAGTCTCGGTAGCCCCAGATCGAGGATGATCAGATCGTAGTGCTGCGCGGTCAGGGCCGTGTCGGCTGACTGCCCATCTTCGACGTGATCCACTGCGTTTCCGCTGGAGCGCAGGGCCCGGCACAGGCCGTCTGCAAGCGTGCGGTCATCTTCGGCGACCAGGACTCTCACGCAAGTCCCCTTATCCGGTGCGGGCTGATCGGGCTGCTGCGCGCGCGGCGCGGATCTCGTCTCGCGTTCGTTCTGCAACGTTTGCCGCTGCCTGCGCGAAGGCGGTGCCCGGGTCAGCGTACAGAATGGCACGGGACGAGTTGATCACCATGCCCCACCCATCGTCAGCGAGCCCCGCTGCGACGGTGGCCGCCACATCGCCGCCCTGTGCGCCGATGCCGGGTACCAGCATGGGTAGATTGCCGGCGATGGCACGCACGCGTGCGAGCTCGGCCGGAAACGTGGCGCCCAGCACCAGCCCGATCTGGCCGTTGGTATTCCAGGGGCCGGCTGCCAATCGGGCGACCCGCTCGTAGAGCGCTTCACCGCCCACGTTGAGCGCCTGGAGGTCACTGCCTCCTGGGTTGGATGTGCGGCAGAGCAGGATGACACCGCGCCCTTCCCAGGCGAGCCAGGGTTCGATGGAGTCGAAGCCCATATAGGGGTTGATGGTGACGGCGTCTGCACCGTAGCGCTCGAATGCTTCCACCGCGTAGCGCTCGGCGGTAGAGCCGATATCGCCTCGTTTGGCATCGAGAATCACCGGAATGCCAGGGTGTCGCGAATGAATATGCTCGATCAGCCGCTCGAGTTCACGTTCAGCCCGCACCGCCGAGAAGTAGGCGATCTGGGGCTTGAAGGCGCAGACATGGGCGGCTGTGGCGTCGACGATTTCGCGGCAGAAGGCGAAGATTGCTTCCGGGCCGCTGCCGAGGCTTGCCGGAATTCGCTCGGGGTCGGGGTCCAGTCCCACGCAGAGCATTGAATCGGCGCGTATCCACGCCTGTCTGAGCGACAATGAGAAATTCATGACGCCGCCTGTCTCCTGGAGAATGTTCTGAGTCTGATTCTAGTCCCTGCGCCCAGCCCGGGGAAAGCATGAGCGCGGAGCGATTGGCCGGGCGTGAACTCGGTGGCCTGGTGCTGCTCACGATTCTCTGGGGAATCAACTGGCCCATCATGAAAACCGGGGTGAGCGTGATTGCGCCCATGACCTTCCGGTCAATCACGATGCTGCTCGCGCTGCCCATGCTCTGGTGGATGATTCGCTCGGCTGGCGAGCCGCTCCGGATCGCGCGCGAGCATTGGGCCGAAATGACGCTGATCGCGCTTTTCAACCTGGTGATCTGGTACGTCTGCGTGATGTATGGTGTGTCACTGCTTTCGTCCGGGAGGGCCGCCATCCTGGGCTACACCATGCCAATCTGGGCGGCCGTGCTGGGGCTGATCCTCTACCGTGAGCAACCCGGCCTTCGACTGGCGATTGGTGTGCTCGCGGCGGCTGGAGGGGTTGCGCTCCTCATGGCAAGCGAGGTCTCCGCCATCAGTGGCAGCCCGGGCGGCACCGCATTGATGATCTGCGCGGCAAGCGCGTGGGCCTATGGCACGCATCTCACGCGCAGGCGTCGTTTGAGCGCGTCCATCAAGGCGATCACGTTCTGGTCGGTGGTGCTTGCGCTCATCGTGTGCGGCACGATTGCGTTGGCCACCGAACGTGATCGCTGGCAGCCCGAGGCGATTGGAATACCGGCCCTGTTTGCGCTGCTCTACAACAGCTTCGTGGTGTTCGGCGTTGCGCAGTTGCTATGGTTTCGGCTGGCCTCCACCCTGTCTCCGGTTGCAAGCGGACTGTCGGTTCTGATGATCCCGGTCATTGGCCTCTTTTCAGGTTCATGGGTACTGAACGAACCGCTTCACTGGCAGGACGGGGCCGCGCTCGCCTGCGTGGTGTTTGCCATCGCGATGGTGCTTCTGCCCTCGCGGGCGCGAGGCGGAGCAGGCTGAGCGCGCGTGATCACGGGGCTAAGCGGTCTGCACGGTGTGACCGCGCAGACCGTATAAGGCCTGTCAGCCGAGGTGCTTTTTCCAGAAGTCCATCATGCGCTCCCACGCGAGTCTCGCGCTTGGTGCGTCGTGAACGGCGTCGCGCTGCTCGTTGATGAAGCCGTGGTCTGCTTCGTACATGTGGAATTCAACGCGCTTGCCCGCAGCCTTGACCGCCGCTTCAAAGGCCTCGACCGCCTGCGGCGTACACCAGTCGTCACGGCTTGCGAAGTGTCCCTGCAGCGGAATGCGAACCTGTGCCGGGTCGGCTGCCTGAACCGGTGGAATGCCGTAGAAGCAGACGCCCGCGTCGAGTTCGGGAATGCGTACCGACCCGATGATGGTGACCGCGCCGCCCATGCAGAATCCGGTCAGTCCCGCCTTGAGTCCCTGCTTCTTGAAGTACTGCACAGCGCCGCGGACTGCGTTGTCGGTCGCGTCAATGAAATTGAGTGACGTCATCTGCGCGTTGGCTGCATCGGGGTCGTGGTAAGGCACCGCCACGCCGTTGTACAGATCGGGGGCCAGCGCGTGATAACCAGCCGCGGCGAGACGGTCGCACACGCCCTTGATCTGGTCCTGAAGACCCCACCATTCCTGAATGACCACCACGCCCGGCGCGCCTGCGCGGGTGCTGGTGGCGAGATAGCCGCGCGCCTTGCCCTTGCCATCGGCGCGGTCGAAATCAATCATTGAACCCATCATGGTCTCCTTGTCGAAAAGGGCGCTTTGGATCGCGCCTGGGGATGGCGGATCTGCCAACCAAGGCAAGCGCTTGGCCAGATGATAATGCGGCGTGATCGCCGTATTGGCTCACCCTCCACGCGGTGATGGAATGCCATCCGCTCACCACTCCTTCCCGGAGCGCTGCGATACCCTGCCTGGCGCTGTGCTCAGGCGGCTCCGCGCACTCTTCTGAGCTTGCCGCTCACCGGGTCTGGCTGAGGCGGGGCGGGGTCGAGCGAGATCTCGGTGGTGCCCGCTCCCTGATGATCAAGAAATTTGCGCAGGCATTGTCTGACCCGCGGCCAGGTGTCTTGATGACTAGACCTGCTGGCGGGTTGAAGCGAATGGCGAGCCGTCTCGGGCCGCTCTGACATAGCTGAAACTGATGAATGCCCGCGCGGTCTTCAAGAACACTCTCGATGGCAAGCGGAACAATTGACACTGTCCGTCCGTGTGCAGCCGGAAGCTTCAGCACATCATCCTTGCGCCCTTCCACTCGCAGCCGCGGGAGCGTGCATCCGCATTCGCACGGGGCATCGAGGACCGTGATGCTGTCACCCAGCTGGTAACGGATCAATGGCTGCACATGATTGCCGAGGTTGGTGAGCAGAGTGTTGGCAGAGGGCTGAATCCTCAATCGCCCGGCGTCCAACTCGTCTGCCATCACAGACAACATGGAAGGGTAGCTTGCGAGCAATGCGGGCTGCCAGTCATTGAGTGCCGCGACCAGGTCCTGTGTGCGTGCGGTCACAGGAAAAGCCCGACACCGGGTCTCCAGCCACGGCGTTGAACGGCGCGCGCGCTCCCAGGCGGCGATACCGGCAAAGTGGCCATCCTGGGCGGCAATCAGTGCAAGCCGCCCACCGCTCAACATCAGGTGGTACAGCGAGCCGATACCCCCCGAGCCTGCAGTCCGGGTGGTGAGAAGCATTTCGTGAACAGCGAGGGCGTGGTGATCGCTCACGTAAATGCCGGGCACTCCCGTGGTTCCTGAGCTGGTCCAGACCGCGTATCGGCCGAGAAACGGTTCGCCGCAACGCTTGGGGTCGGCGATGAAGGTCTTCACGTCATCGAACCGGATCGCCGGGTCGGTGACCCGATCTTCGAAATGCGCCATCAGTTCATTGCGGCTCACGCTGGGGTATTCCGAGAGCGGCGCATCAGCCGCGAGATGCCTGAACCGCCTTGCGTAGAACCGGGAATTCGAGCGTGCATGACGGATCAGATCGCGGCTGCGCCAGCCGGCCATTTGCAGGACCATCGCGGGAGGGGCATAGGTTGCTGCGACGATGGGAGGCAGCAGCGATCCCCAGCGCCATGCAGCGGCCACATCAGGCAAAGGAAATGAACTCATCGGCACCGACTGTATCGGGGTCCCATCGTGCGGGGTTGACCAGTGGCAGGAAGGCGAACACCGATTTGCCAATGCGTTGATCTGCTGCCGCGCGTGCGCCGCTCGCGATCCGGACACTGGTGGCGTCAAATGAAGGGTTGAACCATCATGAGAGACAAGCAGTCCGCATACACCGAAACGTCTGACGATGAATCGTGTCTGCCCTATGCCGATCGTGATCAGGCGGCTGATGTGCTTTCCGGTGCGCTTTCGCACCTGGCAGGGCGAGATGCGGTGGTGCTTGCGATTCCGCGCGGTGCGGTACCCATGCGCGCAGCGCTGGGCTGGGCGCGAAGGCGCAGACCCGCGAAGCTGGTGTGCGCTGTTCCTGTTGCAGACGCGGAGTCGCTTGCCTCGCTCGCCGATCTTGCAGATGAGATCGTGTGCCCGAGACCAAGTCGGGCGCTGTTTTCAATCTCGCAGTTCTATCTGCGCTTTCCGCAGGTGAGTGACGAGGAGGTGCTCAGCGCGCTTACGGCTCACCCCAGCGGCCGCTCGTCCTCAAAGCGCGACGTCTCCGATCCGGTTCCGTGAATGAACATGGCACCCGGATAGTGCTGCGCAAAGTCGGCGAACACCTTTTCAAGCGGCAGGTCGCTCCAGCAGCCGTGATCGGCGAGGTAGCTCATGTGAAGCTCGCCCCGGGCGTTGTACTCCTGATAAAGCGCGTCGCTGCGGCCGTCAAATTCGGTGGGGCTCACGCCGAACCGCTGACAGAGTTCAATATTGAATGCGGGCACGGCCTTCACCCAGCGATCATCGAGCAGCATTGCCACATAGCCGTGGTCGTAAAACACATCCGTGCCGCCCATACGGGCACGAAGCTTCTCGGTGTTCAGATGGTTCGCGACGTCCGCCAGTCCGACGGCAGCGGGAATGCCTGCCGCACGCGCGCAGGCCGCGAGGAGCGACGCCTTTGAAACACACCAGCCGTAGCCTGCGAGGGCAACGCTGCTCGCCCGATAGTCGGCGGGCGTTGCACTGATCCGGTAGGGGTCGTAGCGGATGCGGTCGCGTGCGGCATAAAAGAGCGCAACCGCACGTTCCACAGGCGTGCCGTTCTCTGCGCCCGCCGCGCGCACGAAGGCCTCCACGGCAGGGTGTCGGTAATCGAGGAGGTCGGTGGGCGCGAGCAGCGCTTCGCGTGCCGCTGCATCGAGTGCACCGGGGAGGCCTGAGAAATGGAGCATGGCGGCGGTCATGCGTGTTGCTGCTCGAAAGCGCGCATGTAATCAACCAGGGTCTGCACGCCCGCGATTGACATCGCGTTGTAAATGGACGCGCGCATCCCACCGACCGTTCGGTGACCCTTGAGCTGTTGCATGCCAGCGCGTTCAGCGCCTTCCAGGAATGCACGGTCGAGCTCGGGGCGCGAGAGCTGAAACGGGATGTTCATCCGCGAACGTGCAGCGGGGTCGATGCGGTTGACGTAGAGACGACTTTGGTCGATGCACTCATAGAGCAGGCGGGCTTTGGCGATATTGCGCGCTTCGATGGCCGCCACACCGCCCTGGCGCTTGAGCCATCGGAACACCAGGCCAGCCACATAGATGCTGAAGGTGGAGGGCGTATTGATCATTGAGTCGGCATCGGCCTGCGCGTGCAGATCGAGGAGCGCGGGCGTACCGGGCAGTGCGTGGCCAAGCAGATCCTCGCGAACGATCACGATGGTGAGCCCGGCGGGACCGATGTTTTTCTGTGCGCCTGCATAGATGAGCCCGTACCGCGAAACATCAATCGGCCGCGACAGGATGGTGGACGACATGTCGGCCACGATTGGCGTGCTGCCCGCATCAGGAAGCCAGTGAAATTCGACCCCGCCAATGGTTTCATTCGAACAGAGATGCAGATAACCGGCGTTGTCTGAACGCACCCAGCGGTCCGGCGACGGGATGGACCGGAAGCCGTTGGGCTCGTCGCTTGCGATTTCGCGCGCATCGCCATAACGGCGCGCTTCGCGGAGTGCCTTTCGCGACCATTCGCCGGTGGTGACGTAGTCAGCGTGTCCAGTCATGCCGATCAGGTTCATTGGCACGATCGTGAACTGCAGCGTGGCGCCACCCTGAAGAAACAGCACCCGGTAGTTGGACGGGATCTCCATCAGGTCACGCAGATCCTGCTGCGCGTCGGCATGAATGCGCAGGAACTGCTCGCCGCGATGGCTCATTTCCATCACGGACATGCCACTGCCCTGCCAATCAAGCATCTCGACGGCGACCTGTTCGAGCACTTCATCGGGCAGCATCGCCGGGCCCGAACTGAAGTTGAGCGCGCGCTTCACGGGTTTACTCCTTCTCCAGAACCAGCGGAACAATGAGGCCTGTGGACGTGGCGGTTGCGAGAAGGTCGGTGCCCGCGGCATTGAACAGGCTGGCCTCAAGAAAGGCGACCCGCCTGCCGCGCCGGAGCACCCGGCCTTCGGCGAGCACGTCGCCCGGTGGAACCGCTTTCAGAAAAGACACCTTCAATTCGAGCGTGGCGATGTTGCTCTCGAAACCGGTGTCACGCATGGTGGCCTGAGCCATGGAAGCATCGAGCCACGCCGTGACGAATCCCCCCTGCGCGATCGTGCCGCCCGAGTGGCAGAACTCGGGGCGCACTTCAAACATGGCGCGCAAGGTGCGCGTATGACCGTCCCAGGAGAGTAGCCGTTTCCATCCGATTGCACGGCTGAGGTCGCGCTGCGACCACAGGCGATCGAAGTCATCGAAAAACCCGGAATCGGACATGGTGTGAGCGTCTTGCGGAGCGTTGGCGGGGAACCCGCGATCGTACCGAAAAAAATCCCCGCGGACTTTCGTCACGCGGGGATCGCACGACTCGGTGAACCGCGGCCCCTGCGGGCCGCCCTGTTCAACTGAGCAGGCTGGATTACATATCCATGCCGCCCATACCGCCCATGCCGCCCATGCCACCAGGCATGCCGCCCGGGGCCGGCTTGTCTTCCGGCTGCTCGGCGACCATGGCATCGGTCGTGAGCATCAGGCTGGCCACCGAAGCGGCGTTCTGCAGCGCAGTGCGGGTGACCTTGGTGGGATCAACCACGCCCATTTCGAGCATGTCACCGTAGGTACCGTTGGCTGCGTTGTAGCCGTGATTGCCGCTGCTCTTCAGGACTTCGGCCACGACGACGCTGGCTTCCTCGCCGCAGTTGTTGACGATCTGACGGAGCGGCTCTTCAACCGCGCGCATCACGATCTGAACGCCTGCGTTCTGGTCGGCGTTGTCGCCGGCCACTTTGACCGCGGAACGGGCGCGCAGCAGCGCCACACCGCCACCTGCCACGATGCCCTCTTCCACGGCAGCACGGGTGGCGTGCAGCGCGTCTTCCACGCGGGCTTTCTTCTCTTTCATCTCGACTTCGGTGGCTGCACCGACGCGGATGACAGCAACGCCGCCGGCCAGCTTGGCCACGCGCTCCTGCAGCTTCTCACGGTCGTAGTCGCTGGTGGCTTCGTCGATCTGCGAGCGGATGGCCTTGACGCGGGCTTCGATCAGCTTGGATTCACCGGCGCCATCGATGATGGTGGTGTTTTCCTTGCCCACTTCAACGCGCTTGGCGCGGCCGAGGTCAGCCAGCGTGGCCTTGTCGAGCGACATGCCGGTTTCTTCGGCGATCACGACGCCGCCGGTGAGAATGGCCATGTCTTCGAGCATCGCCTTGCGACGGTCACCAAAGCCCGGGGCCTTGACGGCAACGGTCTTCAGGATGCCGCGGATGTTGTTGACCACCAGGGTGGCCAGCGCCTCGCCTTCAACTTCCTCGGCGATGATGAGGAGCGGACGGCCAGCCTTGGCGACCTGCTCGAGCACCGGGAGAAGGTCGCGGATGTTGCTGATCTTCTTGTCGTGCAGCAGCACGAAAGGATCATCCATCACCGCAATCTGCTTGTCGGGGTTGTTGATGAAGTAAGGCGACAGGTAGCCGCGGTCGAACTGCATGCCCTCGACTACGTCGAGTTCGTTGTTGAGCGACTTGCCGTCTTCGACGGTGATCACGCCTTCCTTGCCAACCTTTTCCATGGCCTCGGCGATGATGCTGCCGATCTCGTCATCGCTGTTGGCGGAGATGGAGCCCACCTGAGCGATTTCCTTGGTGGTGGTGCAGGGCTTGCTGATCTTCTTCAGCTCTTCGGTGAGCGCGATAACCGCACGGTCGATCCCGCGCTTGAGGTCCATCGGGTTCATGCCGGCGGCGACGTACTTCATGCCTTCGCGAACGATGGCCTGGGCCAGCACGGTGGCGGTGGTGGTGCCGTCACCCGCGTTGTCGGAGGTCTTGGAGGCGACTTCCTTCACCATTTGCGCGCCCATGTTCTCGAACTTGTCCTTGAGTTCGATTTCCTTGGCAACCGACACGCCGTCCTTGGTGACGGTGGGGGCGCCGAA
>Ga0172372_10005195_pt1 | contig 18208 bp, 11 predicted proteins | sample LakKiv5m_2_FD_114544 | JGI IMG/M metagenome (GOLD analysis project Ga0172372, IMG submission 114544) | Freshwater microbial communities from Kabuno Bay, South-Kivu, Congo - kab_092012_9.5m | ecosystem: Environmental > Aquatic > Freshwater > Lake | place: Democratic Republic of the Congo...
CCAGCCTGATCAACGGCGTCTTCGGGCTGCTGGTGGCCTGGGCCCTGATCCGCTGCCGCTTTCCCGGCCAGCGCTTGCTCGATTCGCTGATCGATCTGCCCTTCGCCCTGCCCACGGCCGTGGCCGGCCTGGCCCTGTCGTTTGTCTACAGCTCGGAAGGCTGGCTCGGCAGGCCACTGATGCAGTTCTTCGGGCTGGAAGTGTCGTACTCCATCTATGGCGTCGGGGTGGCGATGGTGTTCATCTCCCTGCCGTTTGTGGTGCGCACGGTCGAGCCGGTGCTGCGCGCTCTCGAGGCGGAACAGGAGGAGGCCGCCTGGTGCCTGGGCGCCAACCGCCTGCAGACCTTCCTGCGGGTGGTGCTGCCCCAGCTGATGCCGGCACTGCTCAGCGGCATCGCCCAGGGTTTCAGCCGTGCCGTGGGCGAATACGGCTCGGTGGTGATGATCTCCAGCAACGTACCCTTCCGCGATCTGATCACCCCCACCCTGATCGTGCAGAAGCTGGAGGAATACGACTTTCAGGCCGCCACCGTGATCGGCTGCGTGATGCTGCTGTTCTCGTTGGTCAGTCTGCTGCTGATCAATGCCCTGCAGGTCTGGGGTCAGCGCTATCAGGGCAGCGACTAGCCGCTCGCCGCCCCCCACTCAATCCCGCCGCCACCCCGCCCGTTTCTCCGCGCCCCGCCATGGCCTCCCCCCTTCCCCCCTCTGAGCCGGTCGCACCGGCAGCCGGCGGCAGATCCGCTGCCCGGCGGCGCCTGCCTGATCTGGCAGCGCTGCTGATCCCAACCCTGGCCTTTGGCTATGTGGGGGTGGTGATTCTGTTGCCCGCCCTGGCGGTGGCGGCGCAGGCCTTCGCCAAGGGGGTGGGCGTCTTCCTCGATAACTTCAACAACGAGGAGTTGCTGACCTCGATACGGCTGACGCTGCTGGTGACCGCGATCGCCGTGCCCTGCAACACGATCTTCGGTCTGGCGGCAGCGACCGCCATCGCCCGCCGCCAGTTCCGCGGCAAGGCGTTGTTATTGAGCATCATCGATCTGCCTTTTTCGATCTCGCCGGTGGTGGTGGGCCTGATGCTGGTGCTGCTCTACAGCCCCAGCCATGGCCTGCTGAATGGCGTGATCAACAGCCTCGGCTGGAAGATCATCTTCTCCTGGCCCGGGATCGTGATCGCCACGATCGTGGTGACCTTCCCATTCATGGCGCGGGAGGTGATTCCGCTGCTGGAGGAGGAGGGATGGGAGCAGGAGGAGGCCGCCAAGACCCTGGGTGCCAACGACTGGCAGGTGTTCTGGAAGGTGACCCTGCCCTCGGTGCGCTGGGCCGCTCTCTATGGCCTGATCCTCACCACCGCCAGGGCCCTGGGCGAATTCGGCGCGGTCTCGGTGGTGAGCGGCAATATCCGCGGTGAGACCCAGACGCTGCCCCTGTTCGTGGAGGATGCCTACAAGCAATATCACACCGAACTGGCCTATGGGGCGGCGTTGGTGCTGGCAGGGGTGGCGATCATCAGCCTGCTGCTGAAGATGCTGGTGGAGCGATTGCTCGATGCCGACCGTCGCAAGGTTGGGGCCGAGCTGAGCGAGTGAACGGCCCCCGGCCGGGCCCGATCCGGGCCCGCCGCCGGCGCCACCGCCAGCCCACGCTCAGGCCACGCTCAAGCCAGCGGAGCCAGATCCTCGAACCGGAACACGGTGCGCTGCGGCGCCGCGCCGGCCTCGGTCTCGGCCTGCAGGCCTGCGGCAGAACTCTCCACCACCCGCTCCTGCAGCACCCAGGTACCGCTGTCGCCGAGCGGCACAAAGCTGTCGCAGAAGCGGCTGAGGCCGCCACGGGCGGCGCCGGTGGCTGGATTGCTGTATTGGCTGGTGTAGGTGTGGCTGAGATATCCCGCTCCGGTGTCGGTGACACTCTCGGTGAAAATCGTCACCACCGTGCCGTGAATGTGGCGGTGCACCATCGTCACCACATTGTCCTTGATGCGATAACGATCACCGGCGGCCTTGCCGCCCACAATCACTTCCGTGCCCACCGCATCACTGTCGCCGGCACTGAAGCTGTTCTGGCCGTGGGTCTGCTCAAATGGGCGACGCACCCGATGGATCGCCACCTCCCAGAGCTGGGAGGCAATCGCCTGCTGCACCTCGGCGTCATCGATGCCCTCCACCACCGCCTTGAGATCAGCCCCGACCCGGAAGCGCCCTTGGCAGCGACGCTCCCCCTGCTCGTAGCAGCAGCGCCCCTGGTAGCCCGCAAAACCCGGATCCCAGGTGTAGCGGTTCTCATAGGCGGCCCGGAAGGCCTCGCGCAGATCGGTGCCCGGGGCCACGGGCTGGTGCGACAGGGTGGCGGTCACGGCGAAGGAAAAGGGATAATTCAACCTTAGGAGTCTGCTGCCATACCCCGGCAATCCCGGATCCGGGGCGCCTGCCGCAGGGCCGCTTCCAAGTGCCGGTTTCGCCAGTCGTGCGCGACCGGGCACCATGCAGGGAGCCTCAGCACCCCAGGCGCTGGCCGCAGCCCAGGCGCCGAGTTTGAATCAGCCCTGGCGCCTGCCGCATTGCAGCCCCGGCGGCGATCGCGGCGCACCAGGGCCGCCGCTGCGGCATCAGCGCCAGGGGCGGTGGATGTCCTGCAGGGCGGTGACCTCCACCTGCTGCTGTTGCTGCAGGGCGGCGATACCCTCCACCGCCGCCCGCGCCCCCGCCAGGGTGGTGACCGTGGGCACGGCGTAATCGAGGGCGGCCCGGCGCAGGTACTGGTCGTCGTGGGCGGCCTGGCGACCGATCGGGGTGTTGACGATCAACTGGATGCGGCCGGAGCGGATCGCATCCTCGATGTTCGGCCTGCCCTCATGCACCTTGAGCACGGCTTCCACCGCCAGCCCCGCCGCCCGCAGCACCTCGGCCGTGCCGCTGGTGGCGGTGATGGCGAACCCCTCCGCCGCCAGGCGCCGGGCCACGGGCACCAGGGCCGGCTTGTCGCGATCGTGGGTGGAGAGAAACACGGTGCCGCCGGTGGGCAGCGCCTCGCCGGCGGCCAGCTCCGCCTTGGCGAAGGCCAGCCCGAAGCCGCTGGCGATGCCCATCACCTCACCGGTGGAGCGCATCTCCGGACCCAGCAGCGTGTCGGAGCCGGGGAAGCGGCGGAAGGGCAGCACCGCCTCCTTCACCGTCTGCCGGGGCGGCTGCGGCTCCTCCACCAGACCCAGCTCCGTCAGGCTCCGGCCCGCCATCAGCTGGCTGGCGATCTTCGCCAGCGGTACGCCGGTGGCCTTGGCCACGAACGGCACCGTGCGGGAAGCGCGCGGATTGGCCTCGATGATGAACACGGTTTCGGCGCCATCAGTTTCGGCGCCATCGGCCTTGGCGCCATCGGCACCGCGCTGCACGGCGAACTGGAGATTGATCAGACCGCGCACCTGCAGCGCCAGGGCCAGCGCCTCGCTCCAGCGGCGGATCGTGGCCAGCGCCTCGCCTCCCAGCGATACGGCCGGCAGGGCGCAGGCGGAATCGCCGGAGTGGACGCCGGCCGGCTCGATGTGTTCCATCAGGCCGCCGATCACCACCCGGCCCTCGGCATCACAGAGAGCATCGACATCCACCTCGACCGCATTCTCCAGGTACTGATCGATCAGCACCGGATGCTCCGGTTCCACCTGCACCGCCTCCACCATGTAGCGGTTGAGCTCGGCCTCGTCGTAGACAACCTCCATGGCGCGGCCCCCGAGCACATAGCTGGGGCGCACCACCACCGGATACCCCACCCGGGAGGCGACGGCGCGGGCCTCCGCTTCGGTGCGGGCCAGGCCATTGCGAGGCTGACGGATCTGCAGCTGCCGCAGGATCGCCTCGAACTGCTCGCGATCCTCGGCCCGGTCGATCGATTCCGGCGAGGTGCCCCAGATGCGGCTGCCGCTCGCCTGACCGGCCGGCGATTCCAGCCAGCGCAGCAGCGGAATCGCCAGCTTCAAGGGGGTCTGACCGCCGAACTGCACGATCACACCAGCCGGTCGTTCAGCCTCGATCACATTGAGCACATCCTCGAGCGTCAGCGGCTCGAAGTAGAGCCGATCGCTGCTGTCGTAATCGGTGGAGACCGTCTCGGGATTGCTGTTCACCATCACCGTGGCGAAGTCGGCATCGCGCAGGGCGAAGGAGGCGTGGCAGCAGCAGTAGTCGAACTCGATGCCCTGGCCGATGCGGTTGGGCCCACCGCCGAGGATCATCACCCGCGGCCGCAGCTCCGGGCGCACCTCCCCCTGGGGCGGCAGCGTGATCGTGGTGCCCTCCGCCGTGAGCCGCTCGATCGGCCGCTCGTAGGTGCCGTAGTGATATGGCGTGCTGGAGGCGAACTCGGCGGCGCAGGTGTCCACGGTTTTGTAGACCACCGATACGCCCAGTTGCTGTCGGTGGCTGCGCACCTCCAGCTCCGGCCGGCCGGTGGCCCAGCCGATCTGGCGGTCGGAGAAACCGAGTTGCTTGAGCGTCAGCAGCGCCTCAGCGCCGAGATCCTCCAGACGACGCCCGACCAGCAGCCGTCGCTCGGCGCTCAGCAGACCGCGCAGCTTGGCCAGGAACCAGGGATCGATGCCGCTCAGGCGCTGGATCTCGGCGTCGTCGCGGCCGGCCAGCATCGCCGTGCGCACCGCGAAGATGCGATCCGGCGACGGGGTGCGCAGATCCCGCTCCAGATCGACCGGATCGGGGCAGGCATCGGGGCGATCGCAACCCCAGCCGGCGTGGCCCGTCTCAAGCGAGCGCAGGGCTTTCTGGAACGATTCCTCGAAGCTGCGGCCGATCGCCATCGCCTCTCCCACCGATTTCATCGAGGTGGTGAGCACCGCCGGCGAACCGCGGAACTTCTCGAAGGCGAAGCGAGGCACCTTGGTGACGACGTAGTCGATCGTCGGTTCAAAACAGGCCGGTGTGGCGCCGGTGATGTCGTTGACGATCTCATCGAGGGTGTAGCCCACCGCCAGCCGGGCGGCGATCTTGGCGATCGGGAAGCCGGTGGCCTTGCTGGCCAGGGCGGAGGAACGCGAGACGCGGGGATTCATCTCGATCACCACCACATCGCCGTTCTCAGGATTGATGGCGAACTGAATGTTGCTGCCACCGGTATCGACGCCGATCTCGCGGATGATCGCGATCGCCTGATCACGCAGCCGCTGGTATTCACGATCGGTGAGGGTCTGGCAGGGGGCGACGGTGATCGAATCACCCGTATGCACCCCCATCGGATCGAGGTTTTCGATGCTGCAGACAATCACGACGTTGTCGGCCGTATCGCGCATCACCTCCAGCTCGAATTCCTTCCAGCCGATCAGCGACTGTTCAATCAGGATCTGGGAGACGGGGCTGGCCTCCAGGCCGGTCTTGCAGATCGCGCGGAACTCCTCGGGGTTGTAGGCGATGCCGCCGCCGGATCCCCCCAGGGTGAAGGCGGGTCGGATGATGCGCGGATAGGAGCCGATCACCTCACCGACGGCCTCGGCCTGCTCCAGGGTTTCAGCGGTGCCGGACGGGCAGACCTGCACGCCGATGCGCGCCATCGCCTCCTTGAACAGCAGCCGGTCCTCGGCCTTGCGGATCGCCTCGAGGCTGGCGCCGATCAGCTCGACGCCATGGCGCTGCAGCACACCGCTCTCCGCCAGAGCCACCGCCAGGTTGAGGGCGGTCTGGCCGCCCATGGTGGGCAGCAGCGCATCGGGGCGCTCCAGGGCGATGACCCGCTCCACCACGTCGGCGGTGAGCGGCTCGATGTAGGTGCGGTCCGCCAGATCCGGATCGGTCATGATCGAGGCCGGGTTGGAGTTGACCAACACCACCTCAAAACCCTCGGCCCGCAGCGCCTTGCAGGCCTGGGTGCCGGAGTAGTCGAACTCGCAGGCCTGGCCGATCACGATCGGTCCTGAACCCAGCAGCAGGATGCGCCTGAGATCCGTGCGGCGGGGCATGAAGCGATCGGGTCCTGACGATCCCAGCCTCTCACGGGGCCCCACCCTGCGCTCCCCCGGCGCCGCTGGCGCCGCCGACACCGGACCGCTGCGACTGCGACGCCGCTGGCGGAGGCGCTCGCTACGCTGGTCGGGGTGAAGGCCCACCGGGGTGCTGCGATCAGCCCCTGTTCCCGGGCAGCGCTCACCGCCCGCCCCTGTGCACTGCGGTGCCCTCCGTTCAGAATCTCCACACACGAGGATCCCTGCCCGATGAGCGAACTCCAGCGCCTGAAGGGGCTGCTTCCCCCGGAGATGCAGAGCTGGGTGTTTGTGGAAGCGGCCTCCTCCGTTGATCCGCCCCTGATCAGCCTGGAGGAGATCGGTCGCGATGAGATCGAGATCCAGGTGGATCTCGAGGCCTGGGATCGTCTGGCGCTCGATCACCGCAACCTGCTCTTCTGGCACGAGGTGGGTCGCATCCAGAACGATGCCGTCCCCCGCGATGGCTGGGAGATGGCCGCCCTGGCGATCGGCCTCGGCGGCGCCATCGGCGAGCTGTGGGTGCAGGATGGCCTGCTGCTGCTGATGGCCCTCGGACTTTCGGGCTTCGCCGGCTACCGCCTCTATCTCAAGAACAATTCGGAAAAGCGCCTCCAGGACGCGATCGCCGCTGATGAGCGGGCGATCGATCTGGCCTGCCGCTTCGGCTACAGCCTTCCGAATGCCTACAAGAGCCTCGGTGGCGCCCTCAAGGAGCTGGTGGAGCAGACGCGCAAGAAGCGTCGGCGCGCCTTCTACGAAGATCGGCTGGAGGCCCTGCGCCGCAGCGCCGGCAAGGCCCGGGCCGAGATGGCCCAGCAGCAGGGTTCGCGTCAGTCCGTCAGCAGCGAGAACGTCTATGGCTGAGGTCCGCCCTGCCGCCGCCGCCAGCCCTGAGGGGCGGCCCAGCCCCGATCCCACCCGTGCCCGGCTCGATCCCGATGACAGCCGCGCCCTGGCCCTGCTGGCCGCCGAGGCCTGCGATGACCGCAAGGCGGTCGACATCCGCCTGATCCGGGTGGAGGAGATCTCCTCGCTGGCCGATTGGTTCCTGATCTGCAGTGGCCTCACCGATGTGCAGGTGCGTGCCATCGCCCGCTCGGTGGAGGAAACCCTGGAGCTGGAGGCGGGTCGGCTGCCGCTGCGGCGTGAGGGCCAGAGCGAGGGCCGCTGGGTGCTGCTCGATTACGGCGAGTTGATCGTGCATGTGCTCACGCCCCAGGAGCGGGCCTACTACGACCTGGAATCCTTCTGGGGCCATGGCGAGCAGGAGCGCTACCGCAGCCCGAGCCTGGCGCCCGCTGGTTCTCCCCCCGGCGGCGTGGCATGAGCGGCAGCGATCCCGGATTCGCCGGTGGCGCCGAGGCGGCGCTTGCCACCACGGTCTGCCCGGTGCCGCCTGAGCAACGGCCGCTGCAGGAATACGAGCAGCTGCTCGCCTCCTGGTTCTTCCTCTGGCCCTCGACCACGGCGATCGCCCTGCTGCGACCGCTGCTGATCAGCTGGCTGCTGGCGCTGCTGCCCAGCCTGCTGGTGGCCGGCGGCAGCTACAGCCTGCGCCACGATCCGCCGCTGCTGGTACTCAATGCCATGCTCGCGGCCCTGTTGCTGCCGCTGCTGCTGCTGCTGCGTCAGTGGCTGGGCTGGAGCTACGTGCGCCGGCGCCTGCAGAGCGAACGGGTGGAATACGAGGAATCGGGCTGGTATGACGGCCAGGTATGGGAAAAACCCCTGGCCTGGCGCCAACGGGACCTGCTGGTGGCACGCCATCAGGTGGCCCCGGTGCTGCAGCGCCTGCGCCAGGCCGTGCTGCTGATCCTGGCGATGCTGCTGCTCGGCACCGGTGGCTGCCAGCTGCTTTAGCCGTTCGCTGAACAACTCGGACAACGCCTGATCCCGGGCAGCCGCCATGGCACTGGAACCAGACTGCGCCTGAGTTCTCGACGCCTGTCCAGAGGCTGGATCGGGCCGCGAGCGGGTTTTTCAGCAGGCACTTAACAGCGGCATTCACCGTCTCACCGGGAGCACCGGGAGCACCGTCTCACCGGGAGCACCACAAGAGCATCAGCAGAGCGTCGGCGCAACGATCCCGCTCTGCAGCAGCCGGCCCTGGGGTCGCCCGAACCTTCGAGGCGGTGCCGCCGCCGCCCGGCCGGGCTGGCCGCCGGCCCTGGATCGGCAGATCAAGTGGCGCCAGGATCCATGGCTGGACTTGATACCGGAACAGCGGCGGCCCCAGCCGCCGGGGCCAGGGCTGTTGCAAAGTGCTGGTTGCGCCAGTCGTGCGCGACAGGGGCACCACGGGTGGGCTTCAGCACCGCAGGCGTTGCAGGCAGCGGGTTGACCCTTGGGCTTCAGCCGCAGCCCTCGCGCCGAGCTTGAATCAGCCCAGCCCCCGGGGCGGTTGCCGCTGCGGCGTCGGCGCGGCGGGATCGGCACCGCTCTGGGCGGATCTGCCCCCGAATCGGAACGGCAAGGGCACCGGGCTGTACTGTGACCGAGTGCCCCGCGGGCACGGGCCTTTCCTGGCAGAACGTCACGGCCGCCCCCAGGGGCGAAGCGCCGTTGCTGTTCCGGGCAGGGGTCGTGGCAGAACTGCAGATCCGGCGGGGTTCCTTCCCGTAGCGCCGGTTGCTCCGCACGTGTCCCTCCCCCAAGCCGACAGCATCGAGATCCTGGCCCGGCCGGTGGCGTCCGCCGCGGGTCTGGAGGTGCGCCGGGTGCAGCTGCTGGCCCACCGGTTGCCGCTCACGATCCAGGTGTTCGTGCAACGGATCGATGGGGGCGATGTGAGCCTGGAGCAATGCGCTGCCCTCAGTGGCCCCCTCGGCGATGCCCTGGAGGCCGCCGAGCTGCTGACCCAGGCCTATGTTCTGGAGATCAGCAGTCCCGGCATCGGCGAGGAGCTGCACAGCGAGCGCGACTTCAACAGCTTCCGCGGCTTTCCAGTGGAGGTGCTGCAACGCCCGCCGCAGGGTGGCGACCGCCTGCGCCAGGGATTGCTGCTGGGCCGTGATCCGCAGCAGCTGCTGCTCAACGACCGGGGCCGCACCGTGCGCATCCCCCGCTCCGAGGTGGTGCGGGTGCGGTTGATCACACCCCAGGACGACAGCTGAGCGATCGCCGCTGGCTTCGCCAAGCGCCGCGCCGCCGCAGCGCGGCCTCCCTTTCTCCCCTCCCTTTCCCCACCGCCCCGCCATGGCCCTGGTTCTGCTCCCCGGTCTGAACAATCTCATCGAGGACATCAGCGAAGAGAAGAAGCTGCCGCCCGCCGTGGTGGAGGCAGCCCTGCGCGAGGCCCTGCTCAAGGGCTATGAGCGCTATCGCCGCACCCTCTACATCGGCATCGGCGAGGATCCATTCGAGGAGGATTATTTCTCCAATTTTGACGTAGCCCTTGACCTAGAAGAAGAGGGGTATCGCGTATTGGCGAGCAAGATCATTGTTGAAGAGGTGGAGGGCGAAGACCACCAGATCTCGATCGACGAGGTGCGCCAGGTGGCCGAGGATGCACAGATCAGCGACACCGTGGTGCTGGATGTGACGCCGGAAAAGGATGACTTTGGCCGCATGGCGGCGGCCACCACCAAGCAGGTGCTGGCCCAGAAGCTGCGCGATCAGCAGCGTCGCATGATTCAGGAGGAGTTTGCCGATCTGGAGGATCCGGTGCTCACCGCCCGCGTGATTCGCTTTGAGCGCCAGTCGGTGATCATGGGGGTCAGCTCCGGCGTCGGGCGGCCCGAGGTGGAGGCGGAGCTGCCGCGCCGCGATCAACTGCCCAATGACAACTACCGCGCCAATGCCACCTTCAAGGTGTTCCTCAAGGAGGTGAGCGAAGTGGCGCGGCGCGGCCCGCAGCTGTTCGTCTCCCGCTCGAATGCCGGCCTGGTGGTGTATCTGTTCGAGAACGAGGTTCCCGAGATTCAGGAGGGATCGGTGCGGATCGTCGCCGTGGCCCGCGAGGCCAATCCCCCCTCCCGCACCGTCGGGCCACGCACCAAGGTGGCGGTCGACAGCGTCGAGCGGGAGGTGGATCCGGTCGGGGCCTGCATCGGCGCCCGTGGCTCGCGCATCCAGCAGGTGGTCAATGAACTGCGTGGCGAGAAGATCGACGTGATCCGCTGGCATGCCGATCCCGGCCAATACATCGCCAACTCCCTCAGCCCGGCGCGGGTGGAGATGGTGCGGCTGGTGGATCCGGAAGGGCGCCACGCCCACGTGCTGGTGCCCCAGGATCAGCTCAGCCTGGCCATCGGCCGTGAAGGGCAGAATGTGCGTCTGGCGGCCCGTCTCACCGGCTGGAAGATCGACATCAAGAATGCCCAGGAATACGACCAGCAGGCGGAGGATCGCACCGTCGCCGGCCTGATCGCCCAGCGCCAGGCGGAGGAGGCGCTGCAGGCGGAGGCGGAGGCGCGGCTGGCGGCCGAGCAGGCGGCGCGCGCCGAGGAGGATGCCCGTCTGCGCGAGCTCTATCCCCTGCCTGAGGATGAGCTGGACGATCTGGAGGAGCGCGACGAGCGCGACGAGCCGGAGCAGTCGCAGCCGACGCCGAACGGCGAGCCTGAAGCGGAACAGCAGACGGCTGATGGCGGCGAGCCGGGGGCGGAGCCCGCGGATGCCGATGGCGAGCCGTCCGGAGCCGAGGCGCCTTGAGCGGCCCCGCGGCCGGCGCCGCCGAGGCCAGGGTGGTGTTGCGGCGCTGCGTCTCCTGCCGCGCCCTGCGCGATCGACGCCTGCTCTGGCGGCTGATCCGTCTGCCGGGGGGCGGCATCGCCCTCGATCGAGGCATGGGGCGTTCCGCCTACCTCTGCCCCAGCCAGTCCTGTCTGGACGAGGCGCGTCGTCGCCGCCGTCTGGCGCGAGGCCTGCGCTGTGCTGTGCCGGATTCGGTTCTTGACACCCTGGCGAGCCGCCTGGAACAGGCCGGAGCGCAATCGCTGAGGCAAGATGAGGGATGGCCATCCCGTGCGGGCGGCCCGGTGGCTTGCCATGCCGCCCCGGCGGAGCTCTTCAGGGCTCCACCGGGTGCTGCGCCAAGCACCGATCCATCGGAGACCTGAATGACCAGCAGCGGCAAAGTCAGAATTTACGAGCTGTCCCGGGATCTGGGGCTCGACAACAAGGACGTGCTTGATGCTGCCGACAGGCTGTCGATCGCGGTGCGCAGCCACAGCAGCTCGATCAGCGACGATGAAGCCGCCCGCATCCGTGCCTTGCTGGAGCGGGGTGGCACCCCAGCCGCTGCAGCCCCCGCCCAAGCTCCAGCCCGCACGATCCTGTCGGTGAAGAAGGCCGGGGCCGAGCCCGCCACCCCGCCCCGGCCGGCCGCAGCGTCCGCCACCCCGCAGCGCCCCGCCGCTCCTGCGGCGCCGCGGCCGAATCCGCCGGCGGCGGCGCCCGTGCAGGCCGCTGGCGCCGGCGGCCCGTCCCGCCCCCCGGCCGCGCCGGCACCCCGCCCCCCGCTCGCCTCCGGTCCCCAGCCCCCCGCCGTCTCGGCCCCCCGAGCCGCGGCGACCCCCCGGCCCACCGCCGCCGCCGGCCCCCGGGCCGCAGCGACCACCAGCCCCCGCGCCGGCGGTGCTGGCGGCCCGGCTGCCACCGGCCCAGGCGCCAGCGCAGAGGCCAGTCCCCGTCCCCCGGCCGTTGCCGGCCCTCGCCCAGCCGCGGTCGCCAGCCCCCGTCCCCCGGCCGCTCCCGGCTCCCGCCCGGCACCCACGGCCACGCGGCCGGGGGCCGCGCCGGGGCCCCGGCCCCCGGCCGCTGCCGGCTCTCGCCCAGCTGCGGCCGCCGCCCGGCCGGCCCCCGAGGCGAGCGGCGCCGCAGCACCGGCCTCTCCCCGGCCCGGCGCCGCCGCCAGTCCAACCGCCAGTCCAGCCGCCGCCGCCGGTCGTCCCGCCGCCCCGGCGGTCCGGCCTGTCACCCCCGTGCGCCCGGTCACGGCCCCGGCCCGGCCAGCGGCGGCCACCACCGCTGAGCGCCCGGCGGCGGCGAAGCCGGCCCAGCCCCCCGCCGGCCGCCCCGCCAGCCCCCAGCCGCCACGGCCCACGTCCGCCGCAACACCGGCCCGTCCGGCGCCCGCCCCCACGCGCCCGATCGCCCCACCAGCCCGGCCCACGGAGGGATCCGGCCAGCCCGGCAGCCGACCCGGCGGCCCCACGATCACGCGGTTGCCCCAGGCCCCCCAGCGCGGCGCCCCCCCCGTGCGTCAGGCCCCCGCGCCGCGACCCAGCGCCCCCGCCGCCGGCAAACCGCAGCTGGTGGGCCGTCCTCAGCCCGGTGCTGGCACCGCCGCCGGCCCGAGTGCCCCCGGGCGCCCCAGCGGCCCGGCACCCCGCCCGCAGCGGCCCGGCGCCGCCGCCCCGCCGGTGCGCCCCGGCGCCCCCAGCCGTCCCACGCCGGCCGGCGGCCGGCCGGCGGCCCCGGTGGCACGCACGGGCCCGGCACCACTGGAGCTGGTCGGCAAGCCGATCCGTCGCGACTCCAGCGGCGGTGATGGCGGCGGCGGCAGCAGGCCGGCGGCTCCGGGGCGCCCCGGCATGCCCGCCGGCATGCGCAAGCCGATGGCACCCGGCGAGCTGATGCAGCTGCAGAAGCCCACCGGTCGGCCGATGGCGGCGCCACCGCGCCGTCCCTCCGAGGCTCCCACCGAAGCGGGAACCCGCGAGACCGAACCCGTGGTGCGGCCCACCGCCACCGCGCCGCGGCGCCCCGGCGCCCGGCCCCCGCAGCCCGCGAGTGCCGGGCCCAGCCGCGCTCGTCGTCCCGACTGGGATGACAGCGCCAAGCTGGAGGCACTGCGCAGTCGCACGCCCCAGAAGCAGCGGCAGAAGGTGCACATCATCGGCGAGAACGATGATGCGCTCACCACGGAAACCAGCGGCTACGCCGGCGAACAGGAAGCGGTGGTGCTGCAGGCCAGCCTGGCGCGACCGTCGAAGCCGCGCTCCAGCCCGGCCGCTGCCGCCAAGCCCAGCGTGGCGGTGCGCAAGCGCAAGAAGGAGACCACCCGGCAACGGCAACGGCGCCGGGCGATGGAGCTGCGCGCCGCCCGCGAGCTCAAGGCCCAGCGGCCGGAGATGCTGGTGGTGCCGGAGGGCAATCTGACCGTGCAGGAGCTGGCCGATCGGCTCGGAGTCGAAAGCTCCGAGATCATCAAATCGCTGTTCTTCAAGGGCATCATCGCCACGGTCACCCAGACCCTGGATCTGCCCACGATCGAGACCGTCTCCGATGAATTCGGCGTGCCGGTGCTGGAGGACGACGTCCAGTCCGCCGCCGCCAAGACGGTGGAGATGATCGAGGCGAGCGACCTGGCCCACCTGATCCGGCGCCCGCCTGTGGTCACCGTGATGGGCCACGTCGATCACGGCAAGACCAGCCTGCTCGATTCGATCCGCAAGACCCGCGTGGCCGCTGGTGAGGCCGGCGGCATCACCCAGCACATCGGTGCCTACCAGGTGGAGGTGCCCCATGGTGATGGCACCAGCCGCATCACCTTCCTGGACACCCCGGGCCACGAGGCCTTCACCGCCATGCGGGCCCGCGGCACCAAGGTCACCGATGTGGCGGTGCTGGTGGTGGCCGCCGATGATGGCGTACGACCCCAGACCCTGGAGGCGATCAGCCACGCCCGCGCCGCTGAGGTGCCGATCGTGGTGGCGATCAACAAGATCGACAAGGAGGGCGCCCAGCCGGATCGGGTCAAGCAGGAGCTGTCCGGCCTGGATCTGGTGCCGGAGGACTGGGGCGGCAGCACGGTGATGGTGCCGGTCAGCGCCATCAAGTCCGAAAACATCGATCAGCTGCTGGAGATGATCCTGCTGGTCAGCGATGTGGAGGATCTCAAGGCCAATCCGGAGCGGATGGCCAGGGGCACGGTGATCGAGGCGCACCTCGACAAGGCCAAGGGCCCGGTGGCGACGCTGTTGATCCAGAACGGCACGCTGCGCACCGGCGATGTGCTGGCCGCCGGACCGATCCTGGGCAAGGTGCGGGCCATGGTGGACGACACCGGCCGGCGGGTCAAGGAAGCGGGCCCCTCGGCTGCGGTCGAGGCGCTCGGCTTCAGTGAGGTGCCCACCGCCGGCGATGAGTTCGAGGTGTATGCCGACGAGAAGAGCGCCCGGGCGGTGGTGGGCGACCGGGCCAGCGAGGCCCGGGCGACGCGCCTGGCCCAGCAGATGGCCTCCCGCCGCGTCTCCCTGGCGTCGATGTCAGGCCAGGCGAGCGAGGGGGAACTCAAGGAGCTCAACCTGATCCTCAAGGCCGATGTGCAGGGCAGCGTCGAGGCGATCCTCGGCTCGTTGGAACAGCTGCCCCAGGAGGAGGTGCAGGTGCGGGTGCTGCTGTCGGCGCCGGGCGAGATCACCGAAACCGATGTGGATCTGGCCGCCGCCTCCGGAGCCGTGATCATCGGCTTCAACACCTCGATGGCGCCGGGCGCCCGCCGCGCTGCCGATGCCACCGGTGTCGACGTGCGCGACTACGACGTGATCTACAAGCTGCTGGAAGACATCCAGCTGGCCATGGAGGGTCTGTTGGAGCCCGAGCTGGTCGAGGAGCCCCTGGGCGAAGCGGAGGTGCGGGCGGTGTTCACGATCGGGCGCACGGCGGTGGCCGGGTGCTACGTCACCAACGGCAAACTGCAGCGCAATTCCCGCATCCGCGTGCACCGTGGCAGGGAGATGGTCTACGAAGGCGATCTCGACTCGCTGCGGCGCAACAAGGACGACGTGCGCGAAGTGGCCACCGGCTTTGAATGCGGTGTCGGCAGTGATCGCTTCAATCACTGGCAGCAAGGGGATCGCATCGAAGCCTTCAAGCTGGTCACCCAGCGCCGCACCCTCAGCAGCTGAGGACCCCTGCCGTGGCCTCGTTGTCCGAGTCGCCCCCGCCGTTCGCCATGCCCCCTCGCAGCGAGCCTCTGCTATGGATCCAGCTGCTCGGTGTGGGCCTCCTGCCCCTGGAGGCTTTGCTGCTGCTGCTGCTGCTGGCCGGCGCGGATCCAGGCCCGCTGCCCGGCCTGGAACGGCTGTTGTGCTGGGGTCTGGGTGGTCTGGCCACCACCCTGCTGCTCTGGCGCCGCCCGGCTGATGTCTGGTCGCTGCTGCTGATCCAGACCCCGGTGCGGGCGCGGCGACCGCTGCAGCAGCGGCTGAGCCGGTTGCAGGAGCAGCTGCTGCTGCGGATCGGCCTGGCGCTGTTCGCGGCCCTGAGCCTGCCGCTGCTCTGGTGGCTGGATGAGCACGCCGCCGTGGCGGCACCGATCGCGCCGCTGGCGGGGGCGCCCCGTCTGGTGGTACTGATCCTGGCGGCGGTGCTGCTGGCGGTGATGCTCTGGCAAGGGCAGCAGCTGCTGCAGGCGCTGTGGCTGCTCAGCCGCAGCCCGGAACAGATCGCCGCCGCCCGGCCTCTCAGCCAGGCGGAACTGGAAGAGCAGCGGATCTGCCTGGGCCTGCCGTTGCTGCTGCTCGATCCCCTGTCGCTGCGCGCCGTGCCCTCCCGCGCCGCCTCCACAACGCCGGGGCCGTCGCCAGCCAGCCTGGCAGCACCGGCCACAGCGCCAGCACCGGCCGCCGCCAGTCCCGCTGTGGCCGCGTCAGCGCCGGCCAGCGGCCCAGCCTCACCTGCACCAACCACCGGATCGCAGACCACTGGCCCGCAGACCACCGGATCGCAGACCACCGGATCGCAGGGCGGCGCATCGCCTGCGGCGGAGCCATCGCCATGGGATCTGGCGATCGCTGCCGAACCGCACTCAGACCCCGAGCCCACGCCAGCGCCTGATCCCAGCCCGGCGGCCGAGCTGGCTGCCGATGGGCCGCCCGCCGCCCTGGACGAACGCCAAGAGCTGCAGGCCGTCCTGGACGAGCCGGTTGCCGAGCTGGTTGCAGAAGCGATCGACGCGGCGGCCACCGATCCGGGCCCAGGGGCGGATGCCTGAGCCGGGGATCGATCCGGCCGCAGCCGCAGGGCGCAGTGGCGGCCGGCAAACCTCTCCCCCTGGCAGGCCTCGCGGCTCGAATTGCCACTGAATCGACCACGACGGTGGTCCCGCTCAGCAGCTCAGGTCAGCGACGCGGCAGGCGCAGAGGGGGGGGCAGATACTGGGCTGAATTCAAACTCGGTGCGAGGGCTGCGGATGCCGCGGCCGGTGTTCCCTGTCCGGGCTCGAAATCGCCAGCCTGCAGCAGTGGACCTTGATCTACCTCGGGCTCTCCTCGCTGGCCTTTGTGCTGGTCTGGGGGATTGGCTTCCTGCGCCGCTTACCCCCCCGGCAACGGAGCTCGCCCGCGGGCCAGTCCAGCCTGCGGGCCGGGCGCGAACCGGTACTGCGGCCGCCTGCGGCCAGGCTCCCCGCAGCAAGCCCCCCCCGCAGCCAGTGGGCTGTCCCGCATGTTTAGGCCTGATTCAGGACCTGCTGATGGGGCTTGGCTGCCTTGTGCTACTGGATACCCAGGGGCCGGCATGGTCCCTTTGTTCCACTGCGTAGGTGCAGGACGGCACACCAGGTCGCGGCGGCGGCGAACAGGCGGGCGGCGTCAGCGGATGGAGGATGGAGCGGTCAGGCATGAAAAAGCCCCCGGAACCAGCGCTGGGGCGATTCCGGGGCTCGGGATTCAGGGACCGGTGAGGGGGTCAGGCCTCAGGCGCCGCGGCTGGCGGCCAGGCGGGCGCGGGCGCGGGCGAGGGTCTGCTGGGCCTTGAGCTTATCGCTGCTGGCAGGCTGACCTTCCAGGGCGGCGACCGCTTGCTGCGCCGCCTCGAACTCCTTCTCGGCGGCGGCGGTGTCGATGCTGCTGCCGAGTTCGGCGGCATTCACGAGCACGGTGACCTCATTGGAGTCGACCTCGGCGAAACCACCGACCAGGGCGATCGACTGCCAGCTGCTGCCCTGGCGCAGGCGCAGCACACCGCTGTCGAGGGCCGTGAGCAGGGAGACGTGGCCGGTGAGGATTCCCAGTTGGCCTGTGGTGCTGGGCAGGATCACCTCGTCGGCGCTGCCATCAAAGACGCTCTTATCGGGAGCGAGGATGCGAAGGGTGAGTGTCATCGCGATCAACCCTTGGCATCGGAGAGGATCTTGGCGGCCTTGGCCTTCACCTGGTCGATGTTGCCGACCAGATAGAAAGCGGCTTCCGGCAGATCATCGAGTTCACCGGCGAGAATCATGTTGAAGCCTTGGATGGTGTCTTCCAGCTTCACATATTCACCGGGCTGACCGGTGAAGATCTCAGCCACGAAGAAGGGCTGGGAGAGGAACTTCTCGATCTTGCGGGCACGATCCACAGTACGGCGGTCATCTTCCGACAGTTCATCGAGACCCAGAATCGCAATGATGTCCTGAAGTTCCTTATAGCGCTGCAGGGTGGACTGCACAGCGCGAGCGGTGCGGTAGTGCTCATCGCCGACCACGGACGGCTGCAGCATCGTGCTGGTGGAATCAAGCGGATCCACCGCCGGGTAGATGCCCTTGGAGGCCAGACCGCGGCTGAGCACCGTGGTGGCATCGAGGTGGGCGAAGGTGGTGGCGGGAGCCGGATCGGTGAGGTCGTCGGCCGGCACATACACGGCCTGGATCGAGGTGATCGATCCCTCCAGGGTGGAGGTGATGCGCTCCTGCAGTTCGCCCACATCGGTGCCGAGGGTGGGCTGGTAACCCACGGCTGAGGGCATGCGGCCCAGCAGGGCCGACACCTCGGAACCGGCCTGCACGAAGCGGAAGATGTTGTCGATGAACAGCAGCACGTCCTGCTTGTTCACATCACGGAAGTGCTCGGCCATGGTCAGAGCCGACAGACCCACGCGCATGCGCGCACCGGGGGGCTCATTCATCTGGCCGTAGCAGAGGGCCACCTTCGACTTGGAGAGATCCTCGGAGTTGATCACTCCCGATTCCTTGAACTCCTCATAGAGGTCATTGCCTTCACGGGTGCGCTCGCCCACACCACCGAACACGGACACACCGCCGTGCTCCTTGGCGATGTTGTTGATCAGCTCCTGGATCAGCACCGTCTTGCCGACGCCGGCACCGCCGAACAGACCCACCTTGCCGCCCTGGCGGTAGGGGGCGAGCAGGTCGATCACCTTGATGCCGGTCTCGAACACCTTGGGCTTGGTCTCCAGCTCGGTGAGCCTGGGGGCTTCGCGGTGGATCGGGGCGGTGGTGGTGGTGCTCACCGGGCCCTGCTCGTCAACGGGCTCGCCGAGCACGTTGAAG
>Ga0172372_10005196_pt1 | contig 18201 bp, 15 predicted proteins | sample LakKiv5m_2_FD_114544 | JGI IMG/M metagenome (GOLD analysis project Ga0172372, IMG submission 114544) | Freshwater microbial communities from Kabuno Bay, South-Kivu, Congo - kab_092012_9.5m | ecosystem: Environmental > Aquatic > Freshwater > Lake | place: Democratic Republic of the Congo...
GGAAACGTCATGGGAAAGGTGTCGAAGTTCCTGGTCATCGGTAGCGGAATCGCCGGATTGAGTTTCGCGCTCCGTGCGGCGAAGAAGGGCCGGGTCATCATCATCACCAAGACCGAGGCGTCCGAGTCGAGCACAAACTACGCACAGGGCGGGATCGCGACCGTCTGGAGCGACGAAGACACTTTCGAGTCCCACATCGAGGATACCCACAAGGCGGGGGCCGGCCTTTGCCATGTCGACACGGTCGACCTGGTGGTGCGGGACGCTCCGGCGCGGATTCGTGAACTGATCGAATGGGGAGTGGAGTTCACCCGGCAGGCCGGCAAGAAGGATTTCGACCTTCACAGGGAGGGGGGACACTCACGCCGCAGGATCTTCCACGCGAAGGACCTGACCGGTCGCGAGGTGGAACGCGCGCTCCTTCTCCGCGCCCGGGAGAACCCCCGGATCCGGATCTTCGAGAACCACATGGCGATCAACCTCATCACGCGTCAGAATCTCTCCTCCTTCGACCATCCGGGGGTCGACGAGGTGCTCGGCGCCTATGTGCTGGACAGAACGACCGGCGCGATCCACACCTTCGTGGCGGATGTTACGGTGCTCGCCACGGGGGGGTCGGGAAAGGTGTACCTGTACACGAGCAACCCCGACGTCGCCACGGGAGACGGAGTCGCGCTGGCATACCGCGCGGGGGCGACGATCGCCAACATGGAATTCGTCCAGTTCCACCCCACCTGTCTCTACCACCCGCGCGCCAAGTCGTTCCTCATCTCCGAGGCGGTCCGCGGCGAGGGGGCGATCCTCCTGAACCGGGCGGGCAAGCGGTTCATGGAGGGCGTCCACCCGATGAAGGAACTCGCGCCGCGGGACATCGTCGCGCGGGCGATCGACGCGGAGATGAAGCGCACCGGCGAGGATTGCGTTTATCTCGACATCCGCTTCAAGGGCCCGACGTTCATCAGGAAGCACTTCCCGAACATCCATGGAACGTGCCTCTCCTTCGGCATCGACATGACAAAGGAGCCGATCCCTGTGGTCCCGGCGGCGCACTACCAGTGCGGCGGCGTGCGGACGAACCTTCACGGAGAGACGGATATCCAGCGGCTCTTCGCCCTCGGGGAGTGCGCGGGCACGGGGCTCCACGGGGCGAACCGCCTTGCCTCGAACTCCCTGATCGAGGCGCTGGTCTTCTCCCACAGCGCGATCCAGCGCGCATCGACCTCGTACATCGGCAAGACAAGACCCCGGATCGACATCCCGAAGTGGGACCCGGGGAAGGCGCAGGAACCGGACGAGGCGGTCGTCGTTTCGCACAACTGGGAGGAGATCCGCCGGACGATGTGGAACTACGTGGGAATCGTCCGGTCGAACAAGCGGCTGTCGCGGGCGCTCGACCGGATCGAGTTGCTGAAGCGGGAGATCGGCGAGTATTACTGGAACTTCAAAGTGACGAGCGACCTGCTCGAACTGCGGAACATCTGCACGGTGGCCGAGCTGATCGTCCGATGCGCCATGCAACGCAAGGAGAGTCGGGGGCTTCACACGACGATCGACTACCCGTATCTGGACGACGAGCACGGACGCAAGGACACGTTGGTCCGCCGCACCCGGTTTTAGGTCCTACTGCCAGGCGAGAACGGCACGCCCCTCCACGCCCGACAGGACAAGCTTCAGACGCGGGGACCCCCCGCGCGGCGACCCGACGGGCTCACCCGCCTCCCGTGGAAACGCGACCTCGTACGCCCGATACCACGTTCCCGAGTACGGGAAGAAGCGGGATATTTCCTCCGGACGCAGGGACGACTTCCGGATGTAGGCGGGCTCATAGTCCTTCTCGTCCGCGCGCACCAGCCGAAGACTCCAGAGCGTCCCGGCTTTCTCCAGGTCGTTCCCCTTCTCCTCCGGGACGTAAAGGGCCACGAAGAAGCGAACGTACTTCTCCGATTCCCCGCGCCAACGCGAGACGACCTGATCCCGCCGCGCCGCGTCGAGATAGTAGATGTTGGAATATTCTTCCGCGAACGCCGAAACCCACGGCCCCGAGAGCCAGGTGGCGGACAGGATGAACCGGGTGTCCAGCCCGTCGTGAACCGCGCGGGTGCGGGTCGCCGCCTCCGTGACCCGCCCGTAGGAGGGAGACCCCATCACCTTCTCGTAGAGGGCGACCGCCCGCGGGCCGCATCCGGCCGCAAACACCGCGAGGAGCAGGACCGCCGCCGTCCATGACGCACGACGCACGATGTCAGGCATTTTCCACGTTCTCCCGAAGGAACATCGGCTCGATGCGGTACCCCGCCGCCGCCACCGTCTCCGCCCCCCCTTCGCCCCGGTCGACGAGACAAAGAACGCGCGCCACGACCAGCCCCGAGCCCATGGCGCGCTCGATCGCCCGCATCGTCGAAGCGCCGGTGGTCACCACGTCTTCGAGGATCGCAACGCGCATTCCGGATCGAAGATTCTTCATCCCCTCGATCCACTGCTCCGTACCGTGCTTCTTCGGCTCCTTGCGGATGATGAACGCCGGCACCGGCCATCCCCGAAGCGCGCTGGTGAGGGAAACGGCGGTCACGATCGGATCCGCCCCGAGGGTGATCCCCCCCACCGCTTCCGGACGCTCCCCCCCCTCGAGCATCGAGCAGAAGAGCCGGCCCGTGAGAACCGCCCCCTCCGCGTCGAGCACGCTCTGCTTGCAATCGATGTAGAAGTCGGATTCCCGCCCCGAGGAGAGGACGACCTTGCGACGCTCGTAGCTTTTCTCCCGCAGAATGGCCAGGAAGCGCAGCCGGTCGGCGGTCATCTCCGGCGGGAACACGGCGGATCGATGGGTCGCGCTGGGCATCGTTTTCTCCTTAAACCCGGATCGAGCCCCGGAACAGCGGGAGCTGCTCCCCGGGCTCCTCCGTCTCGAGCGGAACCGAGTAGTTCCCCGAGAAGCAGGCGTCGCAATAGGTCGTTTCCCCGTTCGGCACGCAGGCGTGGAGTCCTCCCATGCTCAGGTATCCGAGGCTGTCGGAGGTGAGGTAGGTGTTCGTCTCCTCGCATGTGTGGGTCGCGGCGATCAGGTCCCGCCGCAGTGGGGTGTCGATCCCGTAGAAGCACGGGTAGCACGTCGGAGGAGAGCTGATGCGGAAATGGACCTCTTTCGCCCCGGCCGCCCGGATCATCTTGATGATCTTCCGCCCGGTCGTCCCGCGGACGATGGAGTCGTCCACCACCACGACCCGTTTCCCCGAGACGACTCCACGCACGGCGTTCAACTTGATCTTCACTCCGAAGTGTCGGATCGACTGCTGCGGCTCGATGAAGGTGCGCCCCACGTAGTGGTTCCGGATGAGCCCCATCTCGAAGGGAATCCCCGACGCCTCGGAGAACCCGAGCGCCGCAGGCACGCCCGAGTCGGGAACGGGGATGACGACATCGGCATCCGCCGGGCACTCCTTCGCCAGCTGCCGCCCGAGGGCCTTGCGGACCTCGTAGATGCACGTTCCGCCCATGATCGAGTCCGGACGGGCGAAGTAGATGTATTCGAAGATGCAGAACCGCTCGACCGCCGGGAGGAACGGCCGATGGGAGTGCGTCCCACGCGCGTCGACGACGACCATCTCGCCCGGTTCGACCTCCCGCAGGAACTCCGCCTCGATCAGGTCGAGGGCGCACGACTCGGAGGTGATGACCGTCCCCCCTTCCCCTTTCATCTTTCCGAGAGCAAGCGGCCGGATTCCGTGGGGATCGCGCACCCCGATCAGTTTGTCCCGCGTCATGAAAAGAAGAGAGTACGCGCCGCGGACCTGATTCAGCGCGTCGACGATGCGATCCTCGATCCGCTCCTTCCGGGATCGGGCGATGAGATGGACGATGACCTCGGTGTCCATCGAGGACTGGAAGATGGAACCGGACACCTCGAGTTCCCGCTTGAGCTCGTGGGCGTTCACGAGATTGCCGTTGTGGGCGATGGCGATGGAGCCGGACTCGAAGTCGACCACCAGCGGCTGGGCGTTTTTCAGCTCGGAGCTGCCCGTCGTGGAGTACCGGACGTGCCCGATCGCCATGTGTCCCGGCAGCCGGGAAAGGATCTCCTCGGAGAAGATGTCGGCAACCAGCCCCATCTCCTTGTGGAAGATGACCTGCTCGCCGTCGGTGCTGGCGATTCCCGCGCTCTCCTGGCCCCGGTGCTGCAGCGCGTAGAGGCCGAGGTACGCCATATTGGACGCCTCGGGATGCCCGTGGATCCCGAAGACGCCGCACTCGTCGTGCCAGCCGTCGGACATTCGCGATCCTCTATCCTTCCAGGCCCAGGGTCGACGCGAACCCCTCGCTCCACACCGTCCGGAGCTCCGCCGCCCCTACCCTCGCCAAGCCTTCGACATCGACGAACTCCCCGCCGACGACGCCCAGTTCTCTCATTGTAATACGGAAGCGGCGGGCAAGATCGAGGAGAGCGTCCCGTTTCGCCGGCGCGCAGGAAAGCAGGACGACCCCCTGGCATTCCGAGAACATGGCGAAGTCCGGCCGGATCGTCTCCGGAAACGGGTTGATCACCCGCGCCCCCATTGCGCTTCCGGGGCCGGAGACACACGACTCCGCGAGGGCGCAGGCGAAGCCCCCCTCCGCGAGATCGTGCGCCGAGGCGACGAGGTCGGCCTCGGCGGCCTCCCGCAGGAACTCCAGGAGCCGCTTCTCATGGGCGAGGTCGATCGGCGGCGGGGTCCCGGCCACTTTCCCGTGAACCTCCTTGAGGTAGAGGGAACCGCCCAGGTGTACGCCGAGCCGATCCGCCCCCGCGAGCAAAATGAGGTCCCCATCCGTGGAAAACCATTGAACCCGGCGTTTCGACGCGTCCTCGAGCAGCCCGACCATCGCCACCGCGGGGGTCGGGTGGATCCCCCTTCCCATCGTTTCGTTGTAGAAGGAGACGTTCCCGGAGACCACCGGGATGCCCAGGGTCTCGCACGCCTTCGCCATCCCCTCGATCGCGGAGCGGAACTGCCACATGACCTCCGGCTTTTCGGGGTTGCCGAAGTTCAGGCAGTCCGAGAGCCCGATCGGCTCCGCCCCGGAACAGGCGACGTTGCGGGCCCCCTCGCACACGGCGATCATCCCGCCGACGAACGGATCCAGGTAACAGTACCGGCTGTTGCAGTCGACCGACAGGGCGATCCCCTTCCGGGTTCCCTTGACCCGCAGCACGGCCGCGTCCGACCCCGGGAGGATCAAGGTGTTCGTCCGGATCATATGGTCGTACTGGCGGTAGACCCACTTCTTGTCGGCCAGTTCGGAGCCGCTCAACAGGCGCACCCACGTTTCCCCGAGGTCCGAAGGCACCGGGAGCCCCGCCGGATCGAGTCCCTGGAGGGCGTCCTGCCCCTCCGGCCGGACCGCCGGCCGATCGTAGAGGGGCGCCTTGTCGGTCAACGCGGCGATCGGAATTTCCGCGACCGTCTTCCCGTGCCACCGCACACGGCCGATCCCGTCCCCTGCGACCTCGCCGATCACCGAGACGTCGAGGTCCCACTTCTCGAAGATCTCCCGGACCTCGTCCTCCCGCCCCTTCTTCGCCACGATGAGCATCCGCTCCTGCGACTCGGAGAGCATCAACTCGTAGGGGGTCATCCCCTCCTCGCGTTGTGGCACCCGATCGAGGTCCATGAGAAAGCCGGTCCCCCCCCGGGAAGCCATCTCGAAGGAGGAGGAGGTGAGACCCGCCGCGCCCATGTCCTGGATCCCGACGATCGCGTCGGTGCGCATGAGCTCGAGGCACGCCTCGAGGAGAAGCTTCTCGGTGAAAGGATCCCCGACCTGGACGGTGGGGCGCTTCTCCTCGGACTTCTCGTCGAACTCGCCGGAGGCCATCGTCGCGCCGTGGATGCCGTCGCGTCCGGTCTTCGACCCGACGTAGATGACCGGGTTCCCCACGCCCGCGGCGGTCCCGAGCCAGATCCGCTCGTGGCGCACCACGCCGAGCGTGAAGGCGTTCACGAGGATGTTCCCGTCGTAGCATTCGTCGAAGGAGACTTCTCCGCCGACGGTGGGGACGCCGATGCAGTTGCCGTACCCGGCGATCCCCGACACCACGCCGGAAACCAGGTAGCGCGTCCGCGGGTGGTCGGGACGGCCGAAGCGGAGGGAGTTCAGCGACGCGATGGGGCGTGCGCCCATGGTAAAGACGTCCCGCAGGATCCCCCCGACGCCCGTAGCGGCTCCCTGGTACGGCTCGATGAAGGACGGGTGGTTGTGGCTCTCCATCTTGAAGACGACCGCGAGCCCGTCGCCGATGTCGACGATCCCCGCGTTTTCCCCGGGCCCCTGGAGGACGCGGGCCCCCTTCGTCGGGAATTTCTTCAGGTGGATCCTCGAACTCTTGTAGGAGCAGTGCTCGCTCCACATGACGGAGAAGATCCCGAGCTCGGTGAGGCTCGGGGTACGCCCGAGGATCCCGAGAACCGTTCCGTACTCCTCGGCAGAGAGACCATGCTCCCGCGCCAGTTCCGGGGTGACCGGTTTCTCCTTCATCCCCGCTTCTCCCCGAGCCATGCGACCATCGCATCGAACAGGCGGCGGCCGTCCGCGCTCCCCATCGCCTCTTCCGCGCACCGTTCGGGGTGGGGCATCATGCCGAGGACGTTCCCCGCCTCGTTGCAGATCCCGGCGATGTTCCGCGCGGAGCCGTTCGGGTTGGACTCCTTCGTCACCTCCCCTTCCGGGTCGCAGTACCGGAAGACGACCTGGCCCCGCTCCTCGAGGGAGGACAAGGTGCTCTCGTCCGCGTAGTAATTCCCCTGGTAATGGGCTACGGGGATCCTGAGGACCGACCCGTCGGGGATTCCCCGCGTGAACGGCGTGCGGTCCGTGCAGGCGCGCAGGTGGACGTAGTCGCAGACGAACCGGAGGGAGTCGTTCACGATCATCGCACCGGGGAGAAGATCCGCCTCAAGCAGGATCTGAAAGCCGTTGCAGATCCCGATGACCGGCCCCCCGCCTTCGGCGAACCGTCGTACCGCACCCATCACGGGAGAAAGTTTCGCCATCGCCCCCGAGCGCAGGTAGTCGCCGTAGGTGAAGCCCCCGGGAATGACGACGGCGTCGAAGCCGTCGAGGGTGGCCTGCTTGTGCCAGACGAACTCCGCCTCCACTCCCACCACGTGCTTCAGCGCGTGGTAGGCGTCGTGGTCGCAGTTGGAACCGGGGAAAACGAGGACGGCGGTTTTCATCCCCCGATCTCGATCCGGTACTCTTCAATCACCGTGTTCGCAAGCAGGCGGCGGCACGCCTCGTCGAGGAGCCGGCGCGCTTCGTCGACTCCGACCTCCTTCAGCGTGACTTCCATGAACTTCCCGACACGTACGTCTTCCACCCCGTCGATGCCGAGATGCGAAAGAGACGCGCGGATCGCCTTCCCCTGCGGGTCGAGGACGCCCCGCTTCAGCGTGACGTAGATTTTCGCTTTCACGCCTTGCCTCCCTTTCGGGCGAACACCCGGTCGATGACCCCGTCGATGTTCTTCAGGTAGTAGCCGATGTCGAACAGGGCGTCGAACTCCTTTTTCGACAGCGCGGCGCGCACGTCCTTGTCCTTCCAGAGCAGGGCCGCGAGCGGCCTCCCGGTTTTCCACGACTTCATCGCGGAACGCTGGACCACTTCGTACGCGGTTTCCCGAGAGAAACCCTTCGCGGCCAGTGCGAGAAGCACGCGCTGCGAGTAGAGCAGCCCGTGGGTGCTCTCGAGGTTTTTCCGCATCCGGTCGGGATAGACGAGAAGTTTCTCCATCATCCCACGAAACCGTCCGAGGGCGAAGTGAAGGAGGATCGTAGCGTCGGGGGCGATCACCCGTTCCGCGGAGGAGTGGCTGATGTCCCGCTCGTGCCAGAGCGCCATGTTCTCCATCGCCGTGACGGAGTAGCCGCGCAGCAGCCGCGACAGGCCGGACAGGTTTTCGGAGAGGACGGGATTCCGCTTGTGCGGCATGGCGGAGGACCCCTTCTGGCCCGCGGAGAAGAACTCTTCCGCCTCGAGGACCTCGGTCCTCTGCAGGTGGCGGATCTCCGTGGAGAACTTGTCGAGGGACGAGGCGACGATGCCGAGCGTGGCGAACACTTCGGCATGCCGGTCCCGCTGGATCACCTGGGTGGAGGCGGGAGCGGGCGAGAGCCGGAGTTTCCGGCAGACGTACTCTTCCACCGAGGGGTCGATGTTGGCGAAGGTTCCCACCGCCCCGGAGATCTTTCCGACGGAGATCACGTCGCGCGCGCGGACGAGGCGGACGATGTCGCGGCGCACCTCGTCGGCCCACAGCGCCATCTTCCACCCGAAGGTCACCGGCTCGGCGTGGATGCCGTGCGTCCGTCCGATCATCACAGTGCTCCGGTGCTCGAGGGCTCGTGCCTTCAATACGGCGAAGACGCCTTCCGCCTCGCGGATCAGGAGCGTGAGGGCCTGCCGCATCTGGACGGCAAAGGCGGTGTCCAGGACGTCGGAGCTCGTCATCCCGACGTGGAGGAAGCGGGAGTCGTCGCCAATGTGCTCGGCGACGGAGGTCAGGAAGGCGATGACGTCGTGCTTGACCTTTTTCTCGATCTCATTGATCCGCGCCACGTCGAAGGACGCCTTTTTCCGGACCCGCGCAAGGGCGTCCGACGGAATCCATCCCTGGCGCACCATCGCCTCCATGGCGAGGATCTCGATGTCGAGCCAGATCCGGAACCGGTTCTCATCGCGCCAGATGGCCGCCATCTCCGGCCGCGTATACCGTTCGATCATTCCGCCCCCCTATCTCCCCGTGTGTCCGAAACCACCTTCCCCGCGCAAGGTCCCCTCGAGTTCCGACACGACCTCGATGCGCGCCCGCAACGTCGGGGAAAAGACGATCTGCGCGACCCGGTCCCCGCGCCGGACGGAGAACGGTGCCTCCCCGAAGTTCGCGAGGATCACGCACACCTCGCCGCGGTAGTCGGAGTCGATCGTCCCCGGCGCGTTGAGGCACGTCACGCCGTGGCGGATCGCCAGGCCGCTGCGCGGCCGCACCTGCCCCTCGACCCCCGCCGGCATCGACAGGGCGATCCCCGTCGGGATCTTCGCCCTCCCCATCGGCGGGATGACGATCTCGCCGTCGACGTCGGCCTTCAAGTCCATCCCGGCCGATCCGGCCGTCTGGTACGCGGGGAGCGTATCGCATCCAGCGCGCAGAAGCCGCACCTGGATCGCGCATTCCGCCGCCATGACGTTAAAAAGAAAGCCCTGCGTCGGGCAGATCACCGACGGCCGCCAGCGTGAACCGCTCCCTGTGAAACACCTCCGCGGCGAGCATGCGCACCTCCTCCGGGGTCACCGCGTCCACGCGGTCGAGCATCGCCTCCGGGGGTTCCGTGCGGGAGAGGAACATCTCGTTCATCGCGAGGCACGACATCCGGTACCCCGTGCTTTCCAGCGAAAGCAGGGTGTTTCCCTTGATGAGCTCCTTTCCGAACGCGACCTCCTCGTCCGTAACCCCGCCCCGCTGAAGGGCATCCACCACGTCGCCCGCGACGGAGAGAACCTCCGCGGCCTGGTTCCGCCCCGTACCCGCGTAGATCTCGAGGACCCCCGTGTCCGCGTAGGCGGACAGGGAAGACCCGACGGAGTATGCCAGTCCGCGCTCCTCGCGGACCTGCTGAAAAAGGCGGCTGCTGGAGCTGCCCCCGAGAATCGCGTTCAGCACGTCCATCGCGTAGATCCTGTCGCTTCGCCGCGAAACACCGGGTGCGCCAAGGCACAGGTGCACCTGCTCGAGGGGTCTCCGCTTCAGAAACGTCCCCCGCACCGGCGTCGTGGGGGAAACGGGAAGCAGCGGCGCTCCGAGCCGGAGCGAGGAAAGTGTCCCTTCGAAGGCCTCCGCCACGGCCGTGTGCGGAAGGTTTCCCACCACCGTCACCACGATCCCCGCCCGACGGAACCGGTCATCGAAATATCCCTTGAGCAGGCACCGGTCGAACCTCCCGACGCTCTCCGCGGACCCTTGCACGGGAAACCCCAACGGGTGCCCCCCCCAGTACGAAGCGCTGAAATAGTCGTGGAGGTACTCCTCGGGCGTATCGTCCACCATGAGGATCTCCTGGAGGATGACGCCCTTCTCGCGATCCAGTTCGGCCTCGTCGAAGAGGGAGTTCCGGTAGATGTCGGTGAGAAGATCCACGAGAAGGGGGAAATCCTTCTCCATGGACTTTGCGAAAAAGTACGTGTATTCCCGGGAGGTGTAGGCGTTCATCGTCCCGCCCACCGATTCGATGGCCCGCGAGATGTCCACGGCCTTCCGGCGAGGTGTCCCCTTGAACAGCATGTGCTCGATGAAATGTGCGATGCCGCTGTCGTCCGGTGCTTCCGCACGCGAGCCCACCGGCACCCAGATCCCCACGGTGGCGGACCGCAACCAGGGGACCCGTTCGGTGACGATGGCGACCCCGTTGTCGAGGAGGGTGCGGGCGACCGTCATCGAGGTCGGCCCTACCGGCGTCCCCTTCCCCCACGGCCGCCGTCCCGCCCGCGATCCCGGCCGGGGTCGCCCTTCTCCCGGTCCTGTCCCGGCGGCGGCCCCGAGGCTTCGGGGAACCTCCCCTCCTCCTCGAACTCCTTGTGGGAGAGACGGATCTTTCCGTCACGATCCACCTCGAGGACCCGGACGGTGACGTCGTCCCCTTCCTTGAAGCAGTCGGCGGCGTTGACCCGATGCTTCGAGATCTGGGACACGTGGAGAAGTCCATCGGTGCCGGGGAAGATCTCAACGAAGGCGCCGAAATCCATGATCTTGCGGACCCGTCCCTCGTAGACTTTCCCCACCTCGGCGGTCTGCGTGATCCCCTCGATGATGGAGATGGCCGCCCGCGCCGAGTCGGCGTTCACCGCGGCGATCTTCACGGTGCCGTCGTCGTCGATGTCGATCTTCACCCCCGTCTGCTCCTGGATCCCGCGGATGACCTTTCCTCCCGGACCGATGATCTCCCGGATCTTGTCGGTCTTCACCATCATGACGTAGATCCGCGGAGCGTACGGGGAGAGGTCGGGACGGTGGGCGTCGATCACCGCGTTCATCTTCTCCAGGATGTGGAGCCGGCCCTCGCGGGCCTGCCGCAAGGCGGAGAGCATGATTTCGCGGCTGACGCCGCCGATCTTTATGTCCATCTGGATGGCGGTCACGCCGTTCTTCGTCCCCGCCACCTTGAAGTCCATGTCTCCCAGATGATCCTCGTCTCCGAGGATGTCGGAGAGGACCGCGACGTCGTCCCCTTCCTTGATGAGCCCCATCGCGATGCCGGAGACGGCCCCGGAGGTCGGGATCCCGGCGTCCATCATCGCCAGGGACGCCCCGCACACCGTCGCCATGGAGGAAGACCCGTTGGACTCGAGGACCTCGGAAACGACGCGCACCGTGTAGGGGAAGTCGGCGCCCTTCGGCAGCACCTTTGATACCGCGCGCTCGGCGAGGGCCCCGTGCCCCACTTCCCGGCGACCGGGACCGCGAAGCATCCTGACCTCGCCGACGCTGAAGGGCGGAAAGTTGTAATGCAGCATGAACGACTTCGTGGTGTCCCCCATGATCGAGTCGATCCTCTGCTCGTCCTGCGACGTCCCGAGGGTCGCCATGACCAGCGCCTGCGTCTCGCCGCGGGTGAAGACGGCGGAGCCGTGCGTGCGAGGGAGCACCCCGACTTCGCAGGAGATGGGACGGATATCCGTCAGCCCCCGGCCGTCGATCCGCTTCTTGTCCCTGAGGATCGTCCCGCGGACGAACTTCTTTTCCAGGCTTTTCAGGGCGTCGCCGATCAGCGTCCCCTTCTCCGCGCGCTCCTCGTCGGTGAAGGCGGAGCGGACCGACTCGCCGATCTCCTCGATCCGCTTGCGCCGGTCCTGTTTCGTCTTGATGGAGTACGCCTCCGCGAAAGGGGCCTCGGCGATCGACGCGATCTTCCGCAGGTCCTCCTCCGGAAGGGCTTTTTTTTCGAAGACGCGCTTCTCCTTGCCGATCTCCTTCGCCATCCGTTCCTGGAGGTCGAGGATCGGCACGAGCGACCGGTGCGCGAAGAGGATCGCGTCGAGCACCTCCTCCTCGGACGCCTCGTTCGATCCACCCTCGACCATCAGAATCGCGTCGCGGCTTCCCGCGACGAAGATGTTCAGGTCGCTCCGCTCGAAGTCGGGAAGGATCGGGTTGACCACCAGCTTCCCGTCGATGCGCCCGACCCGCGCCCCGGCGATCGGTCCCGCGAACGGGATCTCGGAGATCGTGAGCGCGGCCGAGGCCCCGATCATGGCCAGGATCCCGGTGTCGTTCTCCTTGTCCGCGGAAAGGACGGTGGCGACGATCTGGATCTCGTTGTAGAACCCTTTCGGGAAAAGGGGCCGGATCGGCCGGTCGATCATCCGGGAGGTGAGGATCTCGAACTCGGAGAGCCGGCCCTCCCGCTTGAAGAAGCCGCCGGGAATCTTTCCTACGGCGGAGGTTTTCTCCACGTAGTCGACGACGAGCGGAAGAAAGTCGATGCCCGGGCGGGGATTTTCGGAGAGGCATGCGGTGACCAGCACCACCGATTCCCCGTACTGGACGACCGCCGCGCCGCCGGCCTGGCGGGCCCAGCGGCCCGATTCGATGGACAGGTTGCGTCCGGATACTTCGATGTCGTACACGTTTCCCACGTGATGGATTCCCTTCTCATGGCGACCCCTCGCGGGGGCCGCGGATTGTGTTGGCGGAAATTTCTGGAGCGATGCCGGGACTACTTGCGAAGGCCGAGCGTCTCCAGAAGGGCCTTGTACCGCATCGATTCCACCGACTTCAGGTAATCCAGCAGGCGCCGCCGCTGCCCGACCAGCTTGAGCAGGCCCCGCCGCGTGCTGAAGTCCTTGGAGTGCACCTTGAGATGGTCCGTGATCATGTTGATCCGCTCGGTGAGGAGCGCGACCTGGACCTCGGGTGAACCGGTGTCCGTGTCGTGGACACGGAACTTTCCGATGATGTCGCTCTTTTTCTCGGTGACCAGACTCATGACCTTTTGCCTTTCTCCTTTCATTGCGACGAGAATGTTGCGTTTTTATTGAGGAATTAAGTTATACCATATCCGACGCCTTATGTAAATCAGATGCCCCGGACGATTTTCCAAAGCCCCGCCGGATCCCGCCCGACGATCGCCAGCGGCTCCCGATGCGATGTCACCAGCAGCGCGAGATCCCCCGTCGAAGCCGCGGCACACTCGACCAGCCACGCGCCGGAAAGCCGTCCGTTCCGGACCTGGGAGATCGCCGCCGCCGGCACTTCCCACTGTTGGAATCGCCCGAGCGCGTCGACGATCGGGATGAGCAGGGAGGCCGCGTCTCCACCCCGCGTCCGCTCGCGGAGCGCGTCCAACGAAACCGCCCGCTCCACCCGGAACACGCCCACCCGGGTGCGGCGCAGCTCGGAGACCGTCAGTGGAACTCCGAGAACCGCACCCAGGTCGCGAGGCAGCGACCGGACGTAGAACCCTTTCGACACGGCGAGAAACACCCGAAACCGATCCGGCCCGATGGAGAGGAGCCGCGCCTCGCGTACCGTCACACGCCGCGCCGCAAGAGGAACCTCCATCCCCTTCCTGGCGAGCGTATAGGAGCGCACGCCGCCGACCTTTACCGCGGAGTACGCCGGAGGGACCTGTTCGAAGGTTCCCACCATGGCCGCCAGCGCCTCCGCCACGGCGCCTTCCGGCGCCGCGGCTCCGGGCCGCTCCTCCACGGGCTTCCCCGTGGCGTCGCCGGTGTCCGTCGCGACACCGACCGCGAACTCCGCCTCGTACTCCTTCTCTTCTTCCGTCAGGTAGCCGGCGATCTTCGTGGCCGCTCCGACGCACACCGGAAGGACGCCGGTGGCCATCGGGTCGAGGGTACCCGCGTGGCCGCACTTCCTCTCCCCGAGAATCCGCCCCACGGCCTGAACCGCGTCGAAGGAGGTGATCCCCCGGGGCTTGTCGACGATCAGCACCCCCGCCGTCACGACAGGACGTCCGTCAGCCCCTCGATCACACTCTTTTTCACGTCGGCGAGGGCCCCGGGGACGGTGCATCCGGCGGCGTTGCGGTGCCCTCCCCCGCCGAACCGGGCGGCGACGGCGGAGACGTCCACGCGCCCCTTGGAGCGGAAGCTCACGCGGAAAACGTTCCCTTCCTCCTCGCGGAAGGAGACGGCGACTTCGACGCCGACGATGGAGCGGGGATAGTTGATGAACCCTTCGAGGGCATCTTTCCCCGCGGAAAACTCCCTCAGGTCCTCCCGCGTCGTGGTGATGCAGGCGATCCTGCCGTCCGCGGAAACGTCGAGGGAATCGAGCACCCGGCCGAGCAGCCGGAGCCGGAGGGCGCTTTGCGTCTCGTACACCTGTTCCGCCACGGCCCACGGATCGACTCCCCGCCGGACCATCTCCCCCGCCACCTCGAACGCTTCCGGGGAGGAGCTCCCGTAATGGAACGACCCCGTGTCGGTGAGGACGGCGACGTAGATGTTGGTCGCCACGTCAAGGCCGATTTCGTACCCCATCGCCGCGAGGACCCGGTGGACGAGGAGCCCCGTCGCGGCGGCGTCGGGGTCGACCAGGGAAAGCTCCCCGAGATCGCCGTTCGTCCGGTGGTGGTCGATGTTGACGAGCAGGGGACACTTCCGAAGCTCCGGACCGACACTCCCCGTCCGCTCCGGAGAGCCGCAATCCACCACCACCGCCACGTCGTACGTCGATCCGTCCTCCGCGAAGACGACCGTGCCGGCCCCCGGAAGGAAGAGAAGGTTGCCGGGAACCGGGTCGGCGTTCAGCACCGTCGCCGTCTTTCCCATCTTCCGCAGGGCGAGAGCGAGCGCCAGCTCGGACCCGATCGCGTCCCCTTCCGGATTTTCGTGGCAGGCGATGAGGAAGCGGTTCTTTTCCCGCAGGACCCGGCAGATCGCCGAGAGGTCACCCCTCATCCGGCCCCTCCTTCGACTCCGGAATATCGCGGAGGATCGCGTCGATCCGGGCGCCGCGGTCGAACGAATCGTCGTAGTGGAACTGCAGTTCGGGCGCGTATCGCAGGCCGAGGAGATGGCCGAGCTCCCGCCGCAGGTACCCGGAGGACCGACGGAGCGCCTTGGCGACGACCGGACGCTCCTCGGGAGCGACGAGAGCGGAGTAGTTCACGTGGGCGATCCGAAGGTCGGGGGTGACGGAAACCTCCGTGACGGTGACCGGCGCCAGCCCGGGGTCGTTCACCTTCCGCAGCAGGAGGAGGGAGAGCTCTTCCCGGATCCTCTCGCCGACGCGCGTGGGGCGATCGCCGCGGCCCTTCATTCCGTTCCGCTTCCTACGCCAGCGTGCCGGCGACCTTCTCGATCGTAAACGCCTCGATCTGGTCGCCCACCTGGAGGTCGTTGTACCCGTCGATCCCGAGGCCGCACTCGTACCCCTCCGCGACTTCCTTGACGTCGTCCTTGAACCGCTTCAGGGAGGAGAGCTTCCCCTCGTACACGACCACGCTGTCGCGAAGGAGACGGATGTTGGCGCCGCGTACGATCTTCCCCGACAGGACGCTGCACCCGGCGATCGTGCCGATCCTGGAGATGTGGAACATGTTGCGGACCTCGGCCCGACCAAGGACGACCTCCTTGAGCGTGGGCTCGAGGAGCCCCTCCATCGCTTTTTTCACGTCGTCCACCACGTCGTAGATGACGGAGTAGAGCCGGATGTCGACCCCCTCGCGTTCCGCGAGCACGGCCGCCTTCGGCTCGGGCCGGACGTTGAACCCGACGATCACGGCGGAGGAAGCGGAGGCGAGCATGACGTCGGACTCCGAGATCCCGCCGACGCCGGAATGGATGACCGTGACTTTGACCTTCACGTCGGCCAGTTTGTCGAGGGAGAACCGGAGCGCCTCCATCGACCCCTGGACGTCGGACTTGATCACGATGTTCAGTTCCTTGACCAGTCCCTCGTCGATCTGCTTGTGCAGATCCTCGAGGCTCATCCTCGGGCGCACCACGGCGCGCTCCCGCTCCTTCTCGCCCCGGTGGAGGGCGATCTGCCGCGCCGTGCGCTCGTCCTTCAGAACCGCGAACTTCTGGCCGGCGTCCGGAAGACCCGACAGCCCCTGGATCTCGACGGGGGTCCCGGGAAGGGCCTCGTCGAGACGTTTCCCCTTGTGGTTCAGCAGGGAGCGGACCCGCCCGTAGTGGATCCCCGTGACGATGGCGTCGCCCACCTTCAACGTTCCGTCCGCCACCAGGACGGTGGCGACGGGACCGCGGCCCTTCTCGAGCCGCGACTCGATGACCGTGCCGCGGGCAAGCTTCATCGGGTTTCCCTTGAGATCGAGGACGTCCGCCTGGAGAAGAACGATTTCGATGAGCTCGTTGATGCCGACCTTCTTCTTCGCGGAGACGTTCCCATAAAGCGTCTGCCCGCCCCACTCCTCCGGGATCAGGCCGTGGTCGGAGAGCTGCTGGCGGATCCGGTCCGGCTGGGCGCCCGGCTTGTCGATCTTGTTCACCGCCACGACGATCGGCACTCCCGCGGCCTTGGCGTGGTCGATCGACTCCACCGTCTGCGGCATCACGCCGTCGTCCGCCCCGACCACGAGGATGACGATGTCGGTCACGGAAGCGCCCCGGGCGCGCATCGAGGTGAACGCCTCGTGGCCCGGCGTGTCGAGGAAAACGACGCGGCGACCGTTGTGCTCGACTTCATAGGCTCCGATGTGCTGGGTGATCCCGCCCGCCTCCGACCCGGTGACATTGCTTTGCCGGATGGCGTCGAGCAACGTCGTCTTGCCGTGATCGACGTGCCCCATGATGGTGACCACCGGGGGCCTCGGCCGAAGATCTTCCGCGCGATCCTCCTCCTGGTCGATCAGGCTCTCCACCTCGGGGGCGACGTTTTCCACGACGAATCCGTACTCCTGCGCGAGGAGCGCGGCGGTGTCGGCGTCGAGGAGCTGGTTTACGGTGGTGGGCATCCCCATCTCGATCAGCTTCTTGATGACGTCGGCGGCCTTGACGCCCATGCGATGCGCCAGATCGCCGACGGTCACGACCTCTTCGATCTTCAGGTTCCGCTTGCTCGCCTTGGGGGGGACCGTCGAAGGAGCCTTCTTCTCCCGGACCGGCCGCCCTCCCCTCTTCTTCGCGGCACGGCCGGGCTGGAACTGCCGCACGACGACCTCGGGAGCGGGAGCTGCGCCTTCCGCCTTCTTCGCCTCGGCCTCCGGCTCGGCAAGGACTTCCTGGATGATCGTCTGCTTGAGGACCGCCTTCTGCACCTTCTTCTCGTGCGGTCTCGCCTTCTTCCACTTCTTTTCCTTCTCTTTCCGCACATCCTCCGGCTTGGGGGGGGCGGCGGGCTTTTCGATCACCCGAACCGTCGGTTCGGCGACCGTCGGTTCGATCATCGGCTCGACGACCTTTTCCGGCGGAGCCGGCGGCGGAACTTCGGCGGGGGCGATGGGCTCGGCGACGGCGGGCACCGCCTCCTCGACGACCGCCGGAGGGGTCGCGGTCGGCTGCTCTTCGGGGGGTACCTCGACGGGCGGGGGAGGGGTCGGGGTCCCGCGACGAAGGACCACCTTCTGCGAACGACGCTCCAGCACTCCATCGGAACGGGTCAGCGTGGTGGTGCGGGGCGGCGGGGGCGGCGGGGCGGGTTTCCGGAAATGGGCCTTCACCCGGTCGATCGTCTCCCCCTCGAGATTGCTGGACGCCGACTTTCCCTTGACGCCGATCCGCTCGAGGAAGGCGAGGACCTCCTTGCTGGTCTCCATCCCGAGTTCCTTGGCAAGATCACGTACGCGAACCTTGTCCATCCACTCCCCCTCTATCTACTTGTCCTGCCCGTCCGGCCGCGATGCGGCCAGACGGTCCGCCAGTTCATTGCCTGCGGCACCCATCTTCCAGCGGGCCCCGCCCTTCGGTGTCCGGATCCTCGCCGCGAACCGGTCGACGCACTCCCCGACGGAGCAGAGGTAGATCCCCCGGCCCTGCAACGTTCCACCCGGATCGGGCGTCCAGCCCACCCCGGGTTTCCCCGCGATCCGGAGCAGCCCGCCTTTTTCCCGAACGGCGCCGCACTGCACGCAGGTGCGCTGCGGCCCCGGAGCGCTACTCCTTCGGGGGATCACTCCCCTCCTTCGCGCCAACGTCCGCGCCCTCCTTCGCTCCGGCACCTTCGGCCGAAGGAGCTTCGGAGGGCAA
>Ga0172372_10005197_pt1 | contig 18200 bp, 9 predicted proteins | sample LakKiv5m_2_FD_114544 | JGI IMG/M metagenome (GOLD analysis project Ga0172372, IMG submission 114544) | Freshwater microbial communities from Kabuno Bay, South-Kivu, Congo - kab_092012_9.5m | ecosystem: Environmental > Aquatic > Freshwater > Lake | place: Democratic Republic of the Congo...
CGCTACGATGCGGCCAGCAACCAATGGCATCGGGTATAAAGGCGGCTTAAACCAAATTCATGAAGCCTTCCAAACCAAAAGAATCGGGGGAAAAGCCTGGTGAGCTTACGCAACTGGAACGCGTCGTAGAGCTGTTTTTGCTGCTCCTGACTGGCGGAATGTTGTTGTTCATCTTTCTTTGGATCGTTTGGTTAGCGTAATAAAAATTACGCTATTGCCAATATTTAACTATGCGAATCAGCATTGTGAATAAAGAAAACAAGCAGAGCCGTCAGGTCGGCTTCTGGAAGTACCACGTGTTGCTGCAGAAGTTTCTGACGGTTCCCGGGGCTATTTTGCTGGCTCTGGCGGGCTTGTTGTTCAGTCTGATCATTGGCGTTTATGGCAGCAGCACTGGCATCATCCTGCTCGGCGCCATCATTGGCATTCCGGTGGTGGCTGCCTGCATGATTGACATGCGCTTTGGTGTCATGTTCCTGGTTACCATATCTTATTTTATCCTGGAACTTAAAAAGATGGTGGACATTCCGTTTGGGGTGTTTCTGGACGCGGGAATATTGCTGCTGTTCGTCGCGCTCCTTTTCCGGCAGGCCGAGGAACACGATTGGACATTCGCCGATAACCCCATATCCTGGTGGATTCTGGCCTGGATACTTCTGAACATCTTGCAGGTAATCAACCCTGTGGCAGAATCGCGGGAGGCCTGGATGTACACAGTCCGGGGCATGGCCGGCACCATTGTTTTTTACTACGTCATTCTGTACACGTTATCTGATTTCAGCTACCTGATCCGGCTGCTCAAACTGGTCATGGGACTCAGCTTTCTGGCCGGTCTTTACTCCATGTACCAGGAGTATTTCGGGCTCCCTCCCTGGGAGCATCGCTGGATGATGAGCGACATTGAAACCTACAAACTTATTTACCAGGCCGGGCGCATCCGGTTGTTTTCGTTTTTGTCCGATCCCACCACCTTCGGTATCATGATGGCCTATATGGTGGTGTTGTGCTTTACGCTCTTTTTTGGCCCCTGGAAACGGAGTACCAAAGCCCTGCTGCTGCTGGGCGGATTCGTCATGCTTTTGGGCTGTTTCTGGTCGGGAACCCGCACAGCATACATCGTCATACCGGCGGGTGTCTTGTTCGTGACCCTCCTGGCCATTGCCAAGCGCCAATGGAAAATTGTGATGCTTTCCGGGGGCATGATGCTTGGCGGTTTGTTCCTGATTAACATACCAACAAGCAACAACACGTTATACCGATTCCAGACGGCTTTCCAGCCTTCGGAAGACCGTTCCTACCAGGTGCGCCTCAACACGCAGGCCCGCATCAAGAGCATCGTTCAACAGCACCCTTTCGGTGGAGGATTGGGCAGCTGTGGCGCCTGGGGAAAACGCTTTTCACCCTACACGGTTTTTGCGGACATTGAACCGGATTCCGGCTATGTGCGGGTGGCCGTAGAGTTGGGCTGGGTCGGGCTGATTGTCTATATGGTCATGCTGTTTACTGCCATGATGATGAGCATAAAACACGTCATGCGAAGCCGCGATCCCGCTATTGTGAATCTGTACATGGGGCTTGCCGGGGTCATTTTCTCGCTGCTGGTCGCAAATTATGGGCAGGAAGCCATCATTCTTCTTCCAAACAGTATTGTTTTCTACATTATATTGGCCATAGTGGTGCGGTTGAAAGACTTTGACCCTGGCTATATTCGCAACAGCTAATGTTTTCCACGCTTGCCATACCGAAATGGGTGCGGGACTGCCAGGTTTCCTACGCGCCAGCAGACGAAAGGAGCCTGCGCCGTTGTGAAGAGGTACGCGCCCGACTGGCCCGGTTTAGCGATCCCAATCCGGAGGTGAGCGTAGTCATTCCTGCGTACAACGAAGAGAAAGACTTACTGGGCACGCTTGACAGCCTGAGCCGACAGCAAACCCAGTACCGGGTCCTGCTGCTGGTGGTCAACAACAATTCCACTGACCGAACGCAGGAAATTCTGGACCGATGCGGGGTTACCTCGCTTTTTGAACCGAGGCAAGGCATTTCGTTTACCCGGCAGACAGGCCTGGAACACGCTAAAGGCACCTATTATGTAAGTGCGGATGCCGATTCTCTCTATCCACCGGGATGGATCGACGCGCATGTGGCTCAACTGAAGGAGCAGGGGGTTTCCTGTTCCTACGGCACGCATTCCTTTATTCCGGAGCCCGGGGAATCAAGATTATGGCTTTATTTATATGAAAATATTGCCGAATTGTACTTTGAGTTCCGCAGGATCCGCGCGCGCGAGTATTTGAATGTGCTGGGCTTTAACTTTGCCATCCGTTTGGCAGATGGCCTGGCTGTCGGCGGTTTCAACATCAACCGGCAACGCTGGCAGGACGGCTGGATGGCCCTGCAGATGATGCAACGGGGAAGTTTGAAGAAAGTAGAGTCCCTGCAAGGCCGGGTCTGGACTTCTTCGAGACGGTTGAAGGCGGATGGAAGCCTGATGCAAGCCTTCTGGAAGCGGTTGACGATCCATTCTTCCAAGCTCTATAAATACAGGAGGACGGCTAAAAACCAGGTCTCCTCTTAGGCTTTCTGGCCGCTCAGCCCTTCATGGGCCAACTTTTTCGCTTCTTTTTCGAATAACGCATTACCATGAACCGCATTCTCCTTGCAGGCCTGTTTCTGGGCACGTCGCTCGGTGTTTTCGCCCAGCCGGTCGATTACAACAAGATCATTCCACCACCGGAGGCGGCCGATGTCACCTTCCCGGAACGCCTGGTGCAATTGGCCTGGCAGAATTACGCAGTAAACCGCGCTTTTGATCTGGACGTGGAGAGTTCCGAAGCGGCCATTCGCCTGGCCAAACTGGGCTGGTGGGAATTGATCTCGTTGCAGCTCAACATCAACTCCCGCACCGTCAGCAGCATCGGTCAGTTTGAGGTCCCGGAAGGTGACAACCAGTTTTTTCCCTGGTACAACGTCGGGGTCAGCCTGAGTCCAAGCAAGTTTTTCACAATTCCGGCCAAAGTCCACATTGCGGAATACGAATACGAGAAAAGTACCCAGGCCCTCAACGCCCAGAAACTCCGCTTGCGCGCCGAAACGCTGACCCGCTACGAGATTTACAAGCACAATCTGGAGACCGTGAAAATGGTGAGCGAGAACTTTGAGATCGCCAACTCCACCTTCATCCTGATTCGCGAAAAGTTTAACAAGGGCGAGGCTACCCTGGCCGACTTCAATGCCGCAAACTCAGCCCGAATCGGATCGCTGACCGGAAAACTGGGCGCTGAAATGCAGTTTAACCTCGCCAAAATCAGTCTGGAGGAGCTTATCGGCATGAAGCTCGAGGAAGTGGTGCGCTAGCCAGCATCCTGCCTTTCCTCTCCGGCCGATAAGGCCTTGGACGCTGCCTGTGCGTGCCTTTGTTGTTCGCCTTGCTGCTCCGCTTGCGCTTCCGCGCCTTGTTCGCCGTCGATCTCGTGCAGACGCATGGCCCTTCGCTTCTCGGTGACCAGAAAATCGCGCCTGGCCAAACCCAGGCGCAGCAGGGAACGCACCTGGTTCCAGGCAAAAAGCGGTAATCCGTACAGGGTTTTCCAGATAACCGGCGGGGCCTCGGCCAGGTACAGGCTCCATCCGATGTTAGCCGCATAGAGCAACCCGGCGCCCAACAGGATCGCACTCCAAAGTGGGTAAACCCAGAGGTTGGCCAGCAGGAGCACCAGTGTGCCCAACCCCAGGAGAAACACCGGGGGAATAAGCGTGTAACAACCGAACAACAGCGCGTTCCAATCCGCGCGCATCAGGCCGCGGAGCAAGGCTGCCAGCGCATAGCGGATGTTCTCAAAATAGGAGTATGTCCAGCGGGTGCGTTGCCGCTCCACTTGCGCTCCGGTTTCTACCTTTTCGTCATACAATACGGCATCCCAGCGGAACGGAATGCGCAACCCCTGCCCGACCAGAAAGTTTTGCAGGATTTTATCCTCCGCGGGAATGACCTGGCCTTTGGCTAACGGCCCGGCAATGCGCGGGCTGGCCAGGTAGGCATCAAAAACCAGGGTGTTAACGGCCATGCCCGAGCCGGCTATGGTGGCCGAAGACCCCAGGCGCGTAGGCACTTCGCGCTCGATGAAATTCTTGTACAATTCTCCGGTGGCATCCGCTACGGCGATGGCGCTGTCCAGATTTTTTGCCGCCCTTCGACCCTGGACGGCATAAAAACCACCGCGCAAGACATCATCCAGTTTGGTCAGGAAATCCGGTGTGGCCAGGTTGTCCGGATCGAAGACCACGATGGCATCGTGCGTCTGGAGAAAGCGATCCCGGGCGTATTTGAGCGAACGCACTTTGGAACCGAGAGGCTCATCCGGGCGAAACAAGGTAAAGCGCGGATCGTGCAGCACGTCGTACCAGTCCGTTCCCGGATTGGGACAATCGTCGGCCACCAGGTACACGCGGAAGGAAGGGTGCTGCTGGTGCAACAGCGACTCCACGAGCGGCAGGGCGCCGTCCAGATCTTTGTAGGCGGTGATGATGCAGGCCAGATGACCCGGCTTGACTTTGGGGTTCGGCCAGCGCACACTGCGCCAGACCGCCAAAGCATTCATCAGAAACGGGAACAGCAACCAGAACAGCCAGAGCACACTGACGCCCAACAACAGGACCGCGGTGCTGTTAGCATCGAACAGATTCTGAGAAAAGAGCAACGCATTCATGGCAACGGCCTATTGCTTTTGTTTGGCTCGGGCAAAGGTAAGATGTCCGGCGGGCTGCTTGTTTGGGCAACCCTGCCGTACCTCCTTAAAGTGGACAAGTCGTTGTTTGTGCTGTTGAAAGCCAGCCGTCAGCTCCATGCGGAGCAACGACTGGCTTTCCTCCCTGTTAGCCCCTACCCTCCCCGGTATGCCCGTCAAATCCTCCCTGGTCACCGAATCCCCCCGGTGTTCCTCCCAGAACTGCTCGCTTGCCCGAGCTACAGCACGAGGCGGGGAATCCCGCTCTGTTCTGCAGCAGTTGTGGCCGGCTTGATATGCCAGGCCAAAGCGCGGTAGAATGCGCGTAAATGTTCTCGTTGTCCCCAAAGAAGGAATCTGGCCGTGTGCACAGGAACTACCACACCACCGAAGTACACGAGAAAGATCAGCAGCGACCACCAGGGCGCATGCCTGCGCATAAAAAGTATGCGATTTCTTGTCATGTAGTAAGTCTTCGTCGTGCTCAGCTTTCCTACGCTCAGGGACTCCTTGTGGAAGATGATGGCTCTCGGCTCCAGGTCAATGCGGTAGCCCGCTTCGCGGATGTTGGCCGACCAGTCCAACTCTTCGTAATAGAGAAAGTATTCCTCCGGCATCATGCCCGCCTTCTCCACCACTCCCCGGCTGGTAAACATGGCCGCCCCGTGGGCAAACCAGGTGCTGGCTGGCTGCGTGTATTGCCCCCGGTCCAGGTCGAATTGGCCTATTGTCTTGTTGCGGGCCGTCAGCGGATTCATCCCTGTATAGCCAGCGTACTGGATCAAGTCCGGCCGGTCGTGGTAGCGAATGAGCGGACAGACCATGCCGATGGACGGATCGCTCTGGAAATGCTGCAACAGCGTGTCAATCATGTCCGGTGTCAACACTGTATCGTTGTTCACCAGCAGGAAATACGCACCGCGAGCCGCCCGGAGACCGACATTGTTTCCCCCGGAAAAACCCAGGTTGCGGCCCGTTTCCAGGTAAAGGACCTCCGGGTAATGCTCCTGAAGCACTGCTCCGGGAGGTTCTGTCGACCCGTTGTCTACCACGATCACTTCGAAATGCGGGTAGTGCTGGGCGCGAACGGAATCCAGAAAGTCGAGGGTAACGGCAGTCTGGTTGAAGTTGACCGTGATGATGGAGACCAGGGGTTTTTCCTCCCGGTGGCGGATGTTCATGCGCAAAGAGTTCTGTTGTTGGCGGCGATCAAAGCTAAAAGGATCCTCCCGAAAGGATTCGGAATGGGTTTTAGGGTGTTCCTAAAAACCCCTTATATTGCGTTATGCCTTTTTTAACATCCTCATTTACAGCAGTAAACTCCGGTGTTAAAAATCTGGCATGCCTTGTCTCCGGGGTTTTTAGAACCACCCATTAGACATCGCTCTGCTGCAACAGGGCCGGAATCGTCTTTAAAATGATTTTAAAATCATAAAATAAAGAGTAATTCTGCGCATACTCGATGTCCAGCTGGATCCGCTCCGAAATGGACATGTCGTTGCCGCCGCGCTTGGTCACCTGCCACAGACCAGTGATCCCGGCAGGGGCCAAAAAGCGGCCCGCGCTGTGGTCGGTGGTCAGCATTTCGGCTTCGTACAACGGCAGGGGACGATTGCCCACGATGGACATATCACCTTTGAGCACGTTGAACAGCTGGGGCAATTCGTCTAAGGACGTATTCCGCAGAATACGGCCAATGCGGGTAATGCGGGGGTCGTTCTCAATCTTCACGAAAACCGCTTCATCGCCGGCGCCGTACTGGTTGTTGGTTTCCGACAATTCCTTGAGCTGTTTGTCCGCCCCGCTCCGCATGGAGCGAAACTTGTAAAACGGAAAGATGTCGTAGCCAGAACCAGCGCGCTCCGCGATGTAGAAAACCGAGCCCTTCGACTCCAGTTTAATCAGCAGCGCAATGATCAGCAGCAGCGGACTGAGCAGCAGCAGCAGCGTGGCGGACACCAAAATGTCAAACACGCGCTTGTCGGTGGGAATGCGTCCGTCGAATTTGGACGCAGCCGCCGGGTTGCCCAGGCTCAGTTCGCGCTTAAATCCGCGCAGGAATTCGATGCGGCGGAACACATCCTGCCAATCGAAGGGCGCACGGTACACGTCGTCCACCCCCATCTCCAGGGCCGTGCGGTAATCCATGCTGCGCCCATTAGGGCAGATGAGGATGAATGGAACGCGACGCAAGACCGGGTTCTCGTGGATCATCTCCGCCAGCGCCTGATCAGCCTGACGGTTCCATTCCACTTCGCAAACAATCGCAAAAGGCAACTCGTGGGATGCGGCTTTTTCCAGCCAGTAACGCGCCTGCATGTAGCTTTCTACACACTTGAGCTCCAATCCCCGCTCCTTAATTTGAGCTTTGGGTGCCGCGGCCTCGGGCCCGACGAAGAGCAGGGTCCGATCCATCGCCGGGGCGTGCATCGTTCCGTGCTTTCCGTCGGTCTCCAAGAGCGCCAGCATTTCTGGCGTGAAGTCCATGTTGTTCGTTGGTTTCATGTTGTTGATGCGTTGCGCTGGATAAATCAGCGAATAACTTCAAGTCGGGATACAGCGGAGAAGCCAGCCTGGCGCATCTCCACGAGATAAAGTCCGTTGTGCAGGTTGCCCGTAGGCAGGGTAACCGTGTTTTGTCCTTCCAGCAATTCAACCGACTGGCTGAAGACCATGCGGCCGGTCAGATCTGCGATGGTCAGCACAGCGCTTCCCTGCCGGGCAGCCTCCACCTCAACCATGACAAAGTCTATGGCAGGGTTGGGCGAAAGGCCCAGGTTGTTCAGGCCACTTTCCGGTGCAATCCCCTGGCCTTCTTTCGCAGCCAGCGTGGTGAACGAACCAATGGGCGAGAATTCCGAGGTATCGCCAGGGCAGGCCGCGCGAATCTGGAATTCGTAGGTCGTGCCGGGCATTAAGCCTCCCACTACCCGGTTGCTGGCCGTGGTCACGATGTAACGGAAGTTCGTCGTTCCGGCGCGGCGTCCGGCCAACTGGTAGCGGGCTGCACCGGGCACATCGTCCCAATCCAGCTGAGCCTTGTTGGACAACACGGCTACGTTGACATTAGAAGGCACACCGCAAACCGGTGCCGGCGTACAGTCTTCAGGGGCCGTCCAGGCGCTGTCCTGCACAAAGGTGCAGAGGCTGTCCAGGCTATAAGCAACCGTCAGATCAACGAACAAGCCATTGCTCGGCAGGTTCTCCAACACTACCGTCTGCGGGCTAGTGGCCACGGGGAAAGCCTGACCGTTCACGACCACCACTCCAGAGGTCGGAGCGTTGCTGGCGAAAATGGTCAGCGTCTGGCTGTAGGTAATGGAATCCGGATCGCAGGCGCTCTGGGCACCGATCATCACCGAGTCCACCGAGCAAAGAACCGGCTCCACCACGGCAGGCCGCACCTGAATGGCGCTCAGCTTGGCCCGGTTGATGCTGGCCAGGAAAGACAGGTTCAGTTCCTCGTCCGTCAGGGTAACGGGAAAGGTCATGACCAAGGCGGTGGAATGGCTTACCGAATCAAACAGGTCCAGATCGTTGATCACCTGCACGCCTTCGATGCTGCCGTCAAACACGCGGCGGTTTGCGCCAGGCAGGCCACCACCGGCGGCGCCGTAGAAGATTTCGGCAAAATGCAGCAACACTTCGTAGTCGCCGTTCTGCATCGGGATGTTGTACACCAGGTTGGTGTTGCTGCGCTCCGTGCGGTAGAGCACATCGTCGCTGGTGCCCAGAATGTCCGGAATGGTGTTGTTGGTGTAGGTCGTGGAGCCTACGCCGCCAAAGTACTGGTCTGCCTGATACTGCGTGCCATCAACAGCCGTGTAAGCCGGACCACCGCAGTTGATGTTCACCTCGGTGATCAGCTCGCCGGAAGTGGTGGTGTCTTCGCCCACCTGCAACACCAGGATATTGCTCAGGTTAGAGGTTTTGATGCCTCCGTCAATGACGGCTGCGAAATGGTTCAGGCCCCCTTCCACGTCATTCACCGTCAGGGTGACCGGAATGTCCACATGTCCAGACAGGCCAATGGTGGCGCTGTACTCCGTACGGCGGATGATGGAGTTGGATTCAAAGGGATCCACGTCAAAACCCGGGTTGCCGCGCAGGAACATGCCCCCTTCGGCCTGAACCAGGCGGACAAACGCCCCTGCAGGACCGTTAACCCGAATGGTCTGGCTCAGCTCGGTTACGAACGAAGGGCTTGCCACACCGCCGAGGAAACTCAGCGAGGGTCCGGCAATGGTGTCTTCATCAAAGCGGTTCTTGGAGCCGCCGAAAGAACCCGGCGTCATGAACAACTGACCGCCAATCTGCACGTCGTTGTCGAACAGGATGTCCACTTTGGCGCCGATCAGTTCCAGACCGCAAACGCGGCTGGAGTTGTTTGGACCGGGGGAATTCAAACCTTTGATGCTGGTTGGGTCGATGTCTACCGAGAAAGTAAACACTTCCGTGGCATCAAAATCGCTGAAGTTGAGGATCAACTTATCGTAACCGCCGTCTCGGAAGCCGTCAAAGCTGTGGCCGATGAAGCCCGTAGCGGAATCGCCGGAGTTGGCGGTAAGGTTCTTGAAAATGTTGTCTGCCGCCGTGCCGAATGGATCGAAGACCATGTCGGGCTGAATCAGCGTGGACAGGTCAATGGTAACCTGCTCAATCTTACCGCCGTTGATGGAGGTGTTGGTGAGGGTATAGGAACCGTTGTTGATTGCGTCGCTGGTCAGGAAGTTGCCGGCGAAAACATTCAAAGTAGCACTGGGCTTGGGACCGAGCGGCTCCACGATGATGTAATCCCAGGTGGCCGGGAATTCAGCACCGGGACCGAAACTGGTTCCGATGATGCCTACTGCCATAACGCTGTCCACCCAGCTGAGGGGGAAGTTGCGGGCCGCGCCTACAGCCGTCGGGAAACCGCCGTTTACCGAATAAGAAGGCTGAACCGTGCCGGCTATCGGGTCAACGGTAAGGTATAAGTCAACGTACGCGGCGCCAAGAACTGAAGCTGCGTACAAGTTATTGTCCACGACAGCGGCTTCTTCCTGCAGGTATTCAATGCCGCCAGCGCCGCCATTAGAATGTACCACCAGCTTGATGTAATTGTCCATATCGCCGGTTCCGAAGAAAAGGCCCATGTTCTGGAAGTCAACGGGCGAACCGCCGCCGAACGGACTGCGAATTCTGGTCTGAATCACAAAGGGACGGGTGACCGTGTCCACGTTTACGCCAAACTGGAAGGCATTATCCTGGTTGTTTAACGTATTGAAGGCCGTACCCTCCGTCATGGCATCAATGGTGAACAGGCCGGCCGTTCCCCCAGCCGTGATGTCATTGGGGTCGTATTGGTTGATGTAGTCTGAGTTGCCGTTGTTCATCATGCCGGTGAAACCGAGGTCGAAGAAACCACCGCGGCTGGGGTCGCCGGGTTCCCATTCGTAATCAACAGGCAGGAACGTAGCAGAGCCGTTGTTAGCGTCCAGGGCAAACTTGTCTTCGATGTCCAGGATGCCATCGTTGTCATCGTCCGGGTCATTGAGGTCAGAAACAAAGTCGTGGTCCCAGTCGCGGGGCTTGTCCGCTGCCGAGCAAGGATTGGTCAGGTTGGCCAGTTCATCGCCGTTGCTGTACCCGTCGCCGTCCGCATCGAGCAGCGGATCGCCGAATTCGCAAGGCGAACCGGAGCCTCCATCGTAGTCGTTGGGTTCAAAAACCGTAACCGGCGCTGCGCCAAAGATGTTGGCCGACCAGATCGTTCCGGGAAACAACCCATCATCGCCGATAGCAATCACATCCAGCGGAACCGAACCGAAGCCGGAAAACAACGTGCTCTTGCCTGCAGCGCCGAGACCATCACCGGTAGCGTTCAACTCCACCTGGATGATTTTGCCGTCAAAGGTGGCGGCCAGGATGAAGCCGTTCATGGCGCTGTCAAAGTTGGATGCCGTGTATTCAGCCAAGCCATTGGTGGAAGCAGAATGGAGCACAAGGGCATCGTTCTGCACCAGGGGAATGAGGTAAGTGCATTCCACCGGGTTTTCCATGCCCACAGGCACCGGGCTCTGTGGATTGCTGGCGTTGAACGTGTTGCTGCGGCTGGCGCGGGTCAGGTTAGGGTGACCGCCGTAATAGCCGGCAGCCGGGATGAAGTGCAGACCATCCGTGTAGGTAGATCCCCCTTCGACCTGAACATCGGCACATGCTGCCGGAGGACCACCCCAGTTTGCATTGGGACCATTATCCCAGGAATAAATCCGGCCTTGCTGGTTGATGAGCACGTCGTAGGGATTGCGGAATCCGGAAGCGTAAACCTGCACCGGACCACCCACTTCCAGCATAGCCTGGTTTTTGCCGTCGTTGCCGCCAAAGGGATCGTTGAAATCAACCGTGCCGGGGCGATCTTCATCGTCCAGCGTAGGCAGATCGTAAGGGAAGCTGGTAATAGCGTCCAGGTCAATTGAAAGAATGGCGGCGGCGTAGGCGTACTCCGGAGCCAGCGCAAAGTTGTTGGACCGCGCCCCCATGTTGGTGTTGCCACCCGCACAAACGTACAGGATGTTGGAAACGGTGTCCAGAACCAACCCGTTGAGCGAGTGGTTCTCTTCGGAACGCGGCAAACCGCGCACCAGATCCTGGCGTACCCAAGAACTGCCGTTCCAGGTCAGCGTGGACACAATGCCCGAATTGGTGTCCAGATCCGTGTCGGTGCCCAGCGGACCAGCCCCGATGCGGGGGTCGCTCGAGGTGACCCAGATAACCGGGTTGCTGGCGGTTCCGCCGAGCATAATGCCCGTAATCTGGCGGTAGTTCACCGAAGGATTCGGTGTCCCATCGTCATTGTGGTTGGGAATATTGTTGATTTCCAGGATGGTCTCCTCCGCAGTAACGATGTAGTTGTTCGCGGCAAGCCTGACAATGGTGTAGGCTTTAATGATGCCGTCCTGTTGGGCGACATACAAACGATTGTCCGGACCAAACTGGAGGGATGTTGCCAGGTAAGAACTGGCTCCCGACAGGTTGCTGACCCCAAAACCAACCGGGGTTTGCGCTACTGCCGAGAAGGCAAGGGAGCAGGAAACAATCAAAGGCAGCAGGCGATTCCTGAACTGCCGGGTAAAAATGGAACTCATTGTGGAAAAATTGCTTCGGTTACGCGGTTGTTGCATGTTGAGTTGGCCCTCCCTAAGCTTGCTCGCTATGCTGTGAAGGCCAGGATGCTGACCTCTTGACCCTGTGATTAAATTTCCTGCGTATCCTCTCCTGCCTGCTGTTGTTTAAAAGTCTTTGGGAAAATTCCCGGTTTAAAAGAACACTAACATTATAACCCTGTCACTTAATCAAAATTCAGTCCAGTTTTTTTGCGGTTTTTCAGCAGCGGTTGAATTCACCTGTTCCGCCGAAACATCCGTGGCAAAAACCGTTATTACCTCAAGTTCTGTCCTCCTGCCAGGAAGCGCAAGGGGTAAGGCAAAAAAACTTGAAAAAAATTGTTTAATCATTGAAATACAATCGTTTATGCTTGAATTTTGAGAACTATCTTTAAGTATAAACCGACATTTTCGGGTAAAAGTGCTGAAGGGTCCGGAAAGCAACTTCTAAATTGTGCCGTCACAAAGCTGCTTTTCGGGCCGCAAAAATAACGCAATCATGGCCGCGTGAGAAGCCAGTTGGAGGTTCCTCTTGGCATCCCTTCCCCAACCCCGCTCCAGGCCTTTACCCATCGTCAGAACTTGTCGCGTAAGGCATGTCAATAAAAGCAGAAGCGTAAGCACGTGTTGCTAAGAGAATTAGGTTGGTGGAACCCGCCATCCATGCTTGGGCTGGCAGGATTGTAACACCCAGATCTGCCTGCTTAGCCAAGAATTGGGGGCAAGACCAGCAGGTCAGCGTGTCCCGGTCTGGTCCTAGGTCCTTATGGCCCAGGAAAGCAGGTTTCTGCGTAACACAATGGCTAATTCTCGCTCGGCTTGCTAACCTTTCCTGTTGCTAACCTTGGCTGATTAAGCTTGTGAATGCTATATTAGACTTCTAATTAGTGTAGTTTTAACACTAAGGGCACCACAGCATGCCTGCATAAACGCACCGTATCTCTTTTACAACAGTCGATTCTTTAAAACCCCGCCCCCCCATGAACCGTTTCCTGTCACTGGCTCTGTTGTTCTCCCTGGCCATTACGGCTGCCGCGCAGGTGGTCTGGACTGACCCCCTGCTGCCCACCCAAAGCTCTACGGTAACCGTCTATTACGACGCCAGCCAGGGCAATGGAGCCCTGGCCGGGTTCACGGGCACGGTGTATGCCCACACCGGGGTGATCACGGATAAATCCACGAGCCTTGCCGACTGGAAATTTGTGCAGGGCACCTGGGGAACGGCTGACCCCGATGTGGCTATGACCTCGCTCGGCGGTGACCTGTACAGCATCACCTACAACATCAGCAGTTTTTACGGGGTACCGGCTACGGACACCGTGTTCCAGTTGTCGTTTGTGTTCCGCAACTCCGACGGAACAACCGTGGGTCGCGATGCCGACGGCGGTGACCTCTACACGCCCGTGTTCCGCAACGAACTGAGCGTGAGCATTGTCGAGCCCTCCGGCGAACTCACCATTCTGGAGCCCAGCACGGATCTGGATGTCCGGGTAGCCGGTCTGCTGGCGGACTCCCTGTTCCTTTTCGACAATGACGTACTGATCGCTGCAACGGACGACCTGGATTTTAGCCTGAGCATCACCCCTTCCTCCACCGGACTGCACGAATTGCGCGCCGTGGCCAAATCGGGAACCGCATCCGTTGAGCAAATCAAGAGCTACTTTGTGCGCCCGCCCGTCAATATCGCCGCTGTCCCTGCCGGCGTGGACCACGGCCTGAACATCATCAACGACAGCACCGTAACTTTTGTTCTGTTCGCGCCGGACAAAGACTACGTTTTCACCCTGGGTGACTGGAACGACTGGCTCCCTGGCCCGGATGGCTACATGAACCTGGACCCGGACGGCGACACCTGGTGGGTCACCGCCACCGGCCTGGATCCGGATGCCTGGCATACCTACCAATACTTCATTGATGGCAACCTTCAGGTCGCTGACTACATGTCGGAATTGGTGCTGGACCCGGGCAATGACGGAGGCATTTCCGCCGAAACTTTCCCGGACCGCCCTGCTTATCCAGCCGGGGGAAGCGGGTACGTCTCCGCCTTCCGCATCAACGAAACCCCCTACACCTGGACGGTCAACGACTTTGTAAAACCCGCCATCTCCGATCTTGTGGTGTACGAACTCCACATCCGCGACTTCCTGACCAAGCGCAACTACCAGACCCTCCTGGATACCCTGCCCTACCTGCAGCGGCTGGGCATCAACGCCATTGAATTCATGCCACTCGGCGAATTTGAAGGCAACGAAAGCTGGGGCTACAACCCCTCCTTCCACGGTGCACTCGACAAATACTACGGCACCAAAAACGCGTTGAAAGAGCTCATCGATACCTGCCATGCCCGCGGCATTGCGGTGATCCTGGACATGGTGCTCAACCACGCATTCGGCCAGAGCCCCATGGTGCGCATGTATTTCGAAGGGGATGGTCCCTCGCCGAGCAGCCCCTGGCTGAACCCGATCGCCAAGCACGATTTCAACGTAGGCTACGACTACAACCACGAGAGTGCCGCCACGAAAAAGTACACCAAAGACATCCTGCGCTATTGGATCGAAGAGTACAAGTTTGACGGCTACCGAATGGACCTCTCCAAAGGTTTTACGCAGAACAACACGCTGGGCAATACCGCCGCATGGGGCGCCTACGACGCCAGCCGCGTGGCCATCTGGAAAGACTACGCCGACTACCTCTGGTCGGTGGACGACGACGCCTACCTCATTCTGGAACACTTTGCCGACAACACCGAAGAGCGAGAGCTGGCCAACTACGGCATGATGTTCTGGGGCAACATCAACCACGATTACCGCAACCTGGCCAAGGGAAGCGGCACGAGCAACATCAGCTGGGGCATTTACACCTCGCGCGGGTGGGACAATCCCAACCTGCTCAGCTACATGGAAAGCCACGACGAAGAGCGGATGATGTACACCACGGTCAAAGAAGGCAACATCAGCGAAGCCCCCGAGTACAACGTCCGCGATTTCAACACCGCCCTGTTCCGCAGCGAACTGGCCGCGGCCCTGTTCTTCCCCATCCCCGGCCCCAAAATGCTCTGGCAGTTCGGCGAACTGGGCTACGATTATTCCATCGACTTCAACGGCCGCGTCGGCAACAAACCGGTGCGCTGGGACTACTACAACGAGGGACCGCGCCGCCGCCTCTACCAGGTGTACAGCGCCCTGATCAACCTGCGCCGTGACTACCCGGAAGTGTTCCGCACCACGGACTTCACCGCATCGGTTTCCGGCATCGTGAAGCTGATTCGCCTGCGCCACCCGGACATGAACGTCATTTCGCTGGGCAACATCGCGGTGACCAGCCGGGACGCTGTGCCGGGCTTTGAAAGCACCGGCTGGTGGTACGAATACTTCAGTGGCGACTCCATCAACGTCACCGACCTGAGCGCCAGCATCTCCCTGGAACCCGGCGAATATCGCCTGTACACGGATGTCCGGCTGGCGACTCCCGAAATCATCGCCGGTGTGGACGAAGTTCCCGGACCGCTCGGCTGGACGGAGCTCTTCCCTAACCCGGCCGCTGCCGGTTCGGAAATTGCCGTGCTGTTTGAATTGGGAAGTGCTTCCGAGGTTCGCGCAAACGTGCTGGACATGAACGGCAAGCTCCTCAGCACACAGGAGTTCGGTTCCCTACCTGCTGGGCGCCGCGGCCAGACGATCCGCATGCCCGCTGTTCCCGGCCTGTACTTCGTGGAACTGGAAGCTGGCGGCGAACGCACCGTAAACCGCGTGGTGGTTCAGTGAGTGGTTCCATAACGGAACCGCTTCGCACTAGCCGTTCGCACAAGTCGTTCACACAAGCCGTTCGCGCAAACCGTTCGCGCAAACCGAAAACCGAGGGCGCGGAGCTAAAAACCGCTCAGCGCACCATGAGCTTCACGGAACGCACCGAAGTTCCGCACCAGCCGCTCAGCAGGTAAACCCCGGCGGGGATTCCACTGAGGTCCAGCCAGGTCCCTTCCTGGCCCCGGTCTGCCGGCGAGAGCGACAAAAACTCGCGCCAGAGTCGCCCATCCATTCCCCGGATGACCCAGTTTCTGCAGGGATTCGGACCCAGGTACACCCGGTCGTGGGCGGGGTTCGGGAAGACGAGCAACGACGACAGTTCCGGTTGATCGATGCCCGTCAACACGTTGGACCATCCTGGGGTGGGCTCAGCCAGTGGCTGCAAGGCCCCTGCCCCATCGGGCAGCAGGCCGGACGACTGGTCTGCGGTTTGCGGACCATAAGAAAGCACATGGATTGGCCGAAGGCGGTCCTGCTCCGACGCGTAAATGCCAATGCTGCCGCCCCCGGCAGCCAGCTTGAAATTGGTGTGGTTCGGTCCGGTGTCTTCGCGGTCATCGGCCCAGAACCAGGCAAACTCACCCGGAGCCAAACTCAGATCCGGCATGCGCCATTGCGAGGGATAACGCGGATCATCGCTGAGGTATTTGTCGCCGAGGTAAATGGGAGCGTCCCCGCCGTTGTAGATTTCCAGCCAATCGGAATACGCGCCGTTTTCATCGGCCATGTAAGTGTTGTTGGCGGCCATAAACTCATTCACAAACAGGGGAAGGGCGGGCTCGTCAATCCGCCAGTTCAGCGCGTTGCAGGGAAGCCGGGTGCCCTGGTCATCCGCGTCATAGGCGTGCACGCGAAAGGCCCATTCCCCCGGTTCCGTCAGCGGCTCCAGCAGCGCCCCGTACACGCGGTCACCGGCCAGGCCGTCGGCGTGCGCACCGTCATCGAGCATAAGCACGGAATCCTCGACGCCGTCCAGCGAATACACCAGCCAAACGGCCACGCCCGGAGCGTCATCTTCAACAAAAGCTGTCACAACGGGTCGTTGGCCCAGCACCGGGTAATTGTGGCGCACATGGTTGATCACGGGCGCAATCGTGTAGGGCTCGAGCTGCGCCAGGGCATTGCTGATGCGCACCTGCACAAACTCTTTGAGTCCGTAATCCACATGACCCCCCAGCGCTTCGGTGTACGAATCGTGGAACTGCCACATTTCATAGGGATAATACGGATCGGAAGAAGCGGCAGGCGTAATGCGGTCTTTCAGCGCATCGATTCTGACCGAGTAAGCCGGATCAGCCATCAGCGTGGTGGCCAGCCGATGAATGTACCAGCTGAACCGCGCGCGGTAAAGCGGATTGGCCACCAGCCGCTGGTACAACGGACGTTCATCTCCCGTGCGCGACCAGGTATAGAGATCGCGGGTACCCCAGTCGCGGTCCACCCAATCAATTCCATAGGTATTGTCCGTATCATAGATCATGTACTCGAAGCGGTCGGAGATCGGATTGTGAAACAGATATAAATTATTTGTATTATAAATATATCCATCCCAATTCCCAATCATGACGTCCACGGCCGCCTGGCGCAAGTAATCATCCACATTGATCACGTCCTCCAGCGCACAGGGCAGGGCGGCGTCTGAACTGTTGTTCAACACGTCGATCAAGTGCACCAGATCGGAATAGGGCTCGCGGTCACCGCCGTGTGTCCACTCGCAATACTCGTAGTTGGAAGGGCTGCTCCCCTCCCAGACCAGATCAACGGGATACGTGCACTTGTACACGTTGCCCTGTTGGCTGCCAAAATGGGCCTTGGCGAAACGCTCATCAATGTGCTCCACATTGATGTAAAGCCCATAATAATCACCATTTATGTAAACCTGCGCGTGGTTGGCGCGGGTGGCCTCCACGCCCAATTGCGGAATCAGGTCGCTGGCCAGCTTGGCCCGAATCACCGAGGGATCGTTTGCCTGCCCGTTCAGGTTCATCTTCTCCAGACCGTTCCACTTCCGGCCCGGCACAAACGTATTAAAAGAAACCTTAAAGTTTTTCTTGTACGCTCCCCGCGAAAAATTGCCCCGGCAGCGGAGACCCACGTAGCCCAGCGAGTCGCGGTATGCGCCGCGGGTAAACACAAACGATGCCCGGTAATGATCGTCTGACCAGGGATCATCGTACAACGCCTGCAACGAGTCGGGATCCAGGTACAGGTCTATCCGGGGAAGGGCCCCGTCGTCAAACACCACGCCCGCTGCGGGCTTCAACCCTTGCCCATGGACCAGGCCGGAACCCGCGATTGCCAGCAACAACATGGTCAAGAAGCGGAATCCGCGGAGGAAAGGGCTGAACAGCACACACGAAGAGGTAGGTATCATAAGCATGGTTGGGCGCCTTGGACTGGCCTTGGACTGGAGTTAAGCGCCTTGGAGCAAAGTTGGCCGGTTTAAAAACCCGGAGCGTACACAAAACGCTCTTGCCAGCGCTGGTTGCCCAAGGTCCAGTTCAGCAGGTACAAGCCTGCCGGAC